>BNJS01002539.1_pt1 | contig 360176 bp, 405 predicted proteins | sample 8540461 | NCBI WGS metagenome assembly BNJS01 (sample SAMD00202454, study PRJDB9452) | human saliva metagenome | isolation source: human saliva | place: Japan
GTTAGAAACATTTGATTATCTAATCAAATTATACCATACTTATTTAAAAAAATGTACAATTACTGACCATTTGTTTAATTAATTTTTAAAGATTTATATTTATTCAAAGTTTTTCGGTTTCTTAAATAAATTATAAAAACAAAAAGAGAGGCATTAACCTCTCTTCTTGCGATTACATACACTTATTTAATCAATGTATAACCAACTTTAGAATATCTTTTGTTTAGATACTCAAAGATAAATCTTGATTCGTTCTAGAAACCTAGAAACATTAAGCTTCATCTTCTTTTTTGCGTTTTGCAACCAAACCTAGACCTACCAGACCAAGTGCAGCACCAAGTGCAACAAGTCCAGATTTAGATTGTTCACCGGTGTTTGGCAACTCAGGACCTTTAGGTTTTTCTGGTGTTGGTGGTGTTGGTGGTGTTGGTGGTGTTGGCGGTGTTGGCGGTGTTACCTTGTTGTTAAACTCAGTATCTTCAGGCATTTGTGAAGTAAGAGTCAACACTTTACCATCCTTAGTTACAGTAACTCCAACAGTCGCTACCATCTTATCGTACTCAACTCCAGCCTCTGTACCTTTCACTTCTTCTACATGATAGATATAAGTACCTTCTTGACCACGTTTGAATTCAAGAGCTGAGAACTTGATCTTACCTTCAGCATCATTGCTTACGGTTTCAATCACGTTACCATCTTTGTCTTTCAATACGAAGCTGAACTCACCAGCCTTCAGTGCACGACCTTCCAATTTCTTAGTGAAGTTGAATTCGACTTTCACTGGAATATTAACAACACGTTTCAGTTGGTTTTTCTGGTTTTTCAACTGATTTCTTAGTTGGATCATATTGGTGAACAATTTGAGAAGCTGTATTTTCAATATCTACACCTTCTTTAGCAGTTCCCTTGATACGTGCTGGAATATCAAACTTGTAGTAACGTCCAAATGCTAATTTAGCAGTGTCGATTACTTGAGTATTTTCTGCATCTCCAAGTGACTTAGTCAAGTCAGCCTTAGATGTAGCAGTAATGACACCATCCACAATTGAGATATCAAACTTAGCTGTTACATCTTCACCAGATACTGAATCATAAGCCTTAATTTCAGCTACATTAACATCCAAGTTTTCGCTGTCATATTTATCTGTAATACCAACAGATTGAATATTGTGAGCTTCTGTAAATTTAGTTGTATCCAACCATACTTGGTAAACAACCTTATCACCTTTATGGAGTGTTTGAGTATTGATATTTTGTGCTTCGTTGTTATCAACTTTATCCGCATATGGATCTTTGTTGGTATTAGCTACTTTATCAGTCAACTCTTTATCATCATCCAAAAGTTTAGTTCCAGTGATATCAAATTTCTCTTCATTGAGAATATATTTCTCTGGTTGGAACTTAGGCTCTTCTGGAGGAGTTACCTTGTTGTTGAACTCTTTATCAGCGATATCGCCAACAGTTGCCACAAGAACTTTGGCTGTTCCATCGTGTTTAACTGTAACTGTTACATTCGCTTTCATAGTATCGTATGTAACGGTTGTGTCAGATCCTTTAACTTCTTCTACTGTGTAGTTGTGAACGCCTTCTTGACCCTTCTTGAACTCAAGTTTAGAGAACTTAACGTTACCAGATGCATCGTTCGTTACAGTTTCAACAACTTTACCTGTTGAATCTTTAAGTACGAAGCTGAATTCGTTAGCTTTAAGCTCACGACCTTCCAAACGTTTAGTGAAGTTGAATTCTACTTCAACTGGTACACTGTTTACACGTTTTTCAGTTGGTTTGTTTGGTTTTTCAACAGTCTTGCTTACTGGGTTGTAGTAGTTAACTACTTGAGCCGCAGTATTTTCGATGTCTACTCCACCTTTAACGTCAGCTTTAACAGTTGCTGGGATGTCAAACTTGTAGTAACGTCCGAATTCGAATTTAGTTGTGTCAATGATTTGAGTATTTTCTGCGTCTCCAAGTGACTTAGTGAAGCCAGCTTTAAGAGTTGCAGTCATCACACCATTTTCAACCTTGATGTCGAACTTGTCTGTTACATCTGCTCCACTTACTGAATCGTAAGCCTTGATAGCTGAAGCATCCACATCAACTTTCGTTTCATCGAAGTCATCAGTGATTCCTACAGATTGAACGTTGTCTTTGTTAGTTGCGTCAAATTTAGTTGTATCAAGCCATACTTGGTAGTAAAGTTTTTGACCACGTTTAACAGTCTTAGTATTGATGTTTTGAGCTTCGTTGTTGTCTGTTCCATCTACGTATGGATTGGTATTTGTTTCACCATATTTATCAGTCAACTCAGAATCATCATCAAGAAGCTTGTCGCCAGTGATATCGAATTTCTCTTCAGAAACAACGTATTTCTCTGGTTGGAACTTAGGTTCTTCTGGAGGAGTTACGACGTTGTTGAACTCTTTATCAGCGATATCGTCAACAGTTGCTACAAGAACTTTAGCTGTTCCATCGTGAGAAACAGTTACTGTTACATTCGCTTTCATGGTGTCGTATGTAACGGTTGCGTCTGTTCCAGCTACTTCTTCAACTGTGTAGTTGTGAACGCCTGCTTGTTCTTTCTTGAATTCGATAGTTGAGAACTTAACGTTTCCAGATGCGTCGTTCGTTACAGTTTCAACAACTTTACCTGTTGAATCTTTAAGGACGAAGCTGAATTCGTTCGCTTTCAATTCACGACCTTCCAAGCGTTTAGTGAAGTTGAACTCTACTTGTACTGGTACACTATTCACACGTTTTTCAGTTGGTTTGCTTGGTTTTTCAACTTTCTTCGTAGTTGGGTTGTAGTAGTTAACTACTTGCGCTGCAGTATTTTCGATGTCTGCACCAGCCGCAACGTCAGCTTTGACAGTTGCTGGGATATCGAATTTATAGTAGCGTCCAAATTCGAATTTAGTTGTATCGATGATTTGAGTGTTTTCTGCATCGCCAAGTGACTTGGTGAAGCCAGCTTTAAGAGTTGCAGTCATGACTCCATTTTCAACCTTGATGTCGAACTTGTCAGTTACATCAGCACCAGTTACTGAATCGTAGGCCTTGATAGCTGATGCATCTACATCCACCTTCGTTTCATCGAAGTCATCAGAAATACTTACTGATTGGATGTTATCCTTGTTAGCCGCATCGAATTTAGTTGTATCAAGCCATACTTGGTAAACCAATTTCGCACCAGGTTTCACAGTCTTGGTATTCAAGTTTTCTGCTTCGTTGTTGTCAGTCTTATCTGCGTATGGATCTTTATTGGTATCTCCGTACTTGTCTGCCAACTCAGAATCATCATCGAGAAGCTTGTTGTCAGTAATTGAGTATTTCTCTTCAGTTACAACGTATTTCTCTGGTTGGAACTTAGGTTCTTCTGGAGGAGTTACGACGTTGTTGAACTCTTTGTCTGTAGCGTCTGTCACTGTCTTCACAAGTGCTTTAGCTTTTCCATTGTGTTCCACTACAACTGTTACTTCTGCCTTCATAGAGTCATATGTAACTGTCGCATCAGATCCCTTAACTTCTTCAATTGTGTACTTGTAAGTGCCTTCTTGGCCTTTCTTGTACTCAATTGCTTTGAACTTAACGTTTCCGTCCTTGTCGTTCTGAACAGTTTCGATTTCTTTGCCTTTGGCATCCTTCAATACGAAGCTGAACTCACCAGCCTTCAATTCACGGCCTTCCAGTTTCTTAGTGAAGTTGAAGTCCACTGAGATTGGTACTGAGTTAACACGTTTTTCAGTTGGTTTTTCTGGTTTCTCAACCTTCTTGGTAGTTGGGTTGTAATAGTTCACTACTTGAGCTGCCGTATTTTCGATGTCTACACCAGCCGCAACGTCAGCTTTGACAGTTGCTGGGATATCGAATTTATAGTAGCGACCAAAGGCGAACTTAGTGGTATCGATGATTTGAGTGTTTTCTGCATCGCCAAGTGACTTGGTGAAGCCAGCTTTAAGAGTTGCAGTCATGACTCCATTTTCAACCTTGATGTCGAACTTGTCAGTTACATCAGCACCAGTTACTGAATCGTAGGCCTTGATAGCTGATGCATCTACATCAACTTTGGTTTCATCGAAGTCATCAGAAATACTTACTGTTTGGATGTTATCCTTGTTAGCTGCGTCGAACTTAGTTGTATCCAACCATACTTGGTAAACCAATTTAGCGCCTGGTTTCACAGTCTTAGTATTCAAGTTTTGAGCTTCGTTGTTTGATGCATCGTCCGCATATGGGTTGGCGTTGGTATCTGCCACCTTATCTTTCAACTCTTTATCATCATCAAGAAGCTTGTCGCCAGTGATATCAAATTTCTCTTCAGTTACAACGTATTTCTCAGGTTGGAACTTAGGTTCTTCTGGAGGAGTTACGACGTTGTTGAACTCTTTGTCTGTAGCGTCTGTCACTGTCTTCACAAGTGCTTTTGCTTTTCCATCGTGTTCCACTACAACTGTTACTTCTGCCTTCATAGAGTCATATGTAACTGTCGCATCTGTTCCCTTAACTTCTTCAATTGTGTACTTGTAAGTGCCTTCTTGGCCTTTCTTGTACTCAATTGCTTTGAACTTAACGTTTCCGTCCTTGTCGTTCTGAACAGTTTCGATTGGTGTTCCATCTTCTGCCTTCAATACGAAGCTGAATTCACCAGCCTTCAACTCACGACCTTCCAGTTTCTTAGTGAAGTTGAAGTCCACTGAGATTGGTACTGAGTTGACACGTTTTTCAGTTGGTTTTTCTGGTTTCTCAACCTTCTTCGTAGTTGGGTTGTAGTAGTTAACTACTTGAGCTGCCGTATTTTCGATGTCTGAACCAGCCGCAACGTCAGTCTTGACAGTTGCTGGGATATCGAATTTATAGTAGCGACCAAAGGCGAACTTAGTTGTATCGATGATTTGAGTATTTTCTGCGTCTCCAAGTGACTTGGTGAAGCCAGCTTTAAGAGTTGCGGTCATGACACCAGCTTCAACCTTGATGTCAAACTTGTTCGTTACATCATCACCTGTTACTGAATCATAAGCCTTGATAGCTGAGGCATCTACATTAACCTTCGTTTCATCGAAGTCATCAGAAATACTTACTGTTTGGATGTTATCCTTGTTAGCTGCGTCGAACTTAGTTGTATCCAACCATACTTGGTAAACCAATTTAGCGCCTGGTTTCACAGTCTTAGTATTCAAGTTTTCTGCTTCGTTGTTGTCAGTCTTATCTGCGTATGGATCTTTATTGGTATCTCCGTACTTGTCTGCTAACTCTTTATCATCATCAAGAAGCTTGTCACCTGTGATATCAAATTTCTCTTCAGTTACAACGTATTTCTCTGGTTGGAACTTAGGTTCTTCTGGAGGAGTTACGACGTTGTTGAACTCTTTGTCTGTAGCGTCTGTCACTGTTTTCACAAGTGCTTTTGCTTTTCCATTGTGTTCCACTACAACTGTTACTTCTGCCTTCATAGAGTCATATGTAACAGTCGCATCTGTTCCCTTAACTTCTTCAATTGTGTACTTGTAAGTGCCTTCTTGGCCTTTCTTGTACTCAATTGCTTTGAACTTAACGTTTCCGTCCTTGTCGTTCTGAACAGTTTCGATTGGTGTTCCATCTTCTGCCTTCAATACGAAGCTGAATTCACCAGCCTTCAACTCACGGCCCTCAAGTTTCTTAGTGAAGTTGAAGTCCACTGAGATTGGTACTGAGTTAACACGTTTTTCAGTTGGTTTTTCTGGTTTCTCAACCTTCTTCGTAGTTGGGTTGTAGTAGTTAACTACTTGAGCTGCAGTATTTTCGATGTCTACACCAGCCGCAACGTCAGTCTTGACTGTTGCTGGGATATCGAATTTATAGTAGCGACCAAAGGCGAACTTAGTGGTGTCGATGATTTGAGTGTTTTCCGCATCGCCAAGTGACTTGGTGAAGTCAGCTTTAAGAGTTGCGGTCATCACACCATTTTCAACCTTGATGTCGAACTTGTCTGTTACATCTGCGCCTGTTACTGAATCATAAGCCTTGATAGCTGAGGCATCTACATTAACCTTCGTTTCATCGAAGTCATCAGAAATACTTACTGTTTGGATGTTATCCTTGTTAGCTGCGTCGAACTTAGTTGTATCAAGCCATACTTGGTAAACCAATTTAGCGCCTGGTTTCACAGTCTTAGTATTCAAGTTTTCTGCTTCGTTGTTGTCAGTCTTATCTGCGTATGGATCTTTATTGGTATCTCCGTACTTGTCTGCTAACTCTTTATCATCATCAAGAAGCTTGTCACCTGTGATATCAAATTTCTCTTCAGTTACAACGTATTTCTCTGGTTGGAACTTAGGTTCTTCTGGAGGAGTTACGACGTTGTTGAACTCTTTGTCTGTAGCGTCTGTCACTGTTTTCACAAGTGCTTTTGCTTTTCCATTGTGTTCCACTACAACTGTTACTTCTGCCTTCATAGAGTCATATGTAACAGTCGCATCTGTTCCCTTAACTTCTTCAATTGTGTACTTGTAAGTGCCTTCTTGGCCTTTCTTGTACTCAATGGCTTTGAACTTAACGTTTCCGTCCTTGTCGTTCTGAACAGTTTCGATTTCTTTGCCTTTGGCATCTTTCAATACGAAGCTGAACTCACCAGCCTTCAATTCACGGCCTTCCAGTTTCTTAGTGAAGTTGAAGTCCACTGAGATTGGTACTGAGTTAACACGTTTTTCAGTTGGTTTTTCTGGTTTCTCAACCTTCTTCGTAGTTGGATTGTAGTAGTTAACTACTTGCGCTGCAGTATTTTCGATGTCTGCACCAGCCGCAATGTCAGCATTGACAGTTGCTGGGATATCGAATTTATAGTAGCGTCCAAATGCGAACTTAGTTGTATCGATGATTTGAGTATTTTCTGCATCTCCAAGTGACTTGGTGAAGCCAGCTTTAAGAGTTGCAGTCATCACACCATTTTCGATCTTGATGTCGAACTTGTCAGTTACATCATCACCAGTTACTGAATCATAAGCCTTGATAGCTGATGCATCTACATTAACCTTCGTTTCATCGAAGTCATCAGAAATACTTACTGATTGGATATTATCCTTGTTAGCCGCATCGAACTTAGTTGTATCAAGCCATACTTGGTAAACCAATTTCGCACCAGGTTTCACAGTCTTGGTATTCAAGTTTTCTGCTTCGTTGTTTGATGCATCGTCCGCATATGGGTTGGCGTTGGTATCTGCCACCTTATCCTTCAACTCAGAATCATCATCAAGAAGATTGTCACCTGTGATATCGAATTTCTCTTCAGAAACAACGTATTTCTCTGGTTGGAACTTAGGTTCTTCTGGAGGAGTTACGACGTTGTTGAACTCTTTGTCTGTAGCGTCTGTCACTGTCTTCACAAGTGCTTTAGCTTTTCCATTGTGTTCCACTACAACTGTTACTTCTGCCTTCATAGAGTCATATGTAACTGTCGCATCAGATCCCTTAACTTCTTCAATTGTGTACTTGTAAGTGCCTTCTTGGCCTTTCTTGTACTCAATTGCTTTGAACTTAACGTTTCCGTCCTTGTCGTTCTGAACAGTTTCGATTTCTTTGCCTTTGGCATCCTTCAATACGAAGCTGAACTCACCAGCCTTCAATTCACGACCTTCCAATTTCTTAGTGAAGTTGAAGTCCACTGAGATTGGGACTGAGTTGACACGTTTTTCAGTTGGTTTTTCTGGTTTCTCAACCTTCTTCGTAGTTGGGTTGTAGTAGTTCACTACTTGCGCTGCAGTATTTTCGATGTCTGATCCAGCCGCAACGTCAGTCTTAACGGTTGCTGGGATATCAAATTTATAGTAGCGACCAAAGGCAAATTTAGTTGTGTCGATGATTTGAGTATTTTCTGCGTCTCCAAGTGACTTGGTGAAGCCAGCTTTAAGAGTTGCAGTCATGACACCATTTTCAACCTTGATGTCGAACTTGTCAGTCACATCCGCACCAGTTACTGAATCGTAGGCCTTGATAGCTGATGCATCTACATCAACCTTGGTTTCATCGAAGTCATCAGAAATACTTACTGTTTGGATATTATCCTTGTTAGCTGCGTCGAACTTAGTCGTATCAAGCCATACTTGGTAAACCAATTTAGCGCCTGGTTTCACAGTCTTAGTATTCAAGTTTTCTGCTTCGTTGTTTGAAGTTCCATCTACATATGGATTTGTATTTGTTTCACCATATTTATCAGTCAACTCAGAATCATCATCAAGAAGCTTATCACCTGTGATATCAAATTTCTCTTCAGTTACAACGTATTTCTCTGGTTGGAACTTAGGTTCTTCTGGAGGAGTTACGACGTTGTTGAACTCTTTGTCTGGAGCATCTGTCACTGTCTTCACAAGTGCTTTAGCTTTTCCATTGTAAGAAATCTCTACTGTCACTTCCGCTTCCATAGGGTCATATGTGACTGTCGCGTCTGTTCCAGGAACCTCAACGATCGTAAACTTATGAGTTCCTTCATCGCCCTTCATGAACTCTAAAGATTCAAATTTAACTTTTCCGTCTTTATCATTCTTGACTGTCTCAATCACTTCACCATCTTCACGTCTTAATTCAAACGTAAACTCTCCAGCTTTTAAGGTACGGCCTTCAAGTTTCTTAGTGAAGTTAAATTCAACTTCAATTGGTACAGAGTTAACACGTTTTTGAGTTGGTTTTTCTGGTTTTTCAACAGTCTTAGAAGTAGGATTGTAGTAATGAACGATTTGCGCTGCAGTATTTTCGATATCCACTCCACCTTTGACATCTTCTTTAACAGTGGCTGGAATATCAAATTTATAATAACGTCCAAAGGCGAACTTAGTGGTATCGATGACTTGAGTATTGTCTGCATCACCAAGTGACTTAGTGAAACCAGCTTTAAGGGTTGCAGTCATGACGCCATTCTCAACCTTGATATCAAACTTATCAGTTACATCTAATCCTGTAGCTGAATCATAGGCTTTAATATCAGAGGCTTTGACATCAACATTGGTTTCATCGTAGTCATCAGTAATTCCAACTGTTTGGATATTATCTTTGTTATTAAGATCAAATTTAGTTGTATCTAACCAAACTTGATAGACGATACGATCACCTCGACGAACTGCATATGTATTGATATTCCCCTCTTCATTGTTGTCATATCCATCAACATAAGGGTTTTTATTGGTTTCAGCAACTTCATCTTGCAATTCTTCATCATCGTCTAATAATGAACCACCCTTAATATCAAATTTTTCCTGATCCAATACATATTTCTTAGGTTGGAATTGAGGAACATCTGGAGGGATAACCTTGTTGTTAAATTCTTTGTCTGGCGCATCTGTTACAGAAGCAACAATCGCTTTAGCAGTACCATCATGAGCTACTTTAATAGTTACAGTAGCAACCATGTCGTCATAGGTTACCGTTGAATCACTACCAGTAAGTTCTGATACTGTGTATGTATAAGTCTTACCAAGATCATCTTTACCAAACTTAAGTGTCTTGAAGGTAATCTTGCCTTCTGCATCATTCTTAACAGTTTCAACTGCAACATTATCTTTCTTAAGAACGAAGCTAAACTCACCCGCTGTTAAATCACGGCCTTCTAACTTTCTTAGTGAACTTAAGGTCAACTGTAACTGGTACAGTATTTACACGTTTTTGAGTTGGTTTTTCTGGTTTTTCGACTGTTTTGCTTACTGGGTTATAAACATGAACGATTTGGTTGGCTTTATTTTCAATATCCACTCCACCCGCAACGTCATCTTTAACAGTTGCTGGGATATCAAATTTATAGTAACGTCCAAAGGCGAATTTAGTGGTGTCGATAACTTGTGTATTATCCGCATCACCCAATGTTTTGTTTACAGAAGTCTTAGACGTTGCTATAATGACACCATTTTCAACCTTAATGTCAAACTTGTCAGTTACGTCATCCCCAGTTTCACTGTCATATGCTTTAATATCAGCAGCATTAACAGTTAATTTTTCTGCATCATAGGTATCAGAGATTCCAACAGATTGGATGTTATTTTTATCAGTGAAGTTTTTCGTATCCAACCATACTTGGTAAACTAGTTTATCACCACGTTCAACAGACTTGGTATTGATGTTTTCTGCTTCGTTGTTTGAAGTACCATCTGCGTATGGGTTAGCATTTGTAGCAGTGTACTCATCAGTCAATTCATCATCATCGTCTACAAGTTTTGTTCCTGTAATGTCAAATTTCTCTTTATTAAGAACAAATTTTTCAGGTTGGAATTCAGGTGTTTCAGGAGGAGTGATCTTGTTGTTAAATTCTTTATCATCAGTTCCTTCTGTTGAAGTTCCATCAGCATTGACACCGCCAGTTGATGTTACGTTTGTTACAGTAGTCAAGGTGTGACCATTCTTAGCAACTTCAACTGTGACTGTTGCTTTCATAGTATCATAAGTCATACCAAGCTCTTTAGTAGATGGGATAACTTCTTCTACTGTATAAGTATGAGTTCCAACTTTAGTATTATCAAATGATAATTCAGTGAATGTTACTGTTCCGTCAGCTTTATTTGTTACTGTTTCAAGAGTTTGACCAGTTGAATCTTTAAGAACAAAGCTAAATTCGCCGTCTTTAAGTTCACGACCTGCTAATTTCTTAGTAAAGTCAAATCTTGCAACGACTGGAGCTACATGATAGTTATTAAACTCAGTATCATCCGGCATTGTAACTGCTGCATTCAAGAGGCCAGTTGAAGCATCTTTCGTAACTGTTACGGTTACTTCTGCATTCATTGAATCATAGTCAATGTTTGTGTCAGTTCCAGCTACTTCACGTACAGTATAGGTATGAGTACCTTCTTTATCATAAGAAATCGCGTCAAACTGGATAGTTCCATCAGCCGCATTTTTCTTAGTTTGGATGACTTTGCCATTTTCAACTAATTCAAATGTGAAGGCATCCTTCGTAAGCTCTTTACCTTCAAGTTTCTTAGTGAACTTGAATTGAGCTTGTGTTGCAGCAGGTGTGAAGGTATTGTTGAACTCTGTATCTGCAGGAAGTGTCTTTGTTGCTTTAAGAACGTGACCTTCTTTAGTAACAGTGATTGTTACTTCGGCTTTCATTGGGTCATAAGTCATTCCTGCTTCTTTGTTTTCTGGAATAACCTCTTCTACAGTGTACTTGTGAGTACCAACTTGTGTATTGTCAAAGTTCAAGTCATCAAAGGCTACAACACCTGCTTTAGTATTGGTCTTGGTTTGAAGAGTCTTACCATCTGCATCTTTCAATACAAATGTAAATTCGCCTTCTTTTAACTCACGACCTGCAAGTTTCTTCGTAAAGTCGAACTTAGTAACTACTGGTGCCACTACATAGTTGTTGAATTCTGAATCTTCTGGCATTGTAACATTAGCAGTCAAGGTACCAGATGCAGCATCTTTCGTTACATTAACTGTTACGACAGCATTCATTGAATCATAGTCAATGTTTGTGTCAGCTCCAGCTACTTCACGTACTGTGTAAGTATGCGTACCTTCTTGGTCATAAGCGATTGCGTCAAAGGTGATTGTTCCATCTTGTGCATTCTTCTTAGTTTGGATGACTTTGCCATTTTCAACTAATTCAAATGTGAAGGCATCCTTCGTAAGCTCTTTACCTTCGAGTTTCTTAGTGAATTTGAATTGTGCTTGAGTTGCAGTTGGTGTGAAGGTATTGTTAAATTCTTTATCTGCTGGAAGTGCTGCTACAGCAGTAAGGGCATGACCTGATTTGGTAACAGTAACTGTCACGTTAGCTTTCATGGTGTCGTAAGTCATTCCAGCTTCTTTAGTTTCCGGGATAACTTCTTCTACAGTGTACTTATGATCTCCAACTTGAGTATTTGTAAATGTTAAAGCATCAAACTTAACTTTTCCATCAGCATCATTTTGCTTGGTTTGAAGAACTGTTCCTTCAGAATTTTTCAAGACAAAACTGAATTCGCCTGCTTTAAGTTTACGGCCTGCAAGAGCTTTGCTGAAGTCAAATTGAGCTGTTACTGGTGCCACCACATGGTTGTTAAAGACTTTATCATCTGCACCAGTTGCTTCACCACCTGTTGAAGTCATTTCAGTCTTAGCTGACAAAAGACCAGTAGTTGCATCTTTGGTTACAGTTACTTTAACTGCGATCGTCATTGCATCATAGTCTACATCGGCTTTATTGCCCTTCACTTCTTTTACAGTATAGTTGTATTCACCTGCTTGGTCAAATGACAATTCACTGAAGCTAATCTTACCATTAGCCTTGTTAGTGACAGTTTCACTAACATTGTTGTCACCAGTCAAGGTAAAGCTAAAGTCTCCAGCATTCAAGGTACCATTTGAAAGTGATTTATCAAATTCAAGGTTTACTTTAACAGGAGCTGGTGTGAAGGTATTATTAAACTCTCTATCTGCAGGAAGTGTATTGGTTGCTTTAAGAAGGTGACCTTCCTTAGTAACAGTGATTGTCACTTCAGCTTTCATTGTATCGTAAGTCATTCCAGCTTCCTTAGATGGCGGAATAACTTCTTCTACAGTATACTTGTGGGTTCCAACTTGTGTCTTATCAAATGTCAAGTCATCAAAGGCTACAACACCTTCTTTAGTATTTGTCTTAGTCTGAAGAACTCTACCAGTTGAATCTTTAAGAACGAAGCTAAACTCACCAGCTTTCAACTCACGACCTGCTAGAGCCTTGCTAAAGTCAAACTTAGTCTTAACAGGTGCTACGACATAGTTGTTAAATGTCTTGTCATTCTCACCCTCAGCATGACCACCTGTTGATGTATAGACTGCTTGAACTTCTAGTTTATCCTGAGCATTTTGAGTAACGGTAACTGTGAGAGTAACCTCCATACCATCATAGTCAACGTCCTTATCCGAACCAGCAACTTCCGTAATCTTATAAGTATAGGTACCTGGTTTTTCAAAAGTTAACTTACTAAAAGTTGCTTTTCCATTTTTGTTAGTAACAGTTTCTTCATATGAAGGAAGTGAACTATTTTCCTTAACTTCTTTAATCTTGAAGCTAAAATCACCATCATTTAAAGTACGTCCTTCAAGAACTTTACTTACTTCAGGGGTGTATGTTACTGGATCTACTTTTTCATAGTAGTAAACTGTTTCCCTATATGGCGTCAATCCATTAAGCAAGTCAACGTTTGTACCAATACCGAAATTTCCTTTTTCCAACTGTTCATTTGGAGAAAGGTGGCCAATGTTATCTCCTAAGAATGGTACAAAGACCGTTTTCTTAGGTGTGTATCCTGCAGCTGTTTGGAAGCCAAATGGAGTTTCCTTACCGTTTGGATAGTTTACTCCATTTTTAAGAGTAAAAGGGATCGTATACAGTGGTGTCTTTTGGACAACTAAATCTTCTGTGTTATTTTTCCCTGGTTTAATTGGCTTGGTTTCTGCAAGGAGCATATAACCATCTGTACTTAATGAACCGTCAGAACGCTTGCTTTGTTGCTTTGGATCAAGAAGATATACACGAACGACAACTGAACCATCTTCTCCGACGATTTCTTTGATACGCTTGATGCCCGCACGCTCAGCATCCATGAATTTAGTCCCAACAACATATGGACGAGAAACATAGCCCGTCATACTATCAGTAGGAGCTTCTTGATAGAGTTTGTAACCTGCAAACTGACGTTTACCTGAAGCAGTGAAGTTTTGACCTTCTGTAGCTGTCAAGGTATACTTAGCTAGTTCAACTTCATTTCCATTTGCCTCATAATCTTGAATAGTTGTATCTGTTTTACTAGCATTATAGGTAGGATTGGCTTTGTCGACTACTTTATAGTAAGTGCTTTTGGTAACAACTTTTGGAAGTTTGAAGTTACTATCTGTAATCGTGCGTCCATTGTAGGCTGGTTCTACAACGTTCATAATATCTGTAGTTGTACGAGCATTATAAACAGCATCATAACGTGCCTGCTCCGCAGGAGTTAGTGTATGTCCTGACGCTACTAAAGCCGTAATGCTATCTCCAACCTTATAGCCTACTTGCAGAAAAGGATCAACTGTTTTATCTGCCGCTATAGAAGTCTGATAGTCAACTTGGAAGGTCAACTCAGAATTTGACTTGGTTGTTGTTGTAGAGAACTGCTGAACACCACTTGTTGCAGTGATTGTCTTTGTTTCTACAATAGCCCCTGTATTCTTATCGATTAGCTCAACGACAGAATCTGTTGACGTACTAAAGTTTTTATAGATGCGGACATAGTAGTTGGTATTGTAGCGTTGATTAAATCTTGTAAGGTCTAGGATACCAAAAGTATAGACATCACCTTCTTTTCGCTGATAGCCTGATGGGACATTTTGAGACCTAACAGATGCGCCAACAGGATCTGACATATCCGGATCTGCTGTTTCACCTTCTTTAAGTGTGGTTGTAGTTGCTAGTGCTTCTGTATTATGGTCAGTTGCAGCACGTCGACGGCGACGACCGCCATCTGTAGCCAAAGCACCAGCATTCACAGTATTTTCCGCTGCTAAGGCAAGGGTTGCTTTATCTACTAGTGGTTTTGCTTCAACCTTATCTACACTAACAGTTGTATCAAGGCTAGATGCCTCGATCACAGCTGAAAGTTCTGCTTTAGGCTCAGATTTTTCCTCTGGTTTAGATTCAGTCTTTTCTTCTGCCTTAGGCTCAGCTACCACAGTTTCTGCTGTTTTTGATTCACTTGCTACCGGTTTAGAAGACTCTGATTTCGCCTCAGAACTACCAGATGGTTTTTCCTCAGTTTTTTCAGCTTTTGTTTCTTCAGATTTTGCTTCAGTTGATTCTGATTTTGCTTCTTCAGGCTTGACTTCAGGTGTTGAAGGTGCTAACCTAGCTTCTGAAGATTCGGTAACAACTGTATTCTCCACGTCGGCGACTGGCTCTTTCGACTGATCTTTGTTGATCAGTTCAGTATTCTCTCCAGGATTTCTTTGTGCTACAATCTCAGAAGCTTTTACAGCACTACCGTTAGCCATCATGAAGCTAAGGGTTGTTCCTAAGAAAACTGATGCGACCCCAACTTTATATTTTCTTAAAGAAAATCGTTGTTGCTCTCTTCTTATCATGTGATAAGTTCTCCTTTTTAAACATTTTTACAGATAAGATGTAAGAATATTAGAAATTTTCAGAAAAGAAAACGCTATTCTCCATATTACAGTAACGCCTTTAGTATACCATATTAGCACCTTTTCTAGCAAGAATAGGTATATTATAAATGGGTTAAGTTGTGTATATTATGCATTTTTATAAGAATGAATATACGCATCCATATCGTGTTCTTCAGAGACGTATTTTTTTATGGAATTGTACTATCTTAGCATTTGTATTTTTAAAAATAACTATCAAACAAGGATGGTTTCTATGTAAAAAAACTCTAAATTTCATAAGTAAATAATTTTTTTATTCACTTAAAAAAAATTTAGAGGAATTTTTTTATTTTAGTAAAAATTTATTTACTGTAATGAATATATCATATTCATACTGTTGCTAAAAAAGATAATCCTTCAACACTTTTGAAAGAACTTGATAACCAGCAACACTTAGGTGTAAGCCATCGGTTGTGTAGGTAGGTTTTAATTGTCCAGCTTCATCTAGCAAGCTATCAAATACTGGGACATATTCAACCTGCATATAGGCTGAAGCTAAGTCTTGATAAGCTTGATTCCAGACCTTGATTTTCTCATTTGTACGAATATAAACCGTCTGCTGATACTCTGTACCTTCATTAACTGGTAAAATAGAAAGAAGCTTGATTTGGGTAAGCGGAAAATCACGCGCAATTGACTGAATCACAGCTTCGAGATTATGCAAGGTCTGCTCCAACTCTACTTCCTTACCAATATCATTTGTCCCAATCAAAAGAACAATCTGATCAACAGCATCACCATAGAGATGGGCATCAAGATTATCCAGTAAGAGCACTGTCTGGTAGCCTCTAATGCCACGATTGACCATGATCTTTGAAGGTCCTAGTAACTCCTGCAAGGGATAATATTCGATGATAGAATCACCTATAAAGATGATATCTGGATCCAATAGCGAGATTTGATTAAGTTCACGATACTTGTTTTGGATTTTTCTTGCTCTTTTAGGAGCCACGTTTCTAACAACTGCACTGCCATCTCATTCTCCTTTTTCTAGCCAGTCTTCCAAAACCTCATAGACCCCTGCCTGACTATTGGATGGAGCAAAGTCAGTCGCTACTGCTTTGGCCTTGTCATCGGCATTTTCCATGGCATAGGCAATTCCAGCTAATTGAAGCATTTCTACATCATTTTCACTATCACCAAAAGCCATGATTTCCTCAGCTTTGATGTCCCAACGCTTGAGTAGCTCTTGTAAGCCCCAGGCTTTATGAATACCAGCTTGAAGAATATCGATACAGCCATAACCACTTGAGACAGCCTGAACATGACCATTAAAGAGCTGATTGATTTCCTCTAAAACTGAGTCAGAGCGCTCCTCACCGACTACCAAGCTCATTTTTAACACTCCACCAAAAAGATGAGATTCTAACTCTTTCACAAAATTCATCCGCTGATAAAAAAGTTCAATCATCTCTGGAGTCATAAAATTTTCAAGTTGAGTAAAGACGGTGCCTTCTTTCACAAAACCACCATTCATACTGGTCACTACAAACTGATCTTGGCATTCTTGGCCCTTGAAAAATTCTAAAGCCCGATTAACCATGTCATCATCCCAAGTTTGAGCCTGTAAAAGTTGATTGCCTTCAAAAATTCTCGCCCCATTAGCTACAATCAAAACTACTCGCTCTGTCAAATGCCCTAGTAATTGTTTCACACGATGAATCTCATTTCCAGTTGCAATGACAAATCGAATCCCCCTTTCTTCTAGCTGATCAAGAATCTTCTCCAAACGAGGTAAATCTACTTGACCTTTGGGGTCCAATAAGGTTCCATCCATGTCTGTTGCAATTAATTTTATCGTCATCTCGTCTCCTCTTAGAAGTACTACTACTACCACTTCAAGCCAACATGTTCATTCATTTCTTTGTAGGCTATGTCAACTCTCTCCTTGGTTTCCTCATCCAATTTTTCACGATGAGCCCCACCTTCTATAAAATCTTCCAAGATATAGGTCTGATAAAGAAAAAGTGGATAGCCGTCAGGTGAATAGGTCCCTTTTGGAGTACGGTTAACCCAAGTTGGATGAGCTGCTGCAGTCTCAATAGTTGTCTTGCCTGCTTTCTTCTTAATGGTTACGTCCATGAGGACTCCACGCTCCGTCCACTTAGCATTTTCCTCATCCTGCATGGTTTCAATCCGTTGATTAGATAGGAAATTGCCCATAGAGTAGATAATGAGTTTTTTATCTCCATTTTTTTCAACTGTTTCAGCTGGTTCAACAACGTGAGGATGCCCTCCAAAGATAAGGTCAGCTCCCCAGTCAATCATCTTATGGTAGAGAATCTTTTGTTCTTCAGTTGGTTCTAATTGATACTCAATTCCCATTTGCGGCATGACAACGGTTATGTCTGCCTCTTTTTCAGCTCGCTCAATTTCAGCCTTCATCTTGTCTTCATTTAAGTCGGACAGGTAATTATTGTAATCCTCTTTAGAGATATATTCCTCGATACCATTAAAGCCATAAGAATAGGCAAGGAAAGCTATCTTAATCCCATTTACTTCCTTAATCACTAAAGGCGCCTTGTCACGCGCTTCATGGGTATATACTCCAATTGGAGTTATGCCTGCCTTTTCGATCGCATCCGCTGTAGAGATAACTCCTTCTAGCTGGGAATCTAGAATGTGATTGTGGGCCAAGTCCAGCACCTGATAACCAGCATCCTTTATCGCATCCATAACTTCTCCTGGAGCATTAAATAAAGGGTAGCCAGCTAAATAATGGCTAGGACTTATCGTCCCCTCAAAGTCACCGATAACTAAATCTGCTTTCTCGAACCAAGGTTTGACATAGTCAAAATTTTCATGAAAATCATAGCTCCCATCCTCTTTTAGAGCTGTACGATAAATAGGAATATGATAAAGCAAATCTCCATGAGCCATAATACGAGCACTGGTTTCTTTCTCAGTATCCTCACTCTTTTCCTGAGCATTGGATTTATGATGTACTACAGTCGAGTCACTACTGGTCAATGAAATCCCCTGAGCTCCTTCTACTAACAAAGTCGTGACCATGGAGAGAGCTACAAAAGCCAACAAAACTACAATAAAAGTTCTATTGCTCCACTGTTTATAGTTCCTAAAAAATCGAACAGATGTTCTGATAACTTGAAAGTTCGAGCTATTTTTTCTACTTCTACTACGTTTTTCCATATTTTTTCTCCCTGCTTTTTGATGCAAGTCTCCTTAATTTATTATACCATAGACAAGATAGTATTTCATCTGGAGAATGCATCCTGATAGAACTAATGTGCTTTCATTCTAGGCTATTTTGTGTTATCATGTAAAGTAAGAAAAGGAGAGAGAACATGTCTGCTATAGAAAGAATTACCAAAGCTGCTCATTTAATTGATATGAAAGATATTATCCGCGAAGGAAACCCAACTCTTCGTGCCGTTGCTGAAGAAGTCAGCTTCCCCTTGAGTGATCAAGATATCATTCTCGGAGAAAAAATGATGCAATTTTTAAAACACTCACAAGACCCTGTTATGGCTGAAAAATTAGGTCTACGTGGTGGAGTTGGTCTTGCAGCACCACAACTCGATATCTCAAAACGCATCATTGCTGTTTTAGTTCCTAATATCACCGAGGAAGGTGAAACACCTCAAGAAGCCTATGATTTACAGGCTGTCATGTACAATCCGAAAATTGTATCCCACTCAGTCCAAGACGCTGCTCTAGGCGAGGGAGAAGGTTGCTTGTCTGTCGACCGTGCCGTTCCAGGCTATGTTATCCGCCATGCTCGAGTAACTGTGGACTATTTTGATAAAGTTGGAGAAAAGCACCGCATCAAACTCAAGGGCTATAACTCAATCGTCGTTCAACACGAAATTGACCACTTAAATGGCGTCATGTTCTACGATCGTATCAATGAAAAAGATCCTTTTGAAATCAAAGAAGGACTCCTCATCCTAGAATAAACTAGCAACTACTGAGTCAACATGTATTCTAAAAATGATATAAGTTTTCCTCAGTCCTATAACTTTAAAAATAGAATTATGAAAACAAACGATATTGTCTATGGCGTTCACGCCGTTACCGAAGCCCTCTTAGCCAATACTGGCAACAAGCTCTATGTTCAAGAAGACTTAAGAGGAAAAAATGTTGAAAAGGTCAAAGAACTAGCAACCGAGAAGAAGGTCTCAATCTCTTGGACTTCCAAAAAATCGCTTTCCGAAATGACTGAAGGAGCTGTTCACCAAGGTTTTGTCTTGCGCGTTTCAGAATTCGCCTACACTGAACTGGAGCAGATTCTTGCAAAGACCCGTCAAGAGGAAAATCCACTACTCTTGATCCTTGATGGGCTAACTGACCCTCACAACCTCGGCTCTATTCTAAGAACAGCTGATGCAACCAATGTTTCGGGTGTCATTATTCCTAAACACCGAGCCGTCGGCGTTACTCCTGTCGTTGCTAAAACAGCAACAGGTGCCATTGAGCATGTTCCTATCGCTCGCGTGACCAACCTCAGTCAAACCTTGGACAAACTTAAAGAAGAGGGCTTTGGACTTTTGGAACTGATATGAACGGGACTCCTTGCCATAAATGGAACACAAGTGGTAAAGTCGCCCTCATTATCGGAAATGAAGGAAAAGGTATCTCAAGTAACATCAAAAAGCAAGTGGACGAGATGATTACCATTCCTATGAATGGTCACGTACAGAGTCTCAATGCAAGCGTTGCTGCTGCTATTCTCATGTACGAAGTCTTCCGAAATCGACTCTAATAAAAAGTGAGGTTGGGACAAAAGATCCCGACCTCACTTTTTATTAGCAATCAAACTTTGACGCGGTAGCTGACTGAACTTTTTGTTCGTCTTTTAGACTCCAAAAAGCTCCTAATCATCCTCGCGGGGCTGGGACTACGAAATCGAGACTTTGTCTATAGATTTCTGTCCCACCGCCTTTTTAATAATGTTCAGTAATAAATTTATAGGCTTCTTGACCTGCAATAGCACCATCTCCAACTGCTGTTGTAACTTGGCGAAGGTCTTTCTGACGAACATCCCCAACTGCAAAGACTCCTGCAACACTTGTCTTCATGTGGTCATCTGTCAAAATCCAACCTGATTCATCTTGGATTTGTAAATCCTTTGTAAAATCACTAACTGGATCTAAACCAACGTAGATAAATACACCACCAAAGGCTTGTTCTGTCACTTGTCCTGTTTTAACATTTTCAATGACAACTGACTCCACACGGTTTTCACCCTTGATTTCTTTGACAATAGAATCCCAAATGAAGTTGATTTTCTCATTGGTAAAAGCTCGGTCTTGCAAAACTTTTTGAGCACGAAGCTCATCACGACGGTGAACGATGGTTACAGATTTAGCAAACTGTGTTAGGAAGATAGCTTCTTCAACAGCCGAATCTCCTCCACCGACAACCAACAAATCTTGGTCACGGAAAAAAGCTCCGTCACAGACCGCACAGTAAGAAACCCCACGGCTATTAAGCTCTTCTTCCCCTGGAACTCCCAAGAGACGGTGTTTCGAACCAGTCGCTACGATAACTGTACGTGTTTCAAATTCTTCATCATCTGTGATGACTTTTTTTACATCACCATGATCCTCAACAGCTTCGACAAAACCATAGAGATGTTCAACTCCTAGATTTTCAAGTGGTTCAAACATCTTTTCAGCCAACTCAGGGCCACTGATATTAGCATAGCCTGGGTAGTTTTCTATATCAGAAGTGTTATTCATCTGACCGCCTGGAAGACCACCTTCAATCAAAGCAACTTTTAGATTGCTTCGAGCTGCATATAAGGCTGCAGTCATGCCTGCAGGCCCTGCACCAATAATAATTGTATCGTACATCCTTTTTCCTTCTTTCTTGTTGTAACTATCTTTATTCTAACGAATCATAACTCATTTGACAAGCATTATGCCTTGATAACTAATAAAAGGCTCATCGTCGCAAAGGATAATACTGGAACTGTCAATACTCCGATCATAATCATATCATAGAGGTGGGCTTGGCGGGCCTTAGCTGTTTTATCAACACCTGAAAGGGCTCTTAAACCAATCCAAAGTCCCAAGATAATCAAGACTAGTAACATGGTTAAAACTAGACTCTGGAAGTACAAGGAAAATATTTGAAGTAGCATGCTCTCTCTCATTTCTAACATTTTTAAAGAGCAAACCCAGTTAGCTTAGCCAACTGAGTTTTTCTTATCTTCTATTATATCAAATATAGGTCCGTTTGTAACTAGCAAAGAACTCTTTTGTTCGTTCTTCTTTAGGATGGTTGATAATCTCATCCGGTGTTCCAGATTCAATAATCTTTCCTTTATCCAAGAATAAAACCTTATCCGCAACTTGAGCAACAAATGACATATCATGGCTTACCAAAATCATGGTTTGACCAGACCTGGCAGCGTCTGCGATTGATTTCTCAACCTCACCCACCAATTCAGGATCAAGAGCTGAGGTTGGTTCATCCAAAAGCAAAACGTCCGGTTTCATCGCTAGAGCACGCGCTATAGCTACCCGTTGTTTTTGTCCCCCTGATAGGTGACGAGGATAATGCTGTTCACGGTCTGAAAGTCCAACCTTAGCCAATTCTTCCTTAGCAATTTTGGTTGCTTCTTCGTTCGATAATTTCTTGACAACAAGCAAACCTTCCTTGACATTGTCTAAGGCTGTTCTACGCTCAAATAAGTTGAACTGTTGGAATACCATAGATAACTTGCGGCGTAGAGTCAGGATTTCTTCTTGAGTAATTCGAGAAAAATCCACTTTGAAATCATCAATCTGAATGCTTCCACTATCAGGTGTTTCCAGATAATTTAGGCTACGAAGAAAGGTTGATTTACCAGCTCCTGATGAACCAATCAAAGCCACTACTTCCCCTTTTTGAATATCTAAATTCAGATGATCCAATACGGTTTGACCTGAAAAGGATTTACTTAAATTTGAAATCTTAATCATTAGCGAAGGTCTCCTTTCGCATCTGTTTCCACATTATCTGGTGCTTCGATTGCCATCTTTTTCTCAATAAAGCGACCAAGATTTTCAATGGCGATATTCACTACCCAATAAACTAGGGCGACCGAGATGAAACGCTCAAAGTAACGATAGTCTGCACCACCCAAAATCTGAGCTTGGGCAAAAACTTCCACAACACCTGCACTGAAGGCTAGGGAAGTTCCCTTGGTCAAGCCAATCAAGGAGTTAATCAAGGTTGGTGTTGCAACCACTGCTGCATTGGGAATAATCACCCGACGATAGACTTGCGCACGCGTCATACCGAGACTGCGAGCGGCTTCAATCTCCCCTGGATTTACAGAAAGAATGGCTGCACGAATGGTCTCGCTGGCATAGGCTGCTTCATTAAAGGCGAAGGCAACAATCGCAAACGTTGCTGCTGGAATTGCATTAATGTTTAAAGAGGTTCCACATTGTTGATTCAGTGCTTTTAGAGCTAGTGGAATCCCGTAATAGGTCAACATCAGCTGAACCAAAATAGGTGTCCCTTTTAAGAAACTAACGAAAAAAGCTTGTAATGGATAAAGAAATCTAACCCTGTTAATTTTCACAATAGCAAAGACTAGAGCTAGCACAATACCAAAAAAAGCACCACATACTGTCAACATCAAGGTTGTGGGTAATTGTTGGACAATTCTTGGAATACCATCAAAAACCGAACGCCAGCTAAAGAGTTTGCCGTCTGGGATATACTGCATCAAGTTTTGGTACCAATTTGATACTAAAAGTGTTGTAACGTTCATAGAAACATCCTCTCCTGATAATGATTCATTCTATCATACTTCTGCTCTGATTAAAAATATTTGCTACGGGTAAAGACTTTCTGGGTCTAAATACTAGTTTAACACACTTTTAGAAAAGCCAGACATATATTATTTTTATCAAAGAGATAGATAAAACCTAATTCAAACCAAGCTCTTCATAGGCTTTACGATAGCCAATTTGCTGAATCTGTCCACCTTTAACAAGAATTGGACGTTTGAGTAACATGCCATCACTAGCTAAGAGTTTAGCTGCTTCTTGTTTTGACATGCTTCCGACCTTATCTTTCAAACCTAGCTCACGATATTTGATACCGCTGGTATTAAAGAACTGTTTTAATTCAAAACCTGAAGTTTCTAACCAGGTCAAAATCACTTCCTCAGTTGGTGTTTCTTCGACAATATGAACATCTTTATATTCTAGTCCAAGTTGATCTAGCTCTTTTTTTGCTTTTTTGCAGGTTGTACATTTTGGATATTCGATAAATTCTAACATTTTCTTCTCTTTCTATTCTTTCTTCTCTTTAAATGTTGCATTTTCATGCTTCAAGAGCCAAGCCTTCTTCTCAATTCCTGAAGCAAAGCCTGTAAGACGATTGCCAGCTCCTAGTACACGGTGACAAGGTACGAGGATAGACCAAGGATTTCGGCCTACAGCTCCTCCGATAGCTTGAGGAGAAGCTACATGCAAGTCCTTAGCTATTTGACCATAAGTAACTGTCTGCCCAAAGGGTATTTCCCGTAGATAAGACCAAACTTTCTTTTCAAATTCACTTCCAATCGGAGCCAGAGGAAGCTCAGATAGGTCCTGGTCTTGTCCTGAGAAATAGCTATCTAAATAAGAAGCAACTTGGTTCAAAACTGGATGGCTTGGAACATCAACGATACACCCAGCTTCCAAACCCCTCTCAAAATGTTTCTGACCTTGAAACCAAATGCCAAGCAAGTAGTAGTCATCAGCAACTAGTGAGAGCTCCCCTACGGGAGAAACATAGAGCATTTTTGCATACTTAGTTTGCATTCGATTTTAATTTTTGATAGGCCAAGCGTTCCCCGTCTACTGGAACTTTACCAACCTTTTTAAAACCAAGCTTTTCAAAGATATGCTGCATAGGCTTATTTTCAGCGTGCGTATCTGAACGAAAATCTAGGTAATCAAACCCTTCAATCAAGCCTTCCAAGAAGGTCTGCGCTACCCCTTGACCTTGAACATCTGCTGCCACAGCAATACGATGAAAAACTAGATACTCTGTCTCTCCTCCTTGCCATTTGCCTTCATAAATAGCTTCATAGGCAGATTCTGGGCTCTTAGTCACTGCTGCATAGGCTAAGAGATCACCTTCGTCTAGGGCTACATAAGCTTGACCAGAGATGATATCTTCAATAATGGTATCTGCATCTGGGTAGCCGTTTTGCCACTGGGTGCTACCAGCTTCCGCCAAGCATTTTTTAGCATCCTCAATCACCTGCATAATTGCATCTACTTCGTTTGGAAAGGCTAAACGAATTTCCATCTTATTTCCTCTTTTCTGACTAGTTTCTCTCATCATAGCATAATTTAAGGCTTTCTACAAGCAGTTAAAACTTGACTTTGTTTCTATTATTTTATAATCTAGTTATCGAAACTAGATAAACAGGAGTTGGAAATGAAAGCTACTTTTTCCTACCCAGAATGGGACGAAATTCCAAACATTGATCTCTATTTGGATCAGGTCCTACTTTATGTGAATAAAGTTTGTTCCCCTATTTCTCTTGCTAAAGAGAAAGGTTTAACTGCATCAATGGTGAACAACTATGTGAAGCACGGCTATATCAGTAAACCTGAAAAGAAAAAATACCAACGCAAACAAATTGCCCGATTGATTGCTATCACAACACTCAAGTCTGTTTTTTCAATCCAGGAAATTTCTCAAACCCTAGACACCCTACACACAGAGACTAACTCACAAGAACTTTACAATGCTTTTGTGGATTATATGAATGAAGACCTAGACCCAGCTAATCCCATTATCCAGGCAAGCTGCCAAACGGTCAAACTCTATCATCAAACACTAGCACTAGTCTATACAGAAAATGAAGAGGAGGAAACAAATGAATACTAGTTTTAAACTCAGTAAACGCCTTAGTTTTGGAGAAGAAATAGCAAACAGTGTAACCCATGCTGTAGGGGCACTTATCATGCTTATTTTGCTCCCTATCTCATCGACATATAGTTACGAAGCTCATGGATTTTTATCATCGATTGGGGTGTCGATTTTCGTTATTAGCCTCTTTCTCATGTTCCTTTCATCGACCATCTATCATTCTATGGCTTATGGTTCCACTCATAAGTATGTCTTGCGCATTATCGACCATTCCATGATTTATGTTGCGATTGCTGGCTCTTATACTCCTGTCGTTTTGACCTTGATGAATAACTGGTTTGGTTATCTGATTATCGCCATTCAGTGGGGAACAACTATTTTTGGTATTCTTTATAAAATCTTTGCCAAAAAAGTCAATGAAAAATTTAGTCTGTTGCTCTACCTCATCATGGGATGGCTAGTTGTAGCAATCTTACCAGCAATTATCAGCCAAACAAGTCCAATGTTCTGGTGTCTCATGGTATCAGGAGGTCTATGCTATACAGTTGGTGCTGGGTTCTACGCTAAGAAGAAACCATACTTCCATATGATTTGGCATCTCTTCATCCTAGCAGCCTCTGCTCTCCAATACATTGCCATTGTTTATTACATGTAAAAATAGGCCGGGTAAATCCCGACCTATTTTTATTTACACATATTGATAAAGTATTGATGCAAGCGAAGATCATTTGTCAATTCCGGATGAAAGGAGGTCACTAGCATATTCTTTTCTTGAGCAGCAACGATTTGATGATTCACTACTGCAAGAACATCAACACCCTTACCAACTTCACTAATAATAGGTCCACGGATAAAGGTCATGGGAATCTTGCCAACACCCTTGCAGTCTGCTTCAGTATAAAAGCTTCCTAGCTGACGTCCATAGGCATTGCGCTCTACTACTATATCCATAGTCGCTAGATGACTTTCCTCTTGAGAAGTGATTTGTCTCGCTATCAAAATCAAACCAGCACAAGTCCCAAAGACTGGTAAACCATTGAGAATAGCCTCTCTTAAAGGAAGTAGCATCTGCTGGTCACGTAGAAGTTTTCCCATAGCTGTCGACTCACCTCCAGGTAAAATCAAACCTGACAGCTCACCTCGATGTTGCTGAAAATCTTCTAGGTTTCGTAATTCAATACTTTCAACTCCTAGTTGAGCAAGCATTTTCTCGTGTTCTACAAAGGCACCTTGCAAGGCCAATATTCCGATTTTCATCTATTTTCCTCGCTCAGCCATGAGAATTTGGATCTCGTTCTCGTTGATACCTACCATGGCTTCTCCTAAATCTTCAGAGATTTCAGCTAGAATTTGAGGATTTTGATAATTCGTAACAGCCTTAACAATAGCAGCTGCACGTTTGACAGGATCACCTGACTTGAAAATCCCTGAGCCAACAAAGACACCTTCTGCACCTAGCTGCATCATAAGAGCAGCGTCCGCTGGTGTTGCAACCCCTCCAGCTGCAAAGTTGACAACTGGTAATTTCCCATGTTCGTGGACATATTGAACTAATTCTACAGGTACTTGGAGTTCTTTTGCAGCAACATATAGCTCGTCCTCACGGAGGTTTTGAATGCGACGAATTTCTTGATTCATCATACGCATATGACGAACCGCCTGAACGATGTCTCCTGTTCCTGGTTCCCCTTTTGTACGGATCATAGAAGCTCCTTCAGCGATACGGCGCAAGGCTTCTCCTAGATCTTTAGCACCACAAACAAAAGGAACTTGAAATTCTTTCTTGTCCACGTGGAAACGATCGTCAGCTGGAGATAGAACTTCGCTCTCATCGATATAGTCAATTTCGATAGCTTCTAAAATCTGAGCTTCAACAAAATGCCCAATTCGAACCTTGGCCATAACTGGAATGCTGACTGCGTCTTGGATTTCCTTGATCATCTTTGGATCGCTCATACGAGAGACACCACCAGCTGCACGAATATCAGCTGGGATTCGCTCCAAGGCCATAACAGCTGCCGCACCTGCAGCCTCAGCAATTCTTGCCTGTTCAGGATTTTGAACATCCATGATGACGCCACCCTTAAGCATCTGTGCCAAATTCTTATTTAATTCATAACGATTTTCAGTCATTTTCTCTTCCTCAATAGTTGTATTGGTAGCTACAGTTTTATTGTAAGGTATAAAAGACTGCATAACAAGATAAAATAAATCGATTTGTCCGGGTACAATTATTTCTATCACAAAAAAAGCACCCACATTGGGTACTTTTATTTCTTTGATTTTTTTATGCTTTTGACAAGATAAAAGAGATATCCTGAAATCATATAAGCAACAAAGATAGTGGCTGCCCATTTAAAGACAAAGCCCCAACCATGTTTGGTAGCATTCAAAAAGAAATAAGGGAAGGGACTATCCTTAGCATTAGGGACATCCATCTTTAGAACAAAACCGTTTAAGAGGGCAAAAATCATATAAAGCAAAGGAAGGCTAGTCCAAAGCATGGGATCAACTAACTTATATTGACGACTCTTATCAAAAATAATTGTATCTGCTAAAAACCAGAGAGGGACAATATAATGGCAAAGGAAATTTTCCAAACGGTAAAAATCTGTCGTCAAAGGAGCTAGCATGAAATGATAGATAACACAAGTAATCATAATACTCATAGTAACGCCACCTTTGAGACGTAGAATACCAGAACTCTGCCAGCTATCACCGCCACTACGCATCTTTAACAAAAGATAACCTGTAAAAAGTACAACCAAAAGGTTAGAAAGTACTGTGTAGTAAAGCAACATCCCTAAACCACCGCGTTTGGTAATCTCCAAGTATACACCGGTAAAGGCTGCTATAAATAAAAAGATACGACTATAAAATATTACTTTTTCATTTTTAATCATGATTAAATCTTTTTAACAAATTCTGATTTCAATTTCATAGCACCAAAGCCATCAATCTTACAGTCGATGTTGTGGTCACCCTCGACGATACGGATGTTTTTAACACGTGTCCCTTGCTTAAGGTCTTTTGGAGCACCTTTTACCTTAAGGTCTTTGATCAAGGTTACTGTATCACCGTCAGCCAATTTATTTCCATTAGCGTCGATAGCAACAAGGCCTTCTTCAACTTCAGCTTGCTCAGCAGGATTCCATTCGTAGGCACACTCTGGGCAGACTAGTAAGGCTCCGTCTTCATAGACATATTCTGAATTACATTTTGGACAATTTGGTAGATTGTTCATCTTATCTCCTTCTATTTTCATGATTGTTTGATTGTCAAATTTTCTTTAACAGAAACTATTATACCTTAAAATAGAAGATTTGACAAATCGTAAAAAAATTGACCACCATCGTGGTCAATCGATTATGAGCTCCAATTAAAAATGTTTAACTGCTTCTGACTTGATTTTTTCGACAACTTCTAAAATAGTTAGTCCTGTAGTATCTAAGTAGATAGCATCCTCTGCTTGTTTAAGAGGCGAAGTTTCACGATGACTATCTTTATAATCACGCGCAGCAATCTCTTCTTTCAAAGTTTCCAAATCTGTTTCGATCCCCTTTGAAAGATTTTCCTTATAACGTCGTTCTGCACGTTCATCCACTGAAGCAACAAGAAAAATCTTCAATTCAGCCTTAGGCAAGACCACTGTACCAATATCTCGACCATCCATGACGATTCCACCTTGTTGGGCAATTTCTTGCTGGAGGGCTACCAATTTTTCACGAATAGCTGGAATGGCTGCAAAAGCAGATACAGCATTAGTTACTTCATTTTCACGGATTGGATTTGTCACATCAACATCTCCAACAAAAACAAGTTGTTCTCCTGTTTCGGCACGACCAAAGCTAATCGGATATTGTTCCAATAACTCAAGAAGTCGAGAAGACTCTTCTGGACTTACTTGGTTGTTCAAAGCGATGTAAGTCGCAGCACGATACATGGCACCTGTATCCAAGTAGGTATAACCAAAATCCTTAGCTATGATCTTAGCTACTGTACTCTTACCACTTGAAGCTGGACCATCAATAGCGATCTGAATTGTTTTCATTCTAACTCCTATCTTGTCTTAAGAACATCACCAGGATTTGCAAACCAAGAACCTGAAGACATATGACCAGGATTCAAGGCTTCAAGCTGGGCAATAGAAATTCCTGCTCTAGCTGCGATAGCCGCTTCACCTTCACCAGCAAGAACAGTAATGGTTCCCTCAGCATTTGTATGTCCCTCTGAACTACTTGAAGATGTTGTTTCCGCTTCAGAACTTGATGCTTCTTCTGAACTACTTGAAGATGTTGACGATACTTCTTCTACCTTAGGTGCAGAAGAATCATGGAAATCTTTCAAAGCTGCCGTACGATCACTACCACCTGAAGACAGATAGATTAAAACAGCAATCATACCGACCACGATTACAAAGAAAATACAAGCTAAAATGGTTAGAATACGGTTGGCTACCACTCCTGTTCCCTTATTTCCTCTGCTTCTACGCTCCGAACGGCTTTCCTCATTGTTATAGATATCTTCTTGCCACGGTTCCTTTTCCATACCTTACTCCTTGTTTTTTTTCTATTTTCTTATTACAATATAAATATGAAAATCACACTTATACCTGAACGATGCATTGCCTGTGGGCTATGCCAAACTTATTCTGAATTATTTGATTACCATGATAATGGTATTGTACGTTTTTACGATGATCCTGATCAACTAGAAAAAGAAATTTCTCCTAGTCAAGACGTCTTAGAGGCTGTTAAAAATTGCCCAACTCGCGCGCTCATCAAAGACCAGTTTTAATCGTTAGCGGAGATTCTATTTCTAGATCCCGCTTCTTCTAGTTTAGCATATTTTTCCAGAAAATTATAGTCTTTTGAAGGACTAATTTTTATCAAAGCCTATCTCGGCTCACTCTGTTCTTTTATCAGATAGAGGGGCCCTTTTTTTGTTTCTAGATAAATTTTACTGATATATTTTCCCAGAATACCAATGGTCAATAATTGGACACCACCAAGAAATAGAATGACAGCCATCAGAGATGTCCAGCCTGAGGTTGGATTCCCCAGCATAAGAGTACGAATAACCACAAAAAGGGTCATCACCAAAGCCAAAAAACATGACGTAAGCCCAGCAACAAAGGCTAATATTAAAGGAAAGTCTGAAAAATTTACAATCCCTTCGATAGAGTAGAAAAAGAGTTGTCTAAAACTCCAACTTGTCTTACCTGCCTGCCTTTCAACATTAGGGTACTCTAGATAGTGAGTACGAAAACCAACCCAGGCAAAGAGCCCTTTAGAAAAGCGATTGTATTCTGTCAATTCTAACACTGCATCTACTACTGATTTTCTCATCATCCGAAAATCACGAAGCCCTAGGGGAAGGGCTACTGGGCTAATTTTTTGCATGAAACGATAAAAAAGATTGGCACAGAAACTACGTAGAAATGGCTCTCCCTCTCGACTAGTTCTACGTGTTCCCACACAGTCCAAATCTGGATTCTGATCTAGTAGTTCTTTCATCTCAAGCAGGAGGTTTGGCGGATCCTGAAGGTCTGCATCCATAACCACAACCAAATCTCCACTTGCTTGCTGTAATCCTGCATATAAGGCTGCTTCCTTCCCAAGTTTCGCGAGAAAGAGATATAATGTACTGCAGAATTTTGCTCTCTATATGCCTTTAAAACTTCCAAAGTCCTATCAGTTGACCCATCATCTACAAAAATATATTCGATTTCTGTTCCCAAATCTGGAATCAGTGCTTCAAGAGTTTGATAAAAAAGAGGAAGTACTTCCTCTTCGTTTAAACATGGGACTATGATTGAAATCATCATTTTAGTCTTCAAATCCATTTGGATGCTTACTTTGCCAACGCCATGCATCTTCACACATTTCTGTAATACCAAGTCCAGCTTCCCAACCTAGCTCTTCCTTAGCTTTTGCTGGGTCTGAGTAGCAAGCTGCGATATCACCCGGACGACGTTCAACGATACGGTAAGGAATTGGACGTCCGACTGCTTTTTCCATATTTTGGATAATTTCAAGCACAGAGTAACCTTTTCCTGTACCAAGGTTGTATATGTTTAGACCTGAACCTTTTTGAAGCTTCTTAAGGGCTGCAACGTGTCCTTTGGCTAGGTCAACGACGTGGATATAGTCACGAACACCTGTTCCATCTTCTGTATCGTAGTCATCTCCAAAGACTTGAACTTGTTCCAACTTACCAACTGCGACTTGTGTTACATACGGTAGAAGGTTATTTGGAATACCGTTTGGATTTTCACCTAAATCACCACTCTTATGAGCCCCAATTGGGTTGAAATAACGAAGCAACACAACGTTCCATTCTGAATCAGCTTTATAGATATCTGTCAAGATTTCTTCAAGCATCAACTTAGTACGGCCATATGGGTTAGTAGCAGAAAGAGGGAAATCTTCAAGGATTGGAACAGTATGAGGATCTCCATAAACAGTTGCTGATGAGCTGAAGATGATGTTCTTACAGTTGTTTTCTTCCATTGCTTTCAAAAGGCTAACTGTACCAGCAATGTTGTTATCATAGTAGGCAAGAGGGATACGAGTTGACTCTCCAACCGCCTTCAAACCTGCAAAATGGATAACACCAGTTGGCTCTTCCTGTTTGAAAATATCACGAAGTGTATCCGTATCGCGGATATCAGCTTCATAAAAAGGAATCTCAACTCCTGTGATTCTTTCTACCACTTCAAGACTTTTACGGCTACTGTTTACCAAGTTGTCTACGACAACAACTTGGTGACCTGCTTGGATTAACTCAATGACAGTGTGGGTACCGATAAATCCTGCACCACCTGTTACCAAAATCTTTTCTTGCATCTTTTTTCCTCGATTCTAGGATTATTTTTTTCATTTTACCATTTTTGATGGGGAATGTCATTTTCTACCCCGAAAGATTACGTAAAATAAAGTAAAATATTTACTCAATTTCTTTTCGTTGGACATACTTTGCTATCGGATAATCCGCTGGATCCAATACTCCACTTCTCCCTTGAAGCATTTGAGCAAGATGATAACCAATAATAGGACCGGTTGTCAATCCTGACGATCCTAGTCCACTCGCAGCAAAGACTCCTGACAAGCTTGGCACTTGTCCGAAAAACGGAGAGAAGTCACTTGTATAAGCACGAATCCCCACACGTTCACTAGATGAAATTACCTCAGCTAGGGCTGGATAAAACGGACTTGCTGCTTCAGCCATTTGTTGGAGCAAATTTATCGACTGTAAGATCAAATCCCATGTCATTTTCATGGGTAGCTCCTAGAGATAACTTACCGCCTGGAAATGGTATCAAATCCCACTCACCTTCCGGCATAACAACAGGGTAAGCTCCCATGTCTTGTGACACTTGGTAATCTCGGAGTTGCCCCTTTTGAGGACGAACGTCTACCTCATATCCTAAGGGCTCTAAGATGTGATCAAGCCAAGCTCCTGTGGATAAGATGACTTGGTCAAACATGTGATTGTCTATCTGATAGCCCGATGATAGAGGGGTTAGACTGACCTCTTTATTGATGACCTTCACTTGACTAGCTCCCAGTAAGCGACTCACTAGAAGTTGCCCATCTACTCGAGCTCCACCAGAAGCATAGAGTAAACGTTCAAATCCCTCTAGACCGGGAAATAAATTACTAGCAGACGCTTGGTCCAAAATGGCTAATTCTCCAATTAAGGGAGATTCATCTCTACGTTGCAAGGCTAAGTCATAGAGTTCTTCCAATTTAGACTCATCCTTTTTCAAGAGAAAGACTCCCGAACGCTGGTAAAAATCAACTTGTTGACCCGATTTTTCTAAATCAGCTAATAAATCCACATAGAAATCAGCTCCTAGGCGCGCCATCTTATACCAAGCCTTATTGCGTCGTTTAGAAAACCAGGGACTAATAATTCCTGCCGCGGCCTTGGTCGCTTGGCCGTATCCATGATCAAAGACAGTAACTTCGATATCAGCTTCCTTAGAAAGATAGTAGGCAGCTGTGGCCCCTACAATTCCTGCACCTACAATGGCAACTTTTTTCATTGTCTTTACCTTCTAACTAGATATGATGGAATGGATTGGTGGACGCTTGACTTGCGATAACCTCTAGAGACCAAGCATTCTCTTCCTTCCATTCATTCAGGAACGCTGCAATTTTTTCAATAAAGAGAACTTCGATATAGTGTCCCGGATCTAGAGCTAACAAACCATCTGACAGCATATCTTGGGCAGTATGATAATAAATATCACCAGTGATATAAAGATCTGCTCCTTTTACTAAAGCATCAGAGTAGAAAGATTGCCCACTACCACCACAGATAGCCACTCTTGAGATTGTCTTTTGTAAATCAGTCTCTTGATAATACACCATACGAAGGCTATCTAAACCAAAGACTTCCTTAACATGATCTGCAAATTCCTTAAAGGTTTGAGGTCTAATAGTGCCAATACGTCCAATCCCACGTTCAGGACCTGTTTCCTGTAGATAAGTTGTATCCTCAATCCCCAATAGTTGGCAGAACCAATCATTGAGACCATTTTCAACGATATCAATATTAGTATGACTGACGTAAACTGCAATATCGTGCTTGATGAGATTGATATAAATCTGATTTTGAGGACGACTAGCTACCAAGTCCTTAATCGGACGAAAGATAGGTGCGTGCTTAACGATAATCAGATCAACACCCTTTTCAATAGCTTCAGCGACTGTTTCTTCACGAATATCGAGGGCAACCATGACCTTTTGGATTTCTTTGTCTAGGGTGCCAATTTGCAGACCACGACTATCACCTTCCATAGAAAATTCTTGTGGACAATAGGCTTCATAACGCTTAATCACTTCACTTGCTTTCATGGAGCACCTCCTTAATGGCTTGAATTTTATCTGCCAGAACCTGACGTTCTTCTTGATTTTTTTCTGGAATTTGACTAAGGGCAAACTCAAGCTTAGCAGCTTCTTTTTGCCATTTTTGGATGAAGGCTGAACTGACTTCTTTGGACAAGAAGGGGCCAAAGCGAACATCAGTGGCTGATAGCTTCATTTCACCAGCTTCTGCAACTATGATCTCATAGAATTTCCCAGCTTCTTCTAGGATACTTTCTGCTATGATTTGAAAACCATGCTCTTGTAGCCAACTACGTAACTCATCTTCTCGGTTATTCGGTTGAAGAATCAAACGCTCAACATTGGCTAGTTTGTCCAATCCTTCTTCTAATATCGTAGCAATCAAACGACCACCCATTCCGGCAATAGTGATAACAGAGACCTGGTCACTTTCTTCGAAAGCTGCTAAACCATTGGCTAAACGAACCTGAATTTTCTCAGTCAAGCCATGACTTTCAACATTTCTAACTGCAGATTGATAGGGACCCTCTACAACTTCACCTGCGATGGCAGCTTCAATATGACCTTTTTCAACTAATTCAATAGGTAAATAAGCATGGTCGCTACCGACGTCCAGCAAAACAGCTCCTTGGGGAACAAAAGAAGCTACTGTTTCTAATCTCTTTGAAATCATCTTCTCTCACTTTCAAAACTCTATTTCCCTTTATTATACCATATTTTATCTGGCAATCCTGCACCTAAAAAAGACCGCAATCATGGATTGCAGTCTTTCTTTATCTTTTAACTTGATAACGACTTGTCAGGATGAAAATGACAGCAAAGATGACCATCATAATACCATAGACAGGTAATGTTTGTCCTGTCAGTGTTGAAATTTCAAGTAATTTTTGAATTCTTGGAAATAGAGCTGTTCCAAGGAAGCCACCAACTGACCAAATAATCAAGAGCACACGCCATAGACTAAATGGCAAACAAGCTCTAACTACAGACATGAAACCAATCGACGCTAGTAGATAATACAGAAGAGTCGAAATTTCAATGGCTGACCAGCCTTGACTGGTTCCAAAAATTTTAACAAAGAGAACACTAAAAACTACCATCAAGGCACTTGGTAGTGCACGGAGCATGGACTTTCTGAGGAAGTTTTGTTCTACTGGTTTAATATTTCGCTCAAAGGTCAATACGAACGGTGGGAATCCTTCCACAAACTGGTCAATCATGGTAATCTGAATCGGAATGAATGGGAAAATCAAAATCCATTCAGTACGTCCCAACAAAGCACTGGCAATACAGATAACTGCTAGCAAGAAGGAATAGATTGTCTTAATCAAGAAAATCGGAGCAATGTGGGCAATATTATTGACCACACGACGACCTTCGAAGAGAATCTCAGGAACATCATTGAAATCTGAATTCAAGAGGACCAGATTTGCAATCTGACGAGTTGCTGGGTCTCCCTCAGCCATAACAATGGAACAGTCTGCCTCACGGAGAGCTAAGATATCATTGACACCATCCCCTGTCATAGCAGTCGTATGTCCTGCTTTTTTCAGAGTTTGGATGATTAGTTTCTTTTGATGGGGCGAGACACGTCCGAAAATCGCTGTCTCCTCAGCCATAGCAATCAATTCCTCGTCCGTGATCTTCGAACAATCTACATAGCTGTGGTAATCTGCAAAACCAGCTTTTTGAGCAATACTTGAAACAGTGACTGGATTATCACCAGAGATAATTTTCAATCCCACTTCCTGAGAACGAAGATAGTCTAGCGTCTCAGCAGCACCTTCTCGAATCGGATCTAGAATCTCAAGCAAAGCCAAAGCCTGAATATCAGATGGCTTTTGTGGCTTGTGATGGTCAAGTTTTTCTTGACTGAGCGCTAATACCAAGACACGAGATCCTCGTTCAAGAGCTTTTCTAGCCTCAGGAACTTCAGCATCCAACAACATCTCCGGTGCGCCTAGGAAAACAGTTCCTAGACCTTCCAACTCCATTGCTCCCCATTTTCGATCACTTGAAAATGGAAGACTAGAAATCATCGGATAAACTACCTCTCCCACAAAACGCTTTCGAATAGCTTGAGCTGTTGGATTCTTATCTTCACTGTTTGCCATATAGCTAGTTAGTATGTCAGCAATAGCATTTTGATCATAAACTTGAGTAAGAGGAAGGACAGTCTCAACCTGCATCTTACCTTGGGTGATGGTACCTGTCTTATCCAAGCAGAGCATATCCACGCGCGCTAGGGTTTCAACAGAGTACATCTCCTGCACCAAGACCTTTTTCAAACCAAGCTTGATAACAGCGGTTAAAAGCGAAGTGATGGTCAAAAGGGCGATTCCCTTAGGCAACATTCCTAAAAGAGCTGTAGATGAATTGACTACAGAAGACTTCAGTGGCAGACCTTTTAAGACCAAGGCTTCAAGCAAGAGAGCAATACCAAAAGGAATGATAATTTTCCCAGTAAAGCCGGCTAACTGGTCTAGCGATTTCATGATACGAGAGTTAATTGGCTTCACTGTCTTAGCTTCAAGCATGAGTTTAGCAGCATAGTTATCCGCCCCAACATGATGTACCTGAGCGAGGACAGAACCACTTGCAAGAAAGCTACCCGACAACATTAAGTTTTCTACTTCTTTGCACCAAGTCGCTCTCACCCGTTAACATAGCTTCATTGACTTCTGCAAAACCTTCTAATACAATGGCATCACTTGGAATCTGATCCCCTGCTGACAAGCGAATAACATCATCTAAAACAAGTTCTTCGGGGTCCAAAGCTATCTCTTGTCCATCACGAATTGTCGTAATTTTTTCTTTATTCAAGAGATTGAGTTTATCAACCATATGTTTGGCACGTAGCTCGGTTACAATCCCAGAAAATGCATTAAAGCAGATAACCGCAAAGAAAACTAGGTTGCTCCAAGCTTGAACAAAGGCGAGCGCTAGGGCAATGGCAAAGTTTAAAGCATTGAATAAAGTAAAGACATTTCTCTTCACAATCTGCAATGTACTAGTACTAGCTGAAGCTTGGAAATCATTGACCTGTCCCTGTTTATGACGTTCATTAACTTCTGATTGGCTTAAGCCTATAATTTTATTTTTATCCATAATCTTTATCATATCATTTTTTTTTGAATAATTCTAATTTCATATAAAGAGCTTTTCCGCCTATACAAAAAAATTTGCTTGTCCTAGTATGATAAGGTATAATAAAAGAAAGAAAATTGAAGGAGATACCATGTTTTATACTTATCTTCGTGGGCTGGTTATGTTGATTCTCTGGTCTATCAACGGTAATGCTCATTATCATAATACCAATAAAATTCCGAGTCAGGATGAAAACTATATCCTAGTTGCTCCCCATCGTACTTGGTGGGATCCAGTCTATATGGCCTTCGCTACCAAACCGAAGCAATTTGTATTTATGGCTAAAAAGGAACTCTTTACCAACCGTATCTTTGGCTGGTGGATTCGCATGTGCGGTGCCTTTCCAATCGATCGTGAAAATCCTAGCGCTTCTGCTATCAAATACCCTATCAATGTTCTTAAAAAGAGCGACCGCTCTCTCATCATGTTCCCAAGTGGCAGTCGTCATTCCAACGATGTTAAAGGTGGTGTTGCTCTCATCGCTAAAATGGCCAAAGTACGTATCATGCCAGTTACTTACACTGGTCCAATGACCTTAAAAGGGCTCATTAGTCGTGAACGTGTCGATATAAACTTCGGAAATCCTATCGATATCTCAGACATCAAAAAAATGAATGATGAAGGTATTGAGATGGTTGCAGACCGCATCCAATCTGAATTTCAACGCCTGGATGAGGAGACAAAACAGTGGCACAACAATAAAAAGCCAAATCCACTTTGGTGGTTTATCCGTATACCAGCCCTTATTCTAGCTATTATCGTAGCTGTCATCACCATCATTTTTAGCTTTATCGCAAGCTTTATCTGGAATCCAGACAAAATAAAAGAAAAATTAGGCTAAAAGAAACCGTGGCTTAGGAGCTAGCTCCTTAAGCCATTTTTTGAGCTGAAATCCGATTATTTTTTAAAGAAAATAACGTATTGACAAAGATTTGAAACTATAGTATACTTTTTAAGTAAGCTGATTTAGCTCAGTAGGCAGAGCGCATCCATGGTAAGGATGAGGTCGCCGGTTCGATCCCGGCAATTAGCATTGTTGATCAGTTCCTTAATAGGGAGCTGATTTTTTCTTGACATTTTATGGACCTTATAGTAGAATAGACAATGCGATGAGTCGATATGTAGCGAGAGCTACTATTGAGCATAGGAGGTCATAACGCAGGAGCGGACCTTGAGAAATTGTGTGAACCGATTTCTCACATGGAGATGCCTCTCAGGCTTTCTGGTTTTACCAGAGAGCTTTTTTATTTTGCTGAGTCCTACTAGGTCGCATCTTTTGTCTTTTCCTTCCGACAATAAACATCTATAACTTCACTCAATTATATGCTTATAGGCTTTTTATTGTAACAACTTTTCTTTAAAAACAATCCTTGCTAAGATTAGCCATTAAGATACTAAAGTGACCAATGAAAGCTCCACTCACATGACTAAAAACATGGAGAATGCCGTTTTAGATGTTTTAGATTCAATATCATCAAATAGGAAAAAAAGCTTTGCCCCTCTGATACAAAAAAGAGGCTCTCTGTCAACTGTAGTGGGTTGAATAAAAAGCTAACATCTGGAGAGGACAATCGTTGTCCTCTCCATTTTTATATTCAAAGCGATGAAAATTCGTTTCTTAAAGTTGTCAAAGTTCCTAAAACCAAAAGCATTTCGTTTGATAAGTTTAACGAGATTATTGGTCGCTTCCAATTTGGCGTTGGAATAGGGTAGTTGAAGGGCGTTGACAATCTTCTCTTTATCCTTTAGAAAGGTTTTAAAGACAGTCTGAAAAAGAGGATGAACCTGCTTTAGATTGTCCTCAATAAGTCCGAAGAATTTGTCAGGTTCCTTGTTCTGAAAGTGAAAAAGAAAGAGTTGATATAGATTGTAGTGATGTTTCAACTCTTCTGAATAGCTCAAAAGCTTGTCTAGAATCTCTTTATTCGTTAAGTGCATACGAAAAGTAGGGCGATAAAATCGTTTATCACTCAGTTTACGACTATCCTGTTGAATGAGTTTCCAGTAGCGTTTGATGGCCTTGTATTCATGGGATTTTCGCTCAAATTGATTCATGATTTGGACACGGACACGACTCATAGCACGGCTGAGATGTTGGACAATGTGAAAGCGGTCGAGAACGATTTTAGCGTTAGGAAAAAGTTTACTGGCAATATCGTAGTAAGGGCTAAACATATCCATCGTAATGATTTTCACCTGACAACGAACAGCTCGCTCGTAGCGCAGAAAGTGATTTCGGATGATAGCCTGTGTTCTGCCCTCAAGAACAGTGATGATGTTGAGATTGTCAAAATCTTGTGCAATGAAACTCATTTTTCCCTTGGTAAAAGAATACTCGTCCCAAGACATAATCTCAGGAAGTCGGCTAAAGTCATGTTTAAAACGGAAGTCATTGAGCTTGCGAACAACAGTTGAAGTTGAAATGGAAAGCTGATGGGCAATATCAGTCATAGAAGTCTTTTCAATCAATTTTTGCGCAATTTTTTGATTGATAATACGAGGAATTTGGTGATTTTTCTTGACGAGAGAGGACTCGGTGACCATCATTTTCGAGCACTGATAGCACTTGAAACGGCGTTTTCTAAGGAGGATTCTAGTAGGCATACCAGTCGTTTCGAGGTAAGGAATTTTCGACGGTTTTTGGAAGTCATATTTCTTCATTTGACTTCCGCAATCAGGACAAGATGGAGCCTCATAATCCAGTTTAGCGATGATTTCTTTGTGAGTATCCATGTTGATGATATCTAGAATCTGGATATTAGGGTCTTTAATATCGAGTAGTTTTGTGATAAAATGTAATTGTTCCATATGATTCTTTCTAATGAGAGTTTGGTCGCTTTTCATTATAGATCTTATGGAACTTTTTTTCTACAACAAAATAGGCTCCATAATATCTATAGGGGATTTACCCACTACAAATATTATAGAGCCAAAAAAGACCTATCATACAAGCGATGAAGCTTGATATGATAGGCTTTTTAATATTAGATTAACGTACAGTACGGATACGCATTGTGTTTGTACGAACAGCTTCACCAAGTGGTACACCTGCAACGATAACGATATCGTCACCAGATTGTACAAGACCTGCTTCAACTGCTTTACGTTCTGCGATTTCGAACATGTCGTCAGTTGATGATGGAGCATCTGTCAACATTGGGATAACACCCCAGTTCAACATCAATCCACGTTCTGTCAATTCGTCGAATGTCAATGCCAAGATGTCAGCATTTGGACGGTATTTAGAAATCAAACGAGCTGTGTGACCAGTCTTAGTAAGAGTTACAACCAATTTGATATCCATTGAGTTAGTAGCATCTTTAACAGCTGAAGCCATTACTTCTGTTTTAGAGTTACGTTCAAATGAATCTGAGTTCAAACGACCGTATTCTTTAAGAAGAGTTTGAGCGTTCTTATCGATAGTAGCCATTGTTGTAACTGACTCAAGTGGGTATTTACCATTTGCTGACTCACCTGAAAGCATTGTAGCATCAGTTCCGTCGATAACAGCGTTAAATACGTCTGATACTTCTGAACGAGTTGCACGTGGTTTTTCAGTCATTGTTTCAAGCATGTTTGTTGCAGTGATAACAACTTTACCAGCAGCATTAACTTTCTTGATAATCATTTTTGGTAAACTGGAACCATTTCGAATGGTACTTCGATCCCCATGTCACCACGAGCGATCATGATACCGTCAGCAGCTTCGATGATTTCATCCAAGTTGTCGATACCTTGTTGGTTTTCGATTTTAGCGAACAATTGAACATGTCCGTTTCCAGTTTCTTCACAGATTGCACGAACTTCGTTAACGTCTTTTGCAGTACGTACGAAAGAAATCGCGATGAAGTTGATTCCTTGCTCAAGACCGAAGCGGATATCGTCGTTATCACGTTCAGCAAGTGCTGGGAAAGGAATTTTAGTGTTAGGGATGTTCACACCTTTTTGTTTAGCGATGATACCATCGTTTTCAACTTCTACGACAAATTCGCGAGCTGCATCGTCTTTTTCGATAACACGAAGACCAAGTTTACCATCGTCAACCAATACTTGGCGTCCAACTTCAACATCATCATAGATGTCAAGACCACCAGCTACGTTCAAGGCAATAACTTCACGAGTTGATTGGATACCTTGTTTAGTAGCAACACGGATTTTTTCACCAGTTACGTAAGAATACTCTTTAGCGTCGCCTTCGAACAATTCTGTACGGATTTCTGGACCTTTTGTATCAAGAAGGAAACCAACTTTTTTACCTGCAATTTTTTCTGCAAGTTTAACAGTAGCCATACGGTCACCTTGTTCTTGGTGGTCACCGTGTGAGAAGTTGAAACGGAAAGTGTTAGCTCCAGCTTCGATCAATTTAGCGATATTTTGTGCTGATTCTTCAACATCAAGTTTACCACTCCAGTATCCATCTTCACCGTATTTCTTACCACCACGGATTTCTACCGCTGGACCCAATGTTGCAACGATTTTTACACGTTTGTTCATGATTTTGTGACTCCTTTATATAATTCGACCTTTTATGGTCATTTTACCAGTTTAGTTAAAGTTGATTAAGACAAGCTCTTGTTTAAAGCAGAAAGTTCAATATCAGCTTTGTGAGGGTTGTTAACAACGATCTTACCATCAGCTGTTAGGCTAAATAAAGCTCCTTCTTCTGCAGTTCCAAGAATTGGATTTTCAACCATTTTCTCATTGCGAATACCGACAGCAACACCACCGATTCCTTGTTTAAGGAGTTTAACAGCGTGTGCGCCCATACGAGATGCCAATACACGGTCACGAGCAGTTGGTGAACCACCACGTTGGATGTGGCCAAGTTCTGTCACACGAAGATCGCTTGTATCTCCAGCTTCTTTTAGTTTTTGACCAAATTCAGCTGCTGACATGACACCTTCTGCTAAAACGATAATGTTGTGTTTTTTACCGTGTTCATATCCAGATTTGATGCTTGCTACGATATCTTCAAATTTGAAGCCTTCTTCAGGGATGATGATTTCGTCAGCACCTGTTGCAATACCTGCCCAAAGAGCGATATCACCTGCGTTACGTCCCATTACTTCAACAACGAAAGTACGACGGTGACTTGATGATGTATCACGAATCTTATCGATTGCATCCATTGCAGTTGTTACTGCAGTGTCAAATCCGATTGTAAAGTCAGTACCTACGATATCGTTATCGATTGTTCCAGGAAGTCCAATAGCAGGGAATCCATGCTCAGTCAGGCGCATAGCTCCATGATAAGAACCGTCACCACCGATAACCACGACACCTTCGATGCCGTGTTTTTTCAATTGCTCAATCCCTTTAAGTTGACCTTCAAGTTGTGCAAACTCAGGGTAACGAGCAGAGTGAAGGAAAGTACCACCACGTGAAATGATGTCTCCTACTGAAGCAGCATCAAGTGGATAAATTTCACCAGCAACCATACCAGCGTATCCATCATAGATACCAAAAACTTCCATTCCTTCTGAGATTGCTTGACGAACAACTGCACGAATGGCAGCATTCATACCAGGGGCGTCCCCACCACTAGTCAAAACAGCAATACGTTTCATTTGGTTTTGCTCCTTTTTCTTTTAACATTCTAACTGATTATACCATATTTAAAGTTAAAATTCTTTTATTTTCATTGATTTTTAACGATAAATCGTTTTCATAACAATCTTACTCAAAGATTCCTGTAAACCAGCGTCTTTTGCAACTAAATAACCAGGCAAAAGAACATTTTTTTGTTCATTTTCATAACGAATGACAACAGGAATTTGTCCCTTATACTGATCTAAAATATGATAAATTTCAGAATCATAATCATGATTAGCTACCTGAATCCAAAAACGCTCACTCACTGCTTCTTTGAGACTATTTAAGATTAGTTGAAGACGACCATCTCTAGCCTGAACTTTTCCATTTAGATAGTAGAAGCTTCCTTCGTGTAGGAAATCTTTGAATTGCCGGTATCGATCTGCAAATACTGTAACTTCTAACTTAGTCTTACTATCACTGACTTGTAAGAAGGCCATATTTTCACCTTTTTTTGTCCGAATGACACGAATGGATTCTATCTCAACGAGTACTGTAGCTGTCTGTCCTTCAGATAGTTCAGACAAACTCACAATTGGATAGAGGGGATTCTTTGCTAAAATCAGTAAGGGATGCGGACTGATACCGACTCCAAGCCACTCCTGCTCCTTACGGAACTTCTCAACTTCTGTAAAATCTTCAGTCTCAATCCAATTATAGCTACTATCAGCAAATAGACTACCTAGTTCTTCCACAAAAATGAACAAAGTGGGTAAGTTGGATAAGATTTTTTGGCGATTTTTTTCAAAATTATCAAATAAACCAATCTCGACCAGAGGTGTCAATAGACTTAATTTCTGATAATTTTTAGGCAAACGTGTGACAAAATCTTCAACACTTGTAAAAGGACGATTTTCTAAGATCCAATAGGCAAAATCACGAGGCATTCCCTTGATACTCTTTAGTCCCATATGAACTGTTTTTTCTGCCAGCTTGTCCTGAAAAGGTACCGTATTAATAGATGAGGGCGCAAGTTCAAATCCCATCTCAAGAGCATCGAGGATATAGTCTCCACTTGCATAATTGAGCATGACCTGATAGAAGATTGCTGGATAATGTGTCTTAAAGTAGGCAAGCTGAAAGGCTAAAGCTGCATAAGCATAGGCATGGGAACGGTTAAAACCATAACCAGCAAATTTTTCCATGACAGCAAAAACCTGCCGAGCCTGCTCTGCTCCATGGCCTTTTTCAAGGGCACCTTGAATGAAGCTCTCTTGCATTTGATGCATTTCCGCAGCATTCTTTTTCCCCATAGCCCGACGTAAAATATCGGCCTTTCCAAGACTAAAGCCAGCGTAGCGTTGGGCTACTTGCATCACCTGCTCTTGATAGAGCATGATACCATAGGTAGGAGCTAAAATATCTTCTAGCACAGGATCAAGAACTGTCACCTTTTCTTTGCCATGTTTTCTAGCAACAAAGTTATCGATATAGTCGCTTGCTCCCGGTCTGTTGAGGGAAGTCGTTGCCACTACTTCTTCAAAGCTTTCTGGTTTCACGCGCTTTAATAAGCGAATAGCACCAGGTTGTTCAAACTGAAAAATCCCCTTGGTCTTCCCAGCTGCAAAGAGGGCTAAAGTTCCCTTATCTTCAAGGTCAATATCCTCAATCCTTAGCTGAATTCCTTGAGTTTCAAATAAGAGCTCCTGCATTTTTTGAGCGAAAGTTAGGTTTCTTAAGCCCAAGAAATCCATCTTGAGCAAGCCATTTCCTTCAACTCCATGAGCATCATACTGGGTAATGAGCATATCCTCACCATACTTAAGAGGAATATAGTCCGTTAGATTTTTATCACTAATCACGACACCAGCAGCATGGATGGAGGTTTGCCGAGGATAGCCTTCTATATTTTTAGCAATTTCAAAAGCCTTTTGGTACTCAATCTTACTTTGAATCAGTTGTCTAAATCCTAAATTGCCTTCATAGGCGCTTGTCAAGGTATCTTTGAAACCAATTTCTTGGTTATGGATGTCAACTCGTACTCGGGAACACCATACCGTTTAAAAACATCTCGGATAGCCTGTTTGGCACCAAAAGTCGAGTAGGTGACTATCTGAGCAGCGTGAATACTACCATAACGGTCACGAACATAGCGGATAAATTCAGGACGATAGATATCAGGAATATCAATATCGATATCAGGCATGGTATAGCGTTCACGATTTAAAAAGCGCTCAAAGATAAGATTCTTAGCTACAGGATCAATTCCTGTAATATCTAGAGCGTAGGCTACTAAACTTCCAACTGCAGACCCACGTCCCATTCCCATATAATATCCCTGAGAACGACCAAAACGTAAGAGATCCCAGACAACCAAGAAATAGTCATCGAATCCCATGTCATGAATCACAGATAGTTCTTCTTCCAAACGAGCCTGATAAACTGAATCTAGTAAGCCTTTCTGTTCCAAGCCCTTGATAGCTCTTTCGCGCAACTCTTCAACAGCTGGTCTCTCTGGATTGAAGCGTGGAAGCTTGAGGCTACTATCAATCTCATAGGAAGCTTCCTTGATTAATCTTGCCAGATTTTCAAGCGCGAGTGGAAATTTCTCTAAAAAAATCTGTTCTAGACGGTCAGCCGGTAAAAACAAACCCTGTTGCGATTGAACTTCCACCTCTCGCAAGGTCACATTTTCCTTAATAGCCTTGAGCATTTGAAGCGTTTCTAAATCCTCAGATTCGAAAGAATTAACACGATAAAGTGGGAGAATGGGGTGAGAAAAATTCGACTGAGCTGTATCTGGATACACTCCGATATAGTAATCCTGCCCTAAATCCAAGGAATCAATTGCAGAATAATAGGGAACAATAACACAAACATCTTCAAGGTAAGGAGAAAAATCGGTCCAATCCTTTTTACCTGTCATTTTTAGAGTCGAAAGCTTCATGAGATTTCGATAACCACGATTTGACAAGGCTAAAAATCGGAGATTGACGAGTTCCTCCTTATGATGAACGGTCATCTCAAGACCTAATAAGGGCTGAATCCCCTGTTTTTGACACTCTTTGATAAAATAATAAGCTCCATAGAGATTGTCAACATCCATGATTCCAAGTGCTGAGTAGCCGTAGGCTTTCCCTTGGTCAACATACTTCTGAATGGAAATCATACTCTCCATGAAACTATAAACCGTTTTAGTATCAAGTTGTGCAATCACTCGCTATCACCTCCCTTTTTCTTCTTATATTATACCATTTTAGAAAATAGAAAAACAATTTCTTTCTTCCCTTGTAGAAAAAAGAACCACAGCTGAATTAACTGTGATTCTCACTTATCATTCTATTTCCAAGATAGGATTTGTAGCTGTCAAGTGACTGATCTTGCCATTAACACCGAAATATTCCTCAATTTTAGTATGTAATTCTAGCATTGCTTCCCGAGCTCTTGATGCCTGTTCTTCATTGATAGCTTCAATGACTAAAACAGCATCTTTGGTTTCTTCTGTTAACATGGTTCTTTGGGCTTCGCGCCAGTTTAAACACCGACAAACCGCACCTTGTTCATCAAAATAAATCATTTCATCAGCTAAGGCAGGAGCATCACTTTCAGCCCCTAGTGGAAAGAAGGATTCATTCCCTTGAGCTCTCCCAAGACATAAGTCACCAACAATCTTAGCTAAATCCTCTCCCCCACAAGGAACTGCGTAAGAAAGTGAGACGCTATTATAGATATCTACCAAAGGATTTATTGGATTAAATTCTCTTCCTTGACTCACACGCTTTAATAAAGCTTCGATAGAAGAACGAGCACTTTTTTTAGTTTTGAATTTAGTGAATGCCTGACGCCATTCTTGAATCACCTCATTCTGAGTGAAATTTTCATCTGCTATAAAAGTCTGAGCTTTTTTTGTTCCTTCTTCTAATAAAGCTTTAAAATATGGATCGTCACTCTCATCAATAGTATTGTTGAGACCTTTTGCCACCAATACAGAGATTTGGGCATCTGGAAATAGTTGCCAAAAATCATCTTTTACATAAACTTTCATGAGCATGTCTCCAGTCTTTTTCTTTCATTCTACCACAAATTCTAAAAAACGAGTAGCATACAAGCTACTCGATATGAACTATAATGAATTCTCACGAATTACTTCTACCTTGTATCCATCTGGATCTTTGATAAAGTAATAGTTTGGTTGAGTCCCTGGAAGTCCATTAGGCGCCGTTACTTCGTAGCCTTTGTCGCTATGTTCTTTATGAAGAGCCTCAAGGTCAGGTGTACTTAGGGCGATGTGAGCAAAACCGTCACCCACAACATAAGGTCCGTGATCATAGTTGTAAGTCAACTCCAACTCATAATCATCACCTTCAAGTCCAAGATAAACAATAGTAAAAGCATAGTCTGGAAAGTCTCTACGACGTAATTCCTTAAAACCAAAAGCATCCTGATAAAAAGCAATTGATTTTTCAAGATTTTCTACTCGCAAGCAAGTATGTAGCATTTTAGAAGCCATTTCATTACCTCTTTCATTTTAATAGTTCTATTATACTCTTATTTAGGAAAATTTACTAGGAAATTGAACTATAGATCTTTACTCGATGTTTCAGTTCCAGTCAGTACCCTCACCATTTTCCTTACTAATACTTCTTACAAGCAGTATCAACAAGAGGATAAAGACTACTTCTAGAAAGAAGAAGGCAAACTCACTGTTCTGTAAAAGAATATCTGGTTCAATCTGTTTGCTAAGTAAGTCTAACACAGGCCCAAAGAAAATTCTATAAAAACGTCTTATGAAAATGAAGAGTTGTAAGCTATAAATCATAAAGATTTTTTTAACAGCTAAAGTCGAGCGCCTCTCTTTTGTAAAGTAAGACAAGGCAATTGCATTTATAAATAGTAATAAGCTTAAGGAAAATGTTTCTTTACTCATTATAATTGGACTAAACAAGTTCACTCGATTTTCAAAATATGGTACTAAACGAAACAATTGCAAACTCAAAAAACAAGGGATCCCAACTTCCTTAAAACCGACTTCCTTCGCAGAAGCAGGCACACTGAAATCTATGAATTTATATAAGAAGAGGAAAAAAACAATCATAAATAGAAAGAAATACAGGAACAGCACAGCAAGAACGAATTCGTTATGCAATATTAAGTTGATTATGAACCCAGTAGTCAGCAAAAAACCAACAGAATGGATTTTATCGATAGGATAATCCCAAATAATTTTACTATCCACTTTTAGATCACCAATGAAAGTAAAAAGAGTAATGAAAGATAGAGCAGAGATTAATCCAAGAGGTAATGAAGGGAGGAAAAAGATAAGGGACAAAATTCCTAGAACCCACAAAGTTAAGTTGTAGTACAATTTTGGTTTTATCCATCTTGCAATCAACCCTGCTTCGATAATTCTTTGTTGCCTTTTCAATAAAAAGAAGTAAAAAAGTGATAGCATACCAATATAGACCCAGGTATTAGAACCAGCTTTTTCATTAAAACTTTGTATCAGACTAAAAATAGTCAAAAGCCCAAAGATAGCCAAAAGGTGCTTGTTTATTGTAGAAATTCCCTTTTTCCAAATCTTAAAAGGCACTATTGACTTGGGATAACAAAGTTCGTAGGCATAAGCAGTCATCTCTTCTAGTTTTTGATCGGTTTCCTCTGTCATGATCTGAGGGGATATTTTTGACGTAGGAAATACTCCAAGAATATACCTCAAGAGTTGTCCATCTTTGAATCGATGATACTCCCTATATAACTGTTCTAAAAAGACGGTTATTATTCGAGGTTTAGCTTTAAGATATTCCTTCCACTTATCCCAGTCATTGATGAGATCATCACTACTCGTTATCCTTTCTACAAGTAGATAGCCCTCATGATACCAGTATTCAAAATTATCTTTTTTATTTAGTTCAAATTCCTCTACTAGAGAAGGATAAGATTGAACAATTTTCCAGAATTGAAGTTTCTTTAAATAGGAACTATCTTTTTCAGTACTGTAGTTCTCTACAAATGGAAGAATCAGAGACAAAACTTTAATATTTGTTAGAGGATAGACATCAATCTTTTCTAATAAAGCAAGCAATATTGATTTGTCCTCTACCTGCTCAAATAGAGATTGCCAATCTCGTAAAAGGCTATATTCATCAGAATAGCAAGCATAGAGGAGATGATAAAAGGCTAGCTCAACCTCTTCAGAATCATCGAGAGAGAATTGTTGTAAATCAACCTTTTCATTCGATTCCTCTTTTAATACCTCAATGTAAGCTACTAATTGTTCGTAGGAATCTTCATCCACTTCATCTAAATTTTGCTTGATCTTCTCAAGAATGTAGCCTAAAACTGGAATACTCTCGATTATTTGGCATTTTCGATTCACTTGAAAGAGGACCATGCCAGAAACATAAGGGTGTTTAAAGTAATCTATCCAAGTTCTGATTTGATTTGCTTTTTGATAATCATTCAAAATATCTTGACACCAAAGATAAGAATCGTAAAATTGCTCAGTTTCCTTTTTTGCAGTTTCCATAGGACTGCCATTTTCTTTGGCAATAGCCCTTCGATTTTGCCAATACTTGAACTTATAATAGTAGCCCCAGTCTCGATAATCGATCATATATTCTTCTAGGAGAGGAAGTAAGATAGCAAAATGTTCATATCGATTAAAAGTATAGACATCCATTTCTTCGAGGACTGCTTTTACAATATTCATGCTATAGCGGTAATGGTAAAAGAACTGCTGCCACAGATTTGCTTGCTCTTCAAAGCTATAGTCAGCATTCCCTAATATACTGTCAATAGATGTTCGAATTAAATAGGCAGTATCTCGATAGTCGCTAAAATCAAGCAGGCTTGATTCTTCTTGCTCCTGCTCTGGTTCCTTTTCATACTCAAAAGTATCAAAGTTGGGTGAATTCACTCTTATTTCATTTGACTTCTCTTGTCTCTGCCATTGATGCTGTTCAAAACCAGTTCTTGTATCAGATTCTTGGCCAATTTTACTAGATCGTGCATAAGCTAAAGCTTCTTGGTAAGCTTGAACAATTTCTTGATAGAGTTCCGGTTGGTCTTCTGGATGGTATAAGCGAACCAGTTCAGCGTAGCGTCTCCTGATAACCTTGACATCTTGAGTTGGCTCTATCCCTAAAATTTTCCAAATATTCATACCATCGCCTTCCTATAATCCTCTCTCTAAAAGTTCCAAGTAACTAGAGAAAGCTTGATAGATTTTAGGAAGATGGTGAATAGAGGAATGTTTAACTTCTTCCTCAAATTGCCTTGTGGCTGTCATCAGTTCTTCCCTTTTCACCCCTAAAATCATGCTGTAGAGACGGTTGGCTTTCTCAATCAAGAAGCGATAGATCTCTGTTTCCTGAGCATTAATCTTATAACGAGCCAAGGCGTCTTGTTTTTCCTTTATTTCTTGATCTGTCAAAGTAATGCTCTCTTGCAAGATGACATGATTGAAAACTTCCTGTGTTGTATCTATCTTCACTTCAACATCTAAAATACCATTCAAATCATAGGTAAAACGAACAGTGAGCCCTTCATGTTCCTTATGATTAATAGGAACTGGAACATCAAGTTCTCCCAGGAACAAGTTTTGAGAAGCCTTCATCATCTCTCCTTGATAGACCTGTACTTTTACATGACTTTGTCCCAGTTCTGATGTGTAATATTGTTCAACACGTGAAGTAGGTAAAGTAGAATTACGCTCTATAATCGGTGAAAAATGACCACCAACAATCTCAATGCCAAGTGTAAATGGGCAGATATCAGACAGTAACAAGTCACGTATTTCTCCCTGACGCTCCTTGATTCCTGCAAGAAGGGCACACCCTTGTGCAATCATTTTATCAGGATCCCCTGATACTTCAACTTCTTGATTGATACAGAATGATAGAAAATCTTGCACCAATCTTAATTTTGAAGTACCTCCAACAAGAACAAAATTATCAGATGAAACCTGACTATTGCGAGCATCCATTAAGGCTCGATCCAAAACAGCCTTAATGCGCACTAGTAGGGGCTGACAAAGTTCGTAAAAACGTTGATAGCTTAAGTCGAGCTGATATTCTTTATTATGGTCAAAGACGGACATCCGTACTTCTTCTTTTTCATTTAAGTCTAATTTTGTTTTCTCAGCCTGTAGTAGGATTTTACTATAGAACTCTCGCGAAATAGACTCCTTTTTTAATTGATTAACATCCATGAATTCCTCAGCAATTGTTGCAGTGAAGTCTTCTCCTCCCAAGCGATTATCTCCTGCGATAGAAACAATCTCAACAACATTATCAAACAACTCAACTACTGAGATATCCAGCGTTCCACCGCCAAAATCGACCACGATAAAAGAGTCATCATCAATCTCACTCTCTAATTTCTTAGCAAGAGCAGCTGCGGATGGTTCATTAATAATACGGTCAATGTTAATACCTGCAAATTTTCCTGCTAGTTTTGTCGCATAACGTTGAGCATCGTTAAAATAAGCTGGTACACTGACGATCACCTCATCTACCTTTTCACCAAGAAAAGTCTCTGCATCATCTACCAACTTACGAATAATAAAGGAGCTTAATTCTTCAGCCGTGTAAGTGCTATTTCCCAATAAGATTTTATGACTGGTTCCCATAAAGCGTTTAAATTGAGCAATTGTTTTATCTGGATGAGTAACCAATCGTTCCTTTGCAATTTTCCCTACAATGATTTGGTCATTATCGTCCAATGCAACAACAGATGGAGTTAAATATTCTCCAAATGCATTTGGAATTAGTTTTACTTGACCATCTTGATAAATGCCTACCAAAGAGTTAGTCGTTCCTAAATCAATACCTACAATCATCTTGTCTAAACTCCATCTTTTTCTAGATATTTCTATTATACAGGAAAAATCCTACTTTTGAATAGTAAATCTTTCCTCCTATATTTAAATCCAATTTATAAGTATTAAAAGAAAAAGAAAAAGTTTCAATCCAACTCCAATGGTTAAAAACCAAAAGAGCAAGAATGAAACTTTTAATAATTATTTACCAAGTTTTGCTTTAGCTGCATCCGCAAGAGCTGTGAAAGCTGCTGCATCGTTAACAGCCAAGTCAGCAAGCATTTTACGGTTTACTTCGATCTCAGCCAATTTCAAACCATGCATCAATTGTGAGTATGAAAGTCCGTTCATACGAGCTGCCGCATTGATACGTGTGATCCACAATTTGCGGAAGTCACGTTTCTTTTGACGACGGTCACGGTATGCATAGTAGTAAGAGTTCATTACTTGTTCTTTTCGCAGTACGGAACAAGATGTGTTTAGCTCCATAGTAACCTTTTGCTAATTTTAAAATACGTTTACGACGTTTGCGTGATACAACGCCACCTTTAACACGTGCCATTTATATTTCCTCCAATATTTCCTAGAATTGTTAACTTACAAATACGCGATTATTTCAAGCGAGTAAGCATTGCTTTGATACGTTTGAAATCTCCTGAATGCACCATAGATGCTTTACGAAGATGACGACGTTGTTTCTTAGTTTTTCCGTGGAAACGGTGAGAGTGTAAGCACGGAAACGTTTAAGTCCACCAGAACCTGTACGTTTGAAACGTTTAGCTGATGCGCGGTGTTTTTTTGTTTTGGCATGATATTTTTCTCCTTTTTTTAACTTTCTGACAGATTATTTCTTGTCAGTTGCTGGGGCCAACTGCATGAACATTTGACGACCATCCATTTTAGCACGTTGTTCGATGATAGCAATATCTTGAGTTGCTTCAGCGAAATCGGCTAAAACTTTTGCTCCAATCTCTTTATGGGTAATCATACGACCCTTAAAACGAATGGAAACCTTCACTTTGTTCCCTTTTTCAAGGAACTTGCGAGCACTGCGAAGTTTCGTATCGAAATCACCCTTATCAATAACTGGGCTCAATCGAATTTCTTTCACGGTCACAACGCTTTGTTTTTTGCGTTGTTCTTTTTGTTTCTTCTGGTACTCAAATTTGAACTTACCGTAGTCCATAATTTTCGCAACAGGAGGTTTAGCTTGAGGTTGAATGAGAACCAAGTCCACATTAGCGTCGTCCGCAAGTGCTTGCGCTTCACCAAGTGGTTTGATACCCAATTGTTCGCCCTCAAGACCGATTAAGCGAACTTCACGTACACGAATTTCATCATTGATGAATAAGTCTTGCTTTGCTATGGTTTTCACCTCTTTTTTTATTTTAGAGAAAAACAAGAGCGGACTTGCTAACGCAAATCCGCTCTACATGATTATAGTCCATTTCTGAAACTTGATCTGTAGGGGCCAGACAACGTTAGTCGCAAGGCGAGAAGTTCTCACTTCTGCTTTTCTCATCTTGTATATGATATCAAGTTTTTCCCTACTTGTCAAGATAAAAATAATCTTTTTTAATTTTTTTCTATTTTGCCGACTTGTAATCTATTGATTACGAGAATAGTAAATCTCATGTGGCTTCAAACGAGTATTCAGTAGCTCTGATACAGTCACGAAACTATAGCCTTGTTCCTGTAAATACTCAATTACTTTTGGTAGCGAATTAACTGAAGGCTGATGGATATCGTGTAATAAAATAATAGACCCATCGCTCGCTTGGTGTTGGATTTCTGTAAAAATAGCAGCTTCATTTTTACTCTTCCAATCCAAACTATCCACATCCCATAAGATAAAACTTAAATCAAGGCTATTGCGAATATCATCTGAAATCGCACCATATGGAGGACGCATCAATTTTGAACTTTTTCCAAGGACATTTTTAATGGCATCTTCTGTATCCGTAATTTGCTTCTTGGCGTCTTCCAATGACAGTTTTGTTAAAACTGGGTGATTCCAACTATGGTTTCCAACTTCATGACCTTCAGCCTGCATACGTTTAAGAATTGCTTCATTTCCAGCGATGTTCTTACCTTGGACAAAGAAAGTTGCTTTGATCTTGTATTTAGCCAAGATGTCCAATGCCTGTGGTGTTGTATTTCCGTCAGGTCCATCATCAAAAGTAAGAGCAACTACTTTTTTATTTTTCTCAGCCTGAGCCTTCTTATAAAGTTCTGCATCCTTTTCAGTTAGATAGGACGATTGGATAACATCAAAGAAGTCTGAAATAGGCAAAGCTATTTCTTCTACATTATTGGTTGCTTTAACTGGATATACCACCAATTGACTATCTTTGTAAGCAAACTTCCAAGATGATAAATCGGTAGCTGAAAAATCGGCTATTACTTGATCTACAAGTGTTTGCTCGATATTTTTATCAAGAAGTGTTGACTTGATATCCTCAAGAAACGTTTCTTTAGCTTTGCTAGCATCTGTAAAGAGCTGATCTAAAGTAAACAGGGTCCCATCTTCTTTAAGGTAAAGCTGGTCCAATGAAGTGTTTTCCAATTCAACAACATTAAAATTACTTACGTCATAGACCTGTTTTTTTATAAGGTGACTCTCAATACCTTTGATAGAGGATAAATCTTTCTCAGAGTAGTAAAAGATCAAATGTTCTTTATCTTCTACCTTATCCGTGATATCTTTTACTATGATATCCTGAACAGAGGTAATGACCTTGTCCCCCGTCATAGGATAGTAGGTGATAACCTCTGCCTTGCCCTTACGAAAATGGTCCTTCTGACTCCCTTGTGAATAGGAATCATCCTTTTCTTTTTTCAGTGCTTCAATTTTTTGTTCAAAAGCTTGCTTGGTCAGTAACTGATAAGTAATGGTTCCACCTAATGCTAAGATTGTGAAAAATAGAATCCCCACAATAATCCATAAATTTCTTCTCTTCTTGTCGTTTGTTCTACGGTTGGTTCTCATTTTTGTCATAGTCTAATCATATCAAATCAAAACTATAATTTCAATGAAAAATAGGAAAATGTCCATTTTTTAGGAAAAGAAAGGTAAAAGAAAAATCCTAGATCTCCCTAGGACTTTCTTTTGTTTAGAAACGAATAGTTTCTCTTGTTTTTTCATAAGAAGAAACGAAGCGATTTGTCACTCCTGGTTCAGCTACTTCCAAAGCTTGGGAAATCTTTTCGAAAGATGCTTGATAATCAAAGGCATTTTCAAAGATTTCTAAAGATTCGTGGAAGGCTTGTTGAATCCCTTCATCAAATGATCTGTAGCGATTAGAGTATTGAAGCAATTGTTCAGTCAAGGTAGCATATTTTACGATGCTGTATGTTTCTGTTTCCAGAATTTCCATATCGTGAGTTGCAATTTCTAAGATACGGTTGACAGACTCAATGTTGACTTGCGACTGTTCTAACTCTGCCATCAAGTCTTCGGTACTGTGGCTAGCTGCAAAGAACAATTTCAAGAAGTTCTGTGGTATTCCTGGAAGATTTCTCTTTTCCATGTATCGCTTAATGGTGTGGAGGCGATTGACGTAGACATTTGCTTTTTGACGAGCGTTGACATCGTCTTTTTCAATTTGCACCAGACGTTCACTAACTGAAACCTGATCATCTTCAATTTCCTTCAATGCAGCTTGAATATTTTCTAAACGTTCCTCTAATACAGAGTAGGCTTCAGAATATTCCTCTTGTTCTGAGGTCATATCGCTGATGGTGATTTCTAAAGAATCTAGGTCTGCTTGAAGACGACGGACGTGATTTACATCACTCTCAGACATCAAGTAAGTTTTGCTCAAGCGTTCAATATCTTTCACCAAGACCTGATTGTTGTCTTTTAAGTGGTTAAGATAGGTTGGAAGTGTTGATAATAAGTTTTCAACAACCTTATGTGAAGCAATTTCTCTCGTGAAGATATCATAGAGAGCATTGATTTCTTCTTGAACCTGAGTGTTTTCATATTCAGCATTATCCAATTCCAATTTTTTGATATTTTCTTGGTTGTTCTTCAACGCTTCATACAATAACTGCAAACGAGATTCAATGTCAGTTTCTACAAAGTGATAGTTGGCATCAAGCAACTTACGATAGCCAGCCTCTAGATCTTCCAGTTGGTCTGGAAGGTCAGTTGTTAGATTGGCAACAATTGCAGGAATTCTCTCCACAATATGAGTCAAGGCGAGGATATGGTTTTCAGCATTATCCAAAATTCCTGCTGCCTCAACTGGATCTCCAGAAGAGTTCAAGGTTACAAACTGAGAAAACTCTGATTGGATATTCTCCAATTGTCTTTCAATTTCAGGAAGTGCTTGACCATATTTTTCAGAATCTTCAGCGACTGTCATTTGTAAGCTTTCAAATAAATCTAAAGCGTGAAGGACACGGCCACTGTTTTTTGATTCTTGTTTTTCTAACTCTGCCAGAGCATTTCGGATAGATGCAATATCTTCTTCAATCAGAGTAATTTGGCTTTCAATTTGGTCAATTTTGTGTTGAGCTTTCAGGAAGCGGAAAGAACTATTGTAGCCTTCTGCTTCAAAGAGATTGTTCTCAATATCAGCAAATGAGTTGAGGGATAAATCTACCCATTTTTGGTTCCATTCTCTAAAGGCAACCTGACTTTGACCAATCAGGTGCATATTTTTAACAGCTTCTACTTCATCGTTAACTGGAAGGTTATATAACTCTTCCTTTCTTTCTTCTAGTACTGCAAGCCTACCTTCATTGCGTTTGCGTAACAAAATCGCTACAACATAAGCAATAATCAGTAGAGTCGCGATTACAATCATAATAATAATCAACAGATTATCAGACATATCAAACTCCTTTTTATACTTGAAACAATTGTAATGATTATATCATATTTTTCAAACCATGGGAACTATTTCCCAATTTTTTTAGACGTCAAGCGTACTGTAAACAGCATTTTCTTCGATAAATTCTCGACGTGGTTCTACACGGTCACCCATCAGCATATCAAAGATTTTATCTGCTTCTGCAGCATCATCCACTGATACACGCGCCATGAGACGGTGTTCAGGATTCATAGTTGTTTCCCAAAGCTGATGATCATCCATTTCTCCAAGACCTTTATATCGCTGAATAGTTGGTTTGGCACGACCTTCACTATAGCGAGCCAAGGCTTCCTGGAGACGGATTTCTTGATCTGCCCCAGGTTGGATGTATTCTTTAATTTCACTGCCGACCTTAACACCGTAAATTGGTGGTTGGGCGATATAAACATAACCTGCTTCTAAGACGGGTTTCATATAACGATAAATCAAGGTTAACAAGAGGGTACGGATATGGGCTCCATCGACATCGGCATCCGTCATGATGACGAGTTTTTGATAACGGGCCTTGCTGACATCAAATTCCGCACCAAAGCCTGTTCCCATAGCTGTGAAAGGCTACGGATTTCTTCATTGGCAAGGATTTTATCCATGCTGGCCTTTTCGACGTTGAGGATTTTACCGCGGATTGGTAAAATTGCTTGGAATTCACGGTCACGACCAGACTTTGCAGAACCTCCCGCTGAGTCTCCTTCGACGATGAAAAGTTCAGTTTCAGCTGGATTGTTTGAGGAACAATCTGCCAACTTACCTGGAAGGTTTGAAATTTCTAAACCTGACTTCTTACGGGTAACTTCACGCGCACGCTTGGCAGCAACACGCGCTTTCGCAGCCAAAATCCCTTTTTCTACGATGCGTTTAGCAATCTGAGGATTTTCCATCAGGAAATCTGAAAATGCTTCACTAAAGAGACGATTAGTGATCTTTACAACTTCACTATTTCCAAGCTTGGTCTTTGTTTGTCCTTCAAACTGTGGGTTTGGATGCTTCACAGAGATAACAGCAGTCAATCCTTCACGGACATCCTCACCTGTAAGGTTATCCTCGTTATCTTTTAGGAGTTTGTTTTTACGAGCGTAGTCGTTAATGACACGAGTCAAGGCTGTACGGAAACCTTGTTCATGGGTTCCACCTTCATGGGTATGGATGTTGTTGGCGAAACTCATGACATTTTCATGGTAGCCCGTTGTGTACTGCATAGCAACTTCTACTGTGATGTCATCCATTTCACCATCTGTGTAGATTGGGTTTTCAAAAATGACATCCTTGTTTTCATTGATGTACTCAACGTAGCTAGCAATCCCACCTTCGTAGTGGTAATGTTTGGTTTGCTCTTGACCTTCTCGTTTATCTGTAATAGATATCTGAAGACCACGGTTAAGGAAAGCAAGTTCCTGCACCCGTTTGTTTAATCTGTCAAAGTCAAACTCAGTCGTTTCTGTAAAAATCTCTGGATCTGGTGTGAAGTGAACGGTTGTTCCAGTACGATCCGTATCGCCGACCACTTCAAGGTCTGCTACTACATGCCCACGACGGTATTCTTGATAATGGATTTTTCCATTTTTATGAACACGAACATCCAACTGAGTTGAGAGGGCATTTACAACCGATGAACCTACACCGTGGAGTCCACCTGAAACCTTGTATCCGCCACCGCCGAATTTACCACCGGCATGTAGAACAGTAAAGACTGTCTCAACAGCAGGTCGACCAGTTTTTTCTTGGATATCAACTGGAATCCCACGTCCATCATCGACAACCGTAATCGAATTATCTGGTTCAATAAAGACTTGGATATGGCTAGCAAATCCTGCTAAGGCCTCATCGATAGAGTTATCTACAATTTCCCAGACAAGGTGATGAAGTCCTTCTTTGGCAGTTGATCCGATATACATACCAGGACGCATACGAACGGCTTCAAGTCCTTCCAAAACTTGAATCTGACTGGCATCATAATCCTGTGCCTGTTGGTTTTTGATTTCTTCTGTCATTTTTTTCCTTTTTCTTACATGTCTAATACTTGTCTCAATGTCACGATATTTTCAAAGAGATGTGTCGCTAAGCCAGCTGCTTGTCCAGCTTCAATATCTATAGGTCGATCACCAATCACGATACCAGAACTAATCTTATACTTATCTCGCAAATAAATCATTGACTCTGGATTGGGTTTTCTCTTGAAGCCAGAACTAGCTGTTACTACTTCTGTGAAATAGCCAGCAATACCAGTCTTTTCAAGGATTTCCAAAACTTGGTCATTGCGATGCGAAACTAAAAAGTGCCGTCCCCCCTGGTCTGAGATTTCCTCCAATAAAGCAGGTACTCCCTCAAACAAGGCAGGATGTTCAAGCTCTCGCGCTTCGTTTTCCTTGTATTTTTCTAAAAAATTCTCTATTGTTGGGGCAAAACGGTCAATCGCAAAAGCGGTTGACACTTTTAAGGCATTGTAAACTTTATCATGTTCTTCTTCGATTCCAAATTGAGCTAATGTTTCCACAAAAGCTGCGGTCGAAGTCTCATAATTATCAAGTAAAGTTCCACCTAAATCCCATATGTAATCGTGATATTTCATACCCTTCATTATAGCATTTTTTTATCAAAAAAGCGACGATTTCCTTCTATTTTAACAGTAAAAAACGAGAAGAATCCCCTAATTGATAGATTCCTCTCGTTTTAGTTAATCTATTCCAAACACATCACGATAGAGCATGGCTTCTCTCAAAGCATTTGCATCTCCAGCAAGTTGTTCTACTAAGTTATAAGCAAAGGCAAGGGCAGTTGCTGGACCGCGACTGGTAGTCAACTGACCATCGACAACTACTGTTTCCTTGCGATAGTGACCATCAGCAATTTGCTCTTGGACACCATCATAGCAGGTGAACACTTTATCCTTGAGGAGACCAGCTCGATTCAGTACAATTGGTGCTGCACAAATGGCTGCTACTTTTTTACCAACTTGCTTAAATTTTTGAAGTTCAGCAATCAAAAGATCATGATCTCGTAAATTTGCTGATCCTGGCATGCCACCTGGTAAGACAATCATGTCGTACTCAGATAAATCACCATCAAACACACGATCTGCTTGTACTTTAATGGCATGTGATCCCGTCACTTGGGCTTCAAAACCAACCATATGACAAGTAATATTAGCACGACGCAATACGTCCACAACTGTTAGGGCTTCGATTTCTTCAAAGCCATCTGCTAAGATAACTGCAACTTTAGCCATGATTTACTCCTTATTTAACTTTTTTCAAAACAACTTTCTTACGTTTAAATCTTGTCTTACCGCTCTTTTCTTCGGCTAGATGCGTTTGATAACTCATGGATAGAAGCAAACCAACACCAATCAGATTACTGATAATGGCTGATCCCCCTTGGGAAATGAATGGCAGAGGAATCCCTGTCAAAGGAAGGAGACCTGTCACTGCACCAATATTTTCAAAGATATGGAACAAGAGCATCATAATAAATCCAGTTGAAATGTAGGTATAAAATTGATTATTGGACTTGAGAGTGATTTTTAACATTCGATAGATAAGTAGAAGATAAAGTGTAATTACAAGGACAGAACCAATAAAACCAAAATCTTCTGCAATGACAGTAAAAATCATATCACTCTCACGAACGGGAATAAGGAGATTGGATACATTAAATCCTTGACCAAACAGACCTCCACTACCGATGGCGATTTGCCCTTGGGCCTGTTGATAGGTGGTCGTTTGTGCATAATCAAATGGATTGAGCCAGGCAAGGATACGGTTAATCTGATAGGTTGGCATCCCAAGCTGATGCAAGAAAGCACGCCCATCTTTTGTGATGAAAATTGCCAAAAATCCTGCGATTCCCGATACAGCTGTTACAAAAACTGGAATGATGATTTTCCATGATACCCCAGAAAGCAAGACCATTCCCGCAAAGATTGCGACAAAGACCAAGGCCGTTCCTAAGTCACTCTGCAGGGCCAGTAAAACTAAGACTGGTAGTGTAAAGACAATCATCCACAGTATCAAGAGGAAGTCTAAAGGAATCGTTCGTTCACTTTCCTTGTGTTTCTGTGTGAATTGAACAATGACCCGAGCCAAGATCAAAATATAGGAAATTTTCATGAACTCGGAAGGTTGGAAAAGCGTCACTCCACCGATTGACACCCAGTTTTTTGCCCCTGTTGCTGCGACCAAACTAGGGTTATAGAAAACCAAGGGTAAGACCATGAGGACTAGGCCTAAGACATAGAGATAGGGAGTCGCCTGCCATAAAAATTTTGTATTAAAGAACATGACTACAAAGCTGATAACAATTCCCAATACGATCCAAGCTAGTTGCTGACCTAGAATAGGCCAGATATTATGTGGATAGTCATGGCTGACAGCAATGTAAATAGCTACCACTCCAATCACCAGCAAACAGAATACTGGTAGAATCAAACTATAATCGACTCGAGAGTCGAGAGAACGTTTCATAAAGGTCTCCTTCATTCTTTCAGATGTTTATTTTATTTTTTGTGTAAAAATTCTTGAACTTTTGAGAATACTTGCTCTTTGCCAACTTCTCTGACTCGACTAGTCTGTGTCAAAGCCTTGCCAATCTGCTTTCCATATCGCTTGCTTGTCATTCGGCTATCCAAGATAAGGACAGAAGATCGCTGTCCAAGACGACGCATGGTTCTACCAATCGCTTGTTTGAGGCGAATAATAGCCATCGGCAGTTGATAGTCATAGAAAGGATTTTTCCCTTCAAGACGGAGTTCCTGATTCATTTTTTTCGTAAAGGGATCTTCTGGATTTTGGAAAGGCAAGCGTGTCACCACTTCAATCACTCGAGGGTGAGTTGCAAAATCAACTCCCTCCCAAAAACTTCCTGTCCCTAGTAAGAGTTGAGAGTCTCCTCTTTCAAATCGTTTCTTGAGTTGAGCAGGATCTCCGTTCTTATACTGGGCTAGATGAGAAAGAGATAGAGTATCTGATACCTGCAACAAAAGGTCTTTTGAAGTAAATAAAACGAGCATGGGTTCTTCAAGATAGGACAAATCTTCCAGCACTTCTACGAGAGCCTGAGCATAGTCTTCTTGGGTGGTTTCTGTCACCAATGGAAAATCCTTGACGACCAAAATTTCTTGATTTTCTTGAAAATTCTCTTCCAGTCGGTCAAAAGCCGCATGCGGAAATCCCATTAGTTTTGGTAAAGATACTCTGCTACTAATTTCCAAGGTTGCAGAGACAGCTAAGAGTTGACAACTTTCTGGAAAGATTTCCGAAAAGAGCAGACGTTGATTGCGACTTGACGAAATGACAACCTTCTTGCTAGACAAGTCTGAGGCTGATAGCCAAAATTCTCCATCAGTGCAGAAAAATCGCTGATAGTCCTTGAAACCTTGAACTTCTAACTCTGAGAAATCCTGTTGGAGCTGTGCCATTGTTGTCGCAGGGCACATTCTTCGTTTGCCTGATAGGAACTGGTCCATCAAGTGACAAAGCTCAAAGCGAATACTCTCCATCAAGCGTCTCTGAAGCGTCCCTTCTTCTCGAACTAAGGCTTGATCTAGTTGGTCTACTATGTCGTTTAATACGAAGCTCTTTTGTAAAAGATTTTCCAAAGTTAGTAAGATCTTCTGGGCCTCATCCAAGATCAAGAGACGGCCCTCTAGTAGACTGGGATCGTCCTCAAGTCGGGTAACGAGGTAAGCATGATTGGTCACAAGCAACTTGCAAGAACGAGCCTTGTCCTGACCTCGTTTCCAAAAATCCTCTAGCCAAAAGAGAGAGTCTTTGTGAAGGTTGCCATCATGAACCAAGTTCGGTAAAAACTGCTGGTAGCGATATAGCTGACCAATTTCGTCTAAATCTCCTGTTTCTGTCTCTGTCAACCAAACTAGAAGTTGCATCTTGAAACGAGTATACAAACGATTGGACTCTGCTTCCTCTAGCGCTGCATGAAAGGCATCTAGCTTCAAGTAATTCTGAGGACCTTTAAGACTATGAATAGAGATATGGAAAATCTCTTCTAGTTTTTTAGCCTCCTCTTGCATCACCTGATTTTGAAGGATTTTAGTCGGAACACTGAGTAGGATTCCCTCTTCATTCTCAAGTGACAAGGCCGGCAGCAGGTAACCATAGGTTTTCCCAATTCCTGTTTGAGCCTGAATAAAGGAATTGGCTTCCCCTTGTAAAAACTCTTGAACCTTTTGGGCAAATTCTTCTTGTTGACTTCTCTCTTCCAAACCTAGCAAGGCAATATTAGTTTGGAAATCTTTTGAGAGTTTGCGTGGAGAAAGGGCTGGCTTTTCTTTTCTTAAGAATAAGCCTTGCACTTCTACCAAATCATGCTCAACGAGAAGAGACTGCTTCTGATAAACCTCCTCGATGACTAGGTAAGATTCATAGAGTAAACTGTCTGATAAACTCAATAAGCGCTCCAACAACCCTTTTGGCAGTCCAAACATTTTTTGTCTCATACAAAGAAAGAGTTCTGCTGTTGCTTGGGCATCAGATAGAGCTGAATGGGCTTGCTCTAGAGGAATCCCCAACTCTTGGCAAAGAATGCCGAGATTATACTTCTCAAGCTGAGGGTAAAATATTTGAGCCAACTCAACTGTATCGATACGAGGCGTGCGCAATTCATAACCCTCAAAAAAGAGGAATTCTGCCAATAAGTTAGCATCAAACTGAACATTGTGCGCAACAAAAATACCGTCTTTGACCAGTTCAAAAATCTTTTTCAGCCACCTGAGAAAACTCTGGAGCCTTTTGCCAAACGTTTATCAGTCAAACCCGTTAATTCTTTGATATGAGAATCCAAGCGTTCATGAGGGTTGACATCAGTAGCATACTGTTCAACAATCTCACCATCTTCAATGACTACAATTCCCACTTGGATGATTTTTGCCTTGCTTCCGGTACTTGTAGCTTCTAAATCTACAACTACGTACCGATTATTTCTAAAATTCATCACTAAAAATTATATCAAAATTTGCACCATTTGACACCCCTGAACTTTATTTGAAGAGTCAAGTTTCTTGCAAGATTCGAAAAAAATGATTGAATTGAATTGTAGAAAAGGAGGGAACTCATGAACCCATTAGATTTGTTTAATCAAGTAAAAGAACTCATTGAGAACAAAGATTTTTCTGCAGCAAAAACTTTTGTTGAAGAAAACAAGGATCAACTCGGTGAGTACCTAAGCCAAGCACAAGCTTTGGTTTCAGGCTCAGAAGGACTTGACGGTCTTGTAGATAAGGTCAAAGGCCTCTTCTAATCATCAAAAGACACCTGAAAAAATCAGGTGTCTTTTTGTATTTTTTTCATGAATGCAGGAATATGTTGACTAATCGTGGTTGGCAGAACTACAAAGTTGTCCTCAGCTAGTTCTTGGGCAATTGCTGAATGTAGATAGGTCGCTACTGTCACTCTTTCATAGAGGCTAACTTGAGGAAATTGACCAGCAAAACCAGCAATCATCCCAGCCAGAGTATCACCCATTCCCCCAGTCGCCTGATAAGGGCCGCCAACACTCAACTGATAACAATCAGTTTGACCAGCTTGCCAAATTCGAGTAGCAGGACCTTTTTGAACTAGAATCGTTCCTGAAGGAAATCTCTTCAAAGCCTCTCCTGTTTCCTCAGCTCCTTGGGAAGTCAAATCTAAGCCTGACAAGACTTGCCATTCCCTTTGGTGTGGAGTTAAAACAAGTTTAGCTTTGGGAAATTTCATTCCCGTCTTCGCTAAAATGGATAGGGCGCCACCATCCAGTATGAGGGTCTGGTCTTGATTTGAATGATGAAAGACTGTTTGGAGAAGCTCTTCTCCACGATCATCATCCACTAATCCAGGTCCTACCAAGACAACACTTGCTTTCTGTAACTGTTGCTCAAGTAACTGCTTATCACCAAGGTCAAAAGCCATAGCCTCTGGCAGATGGCTATGTAGAGCTAAAATATTCTCTTTATCCGTTGCTACTGTCGCCAAGCCTGCACCGCTTCTAACCGCCCCTAAAGCAGCCATAACAATCGCTCCCCCATAAGGATACGTTCCCCCAATCAAGAGAAGACGACCGTAGTCTCCCTTATGACTAGAACGAGGACGCTCGATAATCACTTTTTTTAGTAGAGCTTGATCAATGACTTTCATACACTACTCCTTCAACTTAACCTTACCATGTAGTACTTGATTAACCTTAATATTCCAAGCCTGTAACCCTTCTCCCTCATAGTCTAGGTAAATCACTCTATCTTGTAATTGACAAGGAATCAAACCTTCAAAACAAGCCTTATCTTTTGAAGGAATAACACACAAATGAAAAAAGGTATCCAAATCTAAACTATCTCTTACCTTCGCAACATGATAGCCATCAAATATATAACCTGGTGCTTGAATTAATTCTTCATACAGAAAATGAAAACTAACTCCAGGAATGAACTTTTCTTGCAATTCCTCCTCAGACGGTGCCCGTCCTAACAAACGCTCCATAGCGAGTCGGTAACCCGAAGTCGTATTAGACCATCCGAACATGATATAGTCAAAATAGTCTGCTGGATCAGAAGCTGCATTACGACTATCTGTAACTAGCTCAGCCCCACTTTTACCAAATACTTTAACCGCTGACATGAGTTTTCCAGTCTGAAAAATAGCCTGAGCCACTTCAACTGTACAAGTATGACTACAATAATCTGAAGTAACCAACTTCCTCTGAATATCATAGGTAGAGGCTACAAGGCGATGACTTGGTCTGTAGGGAGGAAAAAAGCTATGTTCTTGCAAGTAATCATGAATTTGTTTATTCAATTCATGATTCTCACATTCCACAATGGTCTGACGACGATGGTCCTGTTCGTAAGCAATAAACTTTGCTAGCTTCTCCAATTCCCATTCTTTAATCTGAGGATAGTTTTCAAGAGCAAATTGATACATCCCATCCCACTGAAGACTAAAATCTGCATTACAAACTTTTACAATCATAGTCCTTCTCCTCATATTCTCTTACTTCAATTATACACCTCACTACCCAATTAATAAAGAGAGTGGGACAGAAATCGGTAATTCGTTAGAATTCGATTTCGTCGTCCCACCTCCGCACAGTTGAGTAGGGCTGTAAAAGCTGATGAAATTAGCGTAGTAGAGCCTACTCAACCACTGCGTCTTGAACTGCACTCCAAAGACAATTGAGAGGCTAGGACTTTTGTCCCAGCCTCTTCTTTTATAACGATTAACTTTTTTAGAGCTGGAAGTTATCAGCCTTATTTTTCTTTACGTTTAACAGTTAGTAGAGCCACTGATAAAACAAGACTGAGACTTGCTAGGAAGGCAGCTGTATCAGATTGACTTTCACCTGTTTCTGGAAGTCTTGCTGAATCTACTTTCTCTGAAGCATTTTCAAGGACCTCACCCTGAGTTGCTGGGCTATGATCTAGTTCTACTGGTTTTACTGGTTCTTGATTTTGTTCTTTATAGACAATCGCATAAAGTCCTAGATCTTTGGTGACAAATTCAACCATGTCACCTACAAGTGTCACCTTTTGAACCTGCAAGCCTTGATCTAAGCTCATGTGATAAACCTCTTGAACCTGACCTTTGACTGGCAATCTCACTAGAACTGCACCCTTTGGATCAACCATTTGGTTATCTTTATCTAGCAATTTCACTTGATAAGCATCGTAGTGCTTACCAGCTAATTCTTGGCGTAGAACCTTTTGAACTTGAAGCTTGAGGTCTTTAGATAACTCTTCAGTTAGCCCTGCTACCAGAACTCCAGTTTCCTTATCAGTTAAGATTTGAACCTCTGCAGCTGGTTTTTCCACACTTGGGGCTGGCTCATTTCCCACTGTAGCCAATGTTCCTGTGTATTCTGGCAGCTCGTTCTTGGCTGCTTCCACAGCATTAACGCCACCTGTAAATTCTGGGGCTTCATTCTTAGCGGCTTCTACTGCATTGACACCACCCTCAAATTCTGGAACTTCTACTACCGGAGCTGGTTCGTCACCTACTGTGCCGATTGCATCTGTGTACTCTGGTAACTCATGCTTAGCGGCTTCTACTGCATTGACACCACCCTCAAATTCTGGAACTTCTACTACCGGAGCTGGTTCGTCTCCTACTGTGCCGATTGCATCTGTGTATTCTGGCAACTCATGATTAGCTGCTTCTACTGCATTGACACCACCCTTGAATTCTGGGATTTCTACTACAGGTGCTGGATCGTCACCTACTGTGCCGATTGCAGCTGTGTACTCTGGTAACTCATGCTTAGCTGCTTCTACTGCATTGACACCACCCTCAAATTCTGGAACTTCTACTACCGGAGCTGGCTCGTCGCCTTTACTTGATGTCGGTGCTGGCTCTTCTACCGCTTTTTGATAGAAAGTAGTCATTTCGTAGAACTCTGGTTCTCCACCTTCCCAAGAAACTTTTACATCGAGAATCCGTGGATTTTTTCCTGAAAGGGCAAAGGTTTGGAAACTTGATTTCACTTCACCTAAATTTTTCCAAACTGATTCACCAGCTTCATTCAAGGTACGAACTTGAACATTTACTTTTTTGCACCTTCAGGCAAGTCAGCAATCAAGCGAACATGATTTACCTTGGTTTCTTCAGATAAATGATAAACAAGCTCTCCTTTATCTTCAGTAGTTGCATAGCTTGTCAAGACATTTCCGTCAGTCATATTTTTCTTCAGGTTATCCGCTTCTTCGCTACCAGTTCCTGTCACTGTAGGATTATTTTCAGGATTGATAAATTCACCATCATTGATCACGATTTCGCTAAATCCTACAAAACGAGCATTATAGTTCGCTGTAAAGAGAACACGCATAAACTTAGCGGTTACAGGTTGATCCAGAATACCTTCAATATAACGGTTGCCTGGGTTGGCAGAATCATGTTTCCAGCCGTCGGTCAAGGAATTATCACGAATTTCATTTTTCCACACCATCTCCGACTGTTACAACATCCGTCCAATTCTTACCATCTTCACTGACTTGAATCTTACCATCACGCAAATAATTACGCTGAGCATCCTGAATATAGGCACGAATCTTCTTGACTTGACGAGTTGTGCCTAGTTTCATGACAATTTCCCCGTTTTTACGTTGGTAATCAGAAAAATTCTACAAAATTATTAAAGTCCCCATCAAACAGTTGACCTAAATTGTGAATGCGACGAACATCATTAGCACCATAATATTGGTGAATACCCATAGTGGTTGATAAGAGTTCAGTTGAGTCACTTCTTTTTGTATTAACGACTAATTTTTCCAGTAGGGAAGCGCTTGGTCCTTATCTGTCTTGTTCACGATGCGAACATAGCGCACTCAAGGCGTGTTCTGGAAGTTGGTCAGCGCTCATCCATTCCACTTCATTTGCTGAATATTCCAGCGTCAATCCTGTTTCTCCTGCACCTTCAAGTGCAATTGAACTAGCTTCATGGAGGCGATCCAATTTCAAGCCAAGATAGCCATTTGCTGGAAGATGATTACCTTGAGGTAAGGGCATTTCATAACGACCACGACTGTCCACTACTGGTGTTTCCTTCAAACTGTCGACATTGGTGACGGTCAAATCAGTATTTGGTGTATCAACGTCAACTCTAAAGTCCGCAATTCTCCACCATTTGCTGAGAAGTTGTGTATTACGGACACGAACATGTTGGGCTGTGAAGTTTTGGCTAATATCTGAAATTCGATCCCCAGCTAAGGTCTGAAGGGTCTTCCAGTTTGTACCGTCTGTAGAATATTCGATGATACCAGCTGCTAGTTTGTCACCTTCCCCTTGAACTAGATGAACATGTTTCACTTTCTTAGCTCCACCCAAGTCCATTTGAACCCAAGCATTTTCTGGAGTCACATTTGTTTGATTGGCATGAGCCATCATAGATTCGGTGTTATCTTTGCCATCTTGCATTTGAAGTACACTGGTTCCATATTTGTAAACCAGGTTTGGACTTAGGGTAATGGTTCCTTTTACCTTCTTGCTTCCAAGTTCGAGCGGTCTATTAACAGCAATTTCACGCATGGCAAGCCAAGCATTATCCTTCTTAGCAGTGGCACGCATGCGAACTGCTTGAGCCGTAATATCAAGATTGGTAAATTCAAGCGTACGTTCTCTACCTGTGTAGGCTGGACTTGTGAGAGCCACCCAGTCCCCTTGCTCATTTTGATACTCGACAAGGGCATTTCCAAAGGTATAATTATCAGCGGTCTTTGTCCCTGTTGCAAAACCTAGTGTATGGACCTTAATGGCTTTATTGAAACGAAGTCCTACATAATCATCTCGTTCAATAACGGTTGTCGTCTTAACAATCGCATGAGTATCCAAGTCGCCATCTGTTACTTCTGCAAGACCTCCTTCAATCCCCGCACGGTTGGTAATAAAGGTGGTCACAAGTTTATCTGGATGTAGCATGGTCTGAATATGTGTTGCCAAGTATTCCTTTAAGTTATTGATAAATGGACGAATATGTTGCACTCCAAACTCTGCCCGTTCATAATGGTCTACATAGAAGAAGGAATAACTAATGGACTGATCGTAATACTTAACCCCAGCATAGTAATGTTCCCATACTTTAGCATCATTCTTTTCAGCCAGACCTTCTGTCGCTGTCAGCAAGGCTTCTAAAGCATCCATCTGGTCCACTGTATTATCTAACCAGTAGTGGATTTGGTCAATAAGCTTCTTGTCCCCTTTTTTTCTTTCAGAAGGAGGGCGTCAGCCTTCAAGTTTGCAAAGATACCCTTTAATTCTTTTCTCTCTGCGTCTACGTTTTGACCAGCCTTCAATTTATTATAGAAGTCTGTCAATTTAGGTGCAAGTTCAACAGATTCCTCCAATTTTGTAACATGTGGAGGGCGGTTTTGGTTGCGCATATGCTTACCAAGTTCACGAAAGACTTTTGATACTTCGCTTTCTTCAAAGCTTCCATTGACCACATAGTTAAAGGCCATATCATTGATTTTTTCAGCTTCTTCCGCACTTCTCCATTGCTTCCAACCATACTGAGCCACATCAAAGAGGGCTACCTTTGAAGCTTCGGATTGTTGCATCGGATTTAGCATGATGCCCTGAGCCAAGGACAAATCAACATTGGGATGTAAGAATTTTTCACCACCTCCCAGAATCAAGTGTTGCTTGGTATTATCATTACAAGGCCAGTTAATCCAGAAATGAATCGGACGATACTTCTTGCCACCTTCTGTCAAATTCTTCTTCAAATTTGTTAGGAAGGTTTGGTCAACTGCACCCCATACCTTACCCCCTGTTAGGGTTAAATGAACCGTTTCTGGAAGGCGTTCGTTGAGCGTACGAAGTTCATCTTCTGTCCCTTGTCCCATATACCAGGCTGGAACGAAAATCATATCTTTACGAAGGCCGCTGTATTTTGTTTCTTGTTCAGTTAGCCAATTTGTCAGGTCGGTCATTAACCGAACATAACTATTGTAGCCACCAGCAGGCCAGGCCGCATCATCAGCTAGAACCCCAAATTCACGCACACCTGCATCCAGCAATTGGGTGAATTTCGCTTTGATGACATCTAAATCTTTTTTATATAAATCATCCGTATCAAAACGCATCTTATTATGCATAAATGGATGGATGGTCCATACATAGCGAGTCTTTGTTTCATTCCCCACACGAGCTAGATCACGAATCTCTGCCATTTTTTCTTCTGGATAGAGTTCACGCCATTTAGCATTGTGATAGGGATCGTCTTTTGGAGCAAAAAAGTACTGAGTTAGCTTCAAGTCGCCACCATAGCGCATCAACTCCTCACGGTTTTCCTTGGTCCAAGGATTTCCATAATAGCCCTCGATAAAGCCACGATTCTTCACTTCTGCATAGTCTTCTACTGTCACATCTCGAAGAACTGGGACAGGACTCTCCTTCAACATTTGTTTCAAGGTTGTTAGTCCAAAGAAGACAGCATCGGTATCCTTTCCGACGATCGAAAATTTTTATTGTCCTTCACGCGCAAGACATAGGCATCAATTTTATCGTATAATTCAGACGAAATATCTTGGACTTCTTTTTTTCTGCCAGAGGAGCTTTCCCACGCACTCCAAGGAAAAATGTTGGTCGCCCCTTCTGTAGCTTTTTTGTACTGGTAGTGTAAGACACATTACTAGCTTGGAGAACTTCTTTGGCACGGTTACGTGTATAAATATCTCAAGCCATCGCTAAAGACAAGATTTACCTTTTCCTTCTAGAGCAGTGACCCCATCGCCATAAGTTACCTTTTTGAGGTCTTGGGAATACCGTATATTCTTTTTTGCTACTTGAGATTTTTGCGGCATCAATTTCTCCTTTACTTGCAGGTTTATCCGTCGTGAATGTATCAGCTTTTTCCACCGTTCCATTTACTTCAGCTGGTTTCGTAGGTTCTGTTACTGCATTGGTTTCAGTAGGAGCTACTTCTGTAGAAGCATTGTCGACGGTTGTTACTCCCTTCTCTACTGTAGAATTTTTTTAGTTTCTACTGGTTTTGAAGAAGTTTCTTCAGGAGCTTGGGACTTAGTAGCTACCTCTTCCACTTTTAGTAGCTGAAACTAAGTCTGCCTCTGCACTTTAATAGCGCCTGCCAATTCTGGTGATAACTTATCCTCTGGTGGAAGCTGTGTAAGACTTGTTTCTGCTTCTAGTGCGGGCTCTGTCTCTGCAGCTTGTACCATGCTGGCTCCAAAGATACTCGCACCAACCATTACTGAAGCTGCTCCTATTGCAAAATTTTTCGAATGCTATAATGACAACGTTTCTCAAAAATTGATGATCCATCTTTCTTCTATTCCTTTCCTCCAACCACTCATCTAAGCGGTTTTCATCCCTATTTTAAAAAATGGAGAGAACCAAGAGGTCCTCTCCATATGGTTGTAGCATTTTTCGATCCTATCCACTGGGATAGTCCAAGTATTTCTACAATCAATCAGCAATGTAGAGTTCCAAACTCTATTTTTCTTTACGTTTAACAGCTAGTAAAGCCACTGATAAACAAGACTGAGACTTGCTAGGAAGGCAGCTGTATCAGATCGACTTTCACCTGTTTCTGGAAGTCTTGCTGAATCTACTTTCTCTGAAGCATTTTCAAAGTTTTCTCCCTTAACTGCTGGTTCATGACCTTGTTCTACTGGTTTTACTGGTTCTTGGTTTTGTTCTTTATAGACAATCGCATAAAGTCCTAGATCTTTGGTGACAAATTCAACCATGTCACCTACTAACGTCACCTTTTGAACCTGCAAGCCTTGATCTAAGCTCATGTGATAAACCTCTTGAACCTGACCCTTGACTGGCAATCTCACTAGAACAGCACCTTTGAGTTCAACTTCTTGGCTTTCTTTATCCAACAATTTCACTTGATAAGCATCGTATTGCTTACCAGCTAATTCTTGGCGTAGAACCTTTTGAACTTGAAGCTTGAGGTCTTTAGATAACTCTTCAGTTAGCCCTGCTACCAGAACTCCAGTTTCCTTATCAGATAAGATTTGAACCTCTGCAGCTGGTTTAACAAGGCTTGGTGCAGGCGCGTTCCCCACTGTAGCCACTGTTCCTGTGTACTCTGGTAATTCATTCTTAGCAGCCTCTACTGCATTGACGCCACCTGTAAATTCTGGGACTTCATTCTTAGCTGCCTCTACTGCATTGACACCACCCTTGAATTCTGGGATTTCTACTACTGGAGCTGGCTCGTCGCCTACTGTGCCGATTGCAGCTGTATATTCTGGCAACTCGTTTTTAGCGGCTTCTACTGCATTGACGCCACCCTCAAATTCTGGGACTTCTACTACTGGTGCTGGATCGTCGCCTACTGTGCCGATTGCTTCTGTGTATTCTGGCAACTCGTTTTTAGCGGCTTCTACTGCATTGACTCCGCCCTCAAATTCTGGCACTTCTACCACTGGAGCTGGTTCGTCACCTACTGTGCCAACTGCATCTGTATATTCTGGTAACTCGTTTTTGGCGGCTTCTACTGCATTGACACCACCTTCAAATTCTGGAACTTCTACTACTGGAGCTGGCTCGTCGCCTACTGTGCCGATTGCATCTGTGTATTCTGGCAACTCGTTTTTAGCTGCTTCTACTGCATTGACGCCGCCCTCAAATTCTGGCACTTCTACCACTGGAGCTGGCTCGTCGCCTACTGTGCCGATTGCATCTGTGTATTCTGGCAATTCATTCTTAGCCGCTTCTACTGCATTGACACCACCTTCAAATTCTGGAACTTCTACGACTGGAGCTGGCTCGTCACCTTTGCTAGTAGTAATGACAGGTTTGACCTTAACTTCAACAATTCGATCTTGCGCCTCAGTCGTATCTGTATGAACAGTTGTACGGTTAGATCCTAAGACCTCAACATAATCAACTCTTTCACCGTTCTTACCTTCTGAGATTACACGACGTTCATCTTGAGCTAGGTCATTGTTTTCACGGATGATTTCCTTAAATGGAATTTCGGTCTTGACAACTTCTAAACTTGGTCGTTCGAGAACAGGACTTTGGTCACCTTCTTCAGGAACTATACGGTGACTAGGTTTGAAGTGAATACGATATTCCTTGACAAGACTACCATCCTTAGCAAGAAGACGAACAAGGCTAGGAAGGTTATCCTGACTAGACTCAACAACCGTTGTTACACCGTGACCACTTGCTTGAGCAGTCACCTGTGGTTTAGTGCCATTTAAGTTCACTGTATAATCTGAAACCGCAGGATCAAAATTTTCCAATGCTTTTCCAGCAACCGAAATAGTCACTGAAGGAGTTTCCACATCGTTTGCTTTAGCAGGAGAGTAAGCACTAAATTCGACCATTGCGAGACCATTAGTGGTTGATTTGCGAGTCATACGTGCGCGAATAGCGGTTGTCTGAATCGGATCAAAGGTAAATTCGATTGGCTTACCAGCCACGATTTCTCCAGATGCCTTATAAGGAATTTCTTGCCAGTTTTCTGCCTTGTTAAATGGATGATCCGCATTTTCTTCATAACGAGAAATGGTGCTTGGTTCTGTATAGGCAGGCCCGACATATCTTTCTAATACCATTGTCGCTGGTGCGTCTGTTCCACTGTCTTTAAAGAACTGAATAGCTACTTTTCCAACAGACTGAGGTGTAATCTGACCATTCTTCTTAAAGAGAATTCCCACAGATGTTTCTTGGTCTTTCGGAGTACGAGACCAGTTAGTCCAACGTCCATCTTCGTTAAAGTGACCATCGTTGATATAGAAAATCTTATCCCGAGAAGCTGCTTGTGTATCATTTGTAGTAGATGCAAAGGCTTTAGAATCTGTCGCATTATTGTTTGCATTTTCTGAAATGACTTGATTACCTTTTGTAACAACTGTTACTTGCATCTTGGTTGTTAAGTCTGTTCCTAGAACATGACCAAGCACTTCAAAGTTACCTTCTTGGGCAGTCGCATGTTCTGGAATTGCATCCCATTGGACAGCAAGTTTAGCTTTAACCCAGCCATCTTGTGATGGATAGTAGACTGTTACTTCGGCAGGCAATTGAAGTTGATCGCCAACATTCAAGGTCTGGGCACTATTTTCCGCAGCTACTGGTTGTGTTGACTCTTTTTCGTCATCACGGAAGATGCGATATTCTTTCAAGATGGTTCCGTCTTCTGCTTTCAAGATAAGGCGTGTCGCACCTTTTTCACTTGTTGCAGGAACAACTGTCACCACACCATTGTTGCTGGCTGTTGCAGTGATTTCCTTGCTTGCTTGAGGAATATAATACTCTGTCTTAGATGGATTGAAATGTTCAAGCTTCTTGCCATCTACTTGGATAGAAATTTCTGAACTGGTAGCACTTGGAACCTTACTTCCTAAAATAGTGATTTCTGTTAAACCAACACCAGCCTTTCCATCTGCCTTCTTCATACGCATACGAACAGCATAAGTTTCAACCTTATCAAATGTAAAGTGGTTTGTTTGACCTGCAGATAACTGTCCAGGAGCTTTGAGATGTTCAACCTCTTTCCAGTTGGCAGCATTGTTGAATGGATGCTTGGTATCACGCTGAGCATTATTGACATCATTTGGAAGATCTGGAACTTCTTGACCGACATAGTATTCAATAACATATTCTTTTGGAAGTCCGATTGCACCATCTGTATAGAAATCAACGGATAGATTGTCGACAAAGCGTTTAGTCAAATCACCTGAATTACCAAACAAGATAGACGCCCAATCATTATCTGTACCTGTTTGCCATGTAGTCCATCGATTCTTGACATCTGTATTGGCTCTTGAAACTGTCAAGTCGTTCAGGGTACTTGCCGAATCATCACCACCCGTATTGGATACAATAGCAGCTGGCAATTGAGAACCAGTCCACTGTTTAGAGATATTATTTCCAGCAACAACTTGACTAGAAACACGGACATGGGCCTTGGTAGTTAGATGGCTACCCACTAATTGACCCTTGATTTCATAGATGCCTTCAGTCTGACTAAAGTTCTCAGGAACCTTGTCCCAAAGGACATCTTTATAGACAGTTGTTCCATTAGAATGATAAGCACGAACACTAGCAGGTAATTGAACAGTTTCACCCTTAGGAAGAGTGAGGCTGATTTCTTCAGCAACCTGCAAACCTTCTACAGTTACATTGGCAAGAGCCTCAATATCTGTACCTTCGACATGACCTTTAAGGGTAAAGCTATGATAGTAACCAAGTTCTTTGGCATCTACCTTGTCCCAAGTTACAGCTACCTTACGAGGCAAGCCCTTATCAAATTCTGCTCCGATTTGATCAGGCAATTCGGTTGCTGATTGATATCTGTAGAGATAGAAACAGGATGTAGCTTGACAATTTTCTTGTCTACTGTATTTTCTTTTATCACAAGTTCAGTTGCTACAGACTGAGTCTTATCAGTTTGATTGTCAATACGAGGAGTGAGGGTTACACTACCTTTCTTGTAAAGAAGCAAGTTCTGACCATTCACCTCAAGATGACCACCATCAGCTGACTTAACTTCCAAATGGATATCTGACGCTGAAAATTCAGTTTGTGTACCATCTTCATAGTGCCCAATGACATGATAAGGGAGAACTTGGTCTTCTGTTGCAGTCTCTTTTCCTTCAACGCTTACTTCCAAGCGTGTCAAGGCAGGCGCTTCTTTTACAAACTGAATCAAATAAGTTTGAACCAAATCACCCTTTTGGTTACTCAAGAACACAGAAGCCTGATAATCATTAGCAGCCGAAGCCTGTTGAACTGTTACTTGGTAGCCAGTAGTTTGTGCTCCAACACTTGGGATTTTAGCAGTATAAGGAAGGGATACTCGGTAGTAGGTCTTTCCAGGCTCAAAGTTTTCAAGAGTCTTATCTCCAACCGTGAGACCTGTAACAGTATTTTCTGTTTCCTTATCACTTGCGATAAAGGTTGCTGTCACCTCGTAGTCATTGCCTTCCAATTTACCAGTTGCTTCAGTACGTCCACCTTCTTTTGTCAAGGCAGATGAATCTTTCAAGGTCCAAGAAATAACATCTGCATCAACCAAGTTACCATCTGATAAAACAGCCGTAACAGTCTTGTCCAAATTTTCAACAGCTGTACCAACTGGGACAGTTGCTACCTTAGGCAACCACTTATCAAGCGCAACTACCTTGACAAGGGCTTCAGCCTTGGCTTCGAGTCCTTCCACACTACCAAGGACTTTTTTCTCACCAGCACTTGAAAGGAGATCTTCTGGGATGTCCCAAGTCACAGCTTTTTCTTCGACACTACCATCGCTATAAATAGCTGTCACAGTCTCTGGCAATTTAGGATTTTCGCTGACATCAGTTCTTGCTTTCACAGGGGCAAAAGCGATAAAGTGGCGATTTTCTTTCTTGCCTGAAACAGTTGTGACTGTTGCCTGATCAGAAGCCAAACCTGCAGAATCCGCATATAGGGTAAATTTACCTTCTTTTTCAGTAGATTTAACAATGACAACACCTTTACCATTGAAGGCTTTTCTTTGCCATGTACCATCTTTCTGAGCTTTATAACGTTCACGACTGGCTTGTTCCCCATTGTCCACACCAACGATTTGGCCTTGACCATGAAGGTTGAAATGAACAAGATTATTAGCTGTTGGAACGACATTGCCGTCTTCATCAACGATTTCATAATGGATATAAGACAAATCTTTTCCGTCTGCAGTGATGACATGTTCTTCCTTGGTGAGTCGAACTCTAGCTGGCTCCCCTGCTGTTGTCACACTATCACGCGCAATCTCCTTACCATTTTCATCGCGAGCAATAGCAGTTAAGGTACCTGGTTTATAGTCAACCAACCACTCAAGATACAATTCACTTGGTTTAGCTCCCTCGTGATAAGGGCGACCATCTTCAGTTGTTTTCTTAACAAATTCTTTCTTACCAAGGGATTCGTTGTTCAAGAACAATTCTACGCTAGCTGCATTTGAGAAGGTCCGAACTGGAACCTTACCATTGACCAGCATATTACGTTCTTTAAGCGTTTCTTCAGTCCAATTCCAGTGAGGCATGATACGAACAGTTGGTTTTTCTTTGGCACTATACCATTCACTACGGTAGAGATAAAAATCATTCTTAGGCAAGCCTGCCGTATCAATGATACCAAAATAAGAGCTTTTTACTGGTGTATTATCTTGGTTATGCCATGGTGTTGGTTCACCGATATAGTCAAAACCAGTCCAGATGAACTGACCTGCATAGCCAGCACGATCACGGTCAAAAGTCCAAGATTCAGTAGCTGTTCTACCCCAGGCTACACGGTCATTACCATAGTCTGACTGTTCATAGTGACGATTTGGACGATTGTCGTGCCAGAGTAAATGAGCAGGATCAAAATAAGAATCACGAGTTCGAGTTGCTGAAGAAGTTTCAGAACCGTAAATCAACCAGTCTGGATGGGCTTTACGAACTGCATCATAATTACGCTCACCATAGTTCATACCAACAGCATCCATGATTGCTGCTAATTCTAAGAACAAGCCTGTAGAAGCACGACTGAATTTATTTTCACCCATAGTCACATAGCGTTCTGTATCAATTGCTTTGATGACAGCTTTCAAACGCTTGGCTGTTTCTAGTGAACGTTTTCCACCATCAGCCTCATCCACTTCATTACCGAGCGACCACATGATGATTGAAGGATTATTTTTATCTCGTTCAACCATGGTTCTTAGATCAAAATCAGACCATTTTTCTCCCTTCTTGGCTTCTGGGTGAGTTGCATCTTGGTCAAAGAAACGTCCATAGTCATAAGTTTTCTTGCCACGATACCAAGTATCAAAGGCTTCTTCTTGGACCAAAAGTCCTAGACTAGCAGCAGCATCTAGCAACTGTGGACTTGCTGGATTGTGAGTCGTACGGATAGAGTTAACTCCCATATCTTTCAGGAGTTTTTAATTTACGGTAGGTTGCCTTATAGTTTTCTTCTGCCCCCAAGGCACCATTATCATGGTGAATACTAACTCCATGAAATTTCATTCTCTCACCGTTCAGTGAGAAGCCTTCTTTAGCTGTCCAGTTGAAATAACGATAACCAAAAGTATCTTCTGTTACATCAACTAGCTGACCATCTTTATAAACCTTGGTTTTAAGAACATAGAGCTGAGGATTATAACTTTTCGTTGTCCAGAGGGTTGGCTTATTAACCAAAATCGTTTGCTTAAAGTCAGCTGTCTCATTTCCTGACAAATTCTTAGTTACAGAGCGAACTAAATCTGAAACAGCCTTACCTTCCTTGGTAAAAATCTGTTGCTCTACAAATACCTTGGCTAGAATCTTGGCAGTGTTTTTAATCTTGCTTTGGATTTGTGTTTCAACATTGCCATCTTTTTGTTCAGCTAATTTTGGAGTTGTAATATGGTTTCCATTTTCAGCCACCTGTACCTTATCACGATAGCTTAAAGTCACATCTCGATAGATACCGCTTCCTGAGTACCAACGACTACTTGGCTGCTTATTAGTAACTTGGACCGCAATGGTATTTTCACTACCATCTTTATTTAAAAATTCAGTGATGTCATATGAAAAATGATTGTAACCACTAGGATAATGACCTACAAATTTACCATTGACATAGACCTTAGAGTCCATGTAAACACCATCAAAGTTGATCCGAACATCCTTGTCCTTGGCAGCTTCGTCAACCGTGAAGGTCTTACGATACCAGGCAGTACCCCCGTTTAATTGACCACCTTCATTTCGGGCAGGAGACTTGTGGTCAAAATCAAAATAGATACTCCAGTCATGAGGAAGGTTCAACTTAGACCAATCATGAACATCTACATCTTTCTTAGAAAAATCACCCTGAGCGTTTAGTTTAAAAATACCAGTCTTTGTTGAAATTTTTGTTTTTCTTTCCTGTAAAAGTTGGTCTTCTTTTTCCTTCTCTTTTTGTCACTTGAGGTAAGTCACTTGCAGAAGCTTTTTTTCTTCCTTGCTTTTTATCGTCCGTTACAGGTTTATTCTGGTTAGTTGTATCTGTATGTTCTTCTCGAACTACTGGCTTTTTCAGCACTTGCTTCTGAAACTGTAGCCTCTTTCCCATTCGCTTCAGTAGCAGGTTTTTTTCAGTTTTTTTCAACTTTGTCTTTTTTTAGGGCTAACTACTTTTGCTTCCTTTTTCTTCCTTAGGACTTGTAGCCTCAGTCATCTTTTTCTTCAGTTGCTGGTTTTTGCTGCTTCAACCGCATCATTTTTCTTCTCCAGTAGCTGAATCTTGTGGGCCATTTTGCTCAGCTTTTTGCAATGGCTGCAGCATGATCATCTGGAAGCTTATCTAAAGGTTGAACTTGGTGAATTGTTTCTTCGCTAGGACTAGTTGTTTCGCTTTCCGCAGCTTGCGCTACCTGAAGACCAAAGATACTAGCTCCAATCATGACAGATGCCGCACCAATGGCGAATTTACGAATACTAAAATGACAGCGTTTTTTTCAAAAAAATCTCTTATCCATTAAATCCTGTTTTTCCTTTCTTATATATTTAGTAAGCGATTACATTTTTTTACTAAAAAAATAAACCTCCTCCCAGAACGCCCACTAAATTTTTAGATATAAATATTGTTAACCTTAATATATCAAAATAGTAGAGGATTTTTCAATAATTTGTAGAAGTTTTTACTGTAATTTTATTAAAATAAGTGCAAGAAAAAAACAAGTTCGTTTTTTAGAACTTGTTTCTTCACTATATAAAATCAATGCTTGTATTATCTATCCAAACTACGCAATGCAGCCTGATAAGTCTGCTCCATCAGCATGGTAATGGTCATAGGTCCAACTCCACCAGGTACAGGTGTGATATGGCTAGCGATTGGTGCAACGGCATCATAGTCAACATCGCCACAAAGCTTGCCATTTTCATCTCGGTTCATCCCCACATCAATAACAACAGCCCCAGGTTTGACAAAGTCAGCAGTCACAAACTTAGCACGACCGATTGCTACGACAAGAATATCCGCCTTAGAAGCTACCTTGGCAAGATTGTGTGTTCGTGAGTGGGTTAAGGTTACAGTTGCATTCTTAGCTAATAACAACTGGGCCATTGGTTTACCGACAATATTAGAACGACCAATAACAACCGCATTCTTACCTTCTAGTTCAATCCCATACTCATGAAACATTTCCATAATACCAGCAGGAGTTGAAGGAATCATAACTGGGTGACCAGACCAAAGGCGCCCCATGTTGAGCGGATGAAAACCATCCACGTCCTTTTCTGGATCAATAGCCAATAAAACTGCTTCTTCATCGATGTGTTTTGGTAATGGTAACTGCACCAAAATACCATGCCAAGCTGGATCTTGATTGTATTTGGCAATCAAGTCCAACAATTCCTCTTGGGTAATGGTCTCCGGAACTCGCACGACTTCACTTTGGAAACCTGCAGCTATCGCTGAACGTTCCTTGTTACGTACGTAAACCTGACTGGCTGGATTTTCTCCGACTAAAATAACAACTAAGCCAGGAACCAAACCTGTATCTTCCTTCAATTTCGCAGTCTTTTCAGCCAACTGCCCCTGTAACTTGGCCGCTAGAGCCTTCCCATCGATAATCTGCGTCATGTTTCTTCTCTTTTCTATCAAATATGTTCTATTATATCAAAAAACGGCTTATCACTCTAACACTTCTTGACTAAGAGACCTTATAGTCTGAAACTATAAGAAAAAGCTCAGTTACAGGACTAGTCATTCTCTTACTGGAAGATAAAGGAACTCCACAGAATAAAAGATATTATTTTTTTGATTCTGCATCAAAAAAATAATGTACAATATAAGTAAAGGAAGTCTTACAAAAAAAGGAGGATAGACATGTCAATCTTTCATAAATATATACTATTTTTTTATATTTCTTATACTAGCACTATACTCTGATAAGCTTTTTCAAAAAGAACCACCAAGTTTGGAAAAATTATTTTTCGCAGTATTAGGTATACTTACAAGCATTAGCTTCATGTTTTTAACTAAAATAAAGTAGGAATCAGTGTTTTCTGATTCCTACTTTTTTTATTTATAACTTTAATCTAAACTAAGTAAAGAAGTTTTTTTCTATACTTGTCGAACTATCCACCCTAAGAAAAAAAGTCGAAATGGATATAAATTTACAACTCTTACAAAACCTTACTCAAGAAATCCTTGGTTCTTTGTTCTTGTGTTTGTTCAAAGACTTGCTCTGGCGTTCCGTCTTCGACAACAACACCATCAGCCATAAAGATGACACGGTCTGCTACTTCACGCGCAAAGCCCATTTCATGCGTTACGATAACCATGGTCATTCCTGACTGAGCAAGTTCTTGCATAACTGCTAGTACTTCCCCTACCATTTCAGGGTCTAGGGCAGAAGTTGGTTCATCAAATAGCAAAACATCTGGTTCCATGGCTAGACCACGCGCGATAGCGATACGCTGTTGTTGCCCTCCAGACAAACTTTGCGGATAGGCATCGGCCTTATCTGGCAAACCAACCTTTTCCAAGAGCTCATGCGCTCTCTTTTCAGCCACTGCCTTCCTTTCGCCTTTTGTCTTAATAGGAGAAAGCGTGATGTTTTCCATGACCGTCATATTTGGAAAGAGATTGAACTGTTGGAAAACCATTCCCATCTTTTCACGCATGGCAAAAAGGTCATTTTTCTTATCCGTAATGTCAACACCCTCAAAGATAACCTTTCCTTTTGTAGCTTCTTCAAGGAGATTCATAGAGCGAAGGAGGGTTGACTTACCGCTACCAGATGGTCCGATAATGACTACTACTTCCCCTTTTTTGATTTCAAGATCAATCCCTTTTAAAACTTCATTCTTTCCAAAGCTTTTATGAAGGTTTTCAATTTTAATTAGCGTTTCAGTCATTATTTCTTATCTCCTTGTCCCATGCGTTTTTCAAAAGCTTTCAAGGCTAGTGTCAAGATAGAGGTCATAATCAAGTAGTAAAAGGCTGCAAATAAGAGCGGAGTTAAAGGCAGGTAAGTGGTTGTTGATACTGTAGTAGCTCCATTCCACAATTCCATAACCCCGATAGCTGACAAGAGCGAGCTATCCTTGATAATGGTAATAAACTCATTTCCCAAGGCTGGTAAAATATTCTTGATAGCCTGTGGTAAAATGACATAGCGCATAGCATTTTTAGGGCGAATACCTAGTGAATAAGCTGCTTCTAATTGCCCTTTTGGAACTGCATTAATCCCAGCTCGAACCGTTTCTGATACGTAGGCACCACTATTCATTGAAATGATGATAATCCCTGGAATTAACCGAGAAAGCTCAATCCCTAAAATCCCAAACTGAATCGTCGGTGCATCAATACTCATGAGTGCAAATGCAATCATAATCTGGACCATCATAGGTGTTCCACGGAAAATCCAGATATAAATATTGGCAATCCATGCTAGAGGTTTGATTTTTGAACGTTGAGCAAAGGCTAGGAGCACACCCAAAATTGTCCCAAAAAAGACAACTAAAACAGAGATCAAGACTGTTACGAGGGCACTATAGTTAAAATATGGCAGATATTTAGGTAAAAAAGAAAAATTCATAGATACACTACTTTCTAACTTAAAACTTGTATAAGGATAACATATTTTGCATAAAAATGCAACTTCTTTTCCTGATATTTTTCAATAAAATTTCAAAGAAAACAGAAATAGCGAGAAATCTTAGTTTTTTTCTAGTCAAGTAGAGTCTGTTTATGGTAAAATAGTAAAGATAAGAAATGGAGGAGAATCAAAATGGAATCACATTTGGTTAGAATCATCAATCGCTTAGAAGCAATGACAAAAGATGGTGGTAACTTAAAACGTAACTTTGAGCGCGAAGGAGTTGTTGTCGCAGAGGTTGCTTTTAACCACGACGAAGAAAACGGACCACTCTTTACACTTCGTGATGTTGAAGCTCGTGAAACATATACATTTGATAGCATCGACCTCATTGCGATGGAAATCTACGAACTTTTATACTAATAGTTGAATAAATGCCGGAGAAGTCTCCTGCTTTGACCAATGAAAATCCTTTTTGCATGACAAATAGGATTTTTCTTTTTATCCCTATATTTCATCTACAAAACTCTTTTACCATGAGTTCTAAGACTCAATCTTTTTACTTGCTTTCCCCTTCAATCATGATATAATGAGACTAAAGAACTTTGACTATTTTTGACCTTTCTGTTTTAGTCAAAGCCAAGAAAGAAACGAGGTAGTGGTATGCTCTGTCAAAATTGTAAAATCAATGACTCAACGATCCATCTTTACACCAATCTTAATGGGCAACAAAAGCAAATTGATCTTTGCCAAAATTGCTACAAAATTATTAAAACAGATCCGAACAATAGCTTATTCAAAGGCATTACAGATTTAAACAATCGTGATTTTGATCCCTTTGGAGACTTCTTTAATGATCTGAATAACTTTAGACCTTCTTCCAATAATAATGTTCCTCCAACCCAGTCAGGTGGTGGATATGGTGGCAATGGTGGTTTTGGTTCCCAAAATCGCGGGCCAGCTCAAACACCTCCTCCTAGTCAAGAAAAAGGACTCTTGGATGAGTACGGTATCAACATAACTGAGATTGCCCGTCGTGGAAATATTGACCCTGTCATCGGTCGCGACGAAGAAATCATCCGTGTCATTGAAATTCTCAACCGTAGAACCAAAAACAATCCCGTCCTTATCGGAGAGCCTGGTGTTGGTAAGACAGCCGTTGTCGAAGGCCTCGCTCAAAAAATTGTAGATGGTGATGTTCCCCACAAACTTCAAGGGAAAGAAGTCATCCGCTTAGACGTTGTTAGCCTTGTCCAAGGCACAGGAATTCGTGGACAGTTTGAAGAGCGCATGCAAAAACTCATGGAAGAAATTCGTGAGCGTAAAGATGTCATCCTCTTTATCGATGAAATTCACGAGATTGTCGGTGCTGGTTCTGCTGGAGATGGGAATATGGATGCAGGCAATATTCTGAAACCTGCCCTTTCTCGTGGCGAACTTCAACTAGTGGGTGCTACTACCCTTAATGAATACCGCATCATCGAAAAAGACGCTGCCCTTGAGCGCCGTATGCAACCTGTTAAGGTTGATGAACCAACAGTTGAAGAGACTATTATTATCCTCAAAGGTATCCAAAAGAAATACGAAGATTACCACCACGTTCATTATACAGATGCTGCTATCGAAGCTGCTGCTACTCTTTCTAACCGCTACATCCAAGATCGTTTCTTGCCGGACAAGGCTATTGACCTCCTAGATGAGGCTGGTTCAAAAATGAACTTAACTTTGAATTTTGTGGATCCTAAGGTTATCGACCAACGCTTAATCGAGGCAGAAAATCTCAAGGCCCAAGCAACTCGAGATGAAGATTTTGAAAAAGCAGCCTACTTCCGTGACCAGATTGCCAAATATAAAGAAATGCAAAAGACAAAAGTAACGGATCAGGATACTCCAATCATCAGCGAAAAGACAATTGAACACATTATTGAACAAAAGACCAATATTCCAGTTGGTGATTTGAAAGAAAAAGAACAGTCCCAACTTATCAATCTAGCAGACGACCTCAAGGCTCATGTTATTGGCCAAGATGATGCAGTTGATAAGATTGCTAAGGCTATCCGCCGTAACCGTGTTGGGCTTGGAACTCCAAACCGCCCAATCGGTAGCTTCCTCTTTGTTGGTCCTACAGGTGTCGGTAAGACAGAACTTTCTAAACAACTAGCTATTGAGCTTTTTGGTTCTGCTGATAGCATGATTCGCTTTGATATGAGCGAATACATGGAAAAACATAGCGTTGCCAAACTCGTTGGCGCCCCTCCAGGATACGTAGGTTATGATGAAGCTGGACAATTGACTGAGAAAGTGCGTCGCAACCCTTACTCACTGATCCTCCTTGATGAAGTTGAAAAAGCCCATCCAGATGTTATGCATATGTTCCTTCAAGTATTGGATGATGGCCGCTTAACGGACGGTCAAGGACGCACTGTTAGCTTTAAGGACGCCATCATTATCATGACCTCAAATGCAGGTACAGGCAAGGCTGAAGCAAGCGTTGGATTTGGTGCAGCTAGAGAAGGCCGTACCAATTCTGTTCTTGGGGAATTAGGCAACTTCTTCAGCCCAGAATTCATGAATCGTTTTGATGGGATCATCGAATTCAAGGCTCTCAGCAAGGAAAATCTCCTACAAATTGTCGACCTCATGTTAGATGATGTCAATAAACGTCTCTCAAGCAATAACATCCATTTAGATGTCACAGAAAAGGTTAAAGAAAAACTTGTAGACCTTGGCTATGATCCAAAAATGGGAGCTCGCCCCCTCCGTCGTACGATTCAAGATTATATCGAAGATGCTATTACTGACTACTACCTTGAAAATCCAAGAGAGAAGGATTTCAAAGCTGTCATGACAAGCAATGGTAAGATTATCATAAAATCAAAAAATAAATTGGAAACAGTTGATTCAAACGACTAATTCCTTCATACTAAAAGAATGTTCTTACTTGACAGTAAGAGCATTCTTTAATATGATAGAAAGAAAGCGCAATCACGAAGGAGACATTTATGACAAATCCTACATTTGGAGAGAAAATCGAGGGCGTAACCTACAAGACTCGCTACGGTGTTTATGCAGTCATTCCTGATTCAAAACATGAAAAGATTATACTCGTTCAAGCTCCAAATGGTGCTTGGTTCTTGCCAGGTGGTGAAATCGAAGAAGGTGAAGACCACTTTGAAGCTCTCAAACGAGAATTGATTGAAGAATTAGGCTTTACGGCTGAAATCGGTAGCTATTATGGCCAGGCTGACGAGTATTTTTATTCTAGCCATCGCGATACTCACTACTACAATCCAGCATATCTCTACGAAGCAACTTCTTTCCAAGAAGTTCAAAAACCCTTGGAAGACTTCAATCATCTAGCCTGGTTCCCAATTGATGAAGCTATTGCTAACCTCAAACGTGGAAGTCATAGATGGGCTATCGAATCTTGGAAAAAACAACATCAAATTTAAGTTAACTTTCCCAATTTTTCCAAAAAGTGCTATAATAGACATAGAAACTCAGGAGGAAACCCTATGAAGCTCATCAACACTACTAATTCACACTCGCAACTTGTTAAAAGTCAGTTAGAAAGCACCGATGCAACACTTGTAGAGGTTTATTCTGCGGGTAATACAGATGTTATTTTTACCCAGGCACCGCTTCATTATGAAATCCTCATTTCAAATAAACATCGCGCTATCCGCGAAAAAGAGATGGAGAAAATCCAAGAATTTTTCTTAAATCGTAAGATTGACAAGCAAAATATCGATGAAGCTAATATCAAGACCCTCTACTCTGAAAAATTGATTGAAATTTCAATCCCTACAAAATAAATCTTAGCCATATTAGACAGCACCCAATGAAGTTAGACATAAGAATCTAACTTTATTGGGTGCTTTTGTCTAGTCTTTTAGTCAAAAAATATAACATAGCCTTAAAGTGATAGTTTTCTACACATCACCAAAAAAATTGGACATATTCCATAAATTGTTCACATTCATGCACATGAGAGTTGTTTTCGTCGAAAAATAAAGGAACTTAAGCTATAATGGTTTTGGATAGACGATTAAGGAGCTTTTTAATGAAAAAAATAATATACAGAAAAGCAAGGCTGGACGAATATCAAAAAATTGGAAAAGTGGTGGCCGACAGCTTCTTTGATTATCCTTTTTTAACTCTAATCATAGATGATCTCAAGAAACCTGAATACTATCCTGCTTTTTTAGAACTATTGGAGAGTCTCCTTACTCGCCTCTATATCAAAGAAGAGACCTGTTTAGTAGCTGAACAAGATGGAGAAATCCTGGCTGTTGCCCTATTACAACAAGAAGACTTTTCGCTCCTGTCTTATCTTCTAAACGGTGTAATAAAACTATTTTGCTACATTAAACCACGAAATTTTTTGAAGTATCTTGATTTAGTAGACCGTTCCGAAGAACATTTGAAAAAATCTAATAGCTTTGACTGGTATTTGATGCTCCTTGCAGTCAATCCATCCGTTAAAGGACAAGGAGTGGGCAGTGCTTTTCTTAGAGACGCAGTTGAGCCTTATGTCAAATCCAAGGGTTGCAAGCGCTTAGGACTCATTACCAGTACAGAAAAAAATGTTTCATTCTACAAAAAGAACGAATATGTATTACTAGATTTCATGGAGTTAGAGTATGGGACTAAGTCCATTGGGAATTGGGCTTTTTTAAAGACTATCAATAAATAAAAGTAAAAAAGGAGTTTAAATCAACTCCTTTTTACTTTATTTAACTGCTTCTTTCAAGGCGTCAACCTTATCCAAGCGTTCCCATGGAAGGTCAATATCTGTACGTCCCATGTGTCCATAAGCCGCAGTTTGACGGTAGATTGGACGTTTGAGATCCAGCATTTGAATGATTCCTGCTGGACGAAGGTCAAAGATTTGACGTGCTGCTTTTTCAAGCTTGCTTTCAGCTACGGTTCCAGTACCAAAGGTATCGATACGAACAGATACAGGTTGAGCTACACCAATGGCATAAGCCAATTGAACTTCTGCTTTCTTAGCGAGACCTGCAGCAACGATGTTTTTTGCAATGTAGCGAGCTGCATAAGAAGCTGAACGGTCAACCTTAGTCGCATCCTTACCAGAGAAGGGCACCACCACCGTGACGTGAGTAACCACCATAAGTATCCACGATGATCTTACGACCAGTCAAACCTGAGTCTCCTTGAGGTCCTCCGATAACGAAACGACCGGTTGGATTGATGAAGAATTTTGTCTCATCGTCAAGATAAGAAGCTGGAATCACTTCCTTGATAACCTTGTTAATCACATCCTCATGAATCTGTTCATTGCTGACTTCTGGATCGTGTTGAGTTGAAATAACGACTGTATCCACGCGCACTGGCTGGTCATTTTCATCGTACTCAACAGTAACTTGAGATTTAGCATCTGGACGAAGATAGCTAATTTCACCAGACTTACGAAGCTCTGCTAAACGACGAACCAACTTGTGACTGAGTGAGATTGGAAGCGGCATAAGTTCTTCAGTTTCATTAACTGCAAAACCAAACATGAGACCTTGGTCCCCAGCTCCAATCAAGTCAAGTGGATCTTTATCAGCATTTCCACGAACTTCCAAGGCTTCATTAACACCTTGAGCGATATCTGGAGACTGCTCAACAAGTGATGGGTGAACTCCCACCGTCTCTGCAGAAAAACCATACTCAGTATTGGTATAGCCGATCTCTGCAATGGTATCACGTACGACACGGTTAATATCGACATAAGCTGTCGTTGAAATCTCACCAAAGACATGCACTGAACCAGTATAAACAGCTGTTTCAGCAGCAACGTGGGCTTCTGGATCTTGCTCTAAAATAGCATCCAAGATAGCATCTGAAATTTGGTCTGCAATCTTATCTGGGTGCCCCTCAGATACAGATTCAGACGTGAATAATTTACGTTCTGACATAAAAATGTCCCCCCTTAAAAAATATTCGTTATAGAGTTACAAAGTACTGGTAGAGAATCAATAAACGACCTTCACTACCACCTTATCGGGACCATATAACCTAACTATTATAACACGAATCTTTAAAAAATACTCGTATGATTACTATTTTTCTTAATTGGAAACTGTTTTCTAATCTTAACCAAATAAAAACTCTTAAAGTGGATAGGATTTCCAACTTCAAGAGAATTCTTAAAAACTAATTATTTTCTAGATAAAACTCAAAACGTTCTCCGACGTATTGGCTCTTTACATACTCAAAAGCTGTACCATCATCAAAGTAAGAAACCTGAGTCAGCCCTAAAATAGCATGCCCCTTTTCTACTTCCAGATAATGAGCAATCTTTTCCTTGGCTAAGCGAGCATAAATAGTCTGGTGAGATTTCCCAATTCGATAACCATGTTTCTGTAAGGTTTGAAAGAAGTGCTTGGTTACTTCTTCTTTCTTGAAATTCTTGATAAATTTCTCAGGAATAGATGCTACTTCATAGACCACAGGAACTTGATCTGCATAACGAACACGTTCCATTCGAATAATATTTTCAGTGGCCTTGATCCCTAATTTTTCAACTTCTTGTTCATTAGGGATAGTTCGACGATAGGAAATCAGATGACTCGATGGTGTTTTCCCCTGAGCCTTCACAATTTCCGTAAAACTAGTCGTTCCACGCATTTTTTCCTGAACACGTGTACTAGAAACAAAGGTCCCGCTACCCACACGACGCTCCAAAACTCCTTCCTCGACCAAAAGGGAGATAGCTTGACGCAGTGTCATACGACTAACCTCAAATTCCTCAGCTAAGTCTCGCTCACTTGGGAGTCTCTCTCCAATTTTCCAATTTCCCTCGTCAATACCTTTTTTGATTTGGTCGTGAATTTTCATATAAGCTGGTAACATGCTTGCTCACTTCTTTTCTTTATTTTTTCCATTGTACCCTATATCATGGGGAAAAGTCAAACTGCACTTGTTTGGTTGGTAATTCTGGGGCATTTATGATAGAATATTCAAGAAGATATTTCTTTTAAGAAAGGGAAAAGATGACCAACATTTCAACTGATTTGCAAGATGTCGAAAAGATCATCGTACTGGACTATGGTAGCCAGTATAACCAACTTATCTCACGTCGTATCCGTGAGATTGGTGTCTTTTCAGAACTAAAAAGTCACAAGATTTCGGCTGACGAAGTCCGCGCTATCAATCCTATCGGGATTGTACTTTCAGGTGGTCCAAACTCTGTTTACGAAGAAGGATCATTTGATATTGATCCAGAGATTTTTGAACTTGGAATTCCGATTTTGGGAATCTGCTATGGTATGCAGCTATTGACTCACAAGCTTGGTGGTAAGGTTGTTCCTGCAGGTGATGCTGGTAACCGTGAGTATGGACAATCCACTCTTACTCACACTGAGTCTGCTCTTTTTGCGGGTACTCCAGATGAGCAACTTGTCTTGATGAGCCATGGAGATGCTGTAACAGAAATTCCTGCGGATTTCGTTCGTACTGGTACATCCGCTGACTGTCCTTATGCATCAATCGAAAATCCAGACAAGAAAATCTACGGTATCCAATTCCACCCAGAAGTTCGTCATTCAGTTCACGGTTATGATATCCTTCGTAACTTCGCTTTGAATATCTGTGGTGCCAAAGGCGATTGGACTATGGATAACTTCATCGAGATGCAAATCAAACAAATCCGTGAAAAAGTTGGAGACAAACGTGTTCTCCTCGGACTTTCTGGTGGTGTTGACTCTTCTGTTGTTGGGGTTCTTCTCCAAAAAGCCATCGGAGATCAACTAATCTGTATCTTTGTAGACCACGGTCTTCTTCGTAAAGGAGAAGCTGACCAAGTTATGGATATGCTTGGTGGTAAGTTTGGTTTGAACATTGTCAAAGCAGACGCTGCCAAACGTTTCTTGGATAAATTGGCAGGTGTTTCTGATCCTGAACAAAAACGTAAGATTATCGGTAACGAGTTTGTCTATGTCTTTGACGATGAGGCAAGCAAACTAACAGACGTGAAATTCCTTGCTCAAGGAACACTCTATACAGATGTTATCGAGTCAGGTACTGATACTGCTCAAACCATCAAGTCTCACCACAATGTGGGTGGTCTTCCAGAAGATATGCAGTTTGAACTGATCGAACCACTTAACACACTTTACAAGGATGAGGTTCGTGCCCTTGGTACTGAACTTGGTATGCCAGACCACATCGTATGGCGCCAACCATTCCCAGGCCCAGGACTTGCGATCCGTGTCATGGGTGAAATCACTGAAGAAAAACTTGAAACAGTTCGCGAATCAGACGCTATCTTGCGTGAAGAAATTGCTAAAGCTGGACTTGACCGTGATATCTGGCAATATTTCACTGTCAACACAGGCGTTCGTTCAGTAGGTGTTATGGGTGACGGTCGTACTTATGACTATACCATCGCTATCCGTGCCATCACTTCTATCGATGGAATGACAGCTGACTTCGCTAAGATTCCTTGGGAAGTACTCCAAAAAATCTCAGTTCGTATCGTAAACGAAGTTGACCACGTTAACCGTATCGTCTACGATATCACAAGTAAACCACCTGCAACTGTTGAGTGGGAATAGAGTTAATGAGTTAAAAAAAGCCTAGAAATCAATCTTTCTAAGGCTTTTTACTTTATTTTAACAACAATTTAACAACAAAACTATAATTTTCACTATAAACTATATTTATCTTTAATCTACTTTTAAATAGGTATATATGGTATAATATGGTATAATATGATAAATTTGAAGGTGTGGAGGAAAAAATAAGATGTTTGTGAGAAAATTTGAACCTAAAGATGCAGAAAAAGTGTCAGAATTAGTTGTAACAACTTTAAGAACTACTAATATCAAAGATTATTCATTAGAGTATATAGAAAATGATGTAAAGATTTTGCAACCACAAAATATTTTAGAAAGAGCAAACTGGATGCATTTTTATGTGGTATGTGATGCTGAAAAGATTGTTGGGTGTGGGGCGATAGGACCATATTGGGATAAAGAAGATGAAAGTAGTCTTTTCACTATTTTTGTACTACCGGATTATCAAGGAAAAGGTGTAGGGCGAATGATTATTGAAACACTTGAGAAAGATGAATTTTTCCTTCGGGCAAAAAGAGTAGAAATTCCAGCTTCTATAACTGCAACACCTTTTTATTTGAAGATGGGATATAATTATAAGAATGGGATTACTCTTCCGGACGAAGAAGGGTTATTGAGATTGGAAAAATATAGATAAATTGAGGCTTTCTTGGCAACAACGGAAAGACAACTCCCAGTTTGTCGAACGTAAAGTATTAAAGACGATAGAAATAAAAAATCTATCGTCTTTTTCATGCCTATTTTCAATTTATATTGTGAGCAATAAATAGGGAAAACTCGCAAGAGTTGCTAACTAGTATTTCAAATGTAATCTCGGAATTATATGAATTATAACTAATAATACGGTAAACACTAATAGTTTACCGTAGGAATCTAAAGTTTAATCGGACAGACTTCGCTAGTCAGACAAAACTTTAGATTGAAAATTTTTAGTATGCTGATTGCCATTAAATTTACTTTTTTTCTGACAATATTATCACTCACCACTACTTTCCCAGCCATTCTGGTTACTTCTTCTCTCATAGCATTTGCTTTTTAAATTGGAGTATCTTCCGAGACTACCTTTTTAAATTCCTGAAACCATGCTATAATATAGTAAGTATAAGTCCAATAACCTAACTATAAAAAGTCAATGTTAAAGATTTCTTACATCATCCGTAAGTGTTATTCTACTCTGATTCATACTATAATGAAAGTAACAAAAGATGGAGGTGTTTCACATGGAAACAATTTTACGAGTAGAATCATTAAAAAAGCATTATGGAAAAGAGCCGAATATCACCAAAGCCTTGAACGGTATATCTTTTCAAGTTGTCAAAGGTGAGTTCTTAGGGATTATGGGGAGCAGTGGTTCTGGGAAAACAACCCTTCTTAACTGTCTCGCTACTATCATCAAACCAACTGACGGCTCCATTCAAATGCAAGAAAAAGATTTAGGTCAGTTAAAAGGTAGTCAGTTAGCTGATTATCGTGGCAAGGAAATTGGTTACCTCTTTCAAAATTTTGAGCTTTTGGACAATCTGACAGCCAAAGAAAATATTTTACTCCCCTTGTCTTTGCACAAGGTCGATACCAACGAAAGCAAGGTTCGGTTAGAATTGCTTTCCCAATATCTAGATATTTCTGAACTTCTGGATAAGTTCCCATCTCAATTATCAGGTGGTCAACGGCAAAGGGTAGCTGCTGCGCGTGCCTTGATTTTAGACCCTAAGATTGTATTTGCAGATGAGCCCACAGGAGCTTTGGATTCAAAAAATGCGACCATTTTGATGCAAAAATTATCCGAAATGAATCAAGTGGAAGAAACCACCATTCTCATGGTGACCCACGATTCAGTCGCTGCGAGCTTTTGCAACCGCATCTTGTTTATCCAAGACGGAAAACTATTCCATGAAATCCGACGCGATTATCCAAGAGAAAGTCAAGAAGATTTTTACCACAGAATACTGAAGGTCATGGCAGCACTAGCTGGAGGTGATGGCAATGTTTTCTAAATTAGTCTCAAGAAATAGCAAGAGGGATCGAAAGAATAATGGCTTGTATTTCAGTTCCATGGTTCTTTCTATTATCTCCTTTTACATCATCCTTTCTTTGTCCCATCAAGATGTGATGATCTTTCTCAAACAAATAGAGAGTGACGCTGTAAATAAACTCTTTAGCATGATTCCCATTCTTTACGTAGCAACACTCTTTATCCTCTTTTTCTAGTCTACTTCGCAAGCAGTATGCAGATGGAAAGAAGAAAGCATGAATTCGGTGTCTATCTCACACTAGGGATGCGAAGAAGCAAACTGTTCTTGCTGCTCCTACTCGAGGATTTGAGAAACAGTGTCCTTGCTCTTGGAATGGGCCTTCCAATTTCTATCTTGATTTCAGAACTAATCAGCCTAATAACCGCTAAAATTGTTGGGCTAGGGATTATTGAACATCAATTTTCTCTATCTACTACAGCTCTACTCTATACAGTCATCGGCTTCCTAGCCGTAAAATTAGCTGTTTTTGTCCTTTTAAGTGCAAAAACAGCCAATAAGGAAATCGGAAACCTGCTTGCCTATTCTCCTTCTGGGATGAAGAAACTACTCCCCAAGGGGGTGTACCTTCTTGCTTCTGTCCTAGGGATTTTACTTCTTGGAACAGCCTATTACATGGGTATGAGTGGACGAGCTTGGGAGAGTGTCATAACCATGGGCATCACTGTTTTCTTGGGGACTCTAGGAACTATCCTCCTCTTCTTTGGTATGCGTTTATTTATAGACTTTTTGGTTAAGCTTGGAAGCAATCGAAAACTTCATGCCTATAATTTTAGACAGATTCAAGAATTAGTTATCCAGCGCTCAACTATACTGGCCATCTGCTCCCTCTTAATCTTCTCTGCCTTGTGCCTCTTTGGAGCAGGTGTTGCCATTGCAAGTGGCAATTCAGGCAATCAAATCCACGTATTGGATTATACATTCAGAGATAGCAAGCAGGAAACAGATGAAAATCTTGATGTAAATACAGTAAAAAAAGAGCTTGAAGCAGCTGGACTGGCATCACAGTTTTCAAAGATTCTACAAATCAAAGTCGGCAAACCGAAAGAACACGAGTCCGTGTCCTTCGAAGAGATCATCAAGGAGTTGAAAAAGCAAAAAGGCAACAAGAACATGGAAATTTTGCTCCAAAGATTTAAACAGTCTACTACTTCCCACCTCATACCAGTTTCCGAATACAATGAACTTAGAAAGGCTGCCAATCTCCCTCCTCTAGAATTAACTAGCAAGGAAGCCTACTTGTATATGGGGAAAGATTTCCTGCCGGATGAGGGTCTCGTCAACTCTGTTCTGAAGACAAATCCTCAAATCAATGTCATGGAAAATGATGTAAAATTGATTGGAGAGGTGGAGTCTTTACCGATTGTAACGGATCGTGAAATCACCCTCTCTGTTGCCCTCATAGTCCCAGATGAAGTCTTTATGAACTATACAGACGGTCACTACTCGAACTATGTCAGCGGTATCTTGGCTCCTGAGCTGGTCAAAGAAAAAGGCTTGATGAGAGCTATCTCAGATACCAATGAAAAGCTAAATCAAACCTCTCTTGGCTATGAAAGCTATATACAAAATATGGGAAGGCAATTATTTTACATTATCTCTGCCAGCTATATCACTATCTATCTGGCAATCATTTTCCTTGTCGTTGCAAATACAATCATCGGCGTCCAGTTTTTGATGGGTCAGAGACAATCCTACAGACGATACCAAACCTTAATCCATCTTGGAGCTAATTACGAAACTCTTTGTAAATCGTCAGAAAAGCAAGTCAACTGGTATTTCGGTCTGCCAATAGCCCTTGCACTTATCAGTAGTAGCTTCGGAGTGAGCTCCCTCCTCACAGGAATAGTGCCAGCTAGTGCAAGAATGGCCATGGGGCAGAAATTTATCACAGCCATGCTGATCGTACTGCTCTTAGCTGGTTTTGAAGTCATCTATATCAGAATTGTAAAGAAAAATAGTAACAAGTACTTGTTATCCTTAATGGAACCAAAAAGAGAAGAATAAAATTTAAAAAGCGACGAAAAGGAGGAACTAATATGAAGCATATTCTGGTAATTGAAGATGAAGCCTTGATTCGAGATGAAATTGTCATCTTGTTAGAGAAAGCTGGTTACCAAGTTGATAAGTTGATTGACTTCAAAGAAACAACCCAGCAAGTGCTGCAATACGATACAGATCTAATCATACTGGATTTGAATTTACCGGGAGAAACTGGCTTTCAAATTTGTAAATCTCAAGTCAAAACGCTCTGTGCCCATATTGGTTCTCACTTCTCGTGAACAATTAAAAGATGAAATCTACGCCCTGAAATTAGGGGCAGATGAGTATCTAACAAAGCCTTTCAAGAAAGAAAGATTTTTGGCACGTATAGAAAATATCTTGAAACGCTATGAAGGCAGACAAAATCTACTTGAAAAAGATAATTTTCTGTTGGATAGACAGACTTATACCCTTTATATCAATGGACACTCGATTTTACTCCCCCAAAATCAAGGGAAATTGTTAGAAACCTTATTGGTTACTAATGCTCCTGTCGTCACAAAAGAAGAACTAAGTATGAAACTATGGAACACAACTGAGTTCATCGATGAAAATGCCCTTCAAGTAAATATTGCAAGGCTCAAAAAGGTGATGAAAGAGGCTGGCATTGCACTTCAAGTCAAGTCCGTCAGAGGTATTGGTTACAAGCTAGAAGAGGTAATTCCAGATGAAACAGAATCTTAAATATCTAGCTACTTACCTGCCCTGGTTACTTGTTCTCTTAGCATTTGATCTATTTACAGCTGTCCTGCTTTGGCTTTCAGACGTGAGGATGTTTCAAGTCCTCATCCTTCTCTATCTTTTAGCTACAGTCCTGCTCTTTTTTATCCTATCACTCCTACTTATAAGAAAAGAAAGAAAAAAATCAACTGCTTATAAAGCCTTCATAGCCAATCCTAAGATTGATACTGAGCTGGAATTATTGCGTTTATCAACTAACTCAGAGAAAGAAAGCATCGAAGAAATCGCAAATGCGTTTTACCAAAAACAGGCGGAAATAGGAAAGCTCAACTCATTACTAGCCGACTATGAGGACTATGTTGAAAAGTGGGCTCATGAAATCAAACTCCCTCTATCCCTTCTTTCCCTCCTTTTGGACAACCAAAGTGACCAGTTGCCAAAGGATACAGCTTTTAAGTTGGACTATGTAAAAAATCAAATCCAAGGAAATGTATCACAGATACTATTCTATTACAGGGTTAAAAGTGAAAAAAATGATTTTCTATTTGAAGATGTCGACCTCCAAGAGTGTATTCAGGATCTTTTGGAAAACTTTGATCCCTTGCTCAAAGAAAAGAATTTTACGATTAAGTTAGAGAACATACAAGGAATCTGCTACACCGACCAACGCAGTTTTGAATTTATCCTCTCTCAAATACTAGCCAATGCCCTTAAATATAGCTCTGACAAGCCAGAACTCAAGATTTCTATGTCAAGAGATAAGGGGCGCACAAGTCTGATTATTAGGGATAATGGGTGTGGAGTTAAAACTTGCGATCTCCCTCATATCTTTGAAAAAGGATTTACAGGTGATTCAGGAGATACAAGGAAAAAATCAACAGGCATGGGGCTCTATCTGGTCAAACAATTAGCAGATGCTTTAAAAATCGACATCGCAGTAAAATCCGAATGGATGCAAGGATTTGAGATTACTCTTTCTATTTAGTAATTTTTCGATTAAGACAATTGCCTAGTCATAGAAAGCACATATTTTATACCAAAAAGGAAAACTGTACTGACCCCTAAAAGTTGGACAAATAATTATTGAAAGGATTTAGTTCTGTATTGCACAGGGCTAAGTCCTTTTAGTTTGACTTTAATTCGTTTGTTGTTTTAGTTCTGAAGAATAATAACGATTCATCCCTTTCTTGACGATATCTATGCCATAACGGTCAATAAATTTCATCATGTACTTTAGACCAGAAACACCCACACCAAATCTTTTCGAAAGCTGTTTGAAGCTTTGTCCTTGCTTTCTTAGTTCATAAATCTGAACTTTATCTTCATAATTCAATTTCATAATAAAACACCCCAAAAGTTAGATTTTTTCTGTCTAACTTTTGAGGTGCAGTTCAAATTTCTGATGGCATTTTAATATTTCATGATGATTCTTACCAGAAAAACTTTCGATAAATTCTAGCAATCGTTAAAAAGATAGCATAAAGTATGCCTAAGATAGTTAAAACTATTTTTCCAGTAGTCACTTCTGAACCGATGATCAATATATGAAAGAGAGGAGCGAGACCAGTACACACATATATCAAATAAACAATAACATTTATTTCACCAATCCCAGCAATAAAGTCTTTCATTTTTTTATTTTTCATTTTCATTTACCTTCTCCAATAATCTACTTTTTAATTTAAGTATATTATAAACTTCAGAAATTTAAAAGAATGATCTGATTAAATTTTAAGTTTTTAACATCATCTACTTATGAATTCTGACAATCCCGATTTAGAACTATACAAAAACAGTAAAACCGACTTGGTCCTACTGTTTCTTTTTTAAAATGTTTGGCGTTTGGCTTTACGTTCTGCACGTCCACGGGCACGACTTTCTGCTCGTTTGGTCTTACGGCGTTTTTCATCGACTGCCCACTGAATTTTCTTCTTATAGCCTGGTTTGACTTTTTTCTTTTTCTTTTTAACCAAGCCAATCATTTCGATGTCCAATTTTTCTTGTTTCTTCTCACGATTGGCACGACGATCGCGGTCATAGGTATCTTGGAATTCTCCGTCTTTAACCACCTTAGGTACAAACTTGATTCCTAATTTCTCTAACTCACGAATATCAGAGTCATCGCTTGGCTGATAAAGGGTGATAGCTGTACCTGGTAGACCATTACGTCCAGTTCGTCCAACACGGTGGACAAAGAAGGACAAGTCTTGTGGAATGGCATCGTTAATGACGTGACTGACTCCCTCAATGTCAATCCCACGCGCAGCCAAGTCAGTCGCAACGATGTACTCAAAATCAAGGTTCTTCACCTGATTCATGATCCGTTTACGTTCACGAGGTGCAATGTCTCCATGAATCTTAGCTACTTTCAAGCCTTGGGCTGTTAAGTATGTATGCAATTCATCTGCACGTGTCTTAGTATTGACAAAAATCATGGCAAGATATGGTTGCATGACTTGAGTCAATTCATAAATCTGGGCATTCTTATCACGACCTTTAGTCGAAATCAACCAGTTATCAATGGTATCTGAGATAACTGTTTTGGTCTTGATTTTCTCCATAACTGGATTAGACAAGTATTTTTTCAAGAATGGTTGCAATTTTTGCGGGATAGTCGCTGAAAAGACCATAAACTGCAAGTCTTTTGGAAGACTTCCTGCAATCTTATCAACCGTCTCCAAGAATCCCATATCCAAGGTCATGTCAGCTTCATCGACAACAAAGGTCTTAGCCTTGTGAATAGCCAAATCACCAGACTTGACCAAATCATAGATACGACCTGGTGTTCCGATAACAATATGGGGCTGGTTGCTTGCCAGTTTGTCAATTTGACGCGCCTTGTCTGTTCCACCAACGTAGTTAACGACACGTACTTCTACATCCGAGTGGCCTGCAATTTGACGAGCAGCTTGATAAATCTGTGTTGCTAACTCACGACTCGGAGCTGTGATAACTGCCTGCACGCTATCGCTCTCTTCATCCAACTGTTGGAAAATTGGAAGCAAGAAAGTATGAGTCTTTCCTGAACCTGTTTTTGATTCACCAACCAAGTCTCGACCAGCCAAGACAATGGGAATCAACTTATCCTGCACCTCGGTAGGAGTCGTAAACTTCAACTCCTCCAAAGCTTCTTCTATATATTTTTTAAATTTAAATTTCGTAAATGACATAATATCCTCGATTCTATCTATCTACTCATTATACCACATTTTGCTGCATTTCAGTTAAACTTTCGATTTAGATAAACCCACGAAAATTTCAAAATATAGACAAATAAAGACAAGAAAAATACTCTCTGTCCATTATAAACAGAGAGTATCGCTTTTTTATTTAAGCTCCCATTCCTTCATTAGCCAATCACAAAAATGTTGATAGCGTTGGTCGAGAGCTTCATGATGCCCATATGCATCAAAGGTGGAATATGTTGAGGGAACTGCTTCTGAAATCAGATCATGAAGTTCCCTTGCAAAAACAGGAGCCTTAGACAGGCGGTTGAAATGATTGGAACCTTCTGTCTGACCATTTTGCAGATAAATAAGGCTTTGGCTCTGTATCAGGTCATGTTCCCTGCAAAAGTCTATAAATTCTGGATACCAGAAAGAACCACAGATAGAAAAGATACAGGTCGCAGGAAGATGGCTACTATAGAGACTATAAACAGCAGCAAGCCCCCCCAGTGAATAGCCTCCATAAGCAATCCTGCTTTCATCTATCAAGTAGTCTTTTTTTAGAGCTGTTAGAATTCCTTGAAAGAGCTTTTGATGGTAGGCATCTACCTTTCCACCAAAATCTGGAGCCCCTTCTTTCAAAGAACTAGCTTTCCAAGGTGTAAAGTCATCCAGACGGTTTTCTGGAACCAAACCCACTAAAATCACAGATTGGGACAGGTCTGATAAATAATCCAGTTCCCCATCGTTTAAGAGCACAACTGGGTAGGCTTGTTGAGAGTCATAGTTTGAAGGAAGACTGACTCTAACACGAATCCCTTCCCAGTTAAACTCCTTATTTCTTGATAAAGTCATTGATTTTTTCAAGGGAATCAATCACTGCAGGACCGTAGTCCATCAACTCATCGTAAGAGATGGTCATGATTTTTTTTGATTCTTTAATTGCAGGAACGCTTTTCCAAAACAGCATTTGCCTTCATCAAACTCTACTGCTTTTTTTCATCCAATTTTTGATTGCGGTCACTGGTTACATAGATAATCAATTCAGGATCCATTGACACGAGATTTTCCAAGGTCAAGCCTGATGTCCCCGTAGCAACGTTGGTATAACCAAGTTGGTTTAGCAAACTTTCTTGCAAAGCAGACTTGTAGGCACCAAAGGTTTCATCATTATAAGCAACCATAATCAAAGCCTTTTTTTCTTTTTCACCCTTGACTTGCTGGGATTTGCTTTTCTTAACAGCGTCAATTTTTAGCTTGTAATTGGGTCTGCGTATTCATTAGCCTTGTCCTGAACATTAAAAATCATTCCCAGATTTTTGACATCTTCTACGATATTTCCCAAATCTTGCTGAATCGTTGAGAGAGAAGCTTTTTGCGTATAAATTGGGATTTTGTTTTCATTCCAAGTGCTAACTGTTCCCAAGGATTTTTCAGAAAACATCATGTTTCGACCCATCACAGCGTCTGGCTCATAAGAAAGGACTGTTTCTTGTGAGACTGTTTTTTTATCTCCAATTTGAAGAATCGTCGCAATCGCGTCCTTGTATTTGTCCGTCACAGCATTGTCTGGATTGAGCATGCCAACAATTTTATCCTTCAGCCCTAACTCCAATAAGATTTCAGTGGTTGAAAGATTGTTGGTAATAACTTTTTCAGGTGCCTTGTCAAAAACTTGTTCGACTTCATTTCCTTTAGCATCATAAGTTTTGATAGTTAGAGGATAAGTCGTCTCTGTGCTCGCCTTTTGACTTGTTTCTGTGCTAGATTGTGTGGTAGCTTTTTCTGTAGTAGTATTGCCACAAGCTGCCATGGTTAGGGTAGCTACTGTTACGAGTAAAATGCTTAGTGTTTTTTTCATCTAGTTTTCCTTTTCATTCTTATAAATAGTGAATCATGGCTTGCTGATCCTCGGTCCAAGTCACCTGACTTTGAACTCCGTATATAGTTTGCAATGATTCTGAGGTGATGGTCTCCTTTGGAGTCCCTTGATAAAGGATTTCCCCCTCTTTCATCAGATAGAGATAATCCGAATAGCGACAAGCAAGTTGAATATCATGCAGGACAGCTAGAACATTGATCTTGAGTTCCTTTACAATGGCTAACAAGTCTAGCTGATACCTGATATCCAGGTGATTGGTTGGTTCGTCTAGGAGCAAGAGAGTCGGTTCTTGCGCCAAGGCGCGAGCTAGTAAGACTCGCTGTTTTTCTCCCCCTGACAGAGACGAATAGAGACGAGTTTTCTTCTCAAGCATATCCACCTTAACGAGGGCATCTTGAACGAGCGCATAATCCCTTTCCCTTTCCTTTTGTAAAAAAGAGAGGTGGGGAGTTCTTCCCAGCAAGACGATTTCCTCAACTGTACAATCAAACTGCAATTGATTAAACTGGGTGACAACTGCCATTTGCTTGGCTGTTTCTTTGAGCGTCCATTGTTCCAGAGGCTTTCCATCTAGGCTTATCAAGCCTTTGTCCGCCTTTTCCTGACGATAGAGGAGTTTAAGTAGACTGGTTTTCCCGCTTCCATTTGGTCCTAATATCGTGTGAAATTGATTCCCTTCAACCTTAAGAGAGACTCCTTTGAGGATTTTTTTCTCTCCCAGTCCAAAGTGGACATCCTGACAAATCAAGTCCATATCAGACCCTCACCTCCCTTCGCCTACCTCCAACAATGTAGATAAAGAAGGGAGCACCTACTAAGGCTGTGAAAATACCAATAGGAAGCTCTGCGTTTGGAATAATGATACGAGAGAGTACGTCTGCCCAGATGACAAAGAGGGCACCCAGCAAGGTTGCAACGGGAAAAAGCCTCTTGTAATTCGTTCCTACTAATCCTCGAGCTAAATGTGGAGTAATCAGACCGACAAAATCCAATAATCCCACAGGTTGCCACTAAGACTGCTGTCAGCACAGCCACCATTGTCACATAAAGATACCAATAAAAAGCGTAAGGGAATCCCCAAAGTTAAAAGCAGCCTCATCTCCCATCATCATCGCATTGAAAAACACGATACTGAGTAGAGAAAAAAATAGAAAGGCTATTCCCTACTACTATAGTTGGCAGGACCAAGTCTGCCCAGGAAGTCCCCAGCAAGCGAACCCATGGTCCAAAAACTTAATGGTCATCACACTATCCGCATTAGCTCCAACTGAGATAATAAAGTTTGAAAAAGCCAGAAAGAGAGCGTTGACCACCGTTCCCGATAAGATTAGACCAGAAGTCGTCATCCTTCCCTGCATAGAGGCAATGATGAGGACAGCAATTGTTGCCAAAATAGCTCCAAGAAAAGCTCCAAGGCTAATCATCACTTTTAAACCAAGAATGATGCTCAAGGTTGCCCCTAGAGTTGCACCCGCAGATATTCCTAAGACATAGGGCTCTGCGATGGGATTGTTCACTGTAGACTGCATCACACTACCACACATAGAAAGGCCTGCTCCTACTATCAGACTAACAATACTCGGGGAAATCTCATGTTCCATACAATGGCAAGAGTAGACTTGGAAACCTCTCCTATCTCAAGAGGAAATCCCAACCTGCTCAAAACAATCCGATAGGTATCTCCTAGATCAATCGCAACAGATCCCATTGAAACTGCTAGAAAGAGAGAAATCCCTAAAATACCTAGCAAAATAACTAAAAGTAACACAAATTGCTGGTCTTGTCGGCTTCCAGAAAATTTGGAAAGCATGCAAACCTCCTTTGATAGAATCTTAAAAATTTAGAAAATTCTCATGAAAAGTATACCATATTTTTAACTATGGAACAAGATGAGAAAAAATGAATATAGTTGCTTTTACAGTGCTAGGAACCGTAACCGAAGATTATACTTGAGTATATCGAGGTAAAGTGACAACATAAAAAGCCCTCTGAAGTCAGAGAGCTGATTTGAGCTCGGGCTAAAATCCTAGTGAAACAAAAAATCTACACGATCAGAAAAGTCTCTATCGTGCCATTTTCATACATGATGTATAGTCCAAGTAGAATGAATACTAAGGGCACAATGATTCGCTCGTATTTTTCAATTGTCTCGAATATTAACGGAATAGAGGATAGCACCCGACTAATCTCGCATAAGATAATTATGCCGATTATAAACACAAGCAACGCCACGAGGGTCTGTGACCAATCTAACGAAGCAAAATAAGGTATATAGATACCTAAATTATCTCCTCCAGACGCAATTGTTAGCAATGTAACTGTCCAAAACAGTTGATTTGCCTTGCTTTGTTCTAATCTTTCAATAATTTCTTCCTCTTCTTCCTCTTCTTCCTCACCTTCTCCAACAATTGCAAAGCGAATCCCTAAATAGATAGGGATTAAACCAAGCAATCCAACCATCCATTCTTCAGGCACGAAATTAACGACATAAGCAGCAACTAAACTCGCCCCTACAAGTAAGCCTGTGCCTAGATATTGCCCCGCATAAATATGCCATTTTTGTTTATTCTGTGATAGCTGTGCAAATAAAATAAATAAAATAATTAAATAATCGATACTGGTGGAAATATAAACACCAATAGCAGATATGATTGTCTGTCCCATAAAAAACCTCCTGTATTGGTCAGTAATAAATCAGCAGATTTTAGGGAAGCACAGACACATTAATTTAGCTATCGCTAGTGGGTAATGTCGAACGTAGGAATGCATTTTACTCCTCCTCAAAACGTAGTTACAAAGTAATTTCTAACTGGAATTCGGTGACTACTTCCATGTAAAGTATAACATACTATACTTTACTTCGTAAAGTGTGGGCTCTCCGAGGGGCTTGTAGACAGCTACTCGGCTTTATGGTGTAATTAGCTGATACCATTTGAGGTTTTTGTAGTCTCCAAAATTGTGACCGATAAAACCTCAATAAAAAAGCCCTCTGAAGTCAGAGAGCTGATTTGAGCTCAGGCTAAAATCCTAGTGAAAAAGATGGAACTCCTTGTGTTCATCGAACACGGTGTCGTTTCCCTATTTTCATACGGATTTCTTACGCCCTTAGCATCATGATTCTTGCTGGATAAACCGTTTATAGACTAGGCGACGAGGCGAAGATTGTACGAAACTTTCAGTGAAACAAAAAAAATCTCCCCGAAGGGAGAAGATCTGGCTTATTTTACCTTACAGTGCTAGGAACTGTAACCGAAGATAATACTTGAGTATATTGAGGTAAGGTGACAAAAGTAAAAAAGCTACCCAATTTAGAGTAGCTTCATTATCAAGATATGCTCAATTGAACACGGCCTAAGCACCTGGCAAAAAAGATAAAATCTCCTAGAAACTGAAGTTTCTTCGTCAATTTTCCTATTTTTGCTTTGTGCTTTTAACGGCCTTTGTATCTTGAATTAGCGACGAAGTCCTAGAGAGTTGATCAACTCACGGTAACGGTTAACGTCGTTTTTTTACGCAAGTATGCAAGCAAGTTACGACGGCGACCGATTTTTTTCATCAATCCACGGTAAGTAGCGTGGTCTTTTTTGTGTTGTTTGATGTGTTCGTTAAGGTGGTTGATTTCCCAAGTAAGGACAGCAACTTGAACCTCTACTGAACCTGTATCACCTTCGTGACGTGCATATTGTGCGATGATTTCATTTTTTTTCTCTTTTGAGATTGCCATGATGTTTCTCCCTTTTTTTATTTGGCTTCATCCGAGTGACAGGTTGGCATGCCTGTAACCAAGAAGAAGTTATTTGTCTTTACGACAATCCCTATTCTACCAATAACTAACATCTTTGTCAACAGATTTACTTTCTTTCTCTTTGCTTCACTAACACAATTGAGATTGTCAATTTCTGCTAATATTACCATAGCTGATTACCAACGCCTTTCCAACAAGGAAATTCAAAAAAATCTACAAATATCTTGAAAATTTTCACAATCATGCTATAATAATCCATAGAGACAAGTCACTTAGTCCCTTTCTACTAGAGAGTGCGTGGTTGCTGGAAACGCATAGAGAGCCTAAACTGATACTACTCGTGATTTTTTATGAAAACATAAAACGGTGGCTACGTTAGAGCCAATCAGAGGTGTCCCTCTCTTTTGAGGAACATAAATGAAGGTGGAACCACGTTGCGACGTCCTTTTGGGATGTCGCTTTTTGTTTTTCTAGCTTTCATAATCCTCTATCCCTGTTTTCAGAATAGGGTTAACACATTCGTCAATAATATAAGTAAGGAGAACATCATGATTAACATTACTTTCCCAGATGGCGCTGTTCGTGAATTCGAATCTGGCGTTACAACTTTTGAAATTGCCCAATCTATCAGCAATTCTCTAGCTAAAAAAGCCTTGGCTGGTAAATTCAACGGCAAACTCATCGACACTACTCGTGCTATCACTGAAGATGGAAGCATCGAAATTGTGACACCTGATCACGAAGATGCCCTTCCAATCTTGCGTCACTCAGCTGCTCACTTATTCGCCCAAGCAGCTCGTCGTCTTTTCCCAGACATTCACTTGGGAGTTGGTCCAGCCATCGAAGATGGTTTCTACTACGATACTGACAACACAGCTGGTCAAATCTCTAACGAAGACCTTCCTCGTATCGAAGAAGAAATGCAAAAAATTGTCAAAGAAAACTTCCCATCAATCCGTGAAGAAGTTACTAAAGACGAGGCACGTGAAATCTTCAAGAACGACCCTTACAAATTAGAATTGATTGAAGAACACTCAGAAGACGAAGGCGGTTTGACTATCTACCGTCAAGGAGAATATGTAGACCTCTGCCGTGGCCCTCACGTCCCATCAACAGGCCGTATCCAAATCTTCCACCTTCTCCATGTAGCAGGTGCTTACTGGCGTGGAAATAGCGACAACGCTATGATGCAACGTATCTACGGTACAGCTTGGTTTGACAAGAAAGACTTGAAAAACTACCTTCAAATGCGTGAAGAAGCTAAGGAACGTGACCACCGTAAACTTGGTAAAGAGCTTGACCTCTTCATGATTTCACAAGAGGTTGGTCAAGGACTTCCATTCTGGTTGCCAAATGGTGCGACTATCCGTCGTGAATTGGAACGCTACATTGTCGACAAGGAGTTGGCTTCTGGCTACCAACACGTTTACACTCCACCACTTGCTTCTGTTGAGCTTTACAAGACTTCTGGTCACTGGGATCATTATCAAGAAGACATGTTCCCAACTATGGACATGGGTGACGGGGAAGAATTTGTCCTTCGTCCAATGAACTGCCCACACCACATCCAAGTCTTCAAACACCATGTTCACTCATACCGTGAGTTGCCAATCCGTATCGCTGAAATCGGTATGATGCACCGCTACGAAATCTGGTGCCCTGACTGGTCTTCAACGTGTACGTGAAATGTCACTCAACGACGGTCACCTCTTTGTTACTCCAGAACAAATCCAAGAAGAATTCCAACGTGCCCTTCAGTTGATTATCGATGTTTATGAAGACTTCAACTTGACTGAATACCGCTTCCGCCTCTCTCTTCGTGACCCTCAAGATACTCATAAGTACTTTGACAACGATGAGATGTGGGAAAATGCTCAAACTATGCTTCGTGCAGCTCTTGATGAAATGGGTGTGGACTACTTTGAAGCCGAAGGTGAAGCAGCCTTCTACGGACCAAAATTGGATATCCAGGTTAAGACCGCTCTTGGTAAGGAAGAAACACTTTCAACTATCCAACTTGACTTCTTGCTTCCAGAACGCTTCGACCTTAAATATATCGGAGCTGATGGCGAAGAGCACCGTCCAGTCATGATCCACCGTGGAGTTATCTCAACTATGGAACGCTTCACAGCTATCTTGATTGAGAACTACAAGGGTGCCTTCCCAACATGGCTTGCACCTCACCAAGTAACTCTTATCCCAGTTTCTAACGAAAAACACGTGGACTACGCATGGGAAGTAGCTAAGAAACTTCGTGACCGTGGTGTCCGTGCAGACGTAGATGAGCGCAATGAAAAAATGCAGTTCAAGATCCGTGCGTCACAAACTAGCAAGATTCCTTACCAATTAATCGTTGGAGACAAGGAAATGGAAGACGGAACAGTCAACGTTCGTCGTTACGGACAAAAAGAAACACAAACTGTCTCAGTAGATGATTTTGTTCAAGCTATCCTAGCTGATATCGCCAACAAATCACGCGTTGAGAAATAAGAGATAAAACCTAGGATAGAATCCTAGCTACCTAAAAAGCAACAACTATTTCAGCTGTTGCTTTTTATATTTTTACTCAATGAAAATCAAAAAGCAAACTAGGAAGCTAGCCGCAAGCTATACTTGAGTACGGTAAGGCGACGCTGACGTGGTTTGAATTTGATTTTCGAAGAGTATTATTTAATCCGAGCTAGTAGTGATTGACCAAACTACCACACAAGATTTGCTTTCATGAGTTAGATAAGGTCAATATCCTCAATCCTTGTCTGCTTCATTTTCTTTTACGAGATCTTTTTGTGAATCCTTTTCAGAGAGTTTTTGATCGATATACTTATTAATGGTTTCATAAAATTCCTTGGTCGTCTCACCGTCTAATTTTGTCGAATTATGGACTTGATTGACTTTCAATTGAACAGATTGAATACCGTAAGAGGCTTGTTTGGTGGATCGTTTCTAATTCTTCTTCTGAAATCGGATCTCCAACAATCGTCAAGACTAATTCATTGTCCCTTGACTTGTAGACTTGATTAATAACCGTGTGATTGGCGAACTCTTTTCCTACAAACTGTTTGATTCCTTCTTTTCGCGCTTGATCTATCGTCAGAGTGACTGCTGAATAGCTGGCTGGAAGAATCAATAATACAATCAAGGATAACAACCCAATTCTCATTTTAATGTTTAGCTCTTTAAATGAACTTAAGGGAGATTTTCTCATCATAATTCTTGTTCCAACAATATTGGTTAGCATGATAAAAACACAGTTGATCAAGAAAAGATAGAGAGCTCCGAATAAAAATCGTACATTTCCATTAGCTAAACCGTAACCTGCAGTACAGATAGGTGGCATCAGAGCTGTTGCAATGGCTACTCCTGGCACGATATTGTTTGCTTCTTTTTTCCTTGAACCGATCACACCAGCAATCCCACCAGCAATAGCAATGAGAACATCCCAAATGGTTGGAGAGGTTCGTGCGATCAACTCGCTACTTGCATAAGACAAGGGAGAAATCCAGAAATACAGAGTCGAGACAAGCAAACTGACCAACACTTGAGTCAATAAAACCTCTAGAGATTGCTTGATTAAACGCGTATCAAAAATAGCTAAACCGAATCCCAGTCCAACAATCGGTGTCATGAGAGGTGAAATTAACATGGCTCCAATAATAACAGCTGTTGAATTCATATTTAGACCGATAGAGGCAATAAAAATTGCACACATCAAAATCGCTGTATCTCTCAATCGAACATGAAGGTCATCGTATAATTTCTCACGGTATTCCCGTGTTGAATAATTAGCAGTCATTTGTCCTCTCCTCTTTCCTTATTTAAATCGGTATAATAATTAATAATAACAGCTGATAAACAGCCAAAAAAATATGAGCCCATAAATCGTCAAGAAGACACTGGTAATCCTTCCAATCAAGGTCACAGCTAGGAGATCCCCGTAGCCGACAGTCGTCGAAGTCACAAAAAGCATACCAAAGACCGTCTCCGTAATTTGTGATAGCAGGTTCAACTAGGAAAAGCACGCCTCCTGACCCAAAAACAAAGGTCACAAAACTCAGAGCAAACCGAGTAAAACCCGTAACCTGTATAATATGCCATAACATTTTTAAACGTCTCATTTGTTCTCCTTATTCATACTAGCTCCTGACCGAGCCGTTTTTTCCAATAATCAAAGTGAAGATAGGACATGATCTCCATCAGAGAAAGATAGACAAACTGATAGATCTGATTTAAGCTGATTATCAACTGATATTGTTTGAAAAATGACTGGAAGAAAGACCAGATATGACTGTCTTGAATCAGTCCCTTCTTAACATCAGACAGGATATTAGCTAAAGCTCCCAAGGACTGAAACGGTAAATCCTTGACATTTATATAGATCCGGTCCACCACATCATTCAGACTGGTATCTTGGATGGCATGAAATTCTCCAAAGAGAACTCCTGCCGCTCCAAGAGTAGAAACAAATTCCACCAAATAATTTCTGAGGAAATTTTCTCAACCTTTTCCCATAATGTGTTTAGTGCCATCCATAACGATCCCAACCAGAAAAAGGAAAGAAAACAAGCAAAGAAATTTTGCCGTAAATCCCAAAAAGCTTCAAGACTTGGTGTTGTTGGTTTTTCTAACTCTTTTCCTTGAACCGATCACACCAGCAATCCCACCAGCAATAGCAATGAGAACATCCCAAATGGTTGGAGAGGTTCGTGCAATCAACTCGCTACTTGCATAAGACAAGGGAGAAATCCAGAAATACAGAGTCGAGACAAGCAAACTGACCAACACTTGAGTCAATAAAACCTCTAGAGATTGCTTGATTAAACGCGTATCAAAAATAGCTAAACCGAATCCCAGTCCAACAATCGGTGTCATGAGAGGTGAAATTAACATGGCTCCAATAATAACAGCTGTTGAATTCATATTTAGACCGATAGAGGCAATAAAAATTGCACACATCAAAATCGCTGTATCTCTCAATCGAACATGAAGGTCATCGTATAATTTCTCACGGTATTCCCGTGTTGAATAATTTCCGTTCATTGGTTACTCCTTTTATTTTATATAATCTTGTTTCTGCATGGATGATGGTAGAGAGACTTCTGTCCAATCTTACATATTTTTCTTCTCACCTGTTATTCTTTTGAAAATTATCTTTTAAGTATCCGTCAGTCCATCCTTTATATTATATCAAAAATTTTACAGTTTTTCTCTGACGAAATCTATCAATTGAATAGATAGATGAAGCAAGAAATTTTTGTTTCCTTATCCGAAGAAGGAAAAACGGTATCTCCTGAACCTTGATACTATGCGTTTTATTCTTTATAATTTAGCTATTTCAAAATTACAAGTTCTCCATTCTTAATTTCCCAAACTTGGTCAAACTTACTTAATAATTCGTTTTGGCGATGTAAAGTAACAATGACGGCACTTGGTAGTTCCAGAACTCTTTCCAATTCCATTTTAAACTGATTAGTATCCAAGGCAGAGAAAGGTTCGTCTAGGATAAGCAATGGATTTTTACGATTTTTCTCACGATTTAAATACATTCGTTGTTGCTGACCACCTGACAGGGATTGTGGTGGAATTTTTTCAAAATCTTCTTCTCTGAATTTTTCATTGAAACTATTGAATAGTGTTACATTATTTTCATAACTCGAAATAAATGTATGTTCTTGTTGCAGAATCATACCGAATCTTCCCCAAAAGATGGTCCAAAAACAAGCCCATCTAGCACAATTTGTCCTTCAAAATCTTCATCTGTTCCATTTAAAATGTTGAGAAGACTACTTTTTTTCCAGAACCCATTCTTACCAATAAGCGCAATTTTATCCCCTTTTTGAATCGTAGCGGAAGTAATTATCAATTTTGATTCTCCCAGTTGTTTGGAAATGTTTTTCAAAGTAATCGTATCAAAAGAATGTTGAGGTGCTTGAACTGAAACGGGTCTCCCAACAATGTTTTGAAAACTCTTGATTACAGGCTTTACGGACTCTAACATTTGTAAATCATAAAGGATTTCCTGTATTGGTTCAGAAAAAGCATTAATATATCCGAAACTCGCCACCACCTCAGGAATACCGAGTTGCTGGTGAGATAGAGAGTAGGCTAAATAAATAAACAGAACAAGACTAATGAATTCAAAAGAAACACCTGTCAATAAGATGCCAGTAATTTTTGTCAAACCATACTTAAAATACTTATCCTGCAAATTCTTTAGAGAACTCTTTTGTTGATTCAAAAAATGCGACATAGTTAGTTTATTTACCAAATGATGTCCCATGAGCAAATCCTCCAAAGTTCGATAGTAATCTCCTTGTTTTTTCAAGTAAACCTGTCTGCGATTAGCGGTCAACTTCCCAACGATTTTAGGAATTTGAATACTAATTCCAGTAGAAAAGATTAAAATCAATGATACAATAGGATTAATTGTTCTGCTAATAATGAAAGCGTAAATGATGATACGTAAAATTTGTTTGATAAAACTCATCAATGGAGGAAGGTAATCCTTTTCCAACGAATCTAGGTCATTAGATTGATAGGAAATATACTCTGCTACTGTTTTCTGCTTGAAATCGTGGTGACTGAGTCCCAGAAGTGAACGAAACCACTCATTTCAAAGTAGTCGAAAAGATAATCCCCTGCTTCCAATCAAGTATCATTTGGATATAGTTACAACTCAAATAGCCAGCCACTGACATAGAGTAACCATATAGAGCTACTTGATAATCCCCTTTGATTAATGCCTGCGTGAAATACGGTAACAAAGCTGTGCAGATATTCGATACTACACCAAAAAGAAAATTAAAGAAGAGATACCATCTAATAGTTTTAAGATATGGTAGCATATACGATACTCCTTGCTAATGCGTTTTTTTACATATCGCAGAACAATCTCTACTATTCCCTATTTCAGATAGTGCGATACTCGGACATTGAGTGCAATAATTGTAAATCACACAAGTACTGCAGTTTTTACTATCATTCAAAATAAAAAGAAAGCTGCAGTTCTTTTAATCCTGTATCAACGATTCATTCTGAAATCGAATAGGAGACATTTCCCAAGTCTACAATTCACTTCATCTCAAATTAATTTTTGTAATTCACCCTTAGTTTATAGATTTTATAGTCAACAAAAGTATAAAGCATACAAAACTTCACTTTGAACCAGTATTTATACTATATTCCGTATTAAAAATTCTATTATTGGTTTTGTAAAAAACAGTCTTCAAATATCCTGAAATATAGCAAAAAGAGATTGGGTAAAAACTCATTGTCTATTCTCACTCAAGGACTAGGTTCACTTGAGCAAACTGAATCCTTACTGTCGTTCCTATACCGACCTCAGACTCGATCCGAATCTGGTGACCCAGTTCTTCAGAAATTTTCTTAGATAGGTAAAGGCCAAGTCCAGATGACTGCTGAGTTAGGCGTCCATTATATCCTGAGAAACCACGTTCAAAGACTCGGAGGACATCACTGTTTTTTATCCCGATTCCCGTATCCTTGATACAGAGTTCCTGGCCTTCCATATAAATCTCCAGACCACCTTCCTTGGTGTACTTGAGACTATTTGAGATGATTTGCTCAATAACCACTAGTAACCACTTTTTATCCGTCACGATTTCTTTATCAAGGTCATGTAGATTGACATCTAAGGCTTTTTGAATAAAGAAAAGAGCATATTTACGAATTATTTCCTTAACCAAGTCCTCGATTTGAACCTGCTTTAAGACCAAATCATCATGAAAACTTTCTAAACGCAGGTACTGTAAGACTAGATTAGTATAGGAGTCGATTTTGAAAATTTCCTGCTCTAACTGCTGCTTTAGTTGGCGGTCAGCTACTTCTGCAACTAAGAGTTGACTGGCTGCAATGGGGGTTTTAATCTGATGGACCCACAAGGTATAGTAATCCAGCAAATCCGTCAGTTTTCTTTCTGAATCTGACCTCTGCTGATAAAGTTCCATCTCACGCGCTTCTAATTTTTCTGCTAAAGCTACTTCCAAAGGAGATTTGGCTTCCCTCTCCCCATAGAGAATTTCCTGGCGATAGACCTGCATTTCCACCAATATGTCCCAAGTGAAAAATAAGATGGTTACAAAGCAACACAGAAGGAAAAAGTAGAGAAAGTAAATTCCCAAACTTGCGAATAAAAACTGAAAGAGCAAAACCAGAAACGTCAAAGAAATCAGATAAACAAACAGACGACTACGGGAACGCAAATAGGCTAGAAAAAATTGTTTCCAATCAAGCATGCTTCAGTCCGTACCCTATCCCTTTCTTGGTTTCGATAAATCCTACCAAGCCCTGCTCTTCCAACTTTTTACGCAAACGAGCCACATTGACAGAGAGGGTATTATCATCAATGAAAAAGTCACTGTTCCAAAGTTCTCGCATCAGGTCATCACGTGCTACGATATTGCCCGCATGCTCAAACAAAACTCGTAAAATCTGGAATTCATTCTTAGTCAAATTTCAAGACTTGCCCTTGATAATGTAAATCCATGGATTTTGGTATTGAGGATAACACCGGCATATTCCAGTAAACTCTCGTCACGCCCAAACTCATAGGAACGGCGCAACAAGCCCTGAACCTTGGCTAAAAGAACCTGCTGGTCAAAAGGCTTGGTCACAAAGTCATCCGCCCCCATATTGATTGCCATGACAATATCCATAGCCTGGTCTCTGGAAGAAAGAAACATGATAGGTACCTTGGAAATCTTGCGAATTTCCTGACACCAGTGATAGCCATTAAACAAAGGCAGTCCAATATCCATGAGGACCAGATGAGGCTCCGACTGGACAAAAAGACTCAAACACTTCCATAAAGTCTTCTACCAGAACCACTTCAAATCCCCATTCAGAGAGCATTTTTCCCGACCTGTTGACGAATAACCTGATCATCTTCTACTAATAAAATCTTGTGCATGCGCTTCTCCTTTGCTAATTTTAGGAGTCTTAAATCCTTTAGTATAAATAGAGGGCTTAGTATCTAATACTTTTTTGACATTTCCTTGTCACAACAGCTCAAAAACAGATAGTGAATAACCCCATTGATATCATACCTTATTTTCAGACATAGTGCCAGCACTACCCATTTATTTTTAATTTTTTCAACCCTCATTTCAGTTCTTTTATCCATCCCCTTAACCAAAATTTATATCTATTCTTCCAAACCTTGAGTGTAGTTAAAACGACACTCTATACTCTTCTAACATTGAAAAGCTCCTTATCAAGTGGTATCCGTAAAAAGTTCTAGCTTTCAGATTGACAATCTGAAAAAGATTTGTTAAGATATGAATGAACAATATTTAATATTCATTCAGAAAAGAGGTGAATCAAATTGGACAAAAAACAGGCTTTGAAATCCGCAGCTTATGAAGTTTTTTCAAAAAAAGGATACAAGGCGACAGGAATTTCAGAAATTGCTAGACAAGCTCATATGGCAGTCGGATCTTTTTATAACTATTACGAAAGTAAAGAGGCTATTTTTTTAGATATCTATATTGATGAAAACAACCGTGTTCGCCAAACTATGATCGAAGAACTGGATTGGGAAATTGATATGATTGATCTTATTAGTCAACTCTTTGCTCAATCCAGAGCACTCGTTTCTTCCAATAAAATCCTTGCAGAATGGTACAATCCTGCCATAGCAGATGAGTTGCATAGCTACTATTCCTCAGAAGAAGGAAAAGTCACGAATCCATTTCATCAATTTCTCGTGAAAACCTTTACTCATCGTTTGCAGGCTGAAGGTCATTCTCCAGAAAAAAATTCAAAGATATTTTTACAAGTTTACAACCTATTTTTACTACATGGATATGCATATCACAGAAAATGATTTTTCCAGATATTAGCAAAACTGTAGAAATACTAGCAACCAACTTCATTAAAGGAATACTGAAATAAAGAAATCTTTTTCTTTATTTTTTTGAAAATTATTGAATGAAAAAAAAATATTATTCATTCATAGAAAAATTACTATACTATAGGAGCTTAAAAATGAAACGAGGGAAAAAAATGTTCATAATTATTCTAACTACACTTGGAGTGCTCGGCTTTATATCTTGGGGAATCATTACCTATCTTGGACGAAGTCAAACTTTATCGATAAAATCCATTGAAAATCCCAGCGGAGATTTGTATTTAGTTCACATCACAAAACCAAAAAATCAAATATGGAAAGCTGGCTCCTATGCTCAGTTTAAGCTTCCTGACAGCTCGTTTGGTCCAGACAAAAGTCCAGTAAAGGAGAATCAGGCTAGCCGATGGCTAACCCTTGCTTCCACTCCTGATGAGGATGAAATTCTTATTGTAACCCATAATAGTGGTAGCGTGTTTAAGGAAACCTTAACACATTTACCAGCTGGTAGTAAAATTGAGATGAGTTGGCTGGAGTCATCTTTATCTGTTAAAGACAATGACCAAGCACTGGTTTGTTTTGCCTCTGATGTCGGTATTTCTACTCTACGTCCAGTTGTGAAAGAGTGGGCTGGTAAGCGCTCCATCATTCTTAATCATTTAGACAAAGGAGTAAACATTTTTGATAATGAGTTAAGAGAGCTTAGTAAGAATAATCCGAATCTAACTTATAAAACTAGCGAAACCTTTTCTCAAAGCCAAACATTTTTAAAAAATGCGGTTGTGAAATACGGCAACCAAGCTATTTATCTCTTAACCGGCCAACCTGATGATATAAATGAGATGAAGAATTTCTTAAAAGAGAATGGGATTGACGCCAAACAGATACAAACAAGTATGTTTAGAGGTTTGAAATAAAAGCAAACTGTCTTCTATGTGTCTGAATCATACCATTATAGGTCAGTATGTAGAGAGCTCGTACAAACCAACTAGTAAATTATATGTGATTGTGATAAGATAAATAAAAAGAAAGGAGTTCTTATGACCAATATTTTTGACTACCTGAAAGATGTCGCACACGATTCCTTTTACGATCTTCCTTTAAATGAGTTAGACATTCTAGCCTTAACAGAAATCACCTACCTCTCCTTTGATAATTTGGTCTCCACAACTCCTATGCGACTTTTAGACCTGGCACCTCAGGTCCCAAGAGAATCTAACATGTTGACCAGCAAAAATCGCCTCCAGCTATTAGATGAACTAGCTCAACACAAGCGCTTCAAAAATTGCAAACTCTCCCATTTTATTAATGACATCGACCCTGAACTGCAAAAACAATTTGCGGCTATGACCTACCGCCTCACTCTCGATACCTATCTGATTGTCTTTCGTGGGACAGATGACAGTATCATTGGCTGGAAGGAAGATTTCCACCTGACCTATATGAAGGAAATTCCTGCTCAAAAGCACGCCCTTCGCTATTTAAACAACTTTCTTGTCCAACATCCTAAGCAAAAGGTCATTCTGGCTGGGCATTCCAAGGGAGGAAATCTAGCCATCTATGCTGCTAGTCAAATTGAGCAAAGCTTGCAAAATCAAATCACAGCAGTTTATACCTTTGATGCGCCTGGCCTCCACAAAGAACTGACACAAACTGAGGGCTATCAAGGGATAATGGATAGAACCAAGGTCTTCATCCCTCAAGGCTCCATTATCGGTATGATGATGGAAATCCCTAACCAGCAAATCATCGTGCACAGTACTGCCTTAGGTGGTATCGCCCAGCACGATACCTTTAGTTGGCAGATTGAGGACAAGCACTTCGTCCAACTGGATAAGACCAACAGTGATAGCCAACAAGTTGACACAACCTTCAAGGAATGGGTGGCCACAGTCCCTGACGAGGAACTCCAGCTTTACTTCGACCTCTTCTTTGGCACCATTCTTGATTCTGGTATTACTTCCATCAATGACTTGTCTTCCTTAAAGGCTATTGAACACATTCATCATCTCTTTATCCAAGCGCAATCCCTCACTCCAGAAGAAAGGAAAACTATGGGTCGCCTCACTCAATTATTGATTGATACCCGTTACCAAGCCTGGAAAAATAGATAGTACTCTTGAAAATCAAATGTATACAAAACAAAAGACCTAGAATACATACTTTCATGTGCATTCTAGGTCTTTTTAAATAGAATCTGACTACCAAATAACCCCTTTATAGGCTATCAAAATGAGGACTGATAGCAGGATATAAAAGGCAAGGAAAAGCCATTTCATCTTGACACAGAGCGCTACGTACTCCCGAATAAAAGCAGATGGTATGTAGTAGCCTGCCGTCCTACATCCGAGGCCATCTCCCTTCATTTTTAACTTACGAGCATAAGTACTAGTTCTAAAAACATGATAATCATTTGTTACAAAGAGAAATTGAGGTTTGTCTACCAGTTTCTCGCCAAGTTCCTTAGAAAAGAGAAGGTTCTCGTAGGTAGTCCTTGATTGATCCTCCAGAATAATCGCATCTTGGGGAACATCTGTCTCTTCAAGCAGATAGTTTGTAATTGCCTGCGCTTCAGAAATCTTCTCATCTCCTCCTTTTCCACCGCTGGCAATAATTTTTATGTTAGAATTCTTAGACTTGTGGTAAGCTTCTACGGCCTTATCAATTCTCCTCTTCAGCAAAGGTGTTACCTTTTCTCCGCCTAATAAACCAGCACCGTGAATGATAATAAAATCATAATGCTTCTTCTTAGGAATAAAGAGATACAAGATAGAGTAGAGCATAAAACCCGCAAAGGCAAAGCCAAAAATAAAATAAGAGTAGAAAATGAATACAAATAAAATGTTTAGAAAGTGATTGGTGTAAAATAATTCATTTTGACCTCCCAATCGAAATGAAATCAAGGCAAAAAATACCAAAATGACTATTCCAAGGAGCATGGAGAGATAATTGGCCTTTGAACGTCCCTCTCGCTTCAACAAAATGACCCCATTATAGATTAAAAAAAGATACCACTCAGAAAAAAAGCAAAAAAAGGAAGTAAAATAAAGGGAAATATAAAAAAAGCGAAATGAATCTTCTCATACCCATTTTGATAAAAAAGGTAGCCTAGATAAAAATAACTGGAAATGAGGGATAATAAGAATAATACTGGATTCCACAAACTTCTATTATCCTTCCAAAATGACACTATAAAGGCTAATACAATTCCTATAACGAGATACATTTCTTCCTCCTTTAATAACTACATTTTATCATAATTATCTAAAGAGAAAAAGAGGGCATCTACCCCTCTTAATCCTTCATCTGACTCTCTGCATCGGCCACAACCTGTTCTAAACTAGTCTGACCAAGTTCAGCCTCCATAGCCAGCTGAATTCTCTCCAATTTTTGATCCAAAACATCATGAATATGAGCTCCAACTGGACAATTTGGATTCGGATTATCATGGAAACTGAAGAGTTGACCAGTCTTGCCAAGACACTCCACCGCTTGATAAACATCTAAAAGACTAATGTCCTTAAGATCCTTAACAATCTCTGTTCCCCCTGTTCCACGCGCGACTGAAATCAGCTCTGCCTTCTTCAACTGGGACAAGGTTTTTCTGATAATGACAGGATTGACCCCGACACTAGCAGCCAGAAAATCACTGGTCACCTTGCTTTCCTTCCCCTTGAGAGCAATGATTATCAGCATATGAGTCGCAATGGTAAATCTACTTGGAATTTGCATCCTCTTCTCCTTTTTACGAGGCTCCCCTGCCTCTACTCTTCTTTTTCTTTTATTATACCCTTTTTAGTTGTAATGTCAATCGTTACCACTTTTCAACCAAGCATCTAATTCTCTATCATAACCCTCTTTCTGGGCCAATTCTCTCAGAAATTCTTGATGATGAGTATGGTGGATACCATTGACCAGACTTTCATAGTAAACCTCAAAATAAGGGAGTTTCAGGTCTTTAGCCAACTGCAATTCAGCTGCCACATCGTAGTCCACCCGTCGGAATTCCATATCTACCAAGCCCTTGTCATCAAACTCTAAAATCATATACTGGGCCCTCAAGTCCTTCCGCAACTGGGCATCTAGAAAGAAAGGTTGTCCAATCGAACCCGGATTGACAATCAATTGTCCACCAGTCCCGTAACGAAGCAACTGCTGGTGAATATGACCATAAACAGCAATATCACAAGGCGGATTGGTCACCAAGCGGTCAAAATCCTCTTGCGCTCCAGTATGAATCAACTCTCTCCCCCAGTTCTTATCAGGAAGATGGTGGCTAATTCCTACCGTCAAATCCCCAAACTGACGATGAAGCTGGAGAGGTTGATTGTGGAGCAGTTCAATTTCTTCTAGGGAAATTTCCTCTAAAACATACTGACACTGGCGCAAGAGATAGCGTTGACTGGGACGAGTACTATCCAATTCCTTGCGGACACCATGCCAAAGACTGTCTTCCCAGTTTCCCAAAACTCTAGCCGTAATCGGTAGTTGAGCCAACAAGTCCAAAATCTTTCTACGCCCTGTCCCTGGCATGAGAATGTCTCCCAAAAGCCAGTATTCATCCACTCCTAGCTGCCGAGCATCTGCCAAAACAGCCTCCAAGGCGGTGGTATTTCCATGAATATCTGAAAGAAGAGCTATTTTCGTCATATCCATCTCCTCGTTTTTTCTCTTGCAATAAGTATAACATAAAAAGTCATAGCTAGAGAAATCTAGCTTTTTTTGATATACTAGATAGAGATATTAGACAAGAGGAAACGAATGACCCCGAATAAAGAAGATTATCTAAAGTGTATTTACGAAATTGGCATAGACCTGCATAAAATCACCAACAAGGAAATTGCGGCTCGCATGCAAGTCTCTCCCCCTGCCGTAACTGAAATGATTAAACGGATGAAAAGTGAAAATCTCATCCTCAAGGACAAGGAATGTGGCTATCTACTGACTGATCTCGGACTCAAACTGGTCTCTGAGCTCTATCGTAAACACCGCTTGATTGAAGTTTTTCTAGTTCATCATTTAGACTATACGAGTGACCAGATTCATGAGGAAGCTGAGGTCTTGGAACACACTGTATCTGACCTGTTCGTGGAAAGACTGGATAAATTGCTAGGTTTCCCTAAAACCTGCCCCCACGGAGGAACCATTCCTGCCAAGGGAGAACTCCTAGTTGAAATCAATAACCTGCCACTAGCTGACATCAAGGAAGCTGGCTCCTATCGCCTGACTCGGGTGCACGATAGTTTTGACATTCTCAGTTATCTGGACAAGCACTCACTTCACATCGGTGATTCGCTCCAAGTCAAGCAGTTTGATGGCTTCAGCAACACCTTCACTATCCTTAGTAAAGACGAGGATTTACAAGTGAATATGGACATTGCCAAACAACTCTATGTCGAAAAATCAACTAATTTCTCAAGTCCCCTACCAACCCTGAAAATTTGATTTTCAGGGTTTTATTTTTATCATTTGATTTTGCTTTCATTTAGTTGTAGAATATTTGTTAAAAAAAAAAGAAAGATAGTTTAACCTATGAAAAAATCACTAAAAATTTTTGCGACATCTAAATGGTTTGACCTCTTTGGAGTTGCTTTGGTCGTTGGGATTGCGATTGCATCTGGTTACCTCAACTCCCGCCTCGATAAATTTGTAGACTGGGGACCATGGACAGCTCTTGTTCCCTTTGGATTGATTTCCGTAACCAATGTTGGGATTTCCATGTTGTCCACTCGTTTCACGGGAAAATTAAGCAAATGGGGAAATTACTTTGGCATTGTTAATACCATTTTGTCCGGTGCTATTGATTATATCCTTGGAAATAAGGCGGCTATTATCACTTATCCCGTCACCTTCCTCATTTATACCTTTGCTATTAAGAAATGGGAAGCTTCGCAAGAAGGCAGACCCAACCAAATGAGCCAAAAACAGCTAAAATTGGCGGCCATCATCATTTCAATCATCGCCTTCCTCTTTGCCTTTGTGACCAACTATATCGGATATGGGGGCAAGATGAATCTCCTTGCCTACGTAACAACTATTGCCTTTGCACTGTCCCTCATTGCCAATGCTTTGAATGCATTGAAACTAACAACTCAGTGGGGCTTTTGGTTGATTTACAATTTCGTTCAGCTGACAAAGGCTGGCATTCAAGGAAACTTTGCCAATATCGGTAAATACATCTTTTATATCCTCAATGCAATCGGAGCTTTATTTGTCTGGAATGATGAAGAAGTAAAACAATAAGAGGAAAATCAAATAAAGAAATCTAACAGAATCTCCTTACTAAAATTTTTTATCATTTTACTTGTAACTCCCATTCTTTTGGAGTAGAATGAAGCTAGATAAAAGAGGGAGGTCTTGTCATGAAAAAACTCTATAGAATCCATTTTACAGCAATTGCAGTTATCGATTTGCTACTATTCGCATTTTTTAGCACTAGACCCGAGACAGCTTTCGACTGGCTCTTGCTCACTGGTTTTATTTTCCTCCTTGTTCAGGGACTCCTGCTATTTCGCTTGGTCGTCCAACTAAAAAATCAATTCGCTGAGATTTATCCTCAAATCAATAAAATGATTCGCTTCTACTATTTAGGGGTGCTCATCAGCGACTTTCTATTATTTGTTCTCTTAGCCTTCACTAGTTCTCAGCGATTTTCCACTCTTATGCCAATCGTCACTGCTTGTCATTATACTTTATATTATCTGACGACTGACTACCTAAGAGAAAACTATCCAGACTTTACGATAAACACATCACTTTATGGGAGTGTCTCTATGGAAAAGGAGGTTTTAGCATGAAAAAAATCATCTTCATCAAAACTATTCAACTCCTTGTCATTGATGGAATTATGCTGGCATTTTTGACATTTAAAGAAGGGCTTACTTGGGATTGGATTTTAATTTATAGCGGTTGGCTCATTTTCTTTCATCCTGTGCTATTGACCTATCTGTCTAATCAGCTTTGTGACCACTTTAGTCAACTCTATTCCCAGATTAGACCGCGATTCTGGCGTTTTGCCTTACAAATCCTCCTATGGGATAGCCTGATGATTCTCTCCTTGATATTTTTAAGTAGCATCCCACTTTTCCTTCAGGATACCCTCCTCATCCTAGGACACATCATCCCTTCCTATCGCACTTGCCAAAGCCTGAAACAAGATTTCCCCAAGCCCTATCAAGAACCGATTTCTTTTTGGAGCATTTTATGATAGATGAGAAAAACCAAGCCGGCTGGGCTTGGTCTTTCTTATCTATTTTTAGTATCTAGGATAATGGTAACTGGCCCATCATTGACCAGCTCAACCTGCATATCCGCTCCAAAGATGCCTGTCTGAACGGGCACTTCTTGCGCTAATTTTTGATTGAATGCATCATAGAAGTCTGATGCCATATCAGGCTTGGCTGCACCTGTAAAGGCTGGACGATTGCCTTTCTTAGTATCCGCAAAGAGGGTAAACTGAGAAATAGAGAGGATTTCTCCTTCAATATCTTTGACAGACAGGTTCATCTTGCCTTCTGCATCTGAAAAAATCCGCATATTGACCAGTTTTCTCACAGCATAGTCCAAATCTTCCTCTTGGTCCTCTGGTCCAACACCAACCAGCAATAAGAGTCCCTGATTAATTTTTCCCTGAACCTGACCTTCGATACTCACTTGGGCTTTTTTAACCCGTTGGATAATGATTTTCATAATAGCCTTTCTAGTAAGAGCTAGGCCAATTAGCCGTTGGTCCGTTTAACAGAATAGACCTCTGGTACGCTCTTAATCTTATCTACGACCGTGGTCAGCGTCGAGAGGTTAGCAATGCCGAAGGACACATGGATATTAGCAAACTTCATATCCTTGGTTGGTTGGGCATTGACCGTTGAGATGTTCTTGGTTGTGTTTGAAAGAACTTGCAGTACATCGTTCAATAGTCCTGTACGGTTGAGGCCATAAATATCGATATGGGCCATATACTCCTTATTTGAATTTGAATACTGGTCTTCCCATTCCACATCAAGGAGACGTTGCTCGTAGTTTTCTTGGGCACGCAGGTTCATACAGTCCACACGGTGAATAGCCACACCACGCCCCTTGGTAATGTAGCCAACAATATCGTCACCAGGAACAGGATTACAACACTTGGCAATCCGCACTAGGAGACCTGAGGCTCCTTCAATGACCACACCACCCTCATGCTTAACCTTGAGGGTTTCTTTGTTTTCAACCTTGACCTCTCCACCTTTGACAAGTTCTTCTGCTTCAGCCTTGGCCTTGGCACGTTCTTCTTCACGGCGTTCCTTTTCAGTCAGACGGTTAAAGACAGTAATAGCACCGATTTCTCCAAAACCAATGGCCGCAAAGAGTGATTCTTCTGTCTTGTAGCTGGTCTTTGAAGAACTTGGTCCATATGACGCTTGTCCATGAATTTATTGGCCACATAGCCATTTTCTTGGAACTGAGCCATCAGCATTTCACGGCCCTTGTTGACAGACAATTCCTTATCTTGGTTTTTAAAGAACTGACGAATCTTGTTACGCGCCTTGCTGGTCTTGACCATGTTGAGCCAGTCACGGCTCGGCCCAAAGGAGTTGGGGTTAGTGACAATTTCAACCTGATCCCCTGTTTTGAGCTTGGTTGTCAGTGGAACCATACGACCATTGACCTTAGCACCAGTTGCTTTTTCTCCGACTTTTGTATGGATTTCATAGGCAAAGTCAATCGGTCCTGAATCTTTTGGAAGGGAACGAACAGCTCCATCTGGAGTAAAGACATAAATCTCCTCAGCCAGGTAGTTTTCCTTAACAGAGTCCACAAATTCCTTAGCATCATCAGCCTGATCTTGGAGCTCCATCATCTCCTTGATCCAGTTCATCCCAATAGCTGATTCCTTGCTGTTGACCTGCCCCTTAACGCCTTTCTTATAAGCCCAGTGAGCCGCAACCCCGTACTCAGCCACCTCGTGCATGGCTTTAGTTCGAATCTGGAATTCAATCGGACTTTTGGTCCATAAACAGTCGTATGGATAGACTGGTAACCATTGGCCTTGCGATTAGCGATATAGTCTTTAAAGCGACCAGGCATGGGTTTCCAAAGTTCATGCACATAACCCAACATGGCATAAACATCACTTTGGGTATCTAAAATACAGCGAATAGCAATCAGGTCATAGATTTCCTCAAACCGTTTTCTCTTATCCTGCATTTTGCGGAAAATAGAGTAAATATGCTTAGGACGACCATAAATCTTCCCTCTCAAGTGATGATCCGTCGTATATTCCTCTAATTTTGTGACCACCTCATCCACCAAGGCCTCACGCTCTCTGCGTTTTTCCTTCATCATATGGGTAATCTTGTAAAACTCCGTTGGATTGAGGTAACGGAAAGATAGGTCTTCCAATTCCCATTTGACACTGGAAATCCCCAAACGATGGGCAAGTGGGGCATAGATTTCCATGGTTTCTTTGGAAATACGCTCCTGCTTGTCTTTTCGAAGGTGTTTTAGCGTCCGCATATTGTGCAAGCGGTCAGACAGTTTGACCAAGATAACACGGATGTCCTCAGACATGGCCATGAGCATCTTGCGGTGGTTTTCAGCCAACTGCTCCTCGTGAGACTTGTACTTGACCTTACCAAGCTTGGTAACCCCATCTACGATTACCCGCACATCAGGACCAAACTCTCTTTCCAAATCGTCCAAGGTCGCATCAGTATCTTCCACCACATCATGCAAGAAACCACAAGCTACCGTTACAGCATCTAGCTTAAGTTTGGCTAAAATACCTGCCACTTGGATAGATGAATGATATAAGGCTCGCCTGATTTGCGGTATTGACCACTATGGCATTCCACCGCATAGACCAAGGCCTTATGGACAAAATGGACATCCTCTTCCGTTAAATATTCTTTGGTTAAAGCGACAACTTCTTCGCCTGTTAAATTCACTTCTTTCGGCATCTCTACTCTCCAATTCTTCCTACCATTTTATCACTTTTTTAAGAATATGAAAACTAGATTGGAACAGAATAAGAAAAAAATAATTCAGAATTGCTTGATAATTCTGAATTATTGGTCTATAATATATTACGAAGTTAGATTTTAAACTTAGGTGATAGAAGGAGAGATAGAAGAACGGAAACCATATTGTAACCGAAAGACTTTCTGACTTCCCCAATTCCATTGAATATACGAAAGATAAACAGTGGAACTCGTGTCACATACACTGGTACCTTGACTGGATTTTGGAATTAAAATCCTCAAGATACTTTCTTTTATCCTTTAGTTTATAAGGAGAACACCTATGAAAAAAACTGCTATTTCTATCTTTGCTCTCCTAGTGTTAGGAGTTAGCTGCCTGTTCCTATTCAGCCAGCAAAGCTATAAAAAAACAGTCGTTCAATACTATGCTAACAACCAGAACCTGCCCAGTAGGATAACTTATAGTGAATATAGCGATAAACGAGAAACCAACTACGGTGGCACTCTAAACATCACGTCTATCAAACAAGCTAATGACGGAGTTTATGCAACCTATGAAGGGCAATTGACACCTCTCCAATATTGATAAATTGATAACCAGCCTGTCTTCATCTAGTCATGCTGGTTTTTAAGTTCATTCTAAATCCTTACCTATTCTCCCCAACTGTGCTATACTTAATTTATACTCAATGAAAATTAAAGAGCAAACTAGGAAACTAGCCACAGGCTGTACTTGAGTACGGCAAGGCGACGTTGACGCGGTTTGAATTTGATTTTCGAAGAGTATTAGTGCATTCTTTGAGATTGGAGCTAACATGAAAATCCATAAAACCGTGAATCCTGTTGCCTATGAAAACACCTATTACCTAGAAGGCGAAAATCACCTCATCGTTGTCGATCCTGGTAGCCATTGGGAAGCCATTCGTCAGACAATCGAGAAGATCAACAAACCAATCTGCGCTATTCTATTGACCCATGCCCATTATGACCATATTATGAGTCTGGACTTGGTTCGCGAGACTTTTGGCAATCCTCCTGTCTATATCGCAGAGAGTGAAGCCAGCTGGCTCTACACTCCTGTCGATAATCTCTCTGGGCTACCTCGCCACGATGATATGGCAGATGTGGTCGCAAAACCTGCTGAACACACTTTTATCTTTCACGAAGAATACCAACTGGAGGAATTTCGTTTTCACTGTCTTGCCAACACCAGGTCACTCTATCGGCGGTGTTTCTATCGTCTTTCCACAAGCTCACTTGGTCTTGACAGGTGATGCTCTGTTCCGTGAAACAATCGGACGGACGGATCTTCCAACTGGTAGCATGGAGCAACTCCTCCATAGTATCCAGACTCAACTTTTCACTTTACCAAACTACAATGTCTATCCAGGACATGGTCCAGCTACGACTATTGCTCACGAAAAAAAACTTTCAATCCTTTTTTTCTAGTAAAATGATGACAATCAATAGCACAATTTAAGTAAACTATAGCAGTTTGAAATTAGAATAGTACAACATGACTTCTAATTCATTGTTATAAATTACTTTCAATTTCCCAATCGATTTATTCAGATTTTATTTCATCTCACTATATTTATACTATTTTAGAATTATAAAAAACGCATAATATCAAGTGTAGAAAATTTGATATTATGCGTTTTATCATGAAAAGATTTTCTAAATCATCTCCTCAAATTGATTTTTTCACAGTCTAAAATAATTGATATATAAACTATGAATTGGAGTTATTCTGACTCCTTACGAAAGCTAAATAATCCAGCAGTTAGAGTTAACATTCCAAATAGGGTAGCGAAAATTGAGTTATTTTCTCCAGTATTTGGCAAAGTCTTAGCTACTTGTTTCGAAATAGTTTCAGTCTTAGTTGCTAACGGCTCAGCTTGAGTTTTTGTACTACTTGCGTCATTTCCTTTTTGTTCTGTGGTTGTTAGAGTATTACTACTATTTACAACTGGAACAGGAGTTGTACTACCTCCGTTATCACGGCTTGCGGCAACTTTGAAAGTCATAGCATAGATACTAAAGTGATTTGTTTCAAAAGTCACCTTATCTGTATCTTGTTTGAACTTCAATGCCTGTAAAGTACCGTCTGGAGCAACATAGTAAACATTTTCAACTGGCTTATCGGCAGAAAGACTTACTAGAACCATGCCGTTTGGCTGGATAGCTTTACCATTCGCGTCATACAGATGAATGTCGAAGGCCTTGTAATCTTTTGATTCAAGTGAAGTCGGCTTGGTTTCTTCTACCTTGATATAGCTGACATTTTTGAGTGTTGCTTCTGAACCATGTACTCGAACGCTTCCAGCTTTGTTCGAAAGAACACGAGTATTGTTTGGGATGGCTGGATTAAGCGTAGGCGTTACGGGAGTTGTTGGTGTTATTGGAGCAACTGGTGTAACTGGATTTACAGGATTTTCACTTGGCTTCTCAGCTGGTTTCTCTGGCTTAGCAGGTTGTGGTTGATCAGCTGGAATAGTAGGAACACTTGGTTGCTTGTCTGGCTTAGGCTGTTCACTTGGCTTCTCTACTGGTTGTACTGGCTTAGTAGGCTGTGGTTGATCAGCTGGAACAGTAGGAACACTTGGTTGCTTGTCTGGCTTAGGTTGCTCGCTTGGCTTAACCTCAGGTTTTACTTGCTCAGCTGGTTTTTCAGCAGGGTTCTTAAACAAGAAAACGTAAGTTTGATAAACTTCTGCGGATAAACCAAACTCTCCCACGCTTCTTCCTCTCTCATTTAGCTGACGGCTGCTATAAAGTGGTGCTAACTGCCTATTTTTCGAAAATTGATAGACTTCCACGTCATTGTCTTCTTTTTTAGTGCGGAAAACCATGTAACCTTCACCTGTGATGTTAGTGTTTTTGTTTAGTTCAACATGTCCTGTTTTTTTATCCGATATACCTGTATAAATTGTATACGCTTCATAGTTTCTACCTTCCAATTCTGGAATTTTCACTCGAATCGGATACATATACATAGTGCTTTTCATCAATTCTTCACGAGAAAATTCCTTCCCATTTTCTTCGAAATACCTATTCCCACTGCCCCAAAACAGAGTTAATCGTGGTTTGTTATTGACAAAATCTTTTTCAGCAGTCCATATTCCATTGATAGGAGTTTGCTTCATATCACTGATAGGGAGTGGTGCTACAATATCTGCGTAAGTAAGAATAGGGTGTTCATGAAAGCTTCCGTCAGCTAGTCGCCATTTTCTCACCGATTTTATGTTATTTTCCTGCGGTTGTTCTGCAGGTTTCACTTCTGGTTTTGCTGGGTTAGCTGGGTTAACTGGGTTTTCAGAAGCACTTGGATTCTCGCTTGGCTTCTCTGCTGGTTTCTCTGGTTTAGTAGGATGTGGTTGATCAGCTGGAACAGTAGGAACACTTGGTTGCTTGTCTGGCTTAGGCTGTTCGCTTGGCTTCTCTGCTGGTTTCTCTGGCTTAGCAGGTTGTGGTTGATCAGCTGGAACAGTAGGAACACTTGGTTGCTTGTCTGGCTTAGGTTGCTCGCTTGGCTTAACTTCAGGTTTTACTTGCTCAGCTAGTTTTTCAGCAGGGTTCTTAAACAAGAAAACGTAAGTATCGTAGGTCTCACCAAATAGATTGTATGAATGAGTTTTAGTTTTCTCATCATAGCGATTTGTTTCTTCACTTGGGAATCCTGGATAATAAAGTTCTTCTAGTTTTTTATCCTTAGTCAGTGTATAAACCTGGATATCTTCTTTCTTCTCTTTCGATTTGATACTCAAAGAGATACCACCACCTTGGAGAGTTCGATTTGTTCCGTAAGTTGGTTTTCCATTTTTATTAGGAACTTCATAGAAGATTGTATAAGCTTCGTAGTTCATTCCTTCCAACTCTGGAACTTTTACTCGAACAAGAGCAGGTTTAAACCTACTGTCCATATCTCCAAATCCGCTACCTTCAAATTTTATCTCTTTACCGTTTTCAAACATCGGATTATTGAAATTCGAATTAAAAGTATTTACTTTTATATGAGAGCCTGCATGAAGCAAGTCTGGTTCAGCTGTCCACCAACCGTAAGATGTTTTTTCTACATTTTCAGCAGGAAGTGGAGCCGCAAGGTCGTTGGTTGTTAGAGTAGGGCGACCTGTTCCGTTATTAAACCAACGTTTTGGCTGGTCAGTTCTATAAGGAATCTTTTGCAATCCAGCATTTTTAGCTGGTTCCACTGGTTTAGCGGGTTGTGGTTGCTCTACTGGTTTAACCTCTGGTTGAGGGTTTTCTGCTGGTTTTGGAGATGGAACGGGTGTTTCAGCTGGTTTATTTTCAACCGGCTTCTTCTCAACTGGTTTCGGCTGCACAGTTGGTTCAACTGTCTCCGCTGGTTTCGAAATTCCAGCAGGTTTTTCCGTTTCCGCTGGTTGCGGATCTTTCGTTGTTGGTTTTTCTTCTACTGGTTTATTTTTAGTGTAAATAAAATAGTATCGAAAAAGATTATCTCCTTTACCATTTTTGTAACCAGAACCACGCAAAGCATAGGCTGCATCATAACTAACTCTGACAACTTTTGGATCTGGGTCGATATCTGGATGGTCTGTAGTTGCTTTTACGACGTGGCTAAAAGTGTAGTCGGAAAATTTTTTTGCTGTTAGTATTCCATCTGCATCATCTTTATCGGTATCGAACCGTAATGATCTAACTGTTGCGTGTTCTGGACTATCAATCCTGGATTCAGTAGTGTATCCATATTTTTTTGGACACGATCAGCATCCAAGAAATCTGCTTGGACTTCGTATTCTCGATAAGTCCAGTCTGCTAAAGTAGGAAAGCCTTGCCCATTTGTTCCGGGAATTGGCGTGTTTAGAAGTTTATCAGCATCTATTCCAGAAAGAGCGTAAAGCTTTTGATTTGCTTCAGATACAATCTTGTCGTTCTCTTCTTTAGTCATAGACATGACTGCGCCAGCTTTGTATGCCAAATCTTCCGCCACCATCTTCTTCATCTCTTCAGAATCTGTTATAGGTTGTTCTGGTTCAGGCGTTATGATTGGCAGTCCTGGCTCAGGGTAGCTGATTGGTTGGATCGACGTTGTATTTTTTTCTCGATCTCAGCATTTTTTTCTTGTCCTCTGCGATGGCTTCATCTGTTCCGTTTGCAAGAATGTTGCCCTCGGTTGAAGGTTTTTTTCGACAGGCGCGGGCTCTTCTACTGGCTTTTCAGCAGGTTTCGAAACTTCTTTGCCTGGCTTTTGGTTTTGGTTTAGCAATTGGATCGAGCATACTATAATCAACCCAGTTATTATTGGGTTTTTGGTGTGAGTGTTGGTTGAATAGTTGGTCTCGCGGCAACATTTGGCTGCGGCGCAACGTTTTCCTCGGCATGCACCAAAGTTGGCACTACAGCACTAAGAGTGACAGCAGAGAAGGTAACAATACCTAGTTTAGTGAGTTTATTCATAATTTTTCCTCCTCAGGAATATAAAATTGCCTTTTTAGGCTTATAAAATGACAAAATCAACTTCCTTTCAAGACCACAAAAGCAAAATTTTGAGCCAACTCATTCTCTAAACATTTAATGTTCTTGATAGAAGCCTTAAATGAACCTTCATCCATTAACTGAACAATACAGCTATCATACTATTACATATCTTAATAATTTTTAAATTTTTTGTTGCCAAAAACTAGCTACCTCCTTTAGAGATAGGGAACTAAGTGTATCGCGTAACGACCGTTAAACGATACACAAAAAAATACCAGTCTAATACAGGTTAAAAACACTGTTAAACTCGCATTTTTTAAAATATTCATATTGTTGTTTTGACTGTTTTATCAAACGGTCGTTAATCGAAACAAATTTACGGCTTCATTCTACCATTTTTCCCTGTTTTTAGCAATGATTTTCCGTTTTTTTTGACGATTGTTCGCCACTTTATTACGTTCTAACACTTTATATAGGGTTGATGTAGAAATTTGTTCAGCTTTTGCAATATTACGTATGCTTATATTTGAATGTAGATATTTGTTAAGTATGCGCTCCTCCTTTTCTTTTGAAATCCGTTTTGCTCCTAATCTAACACCATTTTCCTTAGCTTTTCGAAGTCCCTCTTTTGTGCGAAACCTCAGATTTTCCAGCTCATTTTCTGCCACAAAGCCTAAAATGATGCAAAGTAACCTGCCAATAAGAGAACCTGTCTCTAGTTTTTCATGCAAACTGACTAGGTGAATATTAGATTCATTAAATAGTTCAATAAGTTCTAGTAGCTTAAACATAGATCGAGTCAGTCTATCTAACTTATAGATAGTGAAAGTAACCTGCTTGCCATCTTTCGAAAAGTCAGAGGCCAGTTTTAAGGCTTTTGTAAGTTCAGGACGAGTGTTATTTGCACCAGATTCCTTTTCTATAAAAAGTTTATCGCAATGTTTGAGAGCTTCGATTTGCACTTTCAATCCTAGGTCTTGCTTATGAGTAGATACACGGGCGTAGCCTATGTTGATAGTCTTTTGAGACATAAAAATCCTCCTGTTATCTTGATACAGAGGGATATTTTACTATGAATTTTAAAATAAGAAAAGACTTCAATTTCATAATCCCTATGAACTACACCCCAAAAGCTAGATTATTCTATCTAACTTTTTAGGGTGTACATAAATAGGGAAGGTATAATGATAGGAGTTTTACTTGCTTATTTGCATTACCAAATAATCACGCGCTCTTCTGGTGAACGCCACATACCGTCTCCTTCTTTGACATCATAGGTTGTAAAGAAATCATCGAAGTTTGGTACTTGTACATTGACACGGAGTTTGGCTGGTGCGTGCACATCGACGCTAGCCAAGAGTTTCATAAATTCTGGACGACCTTTCATGCGCCAGATGCGACCAAAGTTGTAGAAGAATTCTTCTGCTGAGAAGTCTGGTTCTCTCCTAGCTGCTTCAAGCGCTGCAGCGATTCCTCCCAAGTCAGCCACGTTTTCTGACACAGTCAATTTACCGTTAATGGTTGCTCCATAAGAATCTTGTCCATCAAATTGGTCAATAACTTTTTGTGTTTTCTCCTTGAAGGCAGCATAGTCGCTCTCTGTCCACCAATCCTTGAGGCTACCATTTTCATCAAAGGAAGCTCCATTGGTATCAAAAGCGTGGGAAATTTCATGGGCAATAACTGCCCCAATACCACCGTAATTAGCAGAAGATGACTGATGCAAGTCATAGAAAGGTGCTTGTAAAATGGCCGCTGGGAAGACAATCAGGTTCTTCTGTGGATTGTAGTAAGCATTGACCATATGAGCAGGCATGCCCCACTCCTTGTAGTCAACAGGCTGGTTCCACTTGCTCCAACTGTGTTTGATTTCCACATGCGCAAAGGCTAGAGCATTGTCAAAAAGACTAACAGTCTCATCCACTACCTTGTCCTTATAGCGTTCTGGCAATTCTTCTGGGTAACCAATATAAGGCTTGATGACATTGAGTTTGACAATGGCCTTGTCACGAGTTTCAGGAGTCAGCCAGTCATTCTTGGCCAAACGTTCCTTATAGACATCAATCATAGTTGCCACTTTTTTCTCTACGTCTGCCTTGGCTTCTGGGGAGAATTTTTCATGGGCATACCAGAGACCCAAGGCTTGTTTGAATGGACCTTGTGCTAACTGGTAGGCTGCCTTAACCTTATCTTTGGCTTCTGGAACTCCAGAAAGTGCACGGCTGTAGGCACCTGACAAGACACGGATTTCTTCTGTTAAATAGCTAGTTGAAAGATTCACAACACTTAAAATTAAGGTTGCCTTGAGGAGAGGCCAAGCCTCTTCACTATAAAATTGATCTGCTGCTTGCCAGAAACGTTCTTCGTCTACGATAACCTTGTCTGGTACTTGTCCAAGAACGGCTTGGAAGAAGTCATCCAGAGGTAGGGCAGGCGCAAATTTCTTGAAATCTTCGTAATCATATGGATGGTAGAGCTTGGCATATTCTGAACTTTCTTCATTAGAAAGCACCACTGCCGCAACTCGACGGTCCAACTCTAGTCTTTTCTCTAACAAGTCTTCAATTTCTTCATCAGAGAAATCATAAGCCTTGAGGAGATTTGTGCTGGTTTCTTTCCAAAGAGTCAAGAGTTCTTCACGCTGAGGATGGTCTTCTGCATAGTAGGTCGTATCTGGCAGGATCGTGCTTGGAGCGCTAGCCCATAAAACGTTGATTCTGGCATCCATAAAGTCTGGAGATACACCAAAAGGAAGGAAGTTTGGTTTTCCTGCAAGTTCAAACTCTGCTAGTCTAGCTGTAAAATCTGCAAAAGTCTCCAATTCTTGGAATTCTTTAAGAAGTGGTAAGACAGGTGTGATACCGTCAGCTTCTCTCTTGTCAAAATCACGAACTAGGCGGTGGTATTTGACAAAGTTTGCCAAGATATCATCCTCAGGCACCTCTTCTCCTGCCAACCACTTGTCTGTTGTCGCCAACATCAAGTCTTCAATTTCCTGGTCTAAATCAACAAAACCTCCCGTTTGAGACTTATCTGCTGGAATTTCAGCTGTCTGTTGCCATTCTCCATTGATTGCATCATAAAAATCATCTTGATAACGTGTCATCTTGTTCTCGCTTTCATTTGTACTTGTTTTTAGCTTAACAAAAATTAACTGGGAATGCAATTAAAAATGAACTTTCTCTTTCCATCATTTTTCAGTTATTATTTTAATTTTTTTAAAAATTAACTTGACTTAATTTTTTTTTTAATGTATATTAAGAGGCAGGAGGAATACAAGTTTATGATACGTATCGAAAACCTCAGTGTCTCCTACAAAGAAACGTTGGCACTTAAGGATATTTCACTAGTGCTCCACGGACCAACAATTACCGGTATCATTGGCCCAAACGGCGCTGGGAAATCAACACTAGTAAAAGGGATGCTGGGAATTATCCCACATCAAGGTCAGGCATTTCTCGATGACAAGGAAGTTAAAAAATCCTTACACCGAATCGCCTATGTCGAACAAAAAATCAATATCGACTACAACTTTCCCATCAAGGTCAAGGAATGTGTCTCGTTAGGACTCTTTCCCTCTATCCCTCTCTTTCGAAGTTTAAAGGCTAAACATTGGAAGAAAGTGCAAGAAGCCCTTGAAATCGTCGGTCTAGCTGACTATGCTGAACGGCAAATCAGTCAACTGTCTGGAGGTCAATTCCAGCGGGTCTTGATTGCCAGATGTTTGGTACAGGAAGCCGACTATATCCTCTTGGATGAACCCTTTGTTGGGATTGACTCTGTCAGTGAGGAAATCATCATGAATACGCTGAGAGATCTGAAAAAAGCTGGGAAGACGGTTCTCATCGTCCACCACGACCTCAGCAAGGTTCCCCACTACTTCGATCAAGTCTTGCTTGTCAATCGAGAAGTGATTGCCTTTGGTCCAACCAAAGAAACCTTTACCGAAGCCAATCTCAAAGAAGCTTACGGTAATCGACTCTTTTTCAATGGAGGTGACCTATGATTGCAGAATTTATCGATGGATTGCAAATTCCATTTCTTACAAAATGCCTTGATAACAGCCATTGTCGTCGGGGTCGTAGCTGGAGCTGTAGGATGTTTCATCATTCTACGCGGGATGTCACTCATGGGAGATGCCATTTCACATGCTGTCTTGCCAGGTGTAGCCCTCTCCTTCATCTTGGGCGTTGACTTCTTTATCGGAGCCATTGTCTTTGGATTGCTAGCTGCTATCATCATTACCTACATCAAGGGGAACTCGATTATCAAAAGCGATACCGCCATCGGCATTACCTTTTCTTCTTTCTTAGCCCTCGGTATCATCTTGATTAGTGTCGCTAAAAGTTCAACTGACCTTTTCCATATCCTTTTTGGTAATATCCTGGCCGTCCAAGATACGGATATGTTTATTACCATAGGGGTAGGGGCAGCCATTCTCTTGTTAATCTGGATTTTCTTCAAGCAACTCTTGATAACATCCTTTGATGAACTCTTGGCTAAAGCCATGGGAATGCCTGTCAATTTCTATCACTACCTTCTCATGGTACTCCTGACTCTCGTGTCTGTGACAGCCATGCAAAGTGTCGGAACTATCCTGATTGTAGCCATGCTGATTACCCCAGCTGCAACTGCTTATCTTTATGCTAATAGCCTGAAAAGTATGATTTTCCTTTCCTCAACCTTTGGAGCGATAGCTTCAGTTTTGGGACTCTTTATCGGTTATAGCTTTAACGTTGCGGCAGGTTCTAGTATCGTGCTTACAGCTGCTAGTTTCTTTCTCATTAGCTTCTTTATCGCTCCAAAACAACGATATTTGAAACTGAAAAATAAACATTTGTTAAAATAAGGGGCAAAACCCCAATAAATTGGAGGATCTAATGAAAAAATTAGGTACATTACTCGTTCTTTTTCTTTCTGTCATTGCTCTTGTAGCATGTGCTAGCGGAAAAAAAGATGCAGCTTCTGGTCAAAAACTAAAAGTTGTTGCTACAAACTCAATCATCGCTGATATTACTAAAAATATTGCTGGTGACAAGATTGATCTTCACAGTATCGTTCCTGTTGGTCAAGACCCACACGAATACGAACCACTTCCTGAAGACGTTAAGAAAACATCTCAAGCTGATTTGATTTTCTACAACGGTATCAACCTTGAAACTGGTGGCAATGCTTGGTTTACAAAATTGGTAGAAAATGCTAAGAAAACTGAAAACAAAGACTACTTTGCAGTCAGCGAAGGCGTTGATGTTATCTACCTTGAAGGTCAAAACGAAAAAGGCAAAGAAGACCCACACGCTTGGCTTAACCTTGAAAACGGTATGATCTTTGCTAAAAACATCGCAAAACAATTGAGCGCTAAAGACCCTAACAACAAGGAATTCTACGAAAAAAATCTCAAAGAATATACTGATAAGTTAGACAAGCTTGATAAGGAAGCTAAGGAGAAATTTAACAACATCCCTGCTGAGAAAAAACTCATCGTAACCAGCGAAGGATGCTTCAAATACTTCTCTAAAGCCTACGGTGTCCCAAGTGCCTACATCTGGGAAATCAACACTGAAGAAGAAGGAACACCTGACCAAATCAAGACCTTGGTTGAAAAACTTCGCCAAACAAAAACTCCTTCACTCTTTGTAGAATCAAGTGTGGATGACCGTCCAATGAAAACTGTTTCTCAAGACACAAACATCCCAATCTACGCACAAATCTTTACTGACTCTATCGCAGAACAAGGTAAAGAAGGCGACAGCTACTACAACATGATGAAATACAACCTTGACAAGATTGCTGAAGGATTGGCAAAATAATACTCTTCAAAAATCAAATTCAAACCACGTCAGCGTCGCCTTGCCGTACTCAAGTACAGCCTGTGGCTAGCTTCCTAGTTTGCTCTTTGATTTTCATTGAGTATAAACCTCTGAAAAACGTCATTCTCACATGAGCTGGCGTTTTTCTATGCCCACATTTCCGGTCAAATCATTGGAAAATTCCGACTGTTTCAGCTAAAATGGAAGAAAAAAGATTGGAGTATCTTATGGTAACTTTTCTCGGAAATCCTGTGAGCTTTACAGGTAAACAACTACAAGTCGGCGACAAGGCACTTGATTTTTCTCTCACTACAACAGACCTTTCTAAAAAATCTCTGGCTGATTTTGATGGCAAGAAAAAAGTCTTGAGTGTCGTGCCTTCTATCGATACAGGCATCTGCTCAACTCAAACGCGTCGTTTTAATGAAGAACTGGCTGGACTGGATAATACGGTTGTCTTGACTGTTTCCATGGACCTCCCTTTTGCCCAAAAACGTTGGTGTGGTGCTGAAGGTATTGAAAATGCCATCATGCTCTCAGACTATTTCGACCATTCCTTTGGACGTGATTATGCCCTCTTAATCAATGAGTGGCACCTATTGGCACGCGCAGTCTTTGTCCTCGATACTGACAATACGATTCGCTACGTTGAATACGTGGACAATATCAACTCTGAACCAAACTTCGAAGCTGCAATTGCAGCTGCTAAAAGTCCCTATAGAAAAAAATCCTCTGTCACAAAGAGTTCCCTACTCTTTGAAACGGAGGATTTTTTTCTTATTCTTTAATTATTGTTTATTTTGAAATGAATCCTTCAAAATCTTTTAGTTGAAAATTATATTTTTCAGTGAGTAACACATTATCCACTGCAACATCTTCTCCCAATGGGTAAATATTTCTTTTGAAACAGTTGTAGGAGGAGAATCTCTCCTACACTATTATTGATTCTGAGAGAAAATTGCAAAAATATCATCTACCAAACTTTCAATTATTAAGATTTTTTTACAGTTTATCTGAATTAGAATCGCAAAGGCTTTTTCAATAATATAATTGTCGAATTTTTTTCAATCTAACTTCCTCTCCACTATTTCTTCCTTTATCAAGAAAAAAAGTTACCTCAATATTAATAAAGTACAATTCTAAATTAACTCCAATTATTGATTCATGATAATATTTCAGTAACTCATCGTGCAATTAAAAAAACAAGGATTTTTTTATTTCAGACGATCCATCGTGAACACTTCATCAGCCATCTCCCCAAATTGCCGGATTATGTGTTGCGATAATGATTAGCCTATTATCATCTCGAAGAGATAGCAAAATCTCCATAATCAACTGAGAGGTTGCTGGGTCTATTGAAGCTGTTGGCTCATCTGCCAGAATAAAGGGTGGATTCTTTAAGATAACTTTTGCCAAGGCAACCCGTTGCGATTCTCCGCCCGATAACTCAAAAAAATGCGCTTATCTAGGTCAAGATAATCCAGGCCGACCTGTTCTAAAAGCCTGCTTCTGCCTCAACCGCTGTTCCGCCCGACTCAACTTTTTGACCAATGAGACCTAGCTTAAGGTTTTTCTTCAATACTTTGGTTTTCAATTAAGCCAAAAGTTCTGGAAGAGGTAGCCCAATTCGTGACGGAAAAAAATCACTCGATTTATAATTGGCCAAGTCTTTACCTCGGTAAAAAAAATCGTCCCATCATAAGATTCTAATTTCCCAATCATGTTCATCAAGGTTGTTTTTCCGCTACCACTTGAACCAATTAAGGCATAGACTTTTCCAGCCTCAAATGTCATTGAAAGATTCGAAAATAACTCTCGTTCTCCAAAAGATTTACTCACCTGTTTAAGTTCAATCATATTAACCTCCCTTCAAAACAAGCATGGACATCTTGTTTTCTTTCTGCATTTGGACATGTAACTGTAAAAGAGATAGACCAGTAAAGAGTAACGAGACTAAGAAAGCAACTACTATCTCTACCATAAGAAATACACTCGCAACAAATCCCAGTAAAAACACACCCAGTTGAGCAAAGAGATAAGTGCGATGGATTTCTAAGAACCTGAGACCTGCAATGCGTTTGATAAAAATGGCACGTCTAAATTCTTCAAAGTAGAGCCTATTCATAGTGTTAAACAACAAGATTGAAGTTGCAATCCCAAGCACAGCTCCTGCTAGCATTACCCAACGTTCCCTCTGGATATTATCCAATAATGTGATGTAGTTGTGGTAACCTGTTTGCATTTCTGAGACCCAATTTTCAATGCCTTGTCTCTGGATAAGCTCCTGGGCATCAGACAATTGATTAAAGAGAACGTAGTTCTGTACTGCGTCTACCCAAAACAAAATGGACTGTGGACCAGTTGATTGGGGTGTTATAACAATGATGATTGGATCTTTCAAAAACTGCTGGTAAGAAATAGGGGTCGTATTATACACAAAACGATCCTGACCTGATTCCAAATAACCTACCGTAGCAGTCATTTGCTGTCGTTCATCTCGACTAGACATGCGACTGGTTAAGTCGTCTTCAAAAACAGATTTATAATGTTCTTCCTCTGAACGGAGGTGTTCAGGCAGCAATAAGACAAACTCCCCTACATCAAGGTGATTCATCTTTTGCTCAATAGTTGTATCTACAGGAATGTTTTGACGCTCCAAGTATTGCGGTGTGACGATAAGGACATTGCCATTCGGGCTGTAATCGTGCCATTCTGTAGAGGTTGTCAAGTTTTTTTGGAGGAAGCCATGCCATTTTTGCAAAAGTACGGTCAATTAACTGGTGTCTAGATAAGAAAGCCTTTTGTTCTGAAACAGCCAGATCCATCAATTGATACCAAGTTCTGAATTTCCTTTGAGCTTGTTCATCAAAACCAGGACTCGTTCCTTCACGGCTGATTGATAGGGTAATCAGTTGCCTTTCCTGGCTCCAAGCCTCTTGTCCAATCCGATGCTGTTGCCAGGCTTGGGAATACTTTAAGCTACTCCCTATTCCCAGCGTTACAATAATAATCGCTAATAGTTGACCGATTAAAATCAAACTAATGATTCCTCTGACAGGCACTTGCCCTTTTATAATCTGCATCAGGTGTATCTTTTTTATCCCAACTGCGAAGAGTTGAGCGAAAAACAGGGAGATCGACAACAAGATGAGATTATAACTGAGCAAGCCTGCTCCTATGGTCATTAGGGATTGCGTTGGAAGCGACAGAATTTTTTGCATAAGAATGGCGAGCACGCCAGCTAAACTGAAACCAACAGCTATCCCTTTCAAATCCTCACCAACTGGTCTAAGGAAAATGGACCACCGTTTCTCTCCTGAAATGAGGCGAATGCCCGACGACCGTAATTGGCTAATTTGACTAATTAAAGTCAATGCTCCAAAGGTTAAGATGAAAATCAATAAACTGATTAACTGAAATCCGTTACTAAAGATAGCCATTAACGTAGATAGTTTAGATGGAATTGTCAGGTGCATGTTAGTCAAGCCAAGTTGACTTAGCTCCTCCCTTAGCAAGTGAATATCTAGGTTTCCATCGAATACAAAATAGTTTGTTTCAACACTACTACTTTGAGCATCTTCTAGATTTTTTTCCTGTAGCCCATCAGGCAACTTTCCGTTCCCAAAGGTCGTATAAGAAAACACTGGAGTACCTTCTGAGTTAGGATCCTGGTGTTGAATCGCAATAAAGCTATCCGTTTCTTCTGCTAGTTTTTCCAAGCGTGTAGCAACATGCTGAAAAGTTGTTTCAGGGGAAGAATCACGTACAACAACGTTGGGGTAATAATAGGAGACATATGTATCAGTCCAAATGGTAAATACCCAAATAAAGAACAAACTAGCAAGCAGGTTGGATATGAGTATAAATAATTTTTTCATAGTGCATTCCTTATTCTAAAATAGAGGACAGAAATACCCCTGCCCTCTATAAACTAACAAGCTTACTAAACTATTGATAAAAGAATCTTCTTCAATTATTCTTTACCATCCCGCATCAAATGTAACTTGCTCCCCAAAATTTGTATTAACAAACGCATAGGCCGCACTATGTGCTCCTGCATAAACTGTTTTTTGATTGTCACGTCCATTACTTCCAACATAGGCCCAGTGATACTCTGAACCATGATAATAATTCGAAAATGCTCCCCAATTATTTGGATCATGATAGCCTCCATAGGTCCACTCGCCACCACGGTGAGAAGCTGCCAAAACAGGAAGAGCCAAACTAAATGCCAAAACGGCAAGGGATGATGCAACTACTTTTCTAAATTTTAACATATTATTACTCCTCTAAATGAAATATTATGAAAATGAGCGAAATGCAACTACATATTTTAATTAGAAATCTCAGTCTGAATTATAGTATCCTATTTTTTCCTCCTTTCTAACTGCACGTTCCTTTCTACAGACAGAGATCTAATTTTATAAACCAATCTTAAATACTTTAGATTTTGTAACTCATAATTTTCAACAGTTGGTTAACTATGAAAGCGTTTTATCAAACATCTCCATTCTTATATCTATCTGGTATTGTTACAAGCTCTCATCAGAATACCTTTCTCTAAATAGTTGAATTTTAAAGTAATACGAAATCAATCAGCCTTCCCAACATCAAGACCATTGGACTTCTTTTTGTGATTGCACTCGAATCTCCAATTGTTTATTCTTCTGAATAAACTGTTGGTAAGGAATTGTATTACTAAACATAAAAAAACACCTAGCAATGCAAATGTAACTAATTTTTTTAATTCCACGTTTTTTTCTCATGCAATGAAACCCCTTTCTTTTTTTCCTTGTTTTTATTCTAACAGATATATTTTATTTAGTCAAGTGTTTTTATTATGTTTTGAACTTTTTTTTTTTATTATTTCCATTGAGAATTATCTATTTCTTTAACTTGCTATTTTGAACTAAAAATTTTATAATGAAATTAAGTAAATAGGAAGGTTTATTATCTTTAATGAATACACTCGCAGAGAAATTCAGATTGAAAAGAAAAGAGTTGAGACTCTCCCAACAAACTCTTGCAGAAGGAATTTGTGAACAAAGCCAGATTAGTAAAATTGAGAGAGGGCATTTCATTCCCTCCGCAGACCTTTTGTTCAAACTCTCACAACGACTTGAAGTACCATTAGATTACTTTTTCAATGAACAAATTGAAATTAAATCTAACCTCTCTAATTTTAAGCAATTATCTGCTCGCCTATTAGATGATAGAAATTATGATGATTTGGAATATATTTATAGAATAGAGATTAAACGAAGTACTTTTCTAACACTAGAAGACCGAACTTACCTTGAATGGATTAAAGCTATTATTGACTTCTATCAATATGACAGTAAGTGTGAGGCTATTTCTTCATTGGAAAATATATTATTAAAAGTCTCCTCAAATACTCTGATTTATTTAAAGGCATTGAATACTCTATCTAATTTCTATTCCTTAGTGGGTCGTGAACAAGAATATGAGGCAAACTACTTTCATTTAATGGAGTTATATCAGACAAAAAATTTTGAGCATCAAGAGTTTTTATTTGGCTACATCAGAGTTCGTTACAACTACGCTCACTACCTAGTATCAAAGGAAAAATATAACGAAGCCATCCAAGAAGCTCTTGAGACGATTGAACTTTGTAAACAAAGACAGACAAGCTACCAACTGGCTCCTCTACTTATTCTTGTAGGAAATGCTGGAGCCAAATTTCTAGACAAAGAACAAGTCAAATTATTATATAGAAGCAAGAGAGTTATGTAAGATTTATAACAATCCTTTAATGTTGATAAAGATAGAAAATTATTTGAAGGAATTAGATACTGTTTAGTTAATCTTGACATTATAGTTTTTCTGAAACGTTAAATAACCTGTAAGGCTGATAGTGAAATGAATACTATCAGCCTTATAATTATGTGACTATTAGTCCGTCTCGCTCCGCTAGGTGCGAGACAAAAAAACCACCCGTTTGACGGGTGGTCATGATTTACGAGTAAATTCAAGTTCTATCTGATAAAAACAACTAAATTACTCTACAGATTTCAAGGCTTCAAGCATATCAATCTTTCTCAAATGATGATTAACGAAGAAACCAAGCAGGGTCAAAATGATGCTTACTGCTGCCACTGGGATTACATAGACTTCCCACCCTACCTGCGGATAAAAGAGAATAGTCGCAGGAGAAATCATTTGAATCAAAAATTGGTGTAAATAGAAACCTGAGACCAGACCAAGTACGATTCCCACAAGAGACAACACAATCGTCTCACGGTAAATGTAGAGGGTGACTTCTTTATTATGAAAACCGAGCACCTTGATAGTGGAAAGTTCACGGATTCTCTCAGCCACGTTGATATTGGTCAAATTGTAGAGGATAACAATAGCCAACAGAACCGATACGATGACCAAGATGGTCATGGTCTGATTGAGGGAGCTAGCGACGGAGTCAAAAAGGCGAATGGCTGAAGCATTTTGAACGACGCTGGACACCGCAGCTTGATTCATAAGTAGTCCTGCCTGACTTTCGATACTAGTAGCACTGGTATCCCTTAGCGAGACCAGATAAGTGTTGGCTTGGGATAGCTGTCCGTAAAGTTGCTCATAGCTAGCTTGACTCATATAAATAAAGTGACCAACGTAGTTCTCAGCAATAGCAGCGACCTTTAGCTCCCTCCCTTCAATTTCTAGAGTCTGCCCAACCTTGATATCTGACAGCTGGGCGAGTTTAGCTGTAATAACAACGCCATCTTTTAATGTCAGCTCCTGCTGATGATGTTGCAGATGGATAAAGGGTGTCAAATCTTCCTTATCTGTCACCATAAGGGTAATGGTTTGAAGACCAGCCTTACCTTTGAAATTCTTGTCTAGAGTTTTAGAATAGATTTTCTGATAAGCTTGGATATCCTGCCCTTTCAACACTTCTTCTAGATTTACCTTGTCCTGATTGGTCGCACTAGGATTTTCAGATACAATCATCTGATACTGTTGAATTTGTTGAAACTGTCTTAACGGAACTCCTGCTACAGAGGATTGAATTCCCAAACCTGCAAAGAGCAGAGCTACAGAACCTGCCACACCAAATATCGTCATCAACATCCGCTGCTTATAACGGAATATATTGCGAGCTGTTACCTTATGAGTAAAACTGAGACGGCGCCAGATAAACCGATGCGTTCCAGTAAGATTTTAGCTCCTTTAACAGGAGGTTTAGGCAGTAAAAGCTGGGCTGCTTCGTCATGAAGTTCCCTACGAGCCACCAGATAGGCTGGTAACACACTCACCAACCAACTCAAAGCAAGAGCAAATAAACTATAGGTCCAATAGAACTGAATCTGGGTTTCTCCCACCACCATGCCTTTTGTAATGACACTTGAAATCACACCGGCTAGTAAATAATGTCCAAGTATGCTACCTAGAGCTGTTCCTACAGTCCCAGCTACTAGACCGTAAAGGAGAAACTTGGCAATAATATCCTTGCTACGATAGCCCAAGGCTTTAAAAATCCCTGCATGAGTTCGCTCTTCATCCACAAAACGAGTCATGGTGGTAAAGGTCACCATGGCTGCTACGGCATAAAGCACTACCGGAAAGATATTGCCCACTGCTCGAATACTAGCTGAAGCATTGCTATACATGAGATAGCCCTGACCACCTGGTATGGTCTGGCGATTATATACTTGATACTTGGGCTCAGCTAAATTATCCAAGACTTGCTGATGTTTTTCTAATTTTTCCTTTTCTTGGGCTAAATTTTGTTCAGCCTGCTTTAGTTTGTCCTCTTCCTTGCTCAATTCCTGCTTAGCTTGGGTAAGTTGAGCACTAGCCTGCTCTCTCTGAGCGTGAGGAAGCAAGGCTAGTTGACTTTCCTGAGCCTGTAAACGAGCTTGAGCAGCTGCTAAACGACGCTTGCCTTCCTGCAAATTAGTCTCAGCCTTGTCAAGTGTCTCTTGACCTTTGTATAGAGACTCTTGTCCTTCTTTTTTCAAGAGTTGCAGACGTGCCTTGCCATTATCTGACAAAGCTTGTTCAAGGTCTTCCTGATGTTGCTTGGATTTTTCTTCATAAGCTGATGAAAAGGCATTTAAACCTGATAAATCTTGATATTTCAAACGAGCTATATTATAGACTTTCTGATCAAACTGACTAGGTAAAATCACCCCATAAGCGGTTAAAGTCCCACTTCCACTTCCTGCGTAGCCCATGTCTCGCTGAGAGAGGATTTCAGCTGAATTCACAAAACCAGTAATGGTATAGGTATGGTCTTTTAACGAGGAATGACTGCCTTCTTTTTCTTTAAAGCTAATCTCCTGTCCCACACTGTATTGACCTTGCAAATGACTGGCTAAAGCAATTTCCTGTCCTGTCTGAGGGAGTCGTCCCTCTCTGAGCTGAAAGATTGAAATTCGCTCTGGTTTGGAGTAGAGCCGAATGGCATCCTGCCCATTATCCATAGTCACATCTGTCAAATAGCCAAACTCAACCTCTGCGCCCTCTATCTGTTCTAGTTCTTCTTGATCTGCTTGATCCAAACCATAGTTTGACATAACTGCCAAATCCAAGGTTTGAGTAGTTGTTAAATAAGCATTAGCAGTTGCCTCCATGTTGGGACTAGTTACTTTGAGGCCCACTAGGGCTAAAGAACCCAACATCATCAAGGTCAAGATGGATAAAAACGCCCCTTGGAGCCTGTGAAGGACTGAATTAAGTCCTTCCAATAGGTTTTTCGCTTGATCATGCTAGTACTCCAAACTGTCGATATCCTGAGGATGCTGGTTGATCACCACATCCTTGACACTGGCATCGTGCATATGAATCACGCGATCAGCAATGGGCGCCAAAGCTCCATTGTGAGTCACAATGATCACCGTCGCTCCCTTTTGACGAGACATATCTTGGAGAATTTTCAAAACCTGCTTGCCCGTCTGATAATCCAAGGCGCCTGTCGGTTCGTCACAAAGGAGAATTTTAGGATTTTTGGCTACCGCGCGTGCAATGGAGACTCGCTGTTGCTCCCCTCCAGAAAGCTGTGCTGGAAAGTTATTGAGACGATGAGCCAGACCTACATCTGTCAAGACCTGTTCAGGATTCAAGGCATCTGTCACGATTTCTGAAGCCAACTCCACATTTTCCTTAGCGGTTAGATTGGAAACTAGGTTATAAAACTGAAAAACAAAACCTACATCATTGCGGCGGTAATTGGTTCTCTGGTGGGAACTATAGTCTGCAATATTGGCACCATCAATCCAGATTTCCCCCTCGTCATTGGTATCCATTCCCCCAAGAAGGTTAAGAACCGTTGACTTGCCTGCACCAGATGCACCTAGAATAATAACCAATTCACCCTTTTCAATCTCAAAATTCACATCACGATTGGCCACAATCTCCGTGTCCCCAACCTGATAACGCTTGTAACAGTGTTTCATCTCAATATAAGCCATCAGACCCACCCTCTCTCAAACAAATTACTTCATATTACCATTATAACGCTTTTTCAAATAGTTGGAAACTGCTTACATTCTCAAATCCTTATTAAAAGGCAGTCTCAAACTACTGCCTTCTATCACCTTCTTAAAAATAAAATTGAACAAGATCACCTTCTGCTGTTGCTACCGAAATACAATCTTTCTCTATGCATTTCACTTTTGCTTTTTCTTGATTCATTTTAATCACACTCTTCTCAATATCTGGATAAGAGACTCGCAAATCTCCCCCGCTTCTTGATAAAATGGTCAACTGTAAGAGTTTTTTATCCTCCCACCTCATGCTCACTTCAAAATGTCCACGTGCTATTAAGCCTGAAACGGAACCTCTTGACCATGCATCGGGTAGGGCGACTAGAGGTACCAGATAAGCTGAATGAGACTGGAGTAACATTTCTGCCATGCCACTGCTAGCACCAAAATTACCATCTATCTGAAAAGGAGGGTGGCTACACCAAAGATTGGGCAAGGTGGATGTCTTTAACTGCTCTGCTAATAATTTATGGGCTCGATTGCCATCTCCCAAACGCGCCCAGAGATTGATCTTATTGGCCTTAGACCAGCCTGTGCCGCCATCTCCACGATCATTGAGACTAGCACGCGCGGCTTCAAGATAGTCTTGTCCCTTGTAGCTAAAGAGATTGCCAGGATAAAGTCCCACTAGATGGGAAGCGTGCCGATGCTGGGCCTCCACTTTTTCATTTTGAAAATGTTGCTCTTCCTCCTCATACCACTCTCTGATTCGACCAGATTGAGTGATTTGTAGAGGATTAAGCAGGTCAAATTTTTCTTTGACTTCCGTCAACAAGTCCGCATCCATCCCCAATTCTTGAGCAGCCTGGATAAAATCATGAAATAACTGCCAAATCAGAGATTGGTCATAGGTATTGCCAATCGAAATCGGCCCATGTTCTGGTGAGTAAGACGGAGAAGACACCCAACGCTGCGCCTGCCTATCCTCATGTAAAAAATCATTCCAAAAACGAACCGTTTCCCTCAACATGGGATAAATTTTCTCCCTGAGATAGTCTTGATCCCTATAAAATGAATAGGCTTCATAAACCGTTTGCATCGTCCACGCATTGGCAGCTGGTGACCAACCCCAATAGTAATCCCAACCAGGTGCCGTCCAGCCAAAAAGAGTCGCTTGGGTATGGACCAACCAACCATTCTCCTCCCCTTCCTGAGAGACGATTCCTGCATACCTTGCAGCCGCTAGGCGACCATAGACTCGCAAATCATCGATATAGTTGATGACTGGAAAAGCCGTCTCTAGAAGATTGGTAACATAGGCTGGCCAATAATTCATCTGCAGGTTGATGTTCAGGTGATAGTCCGAATTCCAAGGAGGGTTATCGACCGCATTCCAGATCCCTTGCAAGTTAGCTGGTAGAGCATCTGGACAATATCTGGAAGAACTAATCAATAAATACCGCCCATACTGGAAGAACAGCTCCTCCAAAGCCTGCCCTTCTTGCGGCTTATAATTTTTTAACAAATCATCTGTAGTGGATGTGTCAACATCAGACCCCAAATCCAATTGAACACGCTGGAATAAGGCTTGGTAGTCCTCAATATGCCTTGATTTCAATTGGGCATAGCCCTTTTCTTTAGCTATCTCCACCAAGTCCTTTACTTGTTGCTCTAAATCTAGTTTCTTGCGATAATTACTAGCAGGATTTTGGGCAAAATCCGTCTTAGCCGCCAAGAAGAGATTGGCATAACTGGCTCCTGATATCTGAACCTTATCTGACCAGACTCTAATGTCTCCATCTGTTTGCCAAGCTAGATAACTAGCAAACCGCAGATCATTATCCTTAACTCTTCCCTTCATCAAAATATGAGAATCAGTAATATCCAACTTGCATTCCTTGTAATCAGATTTTTCCTGTTCATACTTTCCATCAGAAGCCAAATCACGGGTCAAGAATAGTTCTATAGTAAAATCTAGAGTTTCCAACCCTTCCTTAGTAAAACGTTGAACCAAGATATCATCTGGAAAACTGGCAAAGGCTTCACGTTCAAATTTCGTTCCCTTATAGGCATAAGAAGTCGTCGCCAGTGCCTTACTGATATTCAACTGTCTCTGGTAATCCGTCACCTGAGACAAAGTCTTGCCTTGATTACTAAACTCAATGAAAATATCTCCAAAGGACAGATAGTCCCATATTGACTCGTTTGGGGCCCAACTAGGTGCTGTTCAGCCAGCTCCTTAGCCCGATTGTAATCTCTCTTTTCCAAAGCCTGCCGAATCTCAGCTAAAAAACCATACTGGTCCTGAAGATTTCCACCCTGATAATCGGAACTATCAGGAAGTGGACCACCAGACCAGAGACTTTTTTCATTAAATTGAATCCGTTCAGCCCCTATAAGGCCAAATACTTTTGCTCCTAAAGAACCATTGCCTATCGGTAAAGCTTCTTCTTCCCAACCCATGTAAGTGGTTGAAGCTGGTTGCTTGTAGGTCAGCACATAATCTTGTTTTTTATTCCTTATCATACTACCATACTAACATAAAAAGCCTAGAAATCAATTCTAGACTTACAATTTTTTATTTTCCAAGATAGTATTCAGAAACTACGTTCAATTTTTCGTCGAATTCGAATACCAATGGTGGGAAGTTAGGGATTTCCACGTCCATGATTTCGTCATCTGACAAACCTTTGATGTGTTTTACAAGGGCACGGATTGAGTTACCGTGAGCTCCTACGAATACGTTTTTACCATCTTTAAGAGCTGGAGCGATTTTATCTTCCCAGAATGGAAGAGCACGTTCCAAAGTCACTTTCAAGTTTTCAGCATCTGGGATTACTGAGTCGTCAAGTGAAGCATAACGACGGTCTGTGTGAGCTGAGTGCTCATCATCACGGTCCATGTTTGGAGGCAATACATCGTATGAACGACGCCAGATGTGAACTTGCTCATCACCAAATTGCTCAGCAGCTTCAGCCTTGTTTTTACCAGTCAAACCACCGTAGTGACGTTCGTTCAAACGCCATGATTTTTCAACTGGAACCCACAATTGGTCAGAAGCTTCAAGAGCCAAGTTAGTTGTTTTAATCGCACGTTTCAATACTGAAGTGTAAGCTTGGTCAAATTCGATACCAGCTTCTTTGATCAATTTACCAGCGTCAATCGCTTGTTGTGTACCTTTTTCAGACAAATCAACATCAGCCCAACCAGTGAAAAGGTTAGCTTTGTTCCATTCAGACTCACCGTGGCGAGCAAAAACCAATTTTACCATTAGATGGATTCTCCTTTAAATTTTCCGAGGTTTCCCCTCGTTTATCTATTCTATTTTACACAATTTTTCACAAAAAAGCTAGTCAAAACCAAAAAGGAAAGGACTGTTTGGTAATCACATTGTTTTTGGTTGTTTCTATTCTATCTTCATTATTTAACCTTTAAAAAATACCCCAATTTCTAACATTTGGGGTGTAATTTAACCAATTATTCTCAATTACTACAAAAAATTTCTATCTTACTGTAGTTGAGATGTCAAAGTTTTCAACTGTTTTTGCAAATTGTCTCTAAAGTCTTTCAATTGTTGAGACAATTTTGATTTATCATCTTCCTTAATCTCAGTTGACCCTAGCAAATCATATATTTTTTTCTGCGCATCGAATAATTTTTGAGTTGACTCTTTTAGTTTGGTAAACGACTCATTATTTTCCATAGCTGTGCCTTTGAAACTTTCCTCAGCTTTAGTAAAATAATCATCAAAAATCTTTTTATAAAGATCTATATAATCTGCATAAGTACGTATTGATTCAATCGCATCGTCTGTTACAACCTGTGTATCAAGAGTGAGTGTTTCTTTTGAGGTATTAGATGTTGCTACTGTCTTCTCATCATTACTTGTTGAAGTAGTCTTTGAATTTTGTGCTCCACATGCAGCGAGAAGAGAAACAGATAATAGAACTACTCCTAGACCGATAAACTTTTTTGTTCTTTTCATGCTAAAATACCTTTTATTCTTCTGATTTGAATTTCTTCAATGTTGCAAGGAATAGAGATCCTCCAATAATAGCAAGAATCCCCCCAACCCATCCTAAGAATGGAATGAGACTAACTCCACCAGAAACAATCATTAGGACAGACGGAGCTGCACCTACACGATTATCTCCTTTATAGTAAACAATAGCAATGATACCGAGAACAAGATTTGCAATCTTCAAGGCATTCAAGAGTAAAGCAACACCTGAAACAGCCCCTGCAGTAGCTCCTCCATTAAGAGTTGTAGCAGCTGTATTTACAGCTGTTCCCAACAAGACAAAAGGACCAATAAGAAGTAAAATTCCTCCCACAAGACCGACGATACCATTAATTAAAGCAAGTGTTTTTGATTTCATAATAAAATCTCCTTTTTTATTTTTTTTCAAATAAAATTGTATCATATTTGCTAAAAAAAAAAAAGTATTTTCTGATATTATAAAATAAAAATTTGTATAAGGTAACTTCTCAAAGTAACTTCCACTCACCTGACCAAAGTGGAAATTAGTCTAAAACGGATTTTTATGGTGGAATTAAGTGTGAGACGTTTGAGTTAGAAATGAGGTCTACTATGACAAAACATAAACACCTTACCCTTTCAGACCGTAATGATATCCAATTAGGCTTAGAGCGCGGTGAAACCTTCAAAGCTATCGGGCAACTTATTCTAAAAGACCCGACTACTATTTCTAAAGAAGTCAAACGAAACAAACAAGTCCGAGAGTATACCTCTAATAACCTTCCCTGTCCTCTACTCAATAAGGCTCCCTTTGTCTGTAATGGATGCCCTAAAAGAAGACAAAATTGTGGATTTAAAAAAATCTTCTACCTCGCTAAACAAGCTCAAAAGCAGTACGAACAAACTCTTGTCGAAGCTCGTGAAGGAACTCCCCTCAATTCCAAGACCTTCTGGGACATGGACAAAATCATTTCTGATGGTGTTAAAAAGGGACAACACATCTATCATATCCTCAAAACTCACAATCTTGATGTCAGCTCCTCAACTGTCTATCGACACATCCGAAAAGGATACCTATCTATCGCTCCTATTGACCTAGCCAGAGCCGTTAAATTCAAAGAAAGACGGAAAAGTAAGCTACCTTCCATTCCGAAAGAATCTAAAAAAGGACGTTCCTATGAGGATTTCCTAAATTATTTGGCTCTTAAGCAACTGAATTCTTGGCTGGAAATGGACACCGTTATGGGCAGGATGGGAGGTAAAGTCCTACTCACCTTCAATCTCTCTTTCTGTAACTTTATCTTCGCTAGACTACTGGATAATAAAACCGCCCTTGAGGTTACCAAACATCTCTATGATATCAAGAACACTCTTCACCAAGCGGATAAAGATTTCTTTCAACTCTTTCCTGTCATCCTGACTGATAATGGTGGAGAGTTTGCCAGGGTCGATGACATCGAAATGGATGTTCGAGGAGAGAGTAAACTCTTCTTTTGTGATCCTAATCGCTCTGACCAGAAAGGGAGAATTGAGAAAAATCACACGCTGATTCGCGACATTCTACCTAAAGGAACTTCTTTTGACAATTTAACTCAAGAGGATATTAATCTCGTCTGTTCGCATGTCAACAGCGTCAAACGTGCTGCTTTGAATGGAAAGTCAGCCTATGAACTCTTTGCCTTTACCTATGGAGAAGAAATTCCTAAACTTCTCGGCATTTCTAAAATACCTGCAGAAGACGTCTGCCAGTCGTCTAAATTACTCCAACATAAGTTCTAAAAACTAACCTTTAACCGCATTCAAACGTCTCATACTAACTTCCACCATAGCGGAACTTAATCTGAAACGCTTTCAGATGAGGGGATTTTGTGCGCTCTTTTTTTCGATTCATTTTGGTTACAAAGCGATGAAATCAAGCATGATTAAAACCAGTGGAACTTACCCTGACACGGATTTCCACTGGTTTTTAGAATTTTTATCAGACTAACTTCCACTTGGATTAGCGGTGGAACTTAGTTTGGGAATTTACCAAAATTTGTATAATATGAAATAAAATATAATACTCTTCAGAAATCAAAAGCAATTAAACAAATTTATTATTGTAAAAATTTGACACAATTTACCAATCTTATCCGCAATATCAAATTCGTATTTTATCTTACTGCTGTCAGCTTGCTATGTTTCTCTTTGATTCTTGTTGAGTATAAAAAGTCACACCTCATAAATTTTCAAAATAAATAAAAACGCATCATATCAGGTATTCAAAAACTTGATACAATGCGTTTTATAGTCTATAAGATTAGTTGTCTTTTCTTCTCAAATTGAGTTTTCCCTAGACTTTTCAACCTTATTTCTCTTCAAATCCTTCTGCGACAGCGTCCGCAAAGTTTTCTTCTACGATGCTTGCACAGTGGTCACAGATGACTGCGTGGTAGCTACGTTCTGCTGTTGTTGGGTCGATACGACGGCAACGGTCACATACTTCACCTGCAGCGCGTTCAACTGTAAAGGCTACATCTTCGAAGCTAACAGCAGCTTCTGGAGCTGGTCCTTTTGCGATGGTCAAGTCTGACACGATCAAAAGTTGTGCTACATTGCTGTTTACTGCTTCGAGCAGAGTTTTCACCACTTCATTTGGATAAACTGTCAAGTGTGCTTCAAGTGATTTACCGATAACTTTGGCATTACGCGCTTCTTCCAAGGCTTTTTGAGCTTGTCCACGGAAGTCCATGAATGCTGCCCATGTATCCAAGATTTCTTCTTGGTTAGCAAAAGTTTCTGCTTCTGGCAATTCTGACAATTGAACGAAGTCTTCGGCTTCAAACTCTAGATATGACCAGATTTCTTCCGCAGTGTGAGGAAGGATTGGTGTCAAGAGTTTGGTGATTTTGACAAGAATGTCATAGAAGACAGTCTGCATTTGACGACGTTCCAATGATTTGGCACCTTCAATGTAAACAACGTCTTTGGCAAAATCAAGGTAGAAGGCTGACAAGTCAACGTTGATAAAGTTCACCAAGGCCTTGTAGATTGTCAAGAATTCAAAAGTTTGCATAAGCATCACGAATGGTCTTGACAAGCTGGTTAAAGCGAATCGTCATGTACTTATCAACTGAACGAAGTTCATCGTAAGCTACTGTATCTTGAGTTGGGTTAAAGTCAGATGTATTGGCAATCAAGAAATCGAAGGGTGTTACGAATCTTACGGTAAGTTTCAGAGACTTGGCTCAAGATATCCATAGAGATACGTACGTCATTGCTTGAGTCAACACTTGTTACCCAAAGACGCAAGATTTCAGCACCAAATTGTTTTTCAACATCACTTGGAGCAATGGTATTTCCAAGAGATTTAGACATCTTCTCACCTTTACCGTCAAGGGCAAAACCTTGTGACAAGATTTGCTGTAAGGTGCTACGCCATGGTTGGCAACAGATGTGATGAGTGATGAGTTGAACCAACCACGGTATTGGTCAGAACCTTCTAGGTAAAGGTCTGCTGGGTAAGTCAACTCTGGACGATTTACCACAACTCCATTCCATGATGAACCTGAGTCAAACCAAACGTCCATGATATCTGTTTCTTTTTTGAACTCGCCATTTGGTGAACCTGGATGAGTAAATCCTTCTGGCAAGAGGTCTTTGGCATCACGTTCCCACCAAATGCTTGAACCATGTTCCTCAAAGAGTTGAGCTACGTGTTCAATCGTTTCAGCAGTCATGATCGCTGTACCATCTTCAGCGTAGAAGATAGGAAGCGGAACACCCCAAGCACGTTGACGAGAGATAACCCAGTCGCCACGGTCACGAATCATATTGTAAAGACGGACTTTACCCCATTCTGAGTGGAATTTCACTTTTTCAATTTCGTCCAAGATTTCTTGGCGGAATTTAGAAACTGAGGCAAACCATTGTGGTACTGCACGCCAGATGATTGGTTTCTTAGTACGCCAGTCAAATGGGTATGAGTGAGAGATTTCTTCTTGGGCTAGAAGGAGGTTACCAAGTTTTTCAATAACAGTTGGAACTACCTTTTCATAGAATTGACCTTCAAACTCAGGACCAGCATTCTTCATCATGATACCACGCTCGTCAACAGTCACTGCGACTTCAAGACCATTAGCAATACCAACATTGTAGTCGTCCTCACCAAAACCAGGGGCGGTATGGACAATACCTGTACCAGAATCTGTTGTAACGTGGTCACCAAGGATAACCAATTCATCTACAGCTGTATCCCATGGATGTTCTGTTACGATGTGGTTCAATTCTTGACCACGGTAAGTTGCCAAAACTTGAACATCAGACCAACCAAATTTCTCAGACAAGCTAGTCAACAATTCTGCAGCAACCACAAACTTACGAGCTTCACCAGCAGGTTGAACCAAAACGTAATCAATATCTGCACCAACAGTCAAACCACGAGAAGCTGTGATGGTAAATGGAGTAGTTGTCCAGACAACGATATAAGTATCTGTATCTAGAACACCTTTGCCATCTTTTACCTTATTGGCATAATAAAGGGAAGTCGAAACCAAATCATGGTATTCAATTTCTGCTTCAGCAAGGGCTGACTCAGATGACCAAGACCAGTAAACTGGCTTGGCACCACGGTAGATATAACCTTTATTAGCCATCTCACCAAATACACGGATTTGGGCTGCTTCATAGTCAGGAGTCAAAGTCACATATGGATTTCCCAATCGCCAGAAACACCCAAACGTTTGAAGTCTTCGCGTTGTTTATCTACTTGAGAAAGAGCGTATTCACGGCAAAGTTTCAAGTACTCAACCAAGTCCATTTCTTTACGTTTAACACCTTGTTTTGCCAAAACTTGCTCGATTGGCAGACCATGCGTATCCCAACCTGGGATAAATGGTGCGTAAAAACCTGACATTGATTTTGAACGAACAATGATATCTTTTGAAATCTTGTTCATAGCGTGTCCAACGTGAATATTTCCGTTCGCGTATGGAGGGCCATCATGCAAGGTGAAATGAGGTTTTCCTTGGTTCAATTCTTGACGACGTTGATAAAGTTTTGCATCTTCCCATTCCTTTTGCCAAACTGGCTCTTTGGTCGGAAGGCCTGCACGCATTTGGAAAGCTGTTTTCCCAAGATTAAGGGTATCTTTGAGTTTCATGGTATCTCCTTTATAAATAATAACAAATTAAAAACCACGACTGCCAAAAAGGACGAAAATCGTGGTACCACCTTTATTCGAAAAAAGACTCAGCTTTTTTCCTCTTATCCCGTAACGTGGGGAACGTCAAATCTTACTCCATTCAGACTTGATTGTTTGAGAGGATAATCTTATCAATAGGGATTACAGGGCTCACACCATCTCCTGCTCGCTGGAAATATAAGGATAAGATATTGTTCTCAGATTATTTCTTATAAAATTGTAACGGATTCTTGCGGTGCATCAAATCCTGGTGCTGAATCAAACGTTTCTGTAGCTGGTGTTGGAGCCGAAGGATGTACTGGAGCTACTTCTGGATCTTCATACATTGGACCAACTGGATGAGCAGGTACTTCTTCAATTTGAGGACTCACTACAGGAGTTGGATTTCCACTTCCTGTTTAGCCTGAGCTTCAAATTCAGCCAATTCTTTATTGGCTGCCTCAATACGAGCCTGTAACTCTGCCATTTCTGCTTGAGAGAACTGACGTGTCATATCAATTGGTTCTTCCTCAATTGGAGCTGGAATCGGTTCTCCAAGTACTTCGCTAACCACTTCTTTAAAAGCTTCATCACTGGTTTGAAGATAAGTAGCTGTTGGACGGAGAATATCTTCCCAATCTGAAGATTCAACAATAGCCAACTGACTCTCAATTGTAGATTTGAGACGTTGGTGGAAGACACGGCTCTTGTTCTTCAATTCTTCTGTTTCAACAGCAACTTTCTTAGCATTGTCTGTTGCTTGACGAAGAATCTCGTTTGCCTTATATTTAGCTTCTTCCAACAAGCGTTGCGCATCTTGCTCTGCTTGGTGAACGATATTGTTTGAACGTTCATGTGCCGCTTGTTTCACTCGCTCAGCTGTGTCTTGGGCAATCAATACAGACTGACTCAATGAATCTTTCATTTCGTCAAAGTAAGACAAACGCTCTTCTAAACTCTTAATACGCAAATCTTTATCATGATTCGCACGAACAAGATCTTCGTAATCACGAACCACAATATCTAAAAATTCATCGACTTCTTCTGGATCAAAACCTCTAAAACGTGTGCTAAAGGTTTTATCTTTGATTTCTAATGATGTAATTGGCATTCTATTCCTCACTTACTTAATAATAACTGGACGGTTATTTTTTTCTTCTCTTTTTTTGTTTGTCCCTTATCTTGAAGCAATCTCAAGCGCCCAAATTTTCTTACACTAATCAAGTCTCCAACTTGAACAATATAATCTGATTTGTCTACCACATGATAATTTACTTGGATAAGTTTCTTTTCAATCAACTGGTTTGCTTGATTCCTAGATAGTTTCAAAACATTTGATAAAAGAACATCTAATCTAAAACTAGATACACATAAATCCAGCTCTCGATACTGTTCTAGCTTATCTATTTTCTCGGTGAAAGGACATTCCTCCAGCGAAACGGGTATACGGCCAATTTTCTTTAATCCATCTTGAAAGAGAAGAAGAAACTGCTGATTAATCATAATCTGCGCCCGTTCTTCATCTACTAGGATATCTCCAAAAAGTTTCCGTTCAATCCCTAATTGATTGATGACTGTCCCTAAAATCTTAGCATGCGTTAAGTGTTCAAATTTATTGGAATACACAATTTCTTGGAGAGATATTTCAAAAATCTGAAAAACTCTGGCTGGAAATAATCTGGGTATAATAAAACTCGAACATACTCACTCGAGACGAATTTCCCCACTACTGCTACAAGCAAGACCATAGGTTTTGGCCAAAAATTTTTTTAATAGTTTCTCCTGATGAGGATTGATAAAAGGAGTTAAAAAAGGAGCATAGCTATCTTCTACCTTCTTTATCCATTCCATTCCCTTATCAAGAAATGGACGATCTTCTATGGAGAAATGCTGGTAAATCCCTTTATTCATCCTAACATCGCCAGAAAACGGACTAGGTTTTCTCCTAAAAATCGAATCAAAACAATCGCAACCCAAACAGATAAATCAAGACCTGCTATCTGTAAAGGCAGGCGTTGCAAAGGAGCAAGCACTGGTTTTACCAATGCTACAATCCAGCGACCCAAACTTGATTCGTAGGCGCTTGGAAACCAAGACATGACAGCAAAGGCTACCAAAATCAGGGAGTAAATATCCACTGCATTATAAATCAGACGAATTAAAAAAATCATTATCGTACTCTATTTCGCTTCATATCAAAGCCAAACTCACCATTTTGTTCTTCATCTGGTAAACGAATATCTTCTACATTCACAATAACATTCACTGGTGTTAACAGATACATAGTAGATGCTACCTTTTTTTCAGATTTCCAGCTAAAAACATGACAAGCTCCATCCAAATAGTCCAAACAACGACAGGGCCTGTACCTCTGTCATATACTGAAAAATCAATTAAAAATACTTTCGTTTCCTGCCAATAAATCAACAATTTCTGTTGCATCTTCATATTTTTCTAGGATAACGAACATCTATAATTACCTTATCAGTTGAACGCTGGCTCTGATTTGCCAATTCCTGTTGTCGTGCATGCAATCTGGTGATATTGCTATCTTTTGCACCAGCAGACTGTGAAGGTTGATTCATTGGGAGAGCCGGTTCCTGTGAAGAATTTACTGGAGTAAACACGGGTTCATTTCCTTTTTTTCATAAGGAACCGTTGAATCCTCATCCTCCGTAAAATAATCTATAAATCTATCGAATCTATCTTTTTAAAGACATGGTTCTCTCCTACTTAAAAAAATGCTGTACCTATACGAACAAAAGGTGGAACCGAATTGAATCGCTTCTTTATAATCACGACTCATTCCCATACTTAACTCGGTCATAGGCATATTTGGAATTTGTTTTTCTTGGATTTCTCTTTGTAAATCTTGGGTCGCCTTGAAAATTTCTTTCAACTGCTCACTGCTAGCCTCAAAAGGAGCCATCGTCATTAAACCAACATATTCAATCTTATCTAGTCTGGCTAACTCTGGCAAGATTTCCAGCAGTTCCTCTCTCGAAAAGCCGTGTTTACTTTCTTCTTTAGAAATATTTACTTGGAGGAAACACTTGATGACTCGGTCACTTCTTTTTTGGATTTCCTCTGCTAGCTTGACTGAATCCAATGCATGGAAATAATCAACGTATTGAATGACATCTTTCACCTTACGTCTTTGTAAGGTACCAATCAAATGCCAAGTCACATCTCGATCTTTTAAAGCTTCATATTTCTCCAGAAACTTATCGACACGATTTTCACCAATATGATGAACACCTAGCGGAAGCAAGGCTTCCGCTGTCGGTACATCTACATACTTGGTAACTGCAATAACAGAGACTGAACCACTCTCCCGATGAGCACTCAGACTCGCCTCTGCGACTTCTCGAAAAACAAGTTCTGTATTTTCTTTTACATTCATTTACTTAACGATTTTTGAAAAATGGAGGTGTATCCAATTCATCTTCATCTTGTGATGTTGGGGCTTCAAAGCGTTCAACTGGAGAAACGACTGAATCTGTTGTACGAACAATCGATTCACGGCGAAGATCCCAATCACCAAAAGCAGATGCTTGAGTTGGTTCCAAACGACGTGGATTTTTGTTTTTGGCAATTCAGCTGTTTCTGCCATATCAAAATGACGATCAAAGCCATGTGAATGAGCTGGTTTCACTGTCTCACGGTAGTTAGTAGTCGGTCTAGCTTGCGGAGCAACAACCTTCTCTACGCGGTCTTGACGAACACCCGTTGCGACAACTGTTACACGAATTTCATCACGCATACTTTCATCAATTGAAGTACCGAGCCAGATGTTCACTCCTTGACCTGCTGCCTGGTTCACAATTTGTGAAGCCTCTTCTGCCTCAATCAAGGTTAAGTCAAGACCACCAGTTACGTTGACAATCACATCTTCTGCTCCATCAATTGTTGTTTCAAGAAGTGGAGAGTAAATTGCCTTACGCGCTGCTTCAACAACACGTTCTTCTCCACTACCGATACCAATCCCCATAAGAGCATTCCCTTTATTTGCCATTACTGTTTTCACATCGGCAAAGTCAAGGTTAATCAATCCTGGATTGGTAATCAAATCAGTAATCCCCTGAACACCTTGGCGAAGAACGTTATCCGCTTCGCTAAGAGCCTCCAAAAGCGGTGTCTTCTTATCAACAATTTCAAGCAAGTTGTTGTTTGAAATAATCAATAGAGTATCTACATGCTCACGTAGTTGATTGATTCCTTCTACAGCAAATTGTCCACGTTTGCTTCCTTCAAAACCAAACGGACGTGTTACAACACCAACTGTAAGAGCACCTAAATCTTTAGCGATACGAGCAATAACAGGAGCAGCTCCAGTTCCAGAGCCTCCTCCCATACCAGCAGTGATGAAGACCATATCTGCACCACTGATAGCTTCCGTCAGTGTTTCTTCGCTTTCTTCAGCAGCTTTACGACCAACCTCAGGTTGACCTCCCGCACCCAAACCACGAGTCAATTTAGGTCCCAACTGAATAACAGTCTCAGCTTTTGTACTACTCAATGCTTGTACATCTGTGTTTGCTGCGATAAATTCTACGCCTGTAACACCTTCGTCGACCATACGGTTGATGGCATTGCCACCGCCTCCACCGACACCAATTACTTTAATCACTGCACCTTGAGCAGCAGCTGTATCAAATGAAAATGTCATAATTTATTTCCTCTTTATTCGTCAAACATGCTTCCGATCAAGCCACGGAAACGATCTGCTAATTTCGGTTTATTTTGTGAAGCTTGTTGGAAATCCGCCATTGGTTCTGTAGGCTCCACCGGCTCTACTTCTGGAGTAGGAGCTGGTTGAACAGGCGTTGATTGTACAAACTGAGCTGTTTTCTGAATCATTCCCCCAAAACTAATTGGTTGATGAATCAGAGCAACTTCACCCTTGACTGCTCTCTGAGCCAAAAGATTGACTTCTGTCAATTGTCCAGCGAATTCCGATAGACTAATCACATGCGCAAAGGCTGGATTGCGAATACCAACTTGGTTTGGAACATAGAGTTTGACACGAACGCCAAAGACTTCTTGAGCCAATTCTACCATACCCGGTAAAATTGCATTTCCACCGATCAAAACAATTCCACCAGGAAGATCCAATAAATGTCTTCTCTCCAAGTCTTGTTTGATTTGTTCAAAAATATGCTTGATTCGTGCAGAAATAATCTCTGACAAGTAATTTTCTGTTACTTCAACAGGTTCTACTTCCCCAATAACCTCTACTTGGAAGGTTTCTTTACTTGCGAGAGGAGGGTAAGCCTCTCCATAGTTTAATTTCAATCCTTCAGCCAACTTCTGAGAAGTTTTCAAGACTTTAGAGATATCCTTAGTTACATAATCTCCGCCTTCTTGGAGAATATTGGTGAACTGAAGTTCTTGGTTACGGATTGTAGCAACAGTCGTCTGTCCTGCCCCCATATCAATCACTGTAGCACCAAATTCACGTTCACCTTCGTTCAAAACTGATTGAACCATTGCTAGTGGTGAAATGATAACATTTTCAACCTGGACACCTGCACGTTCAACTGTCTTACGCAAATTGTGCAAGATAGTACGAGGTCCTGTATAAAGCAAGCCACGCATTTCAAGGCGAACCCCCATCATGCCACGTGGGTCACGAATCCCTTGGAAACCATCCACAATAAATTCTTCAGGAATAAAGGTAATGACTTCACGGTCAGGTGTCATACTCTTTGTCAAAGCTGATTTGACAACATTTTCAACATCTTGATCCGTAATTTCCTTGGTATCAGATGTTACTGGAATCATCCCTTGGGTTGGTTCTACCTGCAGAAGATTGCCAGGCAAGCCGACATTCACTGATTTAATCGAAATGCCTGCCTTTTCTTCTGCTTGGGAAATAGCTGATTTGATAGCAGTTGCTGCTGCATCAATATCAACAATAATTCCATCTTTTACACCTTTACTTTTGGCATTACTCACGCCAATTACATTTAATTCACCATTTCTCTGCTCGGCTACAAGCACCTTAACAGAGCTTGTTCCAATATCTAGACCTGTAAAAAAGCCTTCTCTAGCCATCACATCGCATCCTCTCTATCTTCCAAGTTTCTCACTTCGTAATATTCCATAGCTAGACATGGGCATAGCTATTCACAGAATATTATAACACAAAAAATCTGATTGTGCTTAGTTTTTTCCTAAATTTACTAGCCAATTTTTTTGTTTTTCTGTTCAGAAATTCATTCACTGTAAACTTTATCAACAATTTATCTATTGACAAAAAAGAAAGCTCATTTCTAAGCTTTCTTTGCAATCATTTTTTCTGCTTCTTGTTCTAAAAATAGTTCCAAGATTTTCTTTGTTAACGTAATCGCTGCTGATAAGGCCAGGGAAACGATTAAATAATTAGCTACTAAGCCATGGTCTCCAACCAATGGTGGTTTTGTCAAGAATCCGTAATCTCCACCTGTTACTAAATTGACCACAAAAATCAAGGCATTTAGTGCAAAGGTCATGAGAAAAATTCCCTTCACATCCAGCAATCGCGCGTTATACTGTCTCAATAGATAAACTAAAGAGTTCCCCAAGAGAGCTAAGTGGCCAAAGATAAAAGATAAAATCGTAATATGTGGGAAAGGATAGGCATCTGACACTGGATAAACAAAGGCCGCTAATGTCCCAAATGTTCCCAGCAATGCAAAATACTGCCTATATTTGGACTGACCAGGTAGCAAGAGCACCACAAACATAGCCATACGACAATGGTAAAAGGGTAAACTTTCTGATAGAGGCATATGATTGACCCCATACCAACCATAAAGAAGGATTAACTGAACGGCCTGCAAGATTTGGAAAAATCGTTGGTAAACCTTCTTTTCACGATAACGATAGGCTGTATAGAAGGTCAAGGCCAAGAGTGTAAATATACTGACATACCAATAAAGATCAAACTTGGGTGGCTCTGTTGCTTGGGTCGTAAAGAAAATATCCCATAAATTCATCTAGTATTCCTCATGATTCAAAAATTTTTCCTGCATTTTTATTATACCATGCTATTTGTCAAAAATGGATTTAGAAATACGATAATCATCTTCTTAATCAAGATATTGCTCCCTCTGACCTTGATAAACCTGCCAAAGAATCTCTATTTGCTCCTTGGTAATGCGTTTTTCAGATAAGACTGGCAGTTGGTCAATGGCAAAAAATTGAAGGTCAGCAATTTCTTGATTTTCTTGGAATTGTCCATCAAGAAGCTTACATTCAAAAACAAACTTTGCATATTGCTTGCTCTGTAGTTGGAAACGATTGGTATCAAAAACAGCTAGTAGTCGTTCAACTTTGGCTTTAAAACCGGTTTCTTCTTCAATTTCCTTGAGAATATTTTCTGTTGGAGAATAACCAACCTCACCAAAGCCACCTGGCAAAGCCCAATCATTCTCTCCTTGTCCCCTAACCAGACAAATCTTTTCGTCCTCAACAATCCAAGCACGGACGTCCATTAACGGAGTTGCATAAGCGGAAGTTGGCTTCAAAACTTCTGCCACTTCTTCGGCATCAAGGTCTGATGCTTGATTCAACATTTCAGATAACAGACTTCGCAAGTCTTCATAGCGCTCACGGTCGAAAGGATCTTTTGTAAAGGTTAATCCAGTATCTGTAAGGGCAATCATTCTTTGAAGATACTTGGCAAAATCACTAGCATTCATTTTCTAAACTTTCTACCAACTTGGCCAAATTCATAGAGTTAGAGCCCTTGAGCAAGATTTGATCATTAGCTCCTAGACTTTCCTTGACCTGCTTAACTAGGTCTTCAAATTGGTCTTGGTTTTCTGTTTTCTTGAAGCAGTAAACGTGGCCGATTGGGAACATTTGACTAGCAAGTTGGGCTAATTCAGCAATGTCTGCTCCATAGAAAATAACGGTATCCAGCACATCTGGCGAAAGACTCAAATCATCTGGTTATGAAGTTGAACAGACTGATCACCAAGTTCCTTCATATCCGCCAAGACAGCGATTTTTTTGCCACCTTCATTGGCTGGAATGGCAGAGAATGTCTCCAAAATCAACTTCATGGCTGTCGGATTGGCATTATATACGTCAGACAGGATATCTGCTCCATTGGCTGCTTTCTTCCATTCGGTACGGTTACGCGTCAATTCAAGATTTTGGAAGGCCTGACGAATTTGCTCCTCTGAAACTCCTTCTTGCAGGGCAACATAGGATGCAATCATAGCATTGGTGGCATTGTACTTACCAGTCACTGGCAAATCAAGGGCTTGCTCCAAGAAATTGGCCTTAAAGGTCAAGCTATCCTTACGCTCAACCAAGTCGGTAATTTCCAACTCTGCTCCTTGGCCAAAACGAACTACCTTTTTATCAGTTGGCAAGTAGTCCTCTACAATAGTGTCAGCTGGCGCTAAAAGCAAGGAATTCGAAGACATCCCGTCTGCAATTTGCATTTTTCCTTTAGCAATTTCAGAACGGTCTTTGAAAAAGGCCAAATGGGCTTCTCCAACCAAGGTCACGATGGCTGTTTTTGGATGAGCCAATTCTGACAAGAGATGAATATCTCCCAAGTGATCCTGTCCCATCTCCAAGACCAACTTTTCTGTTCCTTCAGGCATATGGAGAACTGTGTAGGGAAGGCCAATCTCATTATTGTAGTTACCTTGTGTTTTGTAAGTTTTGTAGGTTGTTGATAGCAGGTGCGCCAACATGTCCTTGGTCGTTGTCTTACCATTTGAACCTGTAACTGCAAAGACATCAACTGCCGTTTTTTCAAGATAGTAGGCAGCTAGTTGTTGAAAGGCAGTCAAGACATCATCTACTAGAATGTAAGGGTGATTTGCGACCTCTTTCTCAGACAAGGTTACTGCTGCACCATTTTCAAAGGCTGTTTCGATAAAGCCATGACCATCACGCGCACCCTTGAGGGGCACAAATAAATCTCCTGTTGCAATCAAACGACTATCAAACTCAGCTTTCTCTAACTGGATGTCCTCAAAGGTGCTAATATCATTTTTAGCTCCTACAACTTGGGCCACTTCATGGATTGTTAATTTCATTTCTACTCCTTTAAAAAGGGTTGAAATCCGAGAACTAAAATCACCTTGCAGTGATGGTTCTGGTTTCTACCCTCTCTTTCATTCTTATAGCAAATGCGCTTCGCGCTTGTCAAAACTTTCCTTAGCAAGATCAACCAAATGCTCGATTAGGTCTGGGTAGCTGATTCCCATATTGTCCCAAAGTAGTGGATACATAGACCACTGGGTAAAACCTGGCATGGTATTGAGTTCATTTAGGAAGATTTCTCCCTTATCTGTATAGAAGAAATCACAACGAGATAGACCTAAACCACCAATGGCACGGAAGGCCGTTTCTGCATTTTGACGCATGACAGCTATCACATCATCACTAATCTTGGCTGGGATGTCCATAGTAATCTTGTTATCAATATACTTGGCATCGTAGTCATAAAAGGCTACATCCTTGACCACTTCTCCTGGCAGCGTGCTTTTGACATCGTAGTTGCCCAAGAGACCAACCTCGATTTCACGGGCATTGACCCCTTGCTCTACCAAGACACGGCTGTCATATCGGAAGGCAAGTTCCAAAGCTTGGCGGAGTTCTTCTTGATTTTCAGATTTTGAAATACCGACACTAGAACCCATGTTTGACGGCTTAGTGAAGACTGGATAAGTCAATTTTTCTTCCACTTCTGCAATTTTAGCAGTCACATCATCACCTTCGACAATAGCCACATAAGGAACTTGGGCAATACCAGCAGATTCTAAAACACGCTTGGTCGTGATTTTATCCATGGCAAGACTTGATGACAAGATATTGCAGCCGACATACGGCATTCTCAAAACTTCTAAAAATCCTTGAACAGAGCCGTCTTCTCCCATCGGACCGTGAAGAACTGGAAAGACAACTGCCCCTTCTTCGTAGATGGCACTTGGTGTAACTTTCTTATCCCAATCAATGGTCGCATTGGTCATGAGACGGTCCTCTTGACCTGGAGTCTGACTAAACTCTTGCGTTTTGATAAAGTCACCTGACTGACTGATAAGAAAGTCTTAACTGTGAAACGGTCGTAATTGACCGCACGCATGACACTTTCCGCTGAAAGGACAGAGACTTCGCGTTCCGCACTCCGTCCACCATATAAAAGAATAATCGTTTGTTTCATATTACTTGTCCTAATTCTACTAGAATACTCGCTCTTTAGTATATCATATTTGCTTGGTTTTTTAAAACTTGAACCTGATCCTACTCATCACACTATACAAAAAGAGGCCGATATGAACGATTTTCAGCCTCCTTGATTTTTTTATAAATGAATGGAGTTCGTAAATTTGTCCACACTTACAACTCTGTTCGATTTTCAATAGCCCGTAAGAGGGTCACTTCGTCCGCATACTCGATATCTGCTCCCACAGCAAGGCCTCGTGCCAGGCGCGTAACCTTGATCCCAGCTGGCTTGAGTAAACGGGAAAGATACATGGAAGTCGCTTCCCCATCTGCTGTGGCATTGGTTGCTACGATTACTTCTGAAACCTCACTATCCATCAGACGAGTCATGAGACTCTTGAGATTGATATCGTCTGGACTGATACCATTCATAGGAGAAATAAGACCATGTAAGACATGATAGAGTCCATGGTATTCTTGGATATTTTCCATGGCCGCCACATCCCGACTATCCTCTAGCACCAAAATCGTTGTCTGGTCACGAGTCGGATCAGTACAGATAGAACAAGGATCGTCGTCTGTCAAACGTCCACAAATAGAACAGTAGGTCAATTCTCTCTTAGCAGAAAGGAGATTTTTTGCAAATTCATTGACATCATCATCAGACATCCCAATCGTATAAAAGGCCAGACGCGTAGCCGTCTTAATCCCGATACCTGGTAACTTGGAATAACTGTCAATCAGCTTGGCAATGGGTGTTGGATAAAGCATAATTTCCTTTCTAGTTCATTGGATGGTATTTTTGATACAGATTGATAATGTCACGCGCAATGGAAGGTCCTACACCATTTGTTAGATTGGTATTATGAGGAAAGACCACTGCAACAGCGATTTGGGGATTATCAGATGGGGCATAGGCCACCGCATTGGTATTGGTTGCTTGCTGACCATCTGCCACATAGCTTTCGGCTGTACCCGTTTTTCCGCTAATGGATACCAAGGCACCATTTGAAAAGGCACGTCCAGTTGTCAATCCACTAGTCCCATGAGCAACCTGATAAAAACCTTGGTGCAAGACACTCATATCGGAATCGGATATATTGACCTTATTCATCTCTGTCGGTTGCAGTTGCTGAATCAAGTCGCCCAGTCCTCCCTTATCATTATTTCCATAAATGCCTTCAACAATACGAGGAGCCACACGAACACCATCATTTGCAATAGTTGCTACATACTGAGCCAATTGCATCGGCGTATAGTTATCAAACTGCCCAAAGGCATTGGTAATGAAATTGGCAAAGTTATACTCTTTGGGAATAAATCCAGTAGATTCATCTGGTAGGTCAATCCCAGTCGCAGACCCCAAGCCATATTCACCAAAGGTTGAACGCAATTTACCCATAGCAGACTCTAGATTGCTGGTGCCGACAAACATATTTGGTTGATAGGTTTGCCCCATAAGACCTAAGGCTGTTTGGACCATATAAGTATTGGATGAATACTCCAGAGCTTGAACCGCCGTAATCGGCATTGGCCCAGAAAAGGCAGTATACCAAGAATTAATTGGGAGCTGAACCTTGGAAGACAATGGACTGGTCTGTCAAGGTCTGATTTCCTGACAAGACTCCATTTTCCCAACCTGAGCTGATGGTCGCCGCCTTGACAACCGATCCTGGAACAAAGACATTGGTTACCGTTCCCAAGGAATCAGGCGTCAACTCTCCCGTTTTCAAGTCCTGTTTAATCCCTGACATAGACAAAACAGCACCTGTTTTTGGGTTAAGGGCGACTGCATACACACCTTCAGAATACTTGGCTCCACCATTCCCCAACTCCGAATTGAAATAACTTTTCAGCAAGGAATCCACGCTATCTTGGAAGGCCAAATCAATGGTCAGTTTAATATTATTCCCTTTGGTACCATCTTCGATATTTTCGACACTTTCCATATTACCGTACTTATCTAGATGAATTTCCTTCACCGAGCGTTTACCTTGCAAGGTTTCCTCGTATTGCTTCTCTAGATAAGAGGTACCAACACGGTCATTTAGAGAGTAACCTTTTTTAAGATAAGCATCTGCTTCTTCCGCTGGGAGACCAGCTTTTTCACTGGATACACTACCTACTATAGAAGAAAGGGAAGTCTCTAGAACTTTTCGATCCCATGAAGTTGAAATACTGACACCGGGTAATTGTTTCGAAGCAGAGGCAATCAGAGCAATCTGGGTATCTGTAAGAGCATCTGTCACAATGGTTCCTGTCGCAAAATTTCCAACGGCATTTAACTGACTAAAAAGATAGATTTCTTTCTTTTCATCCTCTGTATAGTTTAGTTGACTCGCTTGGACACTATCGACCGCATTGTTATACAGTTCTGATTCGGATAGACGATTGCCATCTGAATTCAAGCGTTTCTCACTTGGGAGAGCCTCCACTGTTTTTTTTTATAGATTTCAGGATCAGCCAAATAGTAATCTGCCAACTGGCGTTCTGTCAAATTTGGCGAACTGATGCTCACATATCCCAGTAACTGACTAGCGATTTCTTTTAAATCTTTAGCCGTCATTTTATTACTACGCGTAAAGGAAACAACCTGCTTTAACGTATTTTCTACCAAAGGTTTTCCACTAGCATCATAAATTTCCCCACGGGCAGAACTGGTTGTGACCTTGGTCTGACTAGCTGAGGCTAGCTTTTTTTCGTAAAAATCCTTGTTCAAAACCTGCATATACAACAAACGACCAATAATAGTCATAAAGAGTAAAATGACGATTGAAAACAATAAATTAAGCCGAATCGGAATCGAATGGCTGTTAAATTTTCTCATACAAATCAGTCTCATTTCTAACTTAAAATCTTACTCTTAATTGTACCACAATTTGAGCAGAAAATTATGGAAAAGAAAGAAGCTTTTTTTCGTTTTTACAGTAAGATACGTTTTTATTTATTCATCCCTATATTATATGTTATAATGAATGTAAAAGTTCAATAATCTAGTCTTTTTCCAACACGACTCATTTAAAGGAGCCTTCCCTATGGACAAACCAGATATCGCAACTATCATTGATTCACATTTTGAAGAAATGACAGACCTAGAGCAAGAAATCGCTCGCTATTTTTTACAAGCAGAAACCATTACAGATGATTTATCTTCCCAACAGGTCACTCAAAAATTACATATCTCCCAGGCTGCTCTGACCCGCTTTGCTAAAAAGTGTGGCTTTACAGGTTATCGAGAATTTATTTTCCAATACCAACATCAGGCAGAAAATCAAACCAACCAAGTCTCCAAGCACAGTCCACTGACCAAACGAGTCCTCAGAAGCTATAGCAATATGAGGGAACAAACACAAGACTTGATTGACGAAATCCAACTAGAACGAATTGCCCAATTAATCGAAGATGCTGAGCGTGTCTACTTCTTCGGAACAGGAAGTTCTGGCCTTGTTGCTCGTGAAATGAAATTGCGCTTCATGCGTCTGGGTGTGGTCTGCGAGGCTTTGACCGATCAAGACGGCTTTGCCTGGACAACCAGTATTATGGACGAAAATTGTCTCGTACTTGGTTTCTCACTTTCTGGCACAACTCCCTCTATTTTAGACAGTTTATTAGACGCTAAGGAGATGGGGGCAAAGACTGTACTCTTTTCAAGTGTCCCAAATAAAGATAGTCAGACCTACACAGAGACTGTTCTGGTAGCCACCCACAGCCAGCCTTCCTATATCCAACGAATATCCGCTCAACTTCCTATGCTCTTCTTCATCGATTTGATTTATGCCTACTTTTTGGAAATCAATCGCGAAAGCAAGGAAAAAATCTTTAATAGCTACTGGGAAAATAAAAAACTCAACGGCTATCGTAGACAAAAACGTATAAGAAAATCCTAGTTTGGTTGAGTCAAACTAGGATTTTTATTCATCACTAAACATACCTCTTCAAGATTATGAATCAGTCGTATCTTGACTTGGTCTTAAATAACTTCATATAATCGCTTTTTGAAGGGAGTAAATAAGCAAATCTGACGGTATCCTCAACAATTGTATATAATACGATGTAATCCTTACTCAAGGTCAATCCTCGCGTTTGGTAGTGAGGATCTAATTTCTTACCAAATTTTTCATCGGCATCAAATCCAGCTTGGGGGAAAATTTCTAGCCGATTAATATCTTTTCTAATATTGGCTACTTTTCGTCTAGCAGCTCTACAGAACCGATTTCCTCCGCTATATACTGATATATTTTATCCAGACTATCAATCACTCTAGGAGAATACAAAATCCTATATCTTTTATAATCCATAGCGTGTCACGACATCTTCATCTGTCAAGTAATTTCCAGCCTCAATCTTGGCATAACTTTCTTGAACTTCTGCTTGTAATTGTCTAAACAAATACTCCTTCTCTAATTCCTCTTCACTCAGTAAATCTACTTCATTTGTTACGGCAACATTCTTTAAAAATAATCTAAGTGCCGATGAAAGAGAGAGATTTTTTTCTTTTAACACTTCCATGGCATCATTTACTAATTCTCTATTAGCTTGGAAGGTCACAATTTTATTTGAATTCGCTATAGATATTTTATATAACTCCTTTATATATTTTATTTATTATCTCACGATTATAAAGAAAGTCAAGGGAATTTGATTAGAAAATCCTAGTTTGGCTGGGCCAAACTAGGATTGTTTTGTATTGATACTCTTCGAAAATCTCTTCAAACCACGTCAGCTTCGCCTTGCCGTACTCAAGTACTGCCTACGGCTAGCTTCCTAGTTTGCTCTTTGATTTTCATTGAGTATAAAATGATAGTAAGCTCCCAACATACCTGCTGTATTTTGATGATGGGCAAATTCTAATCTCGTCTTATCAGCTAGGCTTGGCACCAAGGCATCTTTCAAGGCTTTACGGATCTTGGGTTTGAGGATAGCCTCTTGTCCCATGATACCGCCACCGAGAATGACTACTTCTGGATTGGCCACATAGCAAATATTTGCCAGACCTTTTCCTAGATAGTCTACCATGCGGTCAATACCTTCCATGCAGAGTTTATTGCCTTCAGTGGCTTCCTTAAAGATGCGTCGGCCATTCCACTGATCAACTGGATCGCCATGACCTGTTGCTACATACTCCACCAATGCTGTCGTAGAAGCCAAGTCTTGGGAAAGCTCCATCCTGCATATGCATATAACCGACTTCGCAGGCTGAATTGCTAAAGCCATGGAAGACTTTTCCATCCATAATCAAACAACCACCGATACCTGTTCCAATAGTCAAGCAAAGGGTGACACTTGCTCCCTTTCCTGAACCAGATACTGCCTCAGCCAGACCTGCACAGTTGACATCATTTTCAATCTCACAAGGAATATGAAAGCTAGTCTCGATTTCCTTTTTGAACTGGGTGCCTGCGTAGTTAGGAATTTGAGGCCCAGCGTAGAAAATCTCACCCTTGTCTGGATCCACCATTCCTGCAGAAGAAATGGCAACACCTGCTACTAGGCCTTTTTCTAAATAGCTGGCTACGATATCTTTGGTCTTTTGTAAGATATGTGGTCCACCCTTATGCGCCTCTGTTGGCATTTCATGCGATTCAACAAGTTGGCCTTCTTGGTCGATCAAACCATATTTGATATTTGTTCCACCGATATCAATTGCAACGTAATGTGTCATAAATACCTCCTTATGGATTAGAGGAAGCGCTCCTTGGTTTCACGAATCAAGGCTGCAGCTGCTTCTACAACTGGACGATCTTCTTCAGTCACTGGTGTCAACGGTGAACGAACAGAACCAATATTCAAACCTTCATTGATTTTCAAAACTTCCTTAATCACACCATACATATTTCCATGTGCAGCAGTCAATTTGCCAATGATTGCGTTGATAGCATACTGCAATTCACGCGCTGTTTCCAAGTCCTTGTCAGCAATCAATTGGTTGAGTTTCAAGAAGAGTTCTGGCATCGCACCATAAGTACCACCGATACCAGCTTTAGCTCCCATGAGACGACCACCTAGGAATTGCTCATCTGGACCATTAAAGACGATGTGGTCTTCCCCACCAAGGCTGGCAAAGGTTTGGATATCTTGAACTGGCATAGAAGAATTCTTAACACCGATAACACGTGGATTTTTCAACATTTCTGTGTATAGGCTTGGAGTCAAAGCTACTCCTGCCAATTGAGGAATGTTGTAAATCACGTAGTCTGTATTTGGAGCTGCAGAACTGATATCATTCCAATATTTAGCAACTGAGTATTCTGGCAAGCGGAAGTAAATTGGTGGAATCGTTGCAATAGCATCTACACCCAAGCTTTCTGCGTGGCGAGCAAGTTCCATACTATCCTTTGTATTGTTGCAAGCAACGTGAGCAATAATTGTTAATTTCCCTTTGGCAACTGCCATGACTTCTTCCAAAATCAACTTACGGTCTTCAACGCTTTGGTAGATACATTCACCAGAAGAGCCATTGACATAGAGACCCTGAACTCCCTTATCAATGAAGTATTGAACCAAGGCACGCGTACGCTCTGGACTGACTTCTCCTTGATCATCATAACATGCGTAGAAGGCTGGAATGACACCTTCGTATTTTTTTAAATCTGACATAGATTTTCTCCTAAGATTTCTTTTTTTCTGCTAACAGCAGGATTTATTCTTTACGTGTTTAGTATACACCTTGTGAAAAACGCTTTCAATATCTTGTGTACACTTAGATTTTAGTTTCGATATGAATTTTGAAATGTTTATGTCTTGAAAGTAGTTTCATAGACAAGTCATCTTATTGGTATTTTGCGAAAATTTTCTCCATCAATCCAGTCTGGATAAAGACCAAGAGCCCAAACCCAAAAAGCAGGAAGGCTGAGCCACCTAAAAGTAAACTGAAGGCGGACAGATAAAGAACCATCACAATGAGAAAGAGAATGGCTAACATAAGGAAGAACCACGGAAAGTTAAAACTTGCCAAGATAAGTCCTTTTTGCAGCACTTCTTTCCAAGATAGGTCATAACATGCAGCGATTGGATAGCTAGCCAACATCACGATAGTGAGGAAGATAAGAATACCTAGACAAATAGCTTTTACCATTTGGAAAGTCATAGCTGTCTGACCCCAGAAGAGATAGAGGTCTAGAAGACTTAATGAGACAATGCCCAACTCAAGCAGACCTAACTGAAGACCTAGTTTCAGATTTTGCTTGAAAGCTCTTAGATAGATTTTAAAGACAGGCACACGTCTGCTCTTCTTAATCTCAAACATAGTCTCGTAAAGGCTAATCTTGGCCACTCCAATCGTCACGATGGGCAAACAAGAGACGACAAAAAGAAGATTGGCTGTCACGATATCCAAGACCTTCTCACTAAAACGCATGAGAAAATTATCTGTATCAAATGCTGCCTTGATAAGGCTTACTCCTTTTTGTGCCATGTTTACTCCTCCTGATTTTTTTAATCAATCAAAATTTTAAAGAGATATTTGCGAACCTTCTCTTCCATACCTGCATAGCCATTTGGCTGGTGCGGTTCTCCTGGGAAGAAAATCGCAAAATTGTGATAACCCAACAAGAGTGGGTATTTTTCATGACAATGAACAAAGCCAATGTCACTCGCTTCGTCGAATGCTACTGCCTCGTCTTTGATGCGTGAACCGTAGCTCGAATATTCATGCCCTTCTACCAGCAAATGCAAATCTGCATAGTTCTTATGATGCTCAAATTGATCATTTTCAGATTGATTGAGGACATTTTCCTGAACAACTAGAAAGACTTTATCTCCGTCAATCTCATACTTACCTAATTCGAAAGAATCCTTACGATGTTGGTAGAGATAGTCGATAGCCTTGTCTAGATTGGGATGAATCCCTTTGTATAAGCTAATGTTTTTCAAATCGTCAAAAATCATACTCTTTCCTTCGTTTCTGATAGTTAACTAAAATCATTCTTAAGTTGATAAGTGTCTAACAAAATCTCCAAGGTAAGAAAATACCCAACATTTTGTAGACACTTATAACACCTATATTCCCATAGCATGTCAAGACCACTTCCGCAATCTTGACACACCAGTTTACTTTTCTTATCCTTTAACAGCTCCCATAGTAATCCCCTGTGTGAAGGATTTTTGGAAGACTAGGAAGACTGTTACGATTGGCACGGCTGCAAGAGCAGCACCCGCCATAATCAAACCATAGTTGGTTGCCATTTCAGCCTGCATGGTCGCAACCCCAAGTGAGATGGTCAAGTTTTGACGTGAAGTCAACATAACCAACTGCATGAAGTAGTCGTTCCATGTATTGATGAAGGTGAAGATTGCAAGGGCTGCAAATCCTGGCTTCACAATTGGAAAGGCTACGCTCCAGAAGGTACGAATCTCACCACAACCGTCGATTTTAGCTGATTCAAGCAATTCTGTAGGGATATTCTCACTGAATTGTTTCATGAGGAAGACCCCGAATGGCCATCCAATCAAAGGCAAGATAACTGCCCAAAGAGTGTCATGGATTCCCATGAAGTTGACGATACGTACCAATGGTACAAGGACAACTTGTTTTGGAAGTGCCATGGCAGCGATAAAGATGGCAAAGAGAATACGCTGACCATAGAAACGTTTTTTAGCCAATACATAACCTGCTAAAGATGAGGTCGCACAGACTAAGAACATAGTTACAAGTGAGATAAATACTGAGTTCCACATCCACTGCAAGGCAGGGTTTTGCACCATAAGTTGTTGGAAGTTTTCCATGGTTGGCATTTTAGGGAACCATTGTGGTGGAATAACGATTGTATCAGGTTGTGACTTGAATGCCCCTGTCAAAAATCCAGTAGAATGGAAAAGATAAACGCTACAGTCAACAAGAGCAAAATGATTGTTGAAATAACAGTAAAAGGCTGTTAATGGTTTTTCTGTAGATTGCATAGCTGTCTCCTTTCTTTAGTATTCTACGTCGTTTCCAAGTACTTCTAAATTGAACAAAAAGCTACGATAGCAATCATGACTGTCAAGAAGACACCAATTGTGTTGGCATAGCCGTATTCTGTCAATTGGAAGGCTTTTTCGTAAAGGTAATACATAAGTGTACTTGTTGAGTAGTTTGGACCACCAGATGTCAAAAGCTGAATCAAGGCGAAACATTGAAATGAGTTGATTGTTGTGATGATTGCAATATAAAGAGTTGTTGGAAGAAGGCTTAGCCATTTAATCTTCCAGAAAACTTGAAACTCAGTTTGACCGTCAACACGCGCCGCTTCAACCAGTGAATTGTCAATATTCCCCATAGCAGCAATATAAAGGATAATCGGCTGACCAACTGAAGTTGTCAAAAGGATAATCATAATCGCCATCAAAAGCCTGAGTGTTTGTCTCCCAGCCAAGAAATGTTCTGGCTGATGATATGACTTGACTTGAGGACAAAGTTTAGAATCCCTGATAGTGGGTCATAGATCCATTTCCATACAACTGTTACGGCAACACTACCTGTTACAACAGGAAGGAAGAAGACAAAGCGATAGAATGATCTAGCGATAGCATTTTGGTGATAGGTTTGCGATGCTACAAAGAGTGAGAATAGAACAACAACTGGCACAGATCCAATAACCAGGATAACCGTGTTGATCAAAGACTTCATAAAGACAGGGTCTTTAAACATACGGATATAGTTGTTTAAAGCCTACAAACTCAAAGTTTGTCATAGAGTAATTAAAGAAACTTGTAATGAATCCCATCACCATAGGAGCCAATACAAAGATGACAAAGAAGAACAACACTGGCGCTAGGAAAGCATAAGAAATAATAGTTTCTCTCATACGAATTTTATTAACTTTCACTGTCGGCACCTCTCTTTCAAATAGAATAATTTTTTGACTTTCTTGAACTGTTTTAAAATCAAAATGAAATTTTTTAAGATTCGCTTATGTAAGAACTTCATTTTAATTTCGTGACAGTTCCTTACATTTCAAACAAAATCCTCCCTTTTCTTACATAGACGTTGCACAGGGAAAAGGGAGGGATCAATCTGATTTAGTGCTTATTGTTTTGTAGCTTTTTTAATTGTTTCGTTAGCTTTTTCAGTGAAGGCTTTCAAAGCGTCCGCTGGTTTTTCGTCACCATTTGATACAGATTGCAACATTGGGAACCAAAGTGTTCTCATTTCAGCAAAACCATTGATAGTGTTGTAGTATGGTGAGTAGTATTTAGTCCAACCACTGATTGTTTCCATACGTTTGTCTTCATAAAGTTTGCCAAATGAAGTACGAACTGGGAAGGTACCTGTACGAACAACGTCTTTTGGACCCCATTCTTTATCATCCGCAATAAATTGAATGAATTTCTTAGATGCTGCAACTTTCTTGTCGTCTTTGTTGTTGAATACTGCAAATCCGTTTACAAGGTATTCAAGAGCTGGTTTACCTGAATCTGATGGGAATGGTACTTCTACCACTTCTACTTTACTTGCTTCCAAGAGTTTAGCTTGGATACCATTTTGAGATGGTGCCCAAAGGATTGTGTAAGATGTTTGACCGTTAGCAAAGTTTTGGATATCTGCTCCACCGTCAAATTGTGAACCGTTGTTCAACAAACCGTCTTTGATCCAGCTAGCTGCTTTTTCAAGACCTTTGACGAATTTAGGATCATCAGTTGTATATTTTGTTACATCTTTATCTGTTACAGAACCGCCGTAAAGGTTTGAGATAAAGGCACGTGTTCCTTGGTCTCCCCCTTGACCAGAACTGAACAATGAACCTGGTGTGTAGCCTTTGTCTTTAAGCGCTTTCAAAACTTTTTCAAAATCATCAGTTGTCCAACCTTCTTTTACAAGGTTTGCAACTCCAGCTTCTTCCAACATTTTCTTGTTCATAGCCATGTAGAATGGAGCTGAACTGATTGGATACATGTAAGCTTTATCTCCAGCCTTACTTGCTTGTACAATGTTTTCGTTGTTGACATCTTTGACAAATTCATCTGTGAAAATATCATTCAATTCAGCTAATTTACCATTTTTACCGTATTGGATGATACGTCCTGGTGCGTCAAAAAGTACGTCTGGAGCTGTCCCTGCTTCGATAGCTGTTGTGATTTTTTCAGGACCAGACTTGAAGTCGATGGTTTCCAATTTCACTTTTACATCTGGATTTGCTTTTTCAAAAGCTTCGATGATTGATTTTTCATATGTTCCAACACCGTCACCAGTTTTTTCTTGAGTGAAGACTGGGAATGCCCACCAAGTGATTTCTGTTTTTCCACTATCGCTACCAGATTTTCCAGCATCTTTACTTCCACCAGAATTACCACATGCAGCAAGGCCAAGAACCGCAGCACCCGCAAGTACTGTACAAGCTAGTTTTCTAAATTTCATTTGTATTCTCCTAATTGATAAGCGTATCCATATTGGATAATAAGTTAGATTGCATTTGTATACGTTTTCATTTTATCCGACGCATTCACCACTCTCCTCTGTTTTTAAATTGTGTTATTTAAGACCAGCAACGAAGCGTTCTGTAATCTCTTTTGGTCTAGTAATAGCGCCACCGACAACAATACCTCGCACTCCATATCCAAGGATTTGTTTGGCTTGTTCTGGTGTATGAATTTTCCCTTCTGCAATGACATCTACACCGGCATCACAGAGTTTTTTAATTAATTCAAAATCGGGACCATCCACTTTAGGACTGTAAGATGTGTATCCTGATAAGGTTGTTCCGACAAAGTCAATTCCCGCTTCAATAGCTGCTAGGCCTCTTCAAAAAGTACTTGTGTCAGCCATCAAGAGCTGGCATAGATATTTCTCTTAACCTGACGAATGAACTCTTGAATTTCCAAACCATCATAGCGTTCGCGTTTAGTACAGTCTCAGAGCAATCACTTCAATATCTAGTTCTGCTAGTTCATCAACTTCTTTCATAGTAGCAGTGATGAAGGGTTCTTGCGGTGGATAATCTCGTTTAATTATCCCAATGATTGGAAGGTTGGTAACCTCCTTGATTTCTTTTGATATCGCGAACACTGTTTGCTCGGATACCGACTGCTCCACCCTTGCTCAGCCGCTTTGACCAGCAAGGGAATGACCTCCCGCTTCTGTATAAAGCGGTTCGTGAGGAAGGGCCTCGACAAGAAACGATGGATTCCATCTTTGATTTGTGCAATCAAGGCTTCTTTAGCAATCTGTAGCATCCTCTTTCCTCCTTTTTTCTGTTTCTATGAGATTATTATATATTATCTGTGAAGCGCTTTCAATGCTTTGTAGTAGGATAGATTCCAGTTTCAAAAGTATTTTATAGAACAGCTGTTTCTGAAAGTAGTTTCAGGATAACATAAATATCCGTATATACAACCAAATGAACTGAAAACTCTTCGAAAATCAGTCTCAAACCACGTCAGCGTCGCCTGACCGTACTCAAGTACAGCTTGCGGCTAGCTTCCTAGTTTGCTCTTTGATTTTCATTAAGTATAAAACTAATAAGAATCACAATAAGCTCATTCATAAATGGTTACCTAAAGAAACTGAAAAACGACTTCTAAAGAAGTCGCATTCATCAAAATTGGATTAACAACTATCATATGCTTGAACTACAAGTCTCCCAGAGATTTTTGTTGCTAACTAACTTGAAATTTAGCGTTTGTATTTGAACGACAAGCCTAACACAGAGATGTTTTTCTCATGTCTATAATTAGCTTTTATTTACTCAAGAAGTTCCAATTAAATTTCTTATAAAAAATTGTATAGCGATTTTGACTATTCTCGCTATGTTCATATAAAATTCCGTATTCTCCGTCACCTAAGTCTTGTAATGAATTATATGCAAATTCCCCACCTTGAATTAGATTATGCTTCAACCAAGTTAACTCGCCATTTTTCTCAACACGTGCCAAGTGAACTAGACCATCTTTTCGTTCGCGTCCTGGTCCAGCAGCATTGCTAAGAATAATATACTCTTTCCCATCATGCATAGTATGAATAGCTGACATTTGCACATAGGCATCTTTTACTTCTGGATAACGTTTGATTGTTTTCTCCCAAGTCACTCCACCATCTTTACTAGTAGCAACCTGAAGATCCCCAGTCAAGCCACGCATGAAGAGTTTGACATCACCATTATTTAATTGAAGAACAGTTGATTCTGTATTTTGAGCGCCACTATTATTCATATTAGACGAGTAGATGACACTATTTCCAACAGGTCGATTATCATTTGGGGCTTCTCCAGCATGCCAAGTTACCCCATGATCATCTGAATAAATTAGACGCGAAGACTGCGAACCACCTAAATGCGAAATACTGTTTGTTGTATAAGCTGGTACCAATATCCGTCCCTTATGCTTACCTGTACGTAATACAATACCTGTTCCAGGACCTGTTCCAAGGAATTTCATCCAATCTTGTCGAATCCCCTGGTGTGATATCTTTCGGTGCAGACCATGTTTTACCATCATCATCACTATAAGACATCCATAAATAGCTAGTATTTGCAACTCTAAAAGGATTTTTCGTACTTTGTGCAAAGTAAACATTACCAATTAAATCCTTCCCTTTATACAAATCACCTTTGTCGCTATATCCTAGTTTTTTGGGATTTACTACAACATGATAATCTGTTTTTTGATTTTTAGAATTATAAACTTCACCATTTTCACGAATTGTATAATATCCTTTTTCGCCTGTTTTATATAAAATTTGATAAGTTTTATCCCCTATACGCTCGTATGCTTTTTCAGGTTTAGCAGGCATACCGAATACTGCTTTTCCTTCTGGGAACATATCATAAACCGAAAAGATTCTCTTAGTTTCCGAATCTTGAACTAATACCATATCAATATTTAATGGCGACGGAGCAGTTTTGTCTTTGGCATCTGGATTATCACGAAGATTAGAAATTGTTATTCTATCTCCCCACGTCTCTCCTCCGTCCTGACTTCGACGAACTACCATACCAATATCTCCCCAATCTGCGAATTGTAAACGTCTTTCATCCGCTCCGGCAATTAATGTGCCTTTATCTGTTTTTAGCAGTGCTGGAATTCGGTAAAGTATTAATTCCATCCTTATTCAATCCACCATTTACACCACTTACAAAAACTTCCTTCTTCTCTGTAATTTTTGCACTTTCCGATGATTTCACTTCTAAATCCGCTACTTTAAATAATTGACTGCGTTTCCCTACTTCTTCAGGCGTCAAGGCACGATCATATACAGTCAGATTACGAACTTGAAGATTGGATCCCCACATTGTTTGGTTTGCTCTCTTAGTAGCTCCAATCTGAACCTGATTAACATCTGGCATATCTTGAATAAAACGACCAGATTTTGTATTTGTTCTAGATAAAACTCCATTGACATATAAAAACGAACTTGTCCATTTGGTTGGTCTGCTTTTTGGTCTTTCCACTGTGAAAGTAACTGAATTCCATTGACCAGGTTTTTACTTTAAGCGTGCATCTGAATAACTTCCGTAGAAATGATTTCCATCAGCTCCTCGATAGCTTCGACCATTGCAGTACCTTTATTAACAGACATACTGAAATATTCTGTCTCTTTTCTTATCACTTGATACAGAAAAGAGATTATAGAATTGCGGAGCATTAGCATCTGGTTTAAACTCCATATGAATAGTCGCATTTTGAAGATGTTTCAACTTATCTAATGCTTCTGCCAAGTCAACTCTTTGCCCATTTCCAGCATTCGTAGCAAGGTCTTCTTTTTCAAATACAGTTTTAACATTCTTCAAATCTCTGGCAAAGTAATCACGTGGAGGAAGCACAACGTCATCTACACTTCTAGTTTTTCCTGGAAGATTCTCTGTTTTTTCTCCTCTTCCTGCATTTGATTCTACTGGAAAATTTCTAGAATTTCCCCCTTGATTAATTGGCACTTCTTCTTTCAGACTTTCCTTTTTAATTTCACCTCCATTAACAATTGCTGAAGCTAATTTACTAGAATCTACTTCTATTATAGGTCCCTGATACAGATGTTCTACTTTCTAAAGTAGTTTCAACCTTATTTGCATCAATATTAGTAGTGGTTTCTTGTGCTAATACTGGTGAAATACCAGACAAGACCGAGCCGATAACTATAGAAGCAACTCCGATAGTAAATTTTCTAATACCATATCGGTTTTTACGATTAATAAAACTCTGATTCATATAACTCCTCCGATGCTTTTGCTAAGCGATTTTTTAAAATTTTTGAATTAGTTAAAAAGTTAGCACTGGAAAGCAATTCAACTAATACGATTGCTTATTCTTGATTAATCTATGACTCTCTAAAAGTAATTATTTTTATTTCATAAAAATCTAGATTTTTCTTTATTATACAATAAAAACAATATATTTTTCTATATTAATCTACAATAGATTCTATTTTTCAGAAATATTTTTTTATACTTCTATATTCTTTAAAAGTACTTTCGACTTCTATAACAAAAAGAAAAATAATATATTCTCCAATGTCATTAAGTTAGGACTAAACTTTCTCCTTCAATAAAGAGTGTAAACGATAACCCCTGAGCCTTTTGTTTCATATTTTTCTCTTTTCGCTTTACAATTAGCTTGAACACCTTTACTGTATCGCGCTTGGAATTTTTTGAGCATAATCTTCGATGCGCGAGTCTGGTATAAAAAGATTTTGATTTTAGGAATTCTTTATTATGAATTTTAAAAATCGATAGATTAGACGAAAAAGCGAACAATACAGAATTCTGAGTGTCAGATAACTCGTTTTGTTCGCTTTTTATATTTAAGGCTAGACTTTTGTCCCAGACTCGGTTTATTTTATATAAACATAAAAGTTCAAAGAACAACTGAAGAAAAATTAACTGTCTTTTCGTTTATAAGTAATCATTACTCCAAGGATCGTTCCCACAAAACCAAATAAGATTGTTAGTAATGAAGCAGACTCACCTGTATTTGGTAACATAGTTTGTTCATCGTTACCTACTGTCTTATCTAATTGATTAAATCCTGATCTCTCATTTGTAGATAACAGTTTAGGGGATAGAGAAAGTTCCTCGTTCTTTTTAGCTTCTATAGGTTTTTTAAATGGTGGATTGTCGATAGAGAATCGGAAAGTCATCGCATAAATACTAGAATTGCTAATCTCAAAAATAATCTTTCCATCTTTTTGTTCGAATTCAATAGTGTATAGGTTTCCTTCTGGATCTACAGCATAAACATTCTCAACAGACTGATCCATAGCAAAAGTAACTAGGACTTTTCCGTTAGGCTGAACAGTTCTAGCAGCTGTATCCTTTAATTGAATATCAAATGCTTTATAGTTTAATGAACTTAGATCACTAACTTGAACTTCTTGAATTTGAACACCTATCACATTTTCCAATACTTCTTCTGAAGCTTGAATTTGCACACTTCCTGCTTCATTTTTGAAAATACGTTGTGAACTAGCAATTCTTGTGATAACTTGTTTCATTGTTGCTTCATTCTTACTATCTCTATTGTTATCATGCATAGGACTTGCTACCACACTCACTTCTCCTGTGGAGTTCTGTTTTTCAACTATTGGGGCCGATTCTTCTACTACTGTTGGTAGTGTTCCTGTATACCTGGAACTTCTGTAACAAGTGAGTCGCCTCCATTCACTCCACCTTTAAACTCTGGCTTAGCGACTGTAGGAGCTGGAGAATCATCTAATGTAGATAGAACACCACTATACTCTGGAACTTCTGTAACAAGTGAGTCGCCTCCATTCACGCCACCTTTAAACTCTGGCTTAGCGACTGTAGGAGCTGGAGAACCACCTAATGTAGATATAACACCACTATACTCTGGAACTTCTGTAACAAGTGAGTCGCTTCCATTCACTCCGCCTGTGAAGTCTGAAATGTGATGAACTTCAGCATCTGCACCATTGACCCCGCCTCTAAACTCTGGCTTATCTACTGTAGGAGCTGCAAAGTCACCAGATGTACCTAAAATACCAGAATCTTCTTTTCCACTATCTTTTTTTGGATCTAATTTCCCAGCTAAATCCTTATCCGAATCCTTCTTAGAGGGTTCCACTTCTTTATCTTCCACATAGACAGGATCTTTTGGTTGACCCTCAATATAAGAACGAACCCAATCCAGCTGCTCTTTTGATAAAACCAAACCACCACTGCGGCTTCCTACAACACCGTTTTGGTGAACTCCAATTAAAGCACCTTTATCATTATAAAGACCACCACCAGACGCTCCAGGTTTCGTACCTCCATAGCTAATTCCCTCTATTCCAGAACCGAAGTCTGTAGTTCCTACTACTTTGCTATCTAAAACTGGACTTAGCTTGTTATCTGGAAAACCATAGACCGAAACTGAATCCCCCTCTGCAACTTTCGAAGATTGTTTTACAACCTCTACAGGAGTTACTCCTTTTACTGCTTCTTTTAACCGAACCAAAGCTAAGTCATTTTTAAAGCCAAATACAGAGTCTTTCTTATTCCAATAAACAATATCATCATCTGAAAAATTCACAGACAACCCATTCGGTAAAGTTGCTTTATACACTGTGTTGGTGCGACCAGACTTAGTAACTACCTCAGAACCTTTAACTGTTAAGAAATTATGAGCGACTGTTAACACCAAATTGGGTGCAATTAAAGTACCTGACCCCGACCCATCTGGCGTTTGAATGTGCGTTGTAGCATAGAAATTTTCTGAACCATTCGGAGCTTGTAACACCTCTTTACTAGGCACAGGTAAGTCCGATTTACCACTCAAATCGACTTTACCAACTTCCGTTCTTGCAAAATCCGAAGAAGAGGTAGATGGAGGAGTTACTGAATCTACTACCGCTCTTATAATTGTATTACCTAAAGCTAACTTACTGACATAGTCATCAGACCAACTTGTATCACTTGCTAGTTTGTTAAATTGGCACTCCGTTATAGGATACAACTTTAGCTGTTGGGGAAGTTGCTATTAACTGTTTGAAATCTGGATTTTGTCTTAAATGAAAATTCAAACCACTTCCAACGGGACCTTCCTGAACAACCTTATCTGAAATCAAGCGAGTTCCTTTAGTATCTTCCACTCGAAGTAGAACACGACCTTTTTCTTCACCTTTTACTAAAGTAGCTCGACCTTTTTCATCAAAACTATACAAAGCACCATCAATCTCAGATTCTACATCTTTTAAAGCTATATGATTTTCATCATAGTAGTAACGGTTTGCACCATCTATATACCAACCCTTTATACCATATTTATCAATCATAGAACGAATCCAAGCTCTGTGCTTGTCCGTAAAAATCGTACCACCCCCAATACGCTCACTCTCAGGGGCGCTTGAAGTATTTGTTCCGTGCTGGTGGATACCGACTACCTCTCCCTTATCATTAAACAAAGGAGCACCTGAAAAACCTCCTAAAGCTGAGGAATGATAAGTGACTGCACCACTCTCTTTATTGATACTGCTCACAGTTGTTGAGACTGAATAAGCCTTACCGTCTTTCAAGCGAGCTTTATTTTCTTTACTTAAATTTGGAGTAGAAAAATCATTGGGATATCCGACCATAGTGATTTTATCACCAGTAGAAACCTCTTTATGACTCAACTCTCTTGGAGAGTCCTCACCACCTGTCATAGCTTCTACAGGCTTTTTAGTTACCACTACTGCTAAGTCGTTGCTATAGTCTTTACCAAAGTCTTTGCCGTTATACAAGTGAATAGAGTCTTTTTCAAGAGCTTCTGATACCCCTGAAGTAGGTACTTTATTGCTTTTCTCCTTTTCCGAGTTCATTACAACATAACTACGAGCAGACTCCCCACCACGCAAGACCGCAGACTTATCCTCTTGGTTTTTATCATAGTAGTTATGAGCTACTGTTACCATCACATTCGGCGCTACAAAGACACCGCTACCTGATGCGGTTTGTTTTCCACTTGTTCCGCTATCATAAGTGGTATAAGTCATAGCAACACCTTCTGCAGATTTACTATGAACGTCCACATCGTGAATATCACTACCGCCTTGAATGACATCAGCAGAAACAACCCCGCCACCAATAATTGGTAACTCTGGTGCAGCTAAGCCAATCACTGCGGATAGTGTCAAACAACCAACCAAACCATAAGCTTTGGATTTACGAAATTTTCCTAAACCTTTTAAACACACAAACATACATTACCTCACTTTAACTTTCAAAATTAATTTATCCAAGTATATTCTAAAAAATAAAATATTACAGTTTCCATTAGCATAACATTCTCTACTTTGATTCTTACAATAAAAATAGCTATAGATTATTTTGTTCCTTTACAAATGCTATTTAAGTACTGTATCTACAGGAATATCGTTTTTACAAGATATTATCCTAATGAGAAACCATCTTATACATAAACGTATATATAAATGTTCATTTGTAGCGAAACTGTATATTTTCTTATAAATTATAACATATTTCACAGACGCTTTCCAATGTATTGAAATAGCTTATACCCAACTAGATAGAAAATGAATTGTTTGACACCACAGCCCAGAAAAAAACTCATACTCAATAAAAATCAAAGAGCAAACTAGGAAGCTAGCCGCAGGCTACTCAAGACACTGCTTTGAGGTTGCAGATAAAGCTGCCGTGGTTTGAAGAGATTTTCGAAGAGAATGAATTTCAAAGGATATATGAACTATAATATTTGCTGACTAGACTCTGTACAAAAAGAGAGATACTAGACTCTCTCATTCATCACTTCACATACTTAAAAGGAATCTCACTACCACAGAGCCAGTTGTAGACTTGGTCATTGACAAAAACATTCATGGCTTCATGGGCATACTCAGGCATGATGCGATAGACCTTGTCGCAAGTCAGGCGGTTGTAAATCGCGAACTGGGTAATAGGGTAGCAAACATCGTCGTCCAAGCCAGTAATCATCTTAACTTCACCTTGGATACGATGGGCAAGATTTTTCACATCGATATAGGCAAGGGTCGCCATGATGTCCTCCTCAGTTTCATGGAAAGGGTCGTGAAACTTGAAATAACGGAAAAGTTCGTCGTAAGCCTCGCTAGTATTACCAATCTCAAGCACTCGTCTGAAGTCTGACAAGAAAGGATAGATGGCAACTGTTTTCTGAATCCGAGGATTGAGCGCTGCCGCAACCAAGGCTAGAGCACCACCTTGAGAGGCACCATAGCTAGAAAGTCGCTTTTCATCCACCTGAGGCAGACTAGCAACAATTTCAACCAACTGGTAGATGTCCAGATAAACATCCTTATAAAAGAGGTGATCCCGACCTTCCACAGCACCACGGATAATATGCCCCTTAACTGTATTTCCTAGAGGAGAACGCAAGCCGTCTTGTGAATAGCCCGACTGGCCTCGAACATCCATGGAAACAACACCATAACCAGCTACGGTGAAAGCCAACATGTCGGCCCAGTCCCAGCCACGTCCCATATAACCATGGAAATGGAAGATTAGCGGAACCTTCTCCTCACTCTTTGGAAGAACGACGCGTGCATAGACCTTGCCTTCCTTGCTTCCTTCAAATGTTAACTCATAGCACTTGACTTGAGGAATGTGGAAATTTCTTTCCTCCAAATGGTAGGCTGGAAGAGTTGAAACTTTTTTCACCTCCTCATCCCAGAAAGCATCAAAGTCTTCTGGAACCTCATCCCTGCCTTTATAAGTCTTGATTTCTTCTAACAAAGCTGGATTTTTCATAGCATACTCCTTTTATTTTGTAACCGCTACCACCACTGTAGCATATCTAAGAAAGCAATGCAAGAAAGAAGGGTAATACTCTTCGAAAATCTCTTCAAACCACGTCAACGTCGCCTTGTCGTACTCAAGTACAGCCTTCGGCTAGTTTCCTAGTTTGCTCTTTGATTTTCATTGAGTATAATATAGAAAGTGAATTTAGATTTTATTTCTTCAAACCTACTGACTGAAAGTCTAATAAATTGAATCTAGAATAGTACCAATCAACTTCTAAAGTATTTTTAGAAATTAATGTGAATGCCCCAGTTGATTTGTCTACAGCTTATCTCGATATACTATAGTTTCAATGGATATTGAATAGAGAATCACACACCAGAAAGCGAGGTAACATCATGAAAGCAATAGGTACGCAAATATTACAGACAAACCGTTTAATTTTGAGAAGATTTGTGGAGAGTGATGCGGAAGCCATGTTTCAAAATTGGGCTTCTTCTACTAAGAATCTGACCTATGTTACTTGGGAGCCCCATCCTGATGTTGAGGTCACTCGAAACTCGATTTGTAATTGGGTTGCTTCCATGCCAATCCCAACTATTACAAATGAGCCATTTACCCTCAAAAGAAAAACCCAGAGCAAGTGATAGGAGATATCAGCATCATTGAGATGAATGAGGATGATTCCAGTTGTGAAATTGGCTATGTTTTAGGAAAAAACTATTGGAGTCGTGGTCTTATGACAGAGGCCTTAAAAGCTATCTTAGACTTCTGTTTTACTCAAGCAGATTTTCAAAAAGTCAAAGCACGATATGCCAGTCTCAACCCAGCTTCAGGTCATGTTATGGATAAGACTGGAATGTCCTATCTAAAAGACTGTTGCAAAAATGGGGTAGAGAAAAAGGCTATATTACGAACCTTATTTATTATCAGATAAGCGGAGAAGACAGATAATCTTAAAATTTATTGCTTTATCCGCTGTTCTTATTTTTATTTACTATTTCATTTATCCTCTTTTTCCGAATAAATAGATAGAACCATCGAATCTAGCAAAAATTAGATTTTAAAAATATGGTATAATAGAAGGAGGGAATGGATGATTCTCAGACATCCGGGCATCAGCCCAACCAATGATTTGGTTGCTAAGAAAATCTTTAGCAATCCAGAAATCACTTGTCAATTTATACGCGATATGTTGGACTTGCCAGCAAAAAATGTGACCATTTTGGAGGAAGTAACATTCACGTCTTTGCCTTCCGTTCCTTACTCAGCACAGGATTTCTATACCAGTATAGACGTTTTTGGCGGAGCTAGATAATGGAACGCAAGTAATTATTGAGATTCAAGTTCATCATCAGAATTTTTCATCAATCGCCTGTGGGCTTACTTGTGCAGTCAAGTCAATCAAAAATTTAGAAAAATTCGCCAACGAGAAGGTGATACACACCAGAGTTACAAACACATCGCACCAGTTTATGCTATTGCTATCGTAGATAGTAATTACTTCCAAGATGATTTAGCCTTTCACAGTTTTAGTATGCGCGAAGACACGACAGGTGAAGTCTTAACCATCACAAACAATGGACAGGGAAACCATCTAGTCAAGATGGCGTTCTTAGAACTCAAAAAATATAGAGAAACCAGCAAAGACGAGGTTCGCAAACCGTGGTTGGAGTTTTTGGGAATAAACCATTTACCCAACAACCTGAGCGAGCCATTAGCCAAGCAGACCAACTGCTAGACTACAAGAGCTGGTCCGAGGAGGACAGGAAGATGTTTAGTCAACTACGTATGCGAGAAGAACAAGCCTTGTTAGCGCAGGACTATGCCTTGGAGACTGCTAGGGCGGAAGGGATTGAACAGGGACTGGATCGTGGGAAAGTTGAAGGGAGTTTGTCGACGCTATTAAATCTAGTCCGTCAAGGTCTTTTGCCTTCTGAAGTTGCCAGTCAACAGTTGAGTATGACTATCTCTGAGTTTGAAGAACTATTGAAAGAGCATCATAAATAAGAACTAAAAAATATAGAGAAACCAGAAAAGACGAGGTTCGCAAGCCGTGGTTGGAGTTTTTGTAAATCATTAAATCAATGACAGATTTTTCCGTAATAGATGGAAGAATCTGTTTTTTTAGTTATGCTAGATGTGGGCTCTGAAATAGTAAGATATAGTGTATTGAAATAAGATATGAACAAAGAAATTAGGAAAGTCAAATTATAGTTAAATGAAATAAAAACTGAACAAATTGATTGCGGAATTCAAACTAATTTCTAACAATGTTTTAGAAAACTCGGTGGACTATTCAAGGTTCAATCTACTATAATTTCTAGAAATTTTTTAGAATCCGCAGTGTACTATTTTAGATTCAATAAATTGTGCTTTTAGAAATAAAAGAGCATTTCGCTCTTTCTTCCTTCTATTCAATCTTAATTTTTGCTTCTTTCTTTTGGAAAGTGGTTTGGTAATTTACTTTAATCGTTACTGTCATCTGAGAGTCCTCGTTTCTTTTTGATGACTCTAGTATAAGGGCCAAACCTGAAAGCTAGCTTAAGTTTTTCTTAGAGAAAGCTTATACTCAATGAAAATCAAAGAGCAAACTAGGAAACTAGCCGCAGGCTGTACTTGAGTACGACAAGGCGACGTTGACGTGGTTTGGTGATTTTTCGAAGAGTATTAATCTAGATGTTCTTTCTTTTCCAAATGAAGAGCAATCATGCGCCATTCCGGATCCTCTTGCCAGCCTTCTATCGAACTAATGTAGCTAGCAACCTTTCTGGCTTCTTCTAAAATCGGAAAATCTTCGATAATATCAGCCACTTGGAATTCTGGGAGACCTGATTGTCTGGTTCCAAAAATCTCACCTGAACCCCGCATTTTCAAATCTTCCTCCGCAAGGACAAATCCATTGGTGGTTTCTGTCATGATGCGCATGCGGTCTTTACCAGAATCCGTCTTGGGATTGGCAACGAGAACAGCATAGGACTGCTTATCTCCCCGACCAACACGACCTCTGAGCTGATGAAGCTGGCTGAGACCAAAGCGATCAGCATCCATGATAATCATGACAGTCGCATTGGGAACGTTAACCCCGACCTCGATAACCGTTGTCGAAACCAAAATATCAGTCTTTCTCTCTTTGAACTCCTGCATAATCTGGTCTTTTTCGTCACTCTTCATCTTACCATGTAGAAGAGCCACCTCTGCCTTACCTGCAAAATGAGCCGTCAACTCCTCAGATAAGGCAATGGCATTTTTCAGATCCAGAGCTTCTGATTCTTCAATCAAAGGAGAGATAACATAGGCTTTGTGAACCTTTTTGATTTCCCCCTCTAACCAAGTCAAAACCTGAGGCAGTTGCTCATGCTTGATCCAGCGAGTCACAATAGGGCTTCCGCCCTGCTGGCATCTGGTCAATAATGGAAACATCCATATCGCCAAAGGCTGTGATAGCCATGGTTCGTGGAATGAGTCGCTGTCATCATGAGTACATCTGGATTGTCCCCTTTTTCTCTCAGAACACGCCGTTGCCCTACACCAAATCGGTGCTGCTCATCGATGATAATCAAGCCCAGACGAGCATAATCTACCCCATCCTGAATCAGAGCGTGGGTTCCAATAATCAAATCAGCCTCACCCTTGGCAATAGTCTCCAAGACTTCTCTTTTTCTGCAGCTTTCAAAAAGAACCCTGTCAAGAGAGCCAGTTTCAAGTTAGGAAAAAGGTTCTGTAAACTCTCAAAGTGTTGCTCTGCAAAGGATTTCTGTTGGTACCATGAGGGCTGCTTGGTAGCCAGCTGTCACCGCCGCAAAGCATAGCCAAGCCAGCAACCACCGTTTTTCCGCTCCCCACATCTCCTTGTAGGAGACGATTCATATGATGGTCGGACTTCATGTCGGTCAAAATTTCCTGCAAACTCTTTTCTTGAGCTGGGGTCAGGGCAAATGGAAGGCTTTCCTTGACTGCTATCACTTTTTCCTGAGACCAATCCAGAACCAGACCGCTTCCCTGAACTCTATTTTCAGACTTAAGCATCTGCAACTGCATTTGGAAATAAAAGAGTTCCTCAAACTTGATACGGCGAAGGGCCTGCTTGTATTCCGCCAAATCCTTAGGGAAATGCATGGCACGAACGGCCTGACAACGGGACATGAGTTTGTATTTATCGAGCAAAGACTGGGGAAGATTTTCCTCTATCAAGAGGTCCAGTCCCTGATCAAAGGCCGTCTTGATAACTTTGACCAGACTGGCCTGACTGATTCCCTGAGCCAAGCGATAGACAGGTTGGAGGTCATCTTCCACCTGAGCCAGGACCTTCATCCCAGTCAAACTAGCCTTGGCACGATCCCATTTTCCAAAGACGGCAAGAGTTGCTCCCAACTCTATCTTATCAGCTAGGTAGGGTTGGTTAAAGTTCACGGCAAAAACGACTTCTCCCTGCTTGAGGCTAAAGCGCAGACGATTGCGCTTGAAACCATAATACTGAACACTGGCAGGAGTCACGACTTGACCAGAAAGAACTGCCTTTTCACCGTCTTCCAGCTCCAGCACTTGCTTGGTCTTAAAGTCTTCATAACGGAAAGGAAAGTAGAGCAAGAGGTCTTGCAAGTTTTCAATTCCTAGTTTGGCGTATTTTTCTGCTGACTTTGGTCCCACACCAGGTAATACATGCAAGGGTTGATGTAGATTCATGCTCCACTCCTTTCTTTTTTAATAATATTCTCTCGGAATGCGGTCGCTGAGAAGACAAACCACCTCATAGTTAATAGTCCCGCGGTAGGCAGCTACCTGAGTTGCTGTGATTTCCTTGCCTCCGTTGGAGCCAATCAAGGTCACCTTTGTTCCTAGCGGATAAAGCTTAGGCAGACGAATGGTGATTTGGTCCATCGAAACCCTGCCGACGATTGAGCAAGCTTGGCCATCTACCAAGACGGCGAAATTCTGCATGTCTCGTGTCCAACCATCTGCATAGCCGATTGGCACGGTCGCGATGACTTGCTCGCTATCCGCTTGATAAGTTGCTCCATATCCCATGCAAGCTCCAGCTGGAACCGTCTTAACATGAACCAGAGCAGAATCCAAGGTCAAGGCTGGTTTCAAGTCATAGGGTAAGTCCAAACCTCTCCACTTGGATTGAGACCATACATGGCATCTCCCATACGGACTGCATTGAAAATAGTCTCTGCATGCCAAAGAGTCGTTGCCGAATTGCTGGCATGGATCAGCTCTGGGACTTCCTTCATACTAGCCAAAATATCTTTAAACCGTTCTAACTGGACATTAAAGTAGTCATCTGATTCTTCATCAGCAGTAGCAAAGTGGGTAAAAATCCCTTCAACACGAGCATCGTGTTGTTGGAGCAAGTCTTGAGCCTGCTCAGCTTCACTAGCCTCTCGAAAACCAATCCGTCCCATTCCTGAATCAATCTTAAGGTGGACTGTCAATCCAGTTAGGTCCGCTTCCTTATCTAAGAGTGCTTGAACCCACTCCAGTCCAGCCACAGTCAAGGTGATGTCGTATGCTTTAGCAAGAGAAACAACTTCTAGTTCAGAAACTCCTAAAATGAGGATTCGCTTGCTGAGTCCAGCTTGTCTGAGTTCAATGGCTTCATCAATATTGGAAACGCAAAAGCCATCAATATCATCTTGAATCGCCGTGGCAACGGCAACAGCCCCATGCCCATAGGCATTAGCCTTGACCACTGCAAATTTGAGCGTTCCTTCAGGGATATGAGCCCCCATTTGCTGAATATTTTGTCGAATAGCTCCCAGATGAATCAGAGCCTTGGTTGGTCTATGTGGACTAGCTTTCATGATTTTCCTCCAAAATGACACTGGCTGTCACAAACTGATCTGTGTGGCTGATAGACAGCCAAATCTTTCCTGAAAATGGTGACTGACTAAAATAAGGCGCCCCACGTTCATTGTTCAAGACCTCCAAATCCTGAAAACCGAGCTTGCCAATGCCCGTTCCCATGGCCTTGGAAAGGCCTCCTTAGCCGACCAACGACCAGCCAAATATTCAATCTGTCTGCGCCCTTTAAGACTGGTGAAGCGCTCCATTTCCTTAGCGGTCAGCACGCGCTTAGCAAATCCTTCATGTCGTGTAACTGCGCTTTCTATCGAAGCCAATTCTTCGATGTCAATTCCATGTCCAACTATCATTCTCATCAAAAGGAGTTGAGATTCCCCAACTCCATCCTTTTCACTTATTTTGTCAAGGTAGCATAAATCTCTTCTACCAAGGCCTCTGTATTTTCCCAACCTAGGCAAGGATCGGTAATGGAACATCCAAAGACCTCTGGTTGGTTTTGACGACCATCTGCTAGGTAAGATTCTATCATAAAGCCTCGAACTGTCTTTTTAATCTTCTCATTCCAATCACGATTTTGCAAGGTCTGGCGGACAATTCGAATCTGTTCCATATATTGCTTGCCTGAATTATCATGATTGGTATCAATGAGAATAAAAGGATTTTCAAGTCCCATAGTTTCATAACGCTCAATGGCATTTAGCAGGGTTTCATAGTAAAAATTAGGCTCATTTTTCCCATATTCATTAACTGCCCCACGAAGGATGACATGGGCCAGGGGATTTCCTGAAGTCTCAACTTCTTGCCCATGGAAAAGGAAGGTCTGTTTATTTTGAGCGGCATAGATGCCATTAAACATAACACCAAGATTTCCAGAGGTTGGATTTTTCATTCCGACTGGTGCATCAATTCCTGAAGCCACAAAGCGGTGCTCTTGGTCTTCCACAGAACGAGCTCCTACAGCATGGTAGCTGACCAAGTCATCCACCAAGACCAGATTTGACGGATAAAGCATCTCATCTGCCGTTGTCAAACCTGTCTCTGTAATCACGCGGTAGTGCAACTGGCGCACAGCCTGCAAGCCATTAATTAAACTTGGAGCCTTAGAAGTATCTGGCTGGTGAACCAAGCCTTTATAGCCGTCTCCGTTGGTGCGAGGTTTAGCTGTATAAACACGCATAACCATGAAAATCTTGTCCGCCACCTTCTTTTGCAAAGCTGATAAACGGCGGGCATATTCCAAGACAGCCTCTTCATTGTCAGAAGAGCAAGGACCAATCACCAAAAGGATCCGGTCATCTTCTCCTGAAATGATGTCTGCCAATTCTCTATCACGACGCTCCTTTAGTCGCAAGGCTTCCGCAGACAATTGGGTTTCTGCCTTGATTGCTTCAATATCGATTTCTTGACCTTTTTCAATAAATGCCATCTTATTCTCTAGCGTTTGGTAGATTTCTCTGACGAGGGCTTCCGTATTTTCCCAGCCTAGGCAAGGGTCTGTGATAGACTTGCCAAATACATCCGGTTCGTTTTGACGGCCGTCTTCTAGATAAGACTCAATCATAAAGCCACGAACGTACTGCTTGATTTTTTCATTCCAATCACGGTTAATCAAGGTCTGGCGAACAATTCGAATCTGGTCCATGTATTGCTTACCAGAGTTGTCATGATTGGTATCGACGATGATAAAAGGATTTTCCAAGCCCATCTTCTCATACTGAGCAATGGTATCCATCAAATTATCATAGTAGTAGTTAGGAATATTCTTACCATATTCATTGATCGCTCCACGAAGAATGGCGTGCGAAAGCGGGTTCCCAGTTGTTTCCACCTCTTTTCCTAGGAAAAGGAAACTTTGTTTGTTTTGAGCAGCATAAATCCCATTAAACATGACATTGAGATTTCCTGAAGTTGGATTTTTAAAACCAGTCGCAAAATCTGCCCCACTTGCCACAAAGCGGTGTTGCTGATCTTCAACCGAACGGGCACCAACCGCCATGTAAGAAATCAAATCATCCACAAGAGGAAGATTTTCAGGATAAAGCATTTCATCAGCTGTTGTCATACCTGTTTCTGTGATAACACGATAATGAAGATGGCGAACGGCTTTGATTCCGTTGATAAGACTAGGCGCTTCTGTCGCGTTAGGCTGGTGAATCAAGCCCTTATAGCCATCTCCGTTGGTACGAGGTTTGGCTGTATAAACACGCATAACCATAAAGATACGGTCTGCCACTTCTTCTTGCAAAGCTGCCAAACGCTTAGCGTACTCAATGACAGCTTCTTCATTATCAGATGAGCATGGCCCGATTACCAAGAGAATCCGCTGGTCTTCTCCACGTATAATGGCTTCTAGCTCTTGATCACGCTGAGATTTTCTCTCCAAAGCTCGGCCTTCTAATTTTGATAAGGCACGAACTTCTTCAATATTAATTTTAGGACTTTTTGCTGTAAATACCATAACTCATCTCCTTATAAATCAAACGGATACCAAGTAAAAATTTACTTTTCACAAGGTATCCGCCTCTAAACTATCTCATTTTATTGTCTTTTACCGTGACAGTTTTTAAACTTCTTACCAGAACCACATGGGCAAAGTTCATTCCGTCCAATCTGGCTCAAATCCAAATCTTCTGGTATATTTGCTTGATGGGCAGCGATATTGCGGGTCGCTGTTGTACTGATATGGTGTTCTGCTTGTGGTCTTTCTTGTTCATGAATTTGTGCTTTCATCATCAAGCGTGTCACATCAAACTCAATCGAACCAATCATGTCATTAAACATACGGAAACCTTCTGCCTGATACTCAACAACTGGGTTGTTCTGAGCATAGCCACGAAGTCCAACCGCATTACGCAATTGATCGAGGGCATCGATATGATCTGTCCACTTGTTATCTACCACTCGTAAAATCAAGACTTTTTGGAACTCTTTAACTGCTTCTTCATCGCGTAATTTTGAAACCTGACTATCATAAACTTGCAAGGCACGTTGGAAGAGTTCTTCCTTGATGGCCTTATCAGACAAGCCTGACAAGTCTTCCATCGTAATAGAATCTTCTGGAAGCAAGTTGTACTTAGCAAAGTTCAAAATTGCCTCTAGTTTTTCATCTTGTTTGGCACGCGCATGACCATCAACAACACGACCAATCGTGCGTTTGATCATAGACTGAATTTCAGGTGCCAAGTCACGGTCTGCAGTGATAACATCGTAACGTTGAGCGTAGATAATCTCACGTTGTTCACGCATGACATCGTCGTATTGAAGGACCTGTTTACGGGTATCGTAGTTATTTCCTTCAACACGTTTTTGTGCCGCTTCAACCTGACGTGTCAACATACGAGACTCAATCGCCTCTTCAGACATGTTGAGACGTTCAAAGATTCCCTTCAAGCGTTCAGAACCAAAACGTTTCATCAAGTCATCTTCAAGAGAGAGGTAGAATTGTGACTCACCTGGGTCTCCTTGACGACCTGAACGTCCACGAAGCTGGTTATCGATACGACGACTTTCATGACGTTCTGTACCAATCACACAAAGTCCTCCAAGTTCACGAACCCCTTCACCAAGCTTGATGTCGGTACCACGACCCGCCATGTTAGTCGCAATGGTAACAGCACCACGTTGACCAGCATTCATGATGATTTGGGCTTCTTTATAGTGGTTTTTGGCGTTCAAGACTTCGTGAGGAACACCAGCTTCGACCAATTTTTTAGAAATGTAGTCACTGGTTTCAACCGCTACTGTACCAACCAAGACAGGTTGACCTTTTTTTGGTAACGAGCCTTAACGTCTTTAACAACGGCCTTAAACTTAGCTTCAATGCTAGCAAAAAGCAAGTCTGGATGGTCAATACGCTGAACAGGACGGTTTGTTGGGATTGGAATAACACGAATGTTGTAAATTTCACGGAATTCTTCTTCCTCAGTCTTACCTGTACCTGTCATACCAGACAATTTCTTGTACATACGGAAAAGGTTTTGGTAAGTGATTGAGGCAGATGTCTTGGTTTCATCCTGGATTGGCACACCTTCTTTAGCTTCAATAGCTTGGTGTAAGCCATCAGAATAACGACGACCTTCCATGGTACGACCTGTAAACTGGTCGACAATCAAAATTTCTTGTTCTTCGCTCACAACATAGTCAATATCGAGAAGCATGATATAGTTGGCACGAAGGGCGTTATCGATAAAGTGAGTCAGAGCTACATTTTCGATATCATAGAGGTTTTCAAGTTTGAAGTAGCTTTCAGCTTTGTCAATCCCTGAATCAGACAAACCAATAGTCTTAGACTGCACATCGATGATATAGTCGTCTTTGTCCAAAGATTTTACATAGTGGTCTGCCATGTGGTAGAGCTGACTAGTTTCAACCGCATTAGCACCTGATACGATCAAAGGTGTACGCGCCTCGTCAATCAAGATTGAGTCAACCTCATCGACCAAGGCATAGTTAAGCGGACGTTGTACCATGTTTTCAGCGCGAACGACCATGTTATCACGAAGGTAGTCAAATCCAATTTCTGAGTTGGTTGAGTAAGTAATATCACACTCATAGGCTTCTTTTTTCTCCATTGGAGATTTGGCAGCCAAGTTAATCCCTACTGACAAACCAAGCCATGAGTACAATTCACCCATCTCAGTCGCGTCACGTTCTGATAGGTATTCATTGACCGTAACTACGTGAACCCCTTTACCTGAAAGGGCATTGAGGTATACCGGCATAGTCGCAGTCAAGGTTTTCCCTTCACCTGTACGCATTTCTGGCACGTCACCATGGTGAAGAACGATTCCACCCATAACCTGAACCTTATATGGGAATAGACCTAGGACACGTTTGGCACCTTCACGGACAACCGCAAATGCTTCATAAAGCAATGAATCAAGCGATTCTCCATTTTGATAACGTTCTTTAAATTCAACTGTTTTTGCTTTTAGTTGGTCATCTGTCAAAGCAGCCATTTGGTCTTCGTATTTGAAAACCTTGTCAGCCATCTTTTCCAGACGACGGATTTCTCCTTTATCATTTTCGATAATTGTTTTTAAAATATTAGCCATGTTTTTCCTTACTTTAAATTCCGAATATTTTAGAATGTTCTTTTAATTTTAGCACAATCACTGATTATTTTCAAGGAAGAATCCCCATTTTGAAAAGGAAAAAGAGGCTAGTTTCCAAGCTAACCTCTCTGACTTTTATGATACTTTAATTGCCAAAAATCGGCAAAAGAGCAAATAGGATAAATAGGTTAATCCAAAGAGAAAAACAGCAGATCAATCCAAAAACAAAGAGACTGACTTTCTTGGATAAGAAGGCCATCAAAATGGACAGAATTCCAAAAACTAGTAAAAACTTTCTGCATGATTAAAGAGATTGATAGATATTCCCAGAACAGGTTTATCCCAAGGAACAAAGAAGAAAGCAATCCAGATCAACAGAACTAAACCAATATAGACCTTAGAATAGCGTGTAATAAATGATTTTTAGATGTGCCATAAGCTACCTCCTAGGATTGTATATCCTTTAAATATTGTATATGTCCATTTTCGACAACTAATACATCTGTGCAAAGGTCTGAAATATCTTCCGATATGTGTGACGTCAGGATAACCAGACCATTTTCTTTTTTCAGGTAAGATAAAATGACCTGTTTGGTTAACCTCACACTCTTCTCATCCAAAGCATTCATGGGTTCATCGAGAAAGAGTATAGATGGTTCGGCAATAAAGGCTTGAATCAATGCCATTTTTTGCTTTGTTCCTAAGGATAAATGACGGTATTCAACATCTTCAAATTCCTTTAAATCATAATATTGAATCCAATAGGCAATTCTTTTTTCCGTAACTTTAGATGAAAAGTACCTTAACAGTTCCAAATTTTCTCTCAGTGATAAATGAGATAAAAACTCTACTTTTTCAATTAAAATCCCTGCATCCTGAATATAATGATTTTTCACCCCGTAAACTTTGCCATCTTGAAGAACTTTTCCTTTGTCAAGCTTAATATAACCAGCAAGTACCTTTAAAAGAACCGTCTTCCCAGATCCATTATCACCTTTAAGGCCATAAATTTTTCCTGATTGAAAGACCAGATTTAACTGATTTAAAATAGGTCTTTTCCCGTAATTTTTCTGTCCATCTATAATTTCAAGTTTCATCGTTTATCCTTTCTTAAATTTCTCTTCCAAGCGACTAACAATCAACACAACTAATAAACTTAGGAGTACTAAATACACTGTTACAATATGATCCATCATCCATTCTTGTCCCACAAATGCTAAAAAATAGAGAAAAAACGAAAAACCAGCACCCACACTAATAAGTGCTATCAGATAAGACAGTAGTAAGTACAAAATCATTAACTGAGCAAGTAAAAAGAAAAGTGTGACTGTTTTGAAATGAATTCCTAGCGGAAGTAAACCAAGAAACCAGACAACTAAATCTTGAGTAAAAAATTTAGAAATGACAACCAATCGTTTCCTTGTATAATCGAAAAAGGAGCTTGATTGATAGCGAATCAAGTGATGGTAGTGGTCTGCCAAATCACTTTCAAGCAAAATGACAGAGAGCCATCCTACCATGAAAATAGAAAGGTTTAACAAGAGTTTGGGGATTTCTAAATTCACTTCAGAATAGTCATTATAGGAAAAGATTGAAATCAATTCTCTCTTGAAAAAGAGAAAAACATCCTGCTTTTGAACCGCTGTTGACAATAGATAGTTGGTCAAAATCATCATCAGAACTATACGAAGTAGTAAAACAATCTTTCTCTTTATCCAAATATTGTTAAAATTCTTAAACATTATCTTCATATTTTTCAAGCACCATATAAGGGACAATATAAAGGATATAAGGTGTAAAGAGTCTCATCAAACTTACATCCCCATAGCTAGCTTGCATCAAACTCGTCATAGGAACCATATAGTAAGGCAAAACACTATAGAGCAGCATAGAACCAAGCCAAAGAAACATCAAATAGGTGATTGCCGAACGAGTCACATTCCCCACATAATCAACTATTTTTAAAAAATAGACTGCATTGATAAAAATACCGATTAGTAGGACACAAGTAAAGAACAAATAGCTTGTTATCTCTCCATTTAGGAACCTTTGTAAACTACTCCCATCAGAAAATAGAGAATTCCATTCAAGAGGAGAAAAAGTCCCAAAGAAATAAGTTAAAATTGCAATTATCAGTACTGTTACTAAATACAGCACACAAGGGATACTTGCAACTTGAAAAGTCAACTTTCTTTTTAACCCTTGATAACTTACTTCTCTTCCAATACTCAATCGTAAAACTTTATTTTTCAGCTCAATATATTGAAAACCTAGCAAAACAATGATGATTGGAATAATAAATGATTGATAAAAACCTAGATTGAACTGGAGAATGCGAAAATCTAATGCTGATTTTAATAAGTCATTTTTTATTGCTTGTCCATCAAATTTGGCTAGGTCAGGCGCATGAATATCAAAAAAGAAATAAGTCATCAAAACATCACGATAAACCAAAAGCAAGAAAAAAATCAAAGTAAGCAAGACATAAACAAATTTATGCCTTGCTAAAAGTTAAGAGAGGAATCTTCATAAGCCACCTCCTACAAATAGAACGTAATACAATACTCAATGAAAATCAAAGAGCAAACTAGGAAACTAGCCGCAGGCTGTGCTTGAGTACGGCAAGGCGACGTTGACGCGGTTTGAATTTGATTTTCGAAGAGTATAAATCAATGCCTTTCGCCTCTAGATTGTCCTAGTTCCTGTCTCAAGCGAAACATTTTTTTGAAAAAGATATAGTCTAACCAGTCGCTGCCTAGAGATAAGACTATCAAAAGCAACCCAACACCCCAAGCACTAGCATCTGATTCATGATTTAGAACAAAAGGGAAAAATAAGAATGAAAAAATTGTCATATCCAAGCTAAACAGAGCTAAAAGGGAAATATAAATCCAGTAAAAATAGTAAAAGATGGGGAAAATTTTACTGTTTCTGTCAGCATTATCTATCCAATAGAAAAAATAAAAACAAGGAAATAAGAGCATCAAATTAAACCAATTAAACGACAGTTTCATCATCGACACCTCCTCTTTAAAATTGTTTTCTTTAGTTTCGTTCTATTAAATGTTATTACCGATATAAATCAATGCCTTCCACCTTTAGACTTCCCTAACTCCTTTCTTAGTCTAAGCATTTTTTTGAAACAGGAATAAGTTAACCTATTCAGACCAATAGCTAGCAGAATAAAGAAACCAAATGCCCCATAACTTGATATCTGTCAAATTTCTCAAGACGATATTGAAAAACAGAACTGAAATAACTGTCCAAGCAAGGCTAAACAGAGCATAGAGGGGGATGTAAAACCAGTAAAAATAGTAAAAAATTGGGAAAAATTTACTTTCTCTATTATCCTTTTCAATCCAATTGAAAAAGTAAAACCAGGGCAATAAGATTATAAATTTAAACAAATGTTTCATCACCAGCCCCCTCTCTATTTGATAGCGTTTTCTTCAACTTCATTCTATCAAAAAAATCTGGAAATGTCATTCCAGATTCTACTTTTTTATTTACGTTTTCTTGCGATGAGATGGATTGGAGTTCCCTCAAAAACAAAGGCCTTGCGAATTTGATTTTCCAAGAAACGCAAGTAAGAAAAGTGCATGAGTTCTTCTTCGTTGACAAAGATGACAAAGGTTGGTGGTTTGGTTGCCACTTGGGTCGCATAGAAAATCTTAAGGCGTTTTCCTTTGTCTGTCGGTGTTGGGTTAATGGCAATTGCATCCATGATGACATCGTTCAAGACGGCTGATGGAATACGTGTGTTTTGACTTTCGCTGATTTGCTTGATCATCTCAGGAAGTTTGTGGAGACGTTGCTTGGTCAAGGCTGATACAAAGATAATCGGTGCGTAAGGCAGGTATTGGAACTGCTCACGGATATCTTCTTCCCAGTTTTTCATGGTGTGGTTGTCTTTTTCAAGCGTATCCCACTTGTTGACCACGATAATCATTCCTTTACCAGCTTCATGAGCAAATCCTGCGATACGCTTATCGTATTCACGAATACCCTCTTCCGCATTGATGACCATTAAGACCACATCTGAACGGTCAATAGCACGCATGGCACGCATGACAGAGTATTTCTCAGTATTTCATAAACCTTACCAGACTTACGCATACCAGCTGTATCAATCATGGTAAACTCTTGGCCATCTGTATCTGTAAAGTGGGTATCAATAGCGTCACGCGTTGTTCCAGCAACGGGACTAGCAATGACACGGTCTTCTCCCAAAATAGCGTTAATCAAGCTTGATTTTCCGACGTTAGGACGACCAATCAAGCTAAACTTAATGACATCTGGGTTTTCTTCTTCATATTCATTTGGAAGATTTTCTACGATAGCATCTAGCACATCCCCTGTACCGATACCATGGACAGAGGAGATTGGCAGTGGTTCACCCAAACCGAGGGCATAGAAATCATAGATATCATTTCGCATTTCAGGGTTGTCCACCTTGTTCACTGCTAGGATAACTGGTTTGTGGGTCTTATAAAGCTTACGGGCTACGTATTCGTCTGCATCGGTAATTCCTTCCTTACCAGACACGACAAAGACGATAACATCTGCTTCTTCCATGGCAATTTCTGCCTGGTGCTTGATTTGTTCCATGAAAGGAGCATCGACATCATCGATTCCTCCTGTATCAATCATGCTAAAAGAGCGATTGAGCCACTCACCCGTTGCATAGATACGGTCACGTGTCACTCCTTCGACATCTTCTACAATGGAGATTCGCTCACCAGCGATCCGATTAAATAGGGTTGATTTCCCAACATTGGGACGTCCTACAATGGCAATAGTTGGTAGGGCCATAATTTCTCACTTTCTACAATAACTTCTTCTGTTCAAGATTTTTTCTAGTTGAGCTTGGTTCTGCTTGAGCAAACTGTTCTGCTAGACGCTGACTCCAGCTTGTGGTCGCACGCGCTCCAGCATAGTCAGCCTGTACACGGTCGTAAGCTTGGATTACCTCGGTTGACTGTTCTTGATATTCTTCCTCAAACACCACTTGATTCAATGGCAAGCGAGGTTTGACTTCATGTTCTTCATTTGGTATTCCTAGTGCCATCCCAAAGACAGGATAGGTGTAGTCAGGCAGATTAAAGAGTTCTGCCACTTCTTCTGACTTGTACCGCACCAAGCCAATGATAACTCCACCATAGCCCAAACTTTCAGCTGCTAGCATGGCATTTTGTCCAGCAAGAGCCGCATCGACCGAACTAATCAAGAGACCTTCCACACCTTGGGGTTGGAATGAGTCAGTATGAAGCTGGGCTCCCTTTTCTGCTCGGTTCAAATCTCCGACAAAGAGAAGGAAAACAGCTGACTGGCGAATGGCTTCTTGAGGTACCAATTCATACAAGGCATCTTTCTTCTCTTGACTTCGTACCACAATCACAGAGTAGGATTGGAAATTCTTCCAAGACGAGGCCATCTGGGCTGCTGTCAGGATTTCAGTCAAGTCTTGCTGAGGAAGGGCTTGCTCTTTAAATCTGCGCACAGAAGTATGAGCTTTCATCAGTTTAATCGTTTCTGTCATCGACGGTTTACTCCTTCTAAACGAGTCTCCTCAGCCAAATAACGGATGCGTTCCATGACCCGTCTGGCTTCCCAGGTTTCGTCATTTCCATTTTTCCCTTTAGCGAAATGCTTCTCCAATTCTTCAAAGTCGAAGTTGGATGTGAAAAAGGTCGGTAAATTTTCCTGCATCCGATATTGGAGAATGACCTGCAGGATTTCATCACGTACCCAAGCTGTTGATTGTTCGGCACCAATATCATCTAAAATCAGGACTTCAGAAAGCTTAAGCTCGTCCACCAAGGTCTTGACATTGCCATCACCGATAGCATTTTTGACATCAATGACAAAGCTAGGATAGTGGAGGAGAGTTGATGAAACACCTCGTTTTTCTGATAAATCATGAGCCAAGGCAGCCACCATGAAACTTTTACCCACACCAAAGTCTCCATATAAGTAAAGACCTTTTCGAATAGCTGGATATTGCTCCACAAAGGCTAATAGCTTTTTCAAAAAAACTGGCAAGCGCCCCAAATCATCCAAGTCAACTTGAGCCAAACTAGCTTTCTTGAGAGTAGCTGGCAGATTGATTAACTTGAGACGGTTCTTAATAGCCGCTTCTTTCTCAGCCGCGATTAGTTCAGGAGTTTCTTCATAAGAAACATCCGCATAGCCATGGTTCATGACTAGTATAGGCTTGTAGCCTTTGGCAATATAATCTGTATCTCCTCGAAGAAACTTGTCTCGCTCGGTGATGTACTGATTAAACTTGGAGATACTGCGATTTAATTCCTCTGGAGTCAGGGATTCTTGCTGGATAAAGGCCGCAACATCAGGGTCCTTCATGATTTTCTGGACCAAATCTTGATAATGAAAACGGCTAGGTTGACGTTTGAGTACGTCTCCGACACTTTCCATCTAATCTCCTCCTTTTTCTAATCGAGCTAATAGTTCTTGTTTCTTACGTTCTAGTTCCAGACGAGTTTCTTCGCTGGTTTCATTCTTATAATCTGGATTGCTCCACTTGGGTACATTGGACTTGGTAGGACTGGGTTTACTGCTTTTTTGAGCCTGGCTCTTCTGCCCTCGCTCACGGATGCGCAAGACTGCCTCTTCTGCCGAATGTATCTTTTGATAGGCATAGTCATTGGCTACCTTCATGGCATATTTCTCATTGATATTTGCCGAATCCACCTTATTAAAGGTCAATAAGAGAATGATATTAATAACTTCGTCCAGTAAGCCCAAGCCAGCCATTTGTTGCAAGAGTTCTCTTTCTGTTTGGGTAATGGTTCCCTTGCGTGTCTGCTTGATTTCTGCCAAGAACTGCAGGGCAGTCTTACTTTTAGCTTCTTTGATAATAGTTGTTTCCTTAGGACTAAAGTCAGAGGAAACCGGTTTTTGAGCAATTTTTTCCCGCATGCGTTTGGTTGAAATAACTTGGGAAACAGCTGTTGACTTGGCCAATTGATAAGTCTCAAACCAAGTCCACTTCTTCTCCTCGGCAATGGCAAAGAGGTTTAAGACATCAGACTGTTCATCCGCAAAGCGAAGTCCATCTCGAGCCATAAGCTGACGAAAATGGTCTAAGTCAAAATCGTTGGCCACTTTCTTCTTGAGACCAAGGTCTTCTTGACTTCCCAGTTCTGCCAAATCTGGAAAGACTTGATTGAGTGAGATAGGTATTTCTTCTCCCTCAGCACTTTCAACTTTCAAATCCTCCACAGCTGCATCGCCAATCTTCTTCTCCAAAAGTCTGCGATAAACAGGATGTTCCAAGAAGTCCTGACTAGAGAGAGGAGCATGGAGGGCTAGCTGATAAACGTCCCCCTTTTGATAGAGGGTCAAGAGATTGAAAGCAGATAGGATTTCAAGGATTTTATCAATCTATCCATCCCAAAGTTGAGATGATTGAGAATGCTTGAAAAGAGGTATTCCTTTCTACCATTATCCCAAAAACTAATCGTATAAAGATAAAGGCTCAGCGCCTCCTGACCGATAATCGGGAGGTAGCACTGTACCAGAGATGAGGTATCTTGCGACACCCGATTATTCTTTAGATAAGAAAAACGGTCAATTGGCTTCATTTATCTTTCCTTTTTCTTTTTAGAGGACTGAGTGATTTGTTGAAGCAAGCTCTCTAACTCACTAACATCCTTAAAACTACGATAGACACTGGCAAAACGTACATAGGTAATCTCATCCAACTCAGCCAACTCCTCCATGACGAGTGAACCAATGTCCTCACTTTGAATTTCATTTTCATTTCGACCACGGAGTTTCTGTTCGATACGATTGACTACCATGTTGATTTCATCACTTGACACAGGGCGTTTCTGGGCTGAGCGGATAATCCCATTAAAGATTTTATCTCTGGAGAATTGTTCCCGTGTGCCATCTTTTTTAACAACCACTAAGGTTCTTTCTTCTACCCGTTCGTAGGTTGTAAAACGGTGTTGGCATTCGTCACACTCACGTCTTCTACGAATGGTGTTCCCTTCTTCTGCTTGGCGACTATCGATAACACTTGACTTGGTAGCCCCACATTTTGGACAACGCATCCTTTCCCTCCTTATCGTTTTCTTTCATTATACCATTTTTTAAGCGATTCCCAAAACAATTCTTCTTTTTGCTTGACAAGTTTTTTGTTTTGTTGTATTATTTAATTAAGACAAAGAGATGAAAGAAAGGAGACCAAGATGTCCTGGACATTTGACAACAAAAAACCCATCTATTTACAGATTATGGAGAAAATCAAGCTTCAGATTGTTTCCCATACACTGGAACCCAATCAACAACTTCCAACCGTGAGAGAACTAGCTAGCGAGGCCGGTGTCAATCCAAACACCATCCAAAGAGCCTTGTCAGACCTTGAACGAGAAGGATTTGTCTACAGCAAGCGAACAACTGGACGATTTGTGACTGAGGATAAGGAGCTAATCGCCCAATCGCGCAAACAATTATCAGAAGAAGAATTGGAACACTTCGTTTCCTCCATGACCCATTTTGGCTATGAAAAAGAAGAACTACCAGGCGTAGTCGGCGATTATATTAAAGGAGTTTAAGCCTATGTCATTACTAGCATTTGAAAATGTATCCAAATCTTATGGAGCAACCCCAGCCCTTGAAAATGTTTCTCTTGACATCCCAGCTGGAAAAATTGTTGGTCTTCTTGGGCCAAACGGATCAGGAAAAACAACCTTGATCAAACTAATCAACGGCCTCTTGCAACCAGATCAAGGACGTGTCCTGATCAACGATATGGATCCAAGCCCAGCAACCAAGGCTATCGTAGCTTATTTGCCGGATACGACCTATCTCAATGAGCAAATGAAGGTCAAAGAAGCCCTAACCTACTTCAAGACCTTCTATAAAGATTTCAATCTTGAACGCGCCCATCATCTACTTGAAGACCTAGGTATTGATGAAAATAGTCGCTTGAAGAAACTGTCAAAAGGAAACAAGGAAAAGGTACAACTGATTTTGGTTATGAGCCGTGATGCTCGTCTCTACGTTCTGGACGAACCTATTGGTGGAGTGGACCCAGCAGCCCGTGAGTATATCCTCAATACCATTATCAACAACTACTCCCCAACTTCTACCGTTTTGATTTCTACCCACTTGATTTCTGATATCGAGCCAATCTTGGATGAAATTGTCTTCCTTAAGGACGGAAAAATCGTTCGTCAAGGTAATGTAGATGATATTCGCTATGAGTCTGGTGAATCCATTGACCAACTCTTCCGTCAGGAATTTAAGGCCTAAGCAAAGGAGATTATTATGTTTTGGAATTTAGTTCGCTACGAATTTAAAAATGTTAACAAGTGGTATTTAGCCCTCTACGCTGCTGTTCTAGTCCTTTCCGTTCCCCTGGGAATGCAAGGCCACTACTATAATTATATATCTTTCAAAGATAGCCAACCTTTCCTATTTATCTTTCTGGCTCTCGTCTTTGGTGGCTTGATAATTACACTTGGGATTTCAACTATTTTCTTGATTATTAAACGCTTCAAAGGTAGTGTCTATGACCGCCAAGGCTATCTGACTTTGACCTTGCCAGTTTCTGAGCACTATATCATCACTGCTAAATTAATCGGAGCCGTCATCTGGTCTATCCTTAGCTCGGCTGTACTGGCTCTAAGTGCTTTTATTATTGTGACTATAACGGTTCCAGAATGGATGTCACATTATGACTGGTTCCCACTTCTAGGAACATACCTTCCTCAACTCTCTCTTGTGGGGTTATCCTTCCTACTAAATACTATTTCAGGAATCCTCTGCATCTACTTGGCTATTTCCATCGGACAACTTTTCAATGAATACCGTACAGCACTCGCTGTTGCAGCCTACATCGGTATCCAAATCGTCATTGGATTTATTGAAGTTTTCTTCAATACCAGTACTAACTTCTATGTCAATTCACTTGCAGGATTTAATGATAATTTCTATATGGGAGCAGGTATAAGTATTGTTGAAGAACTCATATTCATAGCTATCTTTTTACCTCGGAACCTACTATATTTTTGAGAAATAAGGTTAATTTGCAATAGTTTTCATAATCAAAAAGGATAACATCTCATCGTAGAGAGGCTATCCTTTTTTCTTTTATCTCATTTTCCGTCTAACTTTATCTTACAGACGAATCCTTCTAACCAATTAAATGACAAAATCTGATTTAAAGGTCCTGTTTAATTTCTCTATTGTGGCACTATCATTATATTCCTTAAATATTCTCATAGCTTTGGAACATTCTTTTTTTACCTAACTCTACTTGATTCGTTTTTTTATGAGATAAATACCTTTTTAAAAAAATCAAATAAGTCTTTTTCAAAATAATATCCTTGTCTAGTCAGTAAATTTTTCTAAATCATCTATAAAAAAATTGAGCGCTATCTAACAAATTATTTTTTTAATAATAATTCTAAATTAAATAAATATAAAGGAATTACTCTATGTGTTCCCATATCTGTTTTTTTAAAAAAATGTCGTGTTTTTCTTGATTACCGCTCTATATAGTAAACTTATGGTTTTTAGTGTTCATAAAAAACACCGAATTATAGAAAATTTTCAGTTCATACTCCATCCAATTATCTACAGAAAGCAAATACTTGATTAGCTCATTACATTTAGATGCATTGTAAGGAAGGTTTGCAAGGCGATTAATCTGTTGTTCAGCAATCAATTTTTATGTGACAATTGCATAGACTTTTTTTCCTGCTTTTTGTTTTTAGTTCTATTTTTCTTTATTAGTTCTTGTAACAAAATGATATCTGAAGAGTTTACAGCATGTTCTAGTTCTTCAAAAAAGCATTCTTTTTTGGAATAATAGCAATGAACTAATTCTTCAAATTCCGAAAATGAGATCCCCAGGCGATTTAACAACATGTAAAAATGATCAATAGATAATTTTGTAATCCCATTTTTCGAAACGAGAAATAGTTGACTCACTAATCTTATCACAAGCCAAATCTTTAAGACGAAAATTTTTTGAAATACGGATATCCTTTAAAACTGCTCCAAAATTTTCCATACTATTCCTCTTCCATTTCTGCAAAAAATTAAACCTGTTTTTTTATTTGTGATATGATTATGATTATACAAAAATAAAACAGAAAGGACAATATGATTATGAAAAAAATTTTATTGTCATCAGTTGCTTTACTGAGCTTAGCGTCAACACTAGCAGTAAATAGTCTAGTTTCTGCTCAAGAATCTATCTCTCCCTAGGATTATAGTCACTCCAATGGCAGTTGGATTCAATCGAATGGCCGTTGGTGGTATAAACATTCTGACGGTTCTTACACTAAAAACAGGTGAAACATCAACAAGAGCAGTACCTATTGAAGATGTTAATACTATGTAAAAGTTTTTTAGTAACTAAAACTTTAGCGAAGTTGTTCATTTCCCTGATAAAACAAAAGCTGAGATTATTGCAAATATGCAAGAACTATTTAAATCTTCTATCGAAAACGATGTGAACCACCTTTACTTGTCATGGAGGAAAAAGCTGTACGATATCTATTGGTAGCGATAAAACGGTATTTACAGGTTGGGATCCACTTCAAAATAGAATGATTTCGCCTATGGCAGACACCAATACTAACGGAAAAATCACTTTAGAGGAACTGTATCAATACTCTTATCCTCTAGTCCTTGAAGCTGCATCAAAAAAATTCACGAAGAGCAACATGTATCAGTTTATCCTAAAAAAACAGTCAATTTGTTTTTATTCCAAAAAAATAAGGAGTCAAGAAAAATGAAAGTATCAAAAAAATCACACTATTTGGTTTATCTCTAGCAGGTCTAGCCTTACTGGCTTTCCCTCATTCAGGAAAGGCCTTCGAATTGGAAGAAGAATGGGTTATTAAGGGTGGCGTTTGGTATCAAGATGGCAAAATTCTTCGATTTAATAATGGCCATGAAGTAGATATCAAAGTCTTGGATTTGCCAAAAACCGAGAAAATCGAGTGGACGGTCAGTCTCAATGGTCAAGATCAAACTGTCAATTTCCTAGGTCAAGAAAAGGACAAGTCTATGGTCGGTACAGAGGGGCGTTACCTGAATTTCTATGTACCTTATGGCTATAGAGGAGATATCAAGGTAGAAGCCAAGAGCGGAAATGAAGTAAAGACCTGGTCCACTAAAGTAGTAGATGATGTGTATCATGATGGCGGAAAGAGTGGTTACTTCCGTATTGACGAATCAAATGATCAACACACCTACCTTGATGCAAAATGGGACTATCAAACTAAGACCTACACTGCTACCTTACCAGAGACTCTCAATGGTCAAAAAGTGTTTGCTTGGGAAGACGACTATGTAGAATTGAAACTTCAAAAACCAGGAGTTATCAGTCATTCCTACAGGGGGGGGGAGGAGCCTTCAAAATACTTTATCCGATTGTAAAAGCAGAAAGCTGGCTAAAAAAGAATTACAGTGAAAAGTGGTACTATCAAAAACAAGGTCAACTAGTTCAAAATGCTTGGGTTAAGGACAAGGGAACTTGGTACTTTATGAATGATAAAGGAGTCATGTTCAATAAAACTTGGCTCTATCAAGGTGGCTACTGGTATGCCTTTAAATCATCAGGAGCTATGATTGCTAGTGACTGGCTATATGATAATCACTCTTGGTATTACCTAAAAGACTCAGGTTCTATGGCGACAGGTTGGATCAAAGATAGTGGATCTTGGTATTATCTAAACAACTCAGGTTCTATGGCAACACGCTGGGTAAAAGATAGCGGATCTTGGTATTACCTTGCTTCATCAGGTAAGATGCTTCACAGTACCTACACACCAGATGGCTACTATGTAGATGCCAGTGGCGCTTGGAAATAATCTAAAGTACACATTTTATTCCATCAGCTATTAGTGTACCTGCTCAGACTAAATGTTATCAGAACTACAAGAAAAATCTAGATAATAATACAAAAAGCGAACAAAACAACGAATTCTGTTTTGTTCGCTTTTTGTTTTAATCTGTGTCATTACGATATTTTCATTTAATTGTATATCCCCCAAAAATTTACATTTTTATATGAAGTATTTTATAAAAAGGAGTATAATGACTTTAAAACTAATTACATGTATATCGATAAGGAGGTCAACTCTTTATGCTGAAAAGATTTGTTAATAAGAAACACCTCATACTTTACTTCTTTTCTATTGCCATTACTTGGTTGGAAGCAATTATCACGCCAGCCCTTGTTCAGAATATTGTTGCCAGTTTTACCAATCAAGAACTAGGCCTTCTTTGGAAAGTATTGATTCTAGGAATCCTTGGTAATCTTATCCTCTTACTAGGCTTGGCTGGGAAACGCTATTACTATGCCCGTTTGATTACCGATTTCAAATATGGAATCAAGAGTGCTATTTTCAAGCGATTTTTAAACAGTTATGAGATTGATGAAAAGGATATTTTGTCTGACCTAGAAAACGACGTCAAGCAACTAGAAGAAAGCTATATCGAACCAACGGTTATCATCATTTCTTCTCTGGGTTTTACCACTGTGTCCATTCTCTATGCCCTGTGGACCAATTTTTACCTAGGCTTGATTTTCATCCTCTTCTACTCCTTTCCTGTACTCTGCAGTGCGATCGGATCAAAGCGTTTGGATTCACTTTCTGAAAAGCGGTCCACTGTTAACCAGAGCTACTTAGCAAGCTTGACAAATTTTATTGGTGGTAGCCAACAAATTCGCCATTATCAGGGGCAAGACTACTTTTTTGCTCGCTATCAAAAGCAATTACAAACCAGTCTAGATACCGAAATCAACTATGAAAAACAACGCACTTTAAACAGTCTCTTGATCAATAGCATCGATGCCTTTTGTTCTGTCACACCTATCGTCATCGGTGGCTTTATGACCTACTATAATTATTTAGATGCGGCGAGTTTTGTGGCCATCTATCTAGTTTCCCATAATATCGGCTATCAATTCCAAGAGTTGGCTTACTTTACCAACACCCGAAAAGCGAATCGAACTCTTCTCAACAAATACCAAAAACTTTTGGGCCAGTCTAACTTCATCTCGCCTAGAAGCATAGAAAATATTTTCCCTATCCAGCTTAACACCATCTCCCTAGAAAAAGATGGAAATAGCCTCCTGTCTCCGATTTCCATGCACATCAAGCAAGGAGAAAAAATTGCCATTATCGGGGAAAGTGGATCTGGTAAGACAACTCTGCTCAATATCATTCATGGAGAAGAGACACCAACAAGTGGACAGATTAGCTTTGCTGGTCAAAACCTGTCACGTAAAGAAATCACAAGCTTTAGTTCCTATATCCTCCAAGATAGCCATTACTTTGACACGCTATCTCTGGACGACAATATCCTTCTAGGACTGGATAAAAAGGAGGAAAGGCTAAATCATATCCTCAAGACAACTGGTTTAGAACATTTGAAAAATCGAACACTCAGCAATGACAGCCTATCTGGTGGTGAGAAACAGCGCCTAGAAATCGCTCGCGCCCTCTACCACGATAGCCAACTCATCTTAGCAGATGAGATTAAGGCCAATCTTGACTTGGAAAATAGTAAAAAGATTAGTGACTTGCTCTTCTCCTTACCACAGACAGTCATTGAAGTCATTCATCACTACACAGAAGAAGACTTAAAACACTATGACCAAGTCGTTCACTTAAGCAAAGAAATAATACTCTATAACATACGATTTGAAAAAGCAAGGAACTCAAATTCCTTGCTTTTTAACTCAATATCAAACTGGCTACAATGGGGCTGACAAAGACATAGAGAATACCGGTAACACCGATAGCCAAACCACCCATAGCTCCTGCTACAGAGCCGTATCGGAAGGCTGTCCCTGTTCCGACTGCGTGGCCTGTTCCTCCAAGGGAAAGACCAACCGCTACTGGATCATCAATTTTCAACCACTTCAAAAGGGTTGGGCCAATAACACTGGTTAAAATCCCAGTTGCCACTACAACCACCAAAGTCACAGTCGTCAAACCTTGCAATTTTTCTGTGATTCCCACTGCCATGGCGGTTGTCACTGACTTGGGAAAGAGGGAAATGGCTAGGAAAAAGTCCATGCCAAAAATCTTAGCTACAAGGGCTGTGAAAGAGGTATTGACAACTACTGCTAAGAGACTTCCGAAAAGAATACTCCTAGCATGGTGCTTCATCAGGTGAAAACTCTTATAAAGCGGAATCCCTAGAGCAACGGTTGATGGAACAATCAAGTTGTTCAGATAAACCCCACCTTGGTAGTAATCTTGATAAGAAATACCCGTCACTTTTAGAAAGATGATAATGAAAACAGCTGACAAAAGCAAGGGCGTTGTCAATGGATGGGGTAAGCGTCTGTAAATCAGCATTCCCACTAGATAGGCTAAGATAGACAGGGCAAGCCCAAACAGGGGATTGGAAACAAATTCGCTCATTTGGCATCTCCTTTCTCATAATCTCCCTCAAACCGTCTCTTGATGAACTGAACTACCAAGGCTATGAGGATAATATTGATGACTGCTGCAAAAAAGACAATCAAAACAATTGGCAAAAGATAGGGAGCAATCACATCAAACTTCTCCATGATTCCCACTGCTGGTGGCAAAAAGAGAATGGTCATATTGGCTAGCAAGAAATTCCCCACCATATTGACATGCCTGGTTCTCAGCCACTTGAATTGTAGGGCTAGAAAGAGAATAATCAAGCCGATAATACTGCCTGGGATGGGCAAATGAAAGAAACTAGAGATTCCCTCTCCGATTAGAGAAATCACAAAGAGAATCATTAATTGAACATATAATTTCATCCTAAACTCCACGAAATAGACTTCTTGCATACCAGTTTACTCTTTTTTCAGAAAATTTCAAGGAAATGCACAAGAGTCATTAAAAATTAGAGAGGAAAGGGGATACAAACAATTCTTGACTTGTGGAAACAGGCATGATTTAGGATAAAATCTTCCAGCGTCCTTCTTGCCAGCTCTTTTGAAAAGTAGTATAATCATTGCATGCGCAATCATCTTGTGATGTGGAGACTGTCCGTAAATGGACTTTCCTCTATTTAAAACTCTAAAAAGAAAGGAGATACTATGACCTACTTAGAAAAATGGTTTGACTTCAATCGGCATCAGAAAGAAATTGAAAGTCTCTTGGAAGAGACCATTGCCCAGCATAGCGAGCAAAGTCTGACCTTGAAAGAGTTCTACCTCCTCTACTATCTGGACTTGGCCCAAGAAATCTCTACGCCAGATTGACCTGCCAGATAAACTTCATCTGAGCCCGAGCGCTGTTTCTCGGATGGTGGCTCGCTTGGAAGCCAAAAATTGCGGTCTACTTAGTCGCAGGTGTTGTGATCAAGATAGACGCTCTAGCTTTATCTGCCTGACAAGTGATGGGCAAAAGACACTGGCCTCTCTACAGAAGGCTGTCGAAGAAAGCTTGAAAACTGGTTTGGATTTCTTGATTTAAGATGATTTTAAAAAAAGTTGCGTGCGCAATCATTTTTCTTGACATTCTCTTTTACAAGGAGTAAAATAAAATCATCATTAAACAAAGGAGTTTTAAACATGATTGAAATTACCTATCTAGATGCCAGCAAGAACGAAAGAACTGTAACTTTCGAATCTTATGAAGACTTTGATCGTTCACAACAAGCTTGCCTTATCGGCGTCGCAGACTACTACCCTGTCCAAAAATTAACTTACAACGGTCATGATTTGGACTACCATGGGACTTACGGAGATGTCTTCTTCTATCTCATGAAACAAGATTTAAGCCAATATAACTAAAAAAGGAGAAATACAATGGCAAAAGCAATTACAGATGCAACATTCGAACAAGAAACAAAAGACGGTTTGGTCTTGGTAGACTTCTGGGCAACTTGGTGTGGTCCATGTCGTATGCAAGGTCCAATCTTGGACAAATTGTCTGAAGAACTTTCAGAAGATGTCTTGAAAATCGTTAAAATGGACGTTGATGAAAATCCAAACACAGCTCGTGCCTTTGGAATCATGTCTATCCCAACTCTTCTCTTCAAAAAAGACGGCCAAGTGGTGAAACAAGTTGCTGGTGTTCACACAGCAGAACAAATCAAGGCTATCGTTGCTGAATTGAGCTAATCACACGAGAGACCAAGTACTTTCTTTGGTCTCTTTTTTCTTGCCCTTTGCCATTTTTCAAAAAATATGCTAGACTGTAGATAGAATATTACGATGTTTGGGACATGCCATCGCTAAAAAAAACCTCTACTTGGTATTTTTTAGCTCCCTCATGGGAGCTTTTTGCATGCTCTGAACATTTCCCATTTTGGAAGGAGTACTATGAAACGTCAATCAGCCTTGGTCGTCTTTAGTGGCGGTCAAGATTCCACAACCTGCCTCTTTTGGGCCAAAGAACACTATGAAACAGTCGAAGCTGTCACCTTTGCCTACGGTCAACGTCATCATCTCGAAATTCAAGTTGCCCAAGAAATCGCTAAGGAACAGGGGATTCGTCACCACATCCTCGATATGTCTCTGCTGGGGCAAATCACTGAAAATGCCCTGACCTCTGATATGGAGATTGAGCAAAAAGAGGGAGAGGTTCCCAATACCTTCGTTGATGGTCGCAACCACCTCTTTCTATCCTTTGCGGCAGTTCTTGCTAAGCAACGAGGCATTAAAGATATCGTGACAGGTGTCTGCGAGACAGACTTCTCAGGCTACCCTGATTGTCGAGATGTCTTTGTCAAATCTCTCAATGTTACCCTCAACCTTGCCATGGATTACGACTTGTTATCCAAACACCTCTCATGTGGCTAGACAAGGCTGAAACTTGGGAATTAGCCGACCAACTCGGTGCCTTTGACTATGTTCGTGAAAAGACCTTGACCTGCTACAACGGGATTATCGGAAGTGGCTGTGGAGATTGCCCAGCCTGCCACCTACGTCAACATGGTTTAGATGTTTATCTCTCACAGAAAGGAGAGGACTAATGTTTTTTGCACCCAAAGAAATCAAACAGGAAACTGGGGAGTCTCTTGTCTACAATCCTCACAGAACCTTGGTATCAAAAGAGTTTACCTTCGATGCTGCCCACCACCTCTTTCACTATGAGGGAAAATGCAAATCCCTTCACGGCCACACCTATCGTCTGCAGATTGCTGTCAGTGGATTTTTAGATGAACGTGGCATGACCTACGATTTCGGAGATATCAAAGCGATCTACAAGAACTACTTAGAGCCCCACTTGGATCATCGCTATCTCAATGAAACTCTTCCCTATATGAACACGACTGCTGAAAATATGGTTTACTGGATTTTCCAAACCATGAACCAAGAATTGCCAGACGAGCGCGGTCTCCGTTTGGAATACGTTCGTCTCTATGAGACTCCGACTGCCTTTGCGGAGTTTAGACGGGAGTGGTTAGATGACTAGGGAACGTGTCCTCAAACTACCAGTTCTAGAAATTTTTGGCCCAACCTTTCAAGGCGAAGGCCGTGCAATCGGGCAGAAAACCATGTTTGTCCGCACTGCTGGTTGCGACTACCACTGCGACTGGTGCGATTCTGCCTTTACTTGGGATGGCTCTGAAAAGCCAACTCGTATGACTGCTGACGAGGTCATTGCTGAGTTGGATAAATTAGGGAGCTACGACTATGTAACCCTATCTGGGGGAAATCCTGCTATCCTAGCAGCCAACATGGCTGAGCTAGTAACCAAACTCAAGGAACGTGGTGTCACTCTGGCTGTTGAGACCCAAGGTTCCCGCTGGCAAAATTGGTTAAAAGACATCGACCAAGTCACCCTGAGTCCCAAACCTCCTTCATCCAAGATGGAAGTCAACTTTGAAACCTTGGACTTTATCGTTTCCCAACTAGAGCCAGACAAGGTCACCTTTAAAATCCCTGTCTTTGACGATGCAGATTTGGCCTTTGCCAGAGGCATACAAGAACGCTACCAACCAGATGTCCTCTTTTTATCAGCAGGAAATCCTGAGCCCAAGGCTACAGGTAATATTGTCCAAGATCAATTGGATCGTCTCAAAGAACTCTGGGAACGCATCGCTGCCGACGATAGCTGGGGCAATGTCCGCGTCCTTCCTCAACTGCATACCCTCCTCTACGATAACCAACGTGGTGTTTAAGATTAGAAAGAAAAAATCATGTCACAACAAGAAGAAATGAAAAACCTAAGCCTCCTCGGCAACAAAGAAACCAACTACATTTTTGACTATCAACCAGAAGTCCTCGAATCCTTTGACAACCGTCATGTGGAGAACGACTATTTCATCAAATTTAACTGTCCTGAATTTACCTCACTTTGCCCAATCACTGCTCAGCCAGACTTTGCGACTATTTATATTTCCTACATTCCTGACAAGCTCTGTGTTGAGTCAAAATCCCTCAAACTCTACCTCTTTAGCTACCGAAACCATGGAGATTTCCACGAAAACTGTATCAACACCATCGGGAAAGACTTGGTCAACTTGCTAGACCCTCGCTATTTGGAGGTTTGGGGAAAATTCACACCGCGCGGTGGCATCTCAATCGACCCCTACTACAACTACGGTAAGCCAGGAACTAAGTATGAAGGCTTGGCAGAACAACGCCTCTTCCAACACGACCTCTACCCAGAGAAAATTGACAACCGTTAAACTCATACAAAAAGCCCTGTTCCTCAAGATAAGGAGCAAGGCTTTTTGAGTTTCAATTATTCTTCTGTTCCAAGGAAGTTTTTCGCAACGAGGGCTGCAAGAACCCCACCAGCGATTGGTGCAAGGATGAAAATCCAAACTTGTTGAAGGGCTGCGCCACCTACCAAGACAGCCGGTGCCAAGCTACGGGCTGGATTTACTGAAAGCCCAGTGATATTCAATCCAACAAGAATCATCGCCATCAAGGACAAACCGATTACCAAACCAGCAATTGCACCATTGCCCTTGCTTTCTGATGTCACGGTCATGATAACCAAGACAAACAAGAAGGTTGCGATGACTTCAAACAAGAAACCACCAAAGACAGTGACACCGTTTGCCAAGGCATTTTCACCAAGACTAGCAGTTGACATACCTGAATTCGCCAAGAGGAAGAATACAAATCCAGATGCTAAGAAAGCACCAACTACTTGACCAAGGATGTAGTTTACAAGTTCTTTTTGATGACAAACGTTTGTTTACAAACATAGCAATCGAAAACAGCTGGGTTCAAGTGAGCACCTGAAACAGTTCCGATTGAGTAGGCTGCAACCACGATGGCTAAACCAAAAAGCAAAAGGCAATTCCTAGGTGACCCTAGGCCATCAAGACCATTTCCAAAAAAACAACAGCTCCTGTCCCAACGAACACAAGCATGAAAGTACCAATTAACTCAGCGACAAATTTTTTCATTTTCTTTCTCCTTTTTTAAAAACTAGATACTAGTCTATCAAAAGAAGGAAAGGGTTTCAAGAAAATTGTTTGGAAATTTTTCAGGATAAAAATTCTATAAAAAAACGGTAGTGTTTATTTGAAACATTTTTTCTAAAGGTATATACTATCAATATAGTTCTAATAAGTTTTTTATTCCCTAATTTGAACTAATTTTCACAACTTTGCTGTTCTTTTATGAACGTTTGAATGGTATAGTGGATACCAAGGAGGAATCATATGTCTAAAGTTGCTATTGTCACAGGTGCAGGTCAAGGAATCGGTTTTGCAATCGCAAAACGATTGGTTCAAGATGGCTTTAAGGTAGGAGTCTTAGACTACAATCCCGAAACAGCTGAAAAGGCTGTTGCCGAATTATCAGCTGAAAATGCCTTCGCTGTCGTGGCCGATGTTTCGAAACAGGCAGAAGTTGCACAAGCATTTCAAAAGGTTGTTGACCATTTTGGTGATTTGAATGTTGTCGTAAATAACGCTGGTGTTGCTCCAACTACTCCTCTCGATACAATTACTGAGGAACAATTTACACGCACTTTCGGTATCAACGTTGGTGGTGTCATTTGGGGTTCTAAGCTGCACAAGCGCAATTTAAAAGCACTTGGCCACGGAGGTAAAATTATCAACGCAACCTCTCAAGCCGGTGTAGTGGGCAATCCAAATCTAACTGTTTACGGTGGAACCAAATTTGCTGTTCGTGGAATTACGCAAACATTAGCACGTGATTTAGCAGACTCAGGCATCACTGTTAACGCCTACGCACCAGGTATTGTTAAAACACCAATGATGTACGATATCGCTCATGAAGTCGGTAAAAATGCAGGAAAAGATGACGAATGGGGTATGCAGACATTTGCAAAAGATATTACACTAAAACGTCTATCTGAACCAGAAGATGTGGCTGCTGCTGTCAGCTTCCTTGCAGGACCAGATTCAAACTACATTACAGGACAAACCATTATCGTTGATGGTGGTATGCAATTCCATTAAGATACACAAAAAGAGGTTGGAAAATGATTCAACCTCTTTTATTAGTTTTCATTATTAGTTAGGAGGACACAATAGAAACTCTTTCAATAAGTAATATTAGCTTATCCCTAGTATTGAAAAGACTGGATAGCTTCTTTCAAGTCATCTTGTAAACTATTTCTCTGGTCAAGTTGGACATAGACTTCCAACAGACAGGATCTGAAGTTGGAAAATTTATAAAAATCTTCCCTTTCTTCTATCGGAAAGTCAACAGTTTCTATCCAAGAAGCTACTTGCTCTTGCTCCAACTTCCCTTGTAAAATAGGTTCATAGATCACTCTCGCTAAACGCCAATCTTCATCATCTGTAAAGCGAATCAAAATTCTTTTAAATAGTTGACCAAGTATGTCAAATACTTCATGAACTCTGTTTTTAGGAAAGTCTGGATGACAAACCACTTCTGTCAGCAAATCGGCTCCATGTGCAAAAGCGTGAACCCAACCATACCGACTTGAAAAACCTGTCGTATCCTCTTCTTTTTCAAGATAATGCAAACCTTGATCGAGCATCGTATTTCTGATATTAGTTTGCAGCACTTGATAAAAAATAGAGTGTTCATTACCATCAGCTGATAAGAGATTTGCATAAATAAGTGCTCTAAAAGAACGCTCAAGCGTTGAGGTTTCTATCTTATCAATCTCTTTATCTAGACCATCATCAGAAACAATCCTAGCAGCGATAAACTGAAATTGTTCCTGTGTAAATAGCTCCTCCTGAATCCCCCTAGCAAAGCTTGTAAAAACAAGATCATCACGAATTTCTGAAGAAGGATCTCCCAAATGATCAAGCAGCCACTGGATTTCTTCTTGACGATAACTTGGTTTTTCTTCTGCTATTTTTCTAAGTAACTCTTGATACATGCTCAATACCTCTACATTTCTAGTAACTTGATATAATCTAGACCCCATTTCTCGACAGCATCTAAAACAACTCTGAATTCCTGTCCCATTTCGGTTAAGCTGTACTCAACTCGTGGTGGAACTTCGGCATAGACCTTTCGTTGAACAATCTTATCCTTTTCTAATTGACGGAGATGACGGGTCAAAATAGTTTGAGTAATCCCAGGCAATAATCTCTGCAATTCTTTTAAATCGTTTTGGTACCCGTACTCAACTGATAAATGATTACCAGTGCCCATTTCCCCGTTAAAACCCTCTGCGTTGTCGCAAATGGACAAATACCATACTCACTCACTTTATTTGTCATAAAATATCTTCTTTCTATTTTTAAAAAAATTTATCTTTTAGTATCAATAAAAGTACTACTTTTGATACTAGCTATCAAAAAAGTGTCTACTTGTTTTTTTGTTTGTAACTGTTACAATTATATCATAAAAAAAGAAATGGAGAATAGATATGTCAACAAACTTAGAAATTTTCAATGCTTATAACCAAGCTTTAATTGCTGGTGACTTTCCTAGTGTCTTTGAAACGATGGCAGACGATATTGTCTGGCATCAACCTGGTAATCATAGTATATCTGGTTCAGTTGTTGGTAAGGACAAGCTAGGAACTCACCTGGCTACATTTGCTGAGAAACTAATGGAACCTTTAAGGTGATAACAAATTGGGTTTCTGACAATAAGGATTTAATCGCAGCCAATGTTACTTTTCTTGGAACACGAGCTGATGGTACTGAACTCAATATGAACGGGATTGACCTCTTCCGTATTGAAGACGGAAAAATCAAAGAAGTGTGGCTCTTCTCTTCAGATCAAGCTGAAGAAGATAGCTTTTGGGGATAATTTAAGAGGCCAGGACAAAAAATTTTGATTTTAGAAATTCTTTATTATAAATTTTTAAAATCGATAGATTAGAAAAAAAAGCGAACAAGACAGAATTCTGAGTGTCAGATAACTCGTTTTGTTCGTTTTTTATATTTAAGGTTAAACTTTTGTCCCAGACTCTTTTAATTTACTCTCCCAACTGGACGCTGTAGGCGATAATCTGGTCAACTGTGTCTGACAAGAATTGGATAGTATCATGAAGTGGTTTATCTGTAGAGATATCTGCTCCGATAATCATAGCTGACTCAAGTGGTGTCTTGCTACCACCTGATTTGAGGAGATTTAGCCAGTCTTCAGCTCCAGTTTCTGAATGTTTCAGATGAAGGTAACCTGCAGTCGAGATAACAAGACCAGCAGAGTAAGTGTAGCTATACAAGCCCATATAGTAGTGAGCTTGGCGCATCCAAGTCAGAGCTGCATCATCATCAATTTCAATGGCATCTCCCCAGAAATCCGTCAAAACTTCCTTCATAATGCTATTGAGTTTGCTTGCCCCGAAGGTTTCTCCTTCTTCAATCAATGTATAAACCTTACGCTGGAAGGCTGCTTCCAAGAGGTGGGTAATAAAGTTATGGAAGTAGGTGTCTGTCAAGCGGTGAGCCAGAGCGAAGCGTTTGACGAGGGTCGTCAGATTGGTGCTCCAAGTAATCACTGAGAAGCAATTCATTGAAAGTTGACGGCGCTTCGACATAGTAGGTCGACATGTGAGCATTGAAGTAACTCTGATGATTATCTGAAAAGATGAATTGACCAGAATGCCCGATTTCATGAATCAAGGTATAGACATCGCTCAAACGACCTGTCCAGCTCATGAGAACATAAGGATGCACACGATATGGGTCCGCTGCATAGCCACCAGAATCCTTGCCACTGTTAGCAGCAAAGTCTACCCAGCGCTCTTCTTGATAGCGCGCAACTTCCTGACAATATTCTTGCCCCAAAGGTTCTACTGACTTCATGACCAAATCATAGGCGTCGTCAATGGTCACTTGAGGATTCAAGGCGCTATCCAAGTCCAATTTCCAGTCTGCAAAGGTCATCTTTCAAGACCATTTACCTTGGCAACATGCTTGAGATATCTCTGAGCAACGGGCGCAAAATCCTTCATGATGAGGTCAATCTGACGATCAAACATAGCACGGTCCACTTCTTGCTCAGCCAGAAGATAATCAAAGACTGAGTCGTAACCCTTCATATCTGCTAGTAGTTTTTCAGACTTGACTTGGGCTAGATAGGCTGCTGCAGCCGTATTTTGGTGCTTACGAAGACCTTCTGAGAAGGAACGGAAGGATTTTTCACGAACCTCAGCATCCTCATGATTTTGGTAGAAATTCTCATAGGTTACAAAGCTGTTTTTGTAGGTCTTGCCATGGGCTTCAAAGTCAGCCATTTCAAAGTCCCCAGCACGCATTTTAGTGTAAATGTCCTGCGGACTGTAGAAAACTTCACCAAGATTGGTCAAGGCCTTCTCCACATCAGCTCCTAGATAGTGGGCTTTTTTGATTTTGGCCTGACGAATGGCCGCCGTCAAATGAGGTAATTCACCCAAACGATCCAAGACTTCCTCGTCTGCTGCCACTAGGGCATCGTCAAAGAAGGTAAGTGCTACACTGGCATCTGTTTCAAATTCCATGCCAGCTTGGGCAATATTGGCAAATTCTTCATTGCTATAGTCTGTCGTCTGAGGCATAAAACCGTAGTTGCCAATATGGCTCATCTGAATGTAGATTTGTTCCAATTCCGCAAAGGCCTTCTCAAAATCCTCAAAAGTATGAAGATTGCCCTTGTAGTCACGGCTAAATTGGTTAATGTCTTCGCGAGCCTTCTCGATTGCACGCAAGAAATCCTCACGGTCTTGGTATAGGGCTGTTAAATCCCAAAGTTCCTTTTCTGGAAATTCTGAACGGTGTTTTTGTTCCATTTTCTTCCTCTTATTTCTCTAATTCTAATAAAACACTAAGGGCTGATAAGGCGTAAAGTGGTGCTGTTTCTGCTCGCAAAATGCGAGGACCAAGTCCTGCTAAGACTGATCCCTTAGCTTCGAAACTCTCAATTTCTGCAGGTGACAGGCCACCTTCTGGACCAAAGATAAAGAGCAATCTAGCTCCTTTCTCGAGTCCAGAAACTGCTTGCAAGAGCGCAGCGGCTTCTCCTTCTTTGGCCGACTCTTCATAGGCCACCACGATAGAGTCAAACTGGTCCAGTTGGGCTAGAAAGTCTGCTTTCTTCTCAAAAAGCTGAATACTTGGTACAATATTACGCTTGCTTTGTTCTGCTGCTCCAAGGGCAATTTTTTCTAGTTTTTCAACCTTTTTACCCAATTTCTTGCCATCCCACTTAGCAACGGACCAATCGGCAGGGAAGGCCCAGATTTGACTGGCACCCAGTTCGGTTACTTTTTGAGTGATAAACTCCAGCTTGTCTCCCTTGGGAAAGCCAGATGCGATGGTCACTTGGATTGGTAATTCCACGTTGTCAGCTAACTCTTCAACCAACTCAAACTGACGAGCTTCCACATCCAGCACACGCGCCAAGCGCTTAATTCCATCATCAAAGACCAAAGTAACCTCATCATCTTCTTTCAAGCGCATAACCTGAAACATATGCTTGCTGGTTTCCTTGTCCTCGATAGTGACAGGAGAGATAGCACTGCCTTTGACAAATACTGCTGCATGCTAGCCTCCAATCACACCGGAAATATCCTTGGTTTTCTTAAAGACACAGGCATTCCATTCCCCTTGAACCATGTGGGTTTCAAGGAAAAATCCAGCTGACTCAGCCGACTCGCGCACCATGTCCCACTTGTCCTTAATAATTCCACTCATGATGAGGTAGCCTTCATCCTTGACCAAGCGATAAGCATCATCCGTCAGATGAACGAGGATATCCGCCAAGATATTAGCTACAATCACATCTGCCTCAATCTCAACTCCCTTAAGCAAGTCTCCTGCTGCTACATGGATGTTTTCCATACCAGGGTTGAGTTCAATATTTTCCTGAGCAACACGAACTGCCACATCATCCAGGTCGTAGGCAAAGATTTCCTTGGCACCAAGTAGCGAGCTGGCAATAGAGAGAACGCCTGAACCAGTCCCCACATCTAGCACTGTTTCCCCACCACGAAGAACCTGCTCCAAGGCAAAAAGGCTCATCTTGGTAGTTGGGTGGGTTCCTGTCCCGAAGGCCATACCAGGATCCAGCTTGATAATCTTTTCCCCAGCAGTCGCCTCATAGTCCGTCCAAGAGGGAACGATGGTCAAATCATGAGTAATACGAGCTGGTTCATAGTATTTCTTCCAGTTGTCTGCCCAGTCTTCCTCAGCCAAGGCAGTCGTACCCATTTTTACCTCTCCCAAATCCATAAATCAGTTAGTTCCGCGAGACGGGCCTTCAAGTCTGCCTCAACCGTTGCTACATCAACCGTTTCCGGATAGTAGGCTGTCACTACGATTTCTTCTTCCTGCTCAACCTCTGGGAAAATCTCGCCGAAACGGTCAACATTTCCCACATAGTCCATGCTGTCTTCAATCGCAACGCCTTGCGCTCCCAGCTCGATCAAGAGATTGGAAACCAATTCCTCCCCTTCACGCTTAACTGTAACTTTTAACTCTTGCCATGTTTCCATTTTGTACTTTCTTACCTTTCCATCAGGTTAAAAATAGTCTTTCCAATAACAATAATAAGATTATCTCTTAATTTCTTCTCTAACTCTAAATCAATTCCACTATTTTGTATGAATTTGTCTTCTACATTTCTATATAAGCGTTTTACCCTAGTGGGATTTCCTGCATCAAAATGAGGTACATAATGGTAAATTATGACGGGAACAGAACTTCTGATTGATTGTTCAGCAATCTGATTCCAGATATACCCATCAGTCTCTCCCAAAGAAACCCCATAAAGAATTATGATGTCAGAATTTTTTATAATATCGCTATTTTTAACATCCATATTTTCTCTATAGTTCCTCAAAACTAAATTTTTTATTAAGGATTCTTTTTGTTCTTCATCAAAACTATTTGAAATCTGTGTCTCGTCACTAACTCCTAAAACTGTGCAAATATCTACCGTTCCATGTGCATGAATTGGAGGCGCAATGTGAAATTTATAATTATTAGTTCGTAATTGATTGCTAAATGATCTTGCTGACTCATTATATAATTTATCGATTACATTTGTGTAATTAAGAGTTAATATATTCACGATATCGTGTTGATATAGATTTTCATTATATTTTTTATCAATAGCGGGTTGATTGATTACAGGGAGAGATTTCTTCATATCATTTAGAGTACTTACAAAATCAATTCTATTGCCTTTCTCAAGATTTTTTTCTTGTTGTATACGTAGATATTCTCTTAAATCGTCAACTATTTCACTAAAATCGTCTATAAATTTCTCCTTCATTTCTACACTTGAGGAAATGAGGTCGTAATCTTTTGTTAATTTACCAATTGACAATTCAAAATCTGACCAATTTTCATAATCATTTACTTTATCAGAAAATAGAGACTCATAAATGAGATTTGAATATTCTTCCTCGTTCTCTTTCCTACTTATGTAAGCCCTATTTTGAAATTCATAGAAATCTTTATATCTTGTTTTCAAACCATATTGCAAATCTAAGCCATTTCCAACAACATATGTAATATTCATATCTTAGCCCTCTTGTCCCCCTGATATCTCGGATAATGATACTATATCCACTATTCAAATTCAATTTCTTCATTTAAGCTATTATACAGTTCAACTTGTGCTTCTACCTGCAATCTATTAACTAGCCAACCGCGTAATTCGGCTTGTTGAATAAAATCTTCGATTCTATTAACACCATTCAACTCCTTTAGAGTAACAACTACTCCAAAACGAATACCATAACCATCACCATTTTTTAACCGTTCAATTGTTTTTACACTCATTCCCCATTGAGGATTAGAAGGATTCAGAATCGGCTTAGCTTTTTTACGAGAAGAAAATTTTTCTCCTAAATGTTTGACATTATCCCATTTCCTAAAAACATTTCGTGCCGACTTTTCTCTCACATATCCTGGTGCATTTTCAGAATATTGATTGTCGTTATTAATTGTTTTAATGCCTTTCTTATCTAAAACTCCCAAACTAAGTTGCATTTCCGTATTAGTATAGTCAACTCCTTGATTTCTAGAACACTTTGGAAAATAACACATAGTGGCCTTTGCTACATATGGATAGTTTTCTTTAGAAATTGGAACTGGGAAATCATAATTATAAGTTTCATATGCTCTAGAAACATCTGAAACTATAAATTTAATTTCATCATCAGGTGTAGACAAAATATCTTCTATTTTGATTGGCACAACCCCATATCCAAGTAAAGAAATGTCTGCGAATGTTTTTTTATCATTCCATGGTATCGCTGAATCAATTAATAAAGCCTTTGCTTCTTCACGACTTAATCCCATAATATGAATGAGGTAAGCCATTTTTCTAGCAATAAATGGAGCCGCAAAACTGGTCCCAGCTACTCGAGCCAGCCCTAGTGGTTCACAAACATTTATGAAGTCTCCGTTCCCCCCGCCATAGTATGAAACATCAGGTTTGATAAAGAAAGACAGGACAACTCCTTCGCGTGAATAAGAAACGACTTGATTGCTAAAATCAACAGAATTTACAATAATTGAATTGAGTGAATCTGCTGGTGCTCCAATCTTTTTTCGTTGTCCATCAGGGGCAATCCCATTAGTGCCTGCAATAATAAAAATTACATCGTTATCAAATTGAATCTCGTCTAACAACGAACCCTCTACAGAAATAAAGTTTTCCCTAATTTCATCATTTGATCCAAGCGAAAGATTCCAAACCTTAATATCAGGATTTTGAGACACAATTTCTCTAATCTGTTTGATAATTGTGAAGGAGTTGAAACCACTCTGTAAAGATATCCCAAAATGTCTGACTCTAAATCTTCCACATCCGTCATCTAGTTTTGGATTCAAACTAGCTCCATCCACTATTACCGAGGAAACTGCTGTACCGTGCTTATAGTCTTGACTTCCTTTACTAATATCTGGTGAAATTAAATCATGATACTCTACCCACTCATTGAAATAAACTCTATCATCAAACAACGTATCGATGACACCAATAATAGGTTCATTAGTTGGAAAAGGGAGATTATCATAAAAAGTGTTTCCATCATTATAAAAATTCTCTGGTGACAGGCTAGAAAAATTTTCTACTATCATTGATACTAGATAAGGTGCTTTTAGCAGTAGTAACTCAATATTTTTTTCGTCAAGTAAAACAGTTGTCTGGTCCATGATGTTAGCTTCTGAAACATCAATATCAAGTTGTTTAAGTAATGTTAAGAGATTAGTTTTTACATCGTAGATTGTTACAATAGAATTACGTATAGTAGACATATCTGCCTGTTCAATACCAAATCCTTTGACAAAGCAAGAGTCTCTTAAGTATTTTTTGAATTTTGATTTCGACAGACCATACTTAGAATAATCAATTTGATTAAATTTTGAAGAGTCGGAGAACACCATACTCGTCATGGGAGCACTAGTAAAATAATCTTTGAATATTGTTATAACTTTTTTAGTATGCTCAATTGTCTTATCTAACACTTCCTTTGAAATGTAGTGTGTAATAATATGCTTACTCTTATCATTACTAAATTTTGCACCTACAATCGTTTCATTTGGAATTGCATTTCCGCCACCCACATTAAAAAAACCATCGATACGATTGCTCTTAGCTAGGACACGATTATAATACACACTGACAAGTACTCCATCAATGATTGTGTTATTAGACCAATATTCTTTTACTCGTTCAAGGGATGTGTAAAGTTCATTTAAATGGTTTAGCGTAACAATAGAATCTGCGGGAATCGTTATCGGTCCTCTCCCCTTTGCTGACTTTGGTGTAAAACTTTTACCTCGTAATGTCAATAATGTATTCATTTTAATCCTCGCTTAACTCTCGTGATACACTACTCTTAGAAACACCTGTCAAAATCTCAATTTCTCTAACAGTAAAACCTAGATTCGATAATTTAGAAATAGATAAATTTCTACCATTATGCAAACTTCTTAGCAGGCGTTTGGTAATCATGCGGATCTGATGGATCACTAAATGCCAATGACGTTCTTATTGCGTTTCTCAAATCACCAGGATTCGGTATTACATTGGCACTATTGATAATTTTTTTAAATAATTTTAAATCTCTAGCTACATTCTTAAATTGCTTTAATAACTCATTTAAAATAATAGTAGCTACTTCTACTTTATCTTCATCAGTATAACGGTCAAAGTCAATTATGGCATCGAATCTTCTCGTAACTGCTTTATCAAGATTTTCAAAAAGATTTGTTGTTGCAATTAATACAATTTCTGGTGACAGCCTATCCAACTCCTTTAAAAAGGCAGAAGTCACTCGTCCCATTTCTCTTAAATCATTCTGATTAACCCTATCCAACACTATGGAATCAATTTCATCAAATAGGATGATATAATTTTGCTTGAAAGGAAGATTATTGATTTCGTAAAAAAGAGTTGCTAAGTTTTTGACTGTTTGCCCTAGCTTACTATCTACTAAGTGACTGAAATCTACTACAAGTAATTCCTTGCCAATAAGTCTAGCCACCTGCTTTACACTTTCAGTTTTTCCAGTACCTGGAGATCCCACAAATAAAAATTTATTTATTCCAATATGATGATTGACAGCGTTTATTATTCCTTTTAAATCATTCATAATTGAAAGAGGCAATGGGAGAGGACCGATATCTAGTTTAGCAGGAGTCAAATACTCACTAGGATTTTCTATTTGTGGCATGAATCTATCACTATGAGACATTAATCCCATAATATATTGTGCTAATTGAGTATCACCATGTTTATTGAAGTTCCGAGCAATTGCTATGGATTGATTTCTAAATTCTGTCTCTCTGCCCTCATAATGATACTTTATTAAATCAAGAACATCCGATTTTTTCATGATTCATTCCTCCTTACACAAATAATACTATATTCTTGGGACAAAATCAATTATTTTGGGACAAAATAAAAAGAATAGCCTTGGAAGGATATTCTTGTAATGCAAAACTATATCAGATTTTCCCTGACACTCTTTCCTCCACCGGGCAGTTCCCACATGTTGGGACAAGGGATATCGTCCTTGTCATCACGTAAGATAGTCAAGACCTTATCCCCACAAATCTAGGCAATCTTGCAACCTTGGAAATCAGTAAGTTCTATTTCCATATTAGACTCCTTCGGTTAATTCCTTTTCCAGCTCAGCTAACCAGTTTTGATAATAGCTTTTCTCATCCCGTAACATCCGACTGCTATTCATTTTCTGTCTAGCAATCTTCATAGCCTTGTGAGTTTGAACTACATCTTTCTTTACCTTAAATTGATACCAAGCTTGAATGACCTGCATATCTGCTGTTTTTAGAGATAAAAAGGATTTGACTCCTCGAATACTTGCATATTCTTCCGCCTTCTTATTATCTCCTTCCATCAGAGCAACTTGAAGAAGGTATAATTGAGAACTAGTTTTAGACATTGGATTGTCTGTTTTATCTAACACAGACTGAAACTGTTGCTTTGCAAGTTCTATATTATCATCCAATATGAATACCAACCCCTGAAGAGTCTGAACACTTTCTGCAAAACTCCCTCTCACCTCCTCATCAACAGGCATGATAAAGTCTTTTAAATCATATTCTTGAGGAGCTAGCAAGGTCTGGGCAGAATGCCTCAACATCAGGTAGGCGTATTTCGTATTTTCAGGGTGTTGTAGCAATTCCCAAATTTTTGCGCCATCGGTGATGCCGACTGGCAAAATGTTATTTAGGAAGAAAGACAAATTAAGAAAAATCCAAGTCCCTGCAAAATACCAGCTTCTTGTCAAAAACCCAAACACTATCGCCAATAATATCAAGCTGAGATGAACCATCAAGCCTCCTGAAAGCATCAGGATGATGCTTTGATCGCTTTCATCCTCTTTTAAACCAATGTATTGAGCACCAACATTTTTCATAATGGCTGTTCTACTAAGACGAAACTTGCCTGACTTTTTGGTCAAAATAAAATGTCCTAATCCAAAAGCCACCAGCCGATAGCCTGTCAAGTAGCCACAAAAAGCATGTCCCAGCTCATGAAGAATAAAGATTAAATACATGCTTAGAAGAGCGAAGGCATAACCAAAAGTAAAGACTAAAAACTGCGGAATACCCCTAGCTCTGCAAATGCGATGGTTCCACAAGCAAAAAGCCAGCATAATAAAGACAACAGCTAGCACATAAACCAAATAAATCCCAATTTTTCTTCATAAAATCTCCAACCAACTCCTAGTATCTCGGATAAGGATAAAATTCCCCCTCTTCCAAGCCAACTTTTCCTTCTTCAAAGACTTCTTGGTTCCATTCCATGACAAATTCTTCTGCTTCTGGGTCTTCCAAAAAGTCCATGAGGGCATCTAGTCCCAACCTCAGCAGTATCTTTTAAGGAAAAGAGCAAAATATGCTAAAAAAATTCACGAGAAAAATCCTTTTTTTAGGCAAGTAAGGGATGACAGTCAAATAGTCTTCTGCATTGACTGTTGATTTAGCAGGATTGTAGAAAAAGAACTGCTTCTTCAAAGAGAATGTCATCTGACGAAACCTCTCCATCTTCATCCACCATCTCCACACCTGCAGCATTTTGCGCTTCTAACAAAAAAACTCACTTCAACCGCGTGGTTGCGCTTGTCCCAACTAATCTCATAAAGTCAAAAGGAAAAGTTCTTGTCCAACTCTTCTTGTAAAAACATCTAAAAAAATCCATATGTTGCCATTTTGTCCTCTTTCTATGCGACTCTTTAAATCGCCCCTGATTGCTCGGAAATATGCTAAAATAGATACTACCATCTTACCACATATACATCAGAAAATCCACGCTAGAAAGGACTGCTATGCCAGACAATCTCGCGCTTCGCATGCGCCCTAAAACCATCGACCAGGTCATTGGTCAGGAACATCTGGTCGGACCAGGAAAAATTATCCGTCGCATGGTGGAAGCCAACCGCCTGTCCTCCATGATTCTATATGGACCTCCAGGAATCGGCAAGACCAGTATTGCCTCTGCCATCGCTGGAACGACCAAGTATGCCTTTCGAACTTTCAATGCGACAGTTGATAGTAAAAAACGACTGCAAGAAATTGCGGAAGAGGCGAAATTCTCTGGTGGTCTCGTCCTATTACTAGACGAGATTCATCGTCTAGACAAGACCAAGCAAGACTTTCTGTTGCCACTCTTGGAAAGTGGTCTGGTCACCATGATTGGGGCTACGACTGAAAATCCTTTCTTTTCTGTCACTCCTGCCATTCGTAGCCGTGTTCAAATTTTTGAGTTGGAACCTCTGTCTAACCAAGACGTCAAAGAGGCTCTTCAGATAGCTCTAAGTAACCCTGAACGTGGTTTTGATTTTCCAGTAGAACTAGATGAGGATGCGCTGGATTTCATCGCAACCTCTACAAACGGAGACCTTCGCTCTGCCTTCAACTCACTGGATTTGGCTGTTCTCTCTACCCCTGAGAATGACAAGGGCATCCGCCATATCACTCTAGACATCATGGAAAATAGTCTTCAGAGAAGCTACATTACTATGGATAAGGATGGAGACGGACACTACGATGTACTCTCAGCCCTGCAAAAGTCCATCCGTGGCTCGGATGTTGATGCCAGTCTCCACTATGCTGCTCGCTTGATTGAGGCTGGTGATTTGCCAAGTCTCGCTCGTCGCTTGACTGTTATCGCCTATGAAGATATCGGCTTAGCCAATCCTGAAGCCCAGATTCACACCGTGACTGCTCTGGATGCTGCACAAAGGATTGGTTTCCCAGAAGCCCGCATTCTCATTGCCAATGTCGTCATTGATTTGGCCCTTTCTCCAAAATCCAACTCAGCCTATGTAGCTATGAATAAGGCTCTTGCCGACCTCAAAACATCAGGGCACTTGCCTATTCCGCGACACCTGCGTGATGGGCACTACAGTGGAAGCAAGGAACTGGGGAATGCCCAAGACTATCTCTATCCACACAACTATCCTGGAAATTGGGTCAAGCAAGACTATCTACCAGAAAAAATTCGTAATCATCACTATTTCCAAGCAGAAGATACTGGTAAATATGAACGGGCTTTGGCTCAAAGAAAGGAAGCTATCGACCGTTTGCGAAAAATCTGAAATCCTTTTCAAAAAATTGCACTTTCCTCTTGATTTTTTTTGAAAAAGTGGTATCATATAAACATAGAAACGCTGTGGTGTACGACTTCACACTTAAGTGTTGACCGACTATTTTTTGTATTATTAGGGAAACAAAAGTCTTCTAACAGCATGTAGGCCGTCTCACACGGAAACAGCTTCAGTTAGAGCGAGTTGCCCACCTGCTTAATTGCGCGGGTTCAATACAAACCGTGAAGTTTCGGCACCAATACAGCTTTTTTCTTTGCCTCCTTAGCTCAGCTGGCAGAGCAGCGGACTCTTAATCCGTGGGTCACAGGTTCGATCCCTGTAGGGGGCATCTAAATACAACAGGAAAAAGCCTTGATAAATCAAGGCTTTTTTTGCTTGTCTATAACTGATTTACCCCATCATTTGTCCCACATTTTAAATCTATCTTTTCTTTTTGAATCAAATTACATCTTTACAAATAGTGTAAAGCCAGTTACTTTTGCTTTGATGCCATACAATATTTTTCATGTAGAGAAGACAAATTTTATCTTCTCTTTTTTTATTTTTCAAAATAATAAAAACTGATTTTTCTTTTTCATAAATCAGACTGAAACTTCCAAATTTTTCCATTTTGTTTATTGACATTTCCTCTAAAAAAAGGTGTATAATATTTTTATTATTAAACTATACTATACTATATAGGGGGTATTGAAATGAAATTTTCTAATCGTTTACTGCTATTCCTTGCAGGAGTTGTTTTTGTCCTTTTAGGACTTTTCCTATTTACAAACCCAGTAGCTAATCTTGTTGTTTACAGCTGGTGGATTGCATTTGGTTTACTGGTTTCTTCTATAGCAGCTATTTTAGGCTATTTCTCTGTACCAAAAGAGCTTCGCTCACCAGCTCATCTTTTCCAAGGGATTGTTAATCTTCTCTTAGCTCTTTACCTCGTTGCCTATGGCTTTGTGACGCTGCCAGTTGTCATTCCAACTATTTTAGGAATTTGGTTAATTGTAGAAGCCATTATAGCTTTCTTTAAAGGCAATCGTCTGGGATTGATTTTCCCTATTATTGGCAACCATATCATGTGGATAGCGTTGCTTGCATTTTTACTAGGTCTAGTGATTTTGTTCAATCCAGTAGCTACAAGTGTCTTTGTCGTTTATGTCGTTGCCTTTGCATTTTTAATTGTTGGTTTCACCTATATCCTTGATGCCTTTCGTAAATAATCTAGCTGCCATTTTGGGCATATTAAAATAGCTGGGAAGTTACATTCTCAGCTTTTTCTGTTGCCTCCTTAGCTCAGTTGGTAGAGCAGTAGACTCTTAAGCTATGGGGCGCAGGTTCGAGCCCTGCAGGGGGCACATCTAAATCAACAGAAATAAGCCTTGAAACCAAGGCTTTTTTTAACGTCTAATAGCTTTTTTTGTAGAAAAAGTATTTAAAAAAATAAAAGAGAAGAGAATCTCTCACTCTCTTCTCAGTATATCTTATTAAATTTAGTTTTTCTTAATCTAGCTGATTTTCCTTTGCAACGACAAATTCCTTAACCAATCGATAGATAACAGCAAATATCGGTGTAAAGAATATCATCCCAAGTAGTCCGAAAAGATTCCCTCCAATACTAGCAGCCGCAAGCGTGAAAATAGCTGGCAAACCAATAGACTGACCTACAACTCTAGGATAAATAAGGTTTCCTTCAATCAGCTGTATAACTTGATATAGAAGAAGAGAAAGTAAGGCTTGAGTAGGACTCACTGTGAAGATAAAAATCGCTCCCACAACACAAGCAATCATAGGCCCTACATAAGGAATGAACGATAGCACTCCTGCAAAGATACCTGTCATTACTCCATAGGGTATCCCAAACACGCTGTAACCAACCGCTATCATAACTCCTATGATAACTGCTTCAATCAGCTGACTCATCAAAAATTGGTCATAAGTCTCTAGTGCTACTTGTCCAATGTAAGTCAACTTTATCACCACCTTCTCTGGAAGAAAAACTTTTAGAAGTCGACTCGTCATCGCTGCCAAATGTTCCTTACTGGATAAAAATAAAAAGGTGAAGACTATAATCAAAAAGGCATTCATCAAACTTGAAAAAATATTGCCGATATTACTAGTCAGACCTGATAAAAAACCTATCAAAGCTTGGCTAATAGAACTAGATTGTCCCTGTATGCCTGATACGATAGTTGACAACATGTCTTTGGTTACAAATTCCGAGCTGCCTAGAAATTTCCCAAGTTGAGTAAGGACTGTTGAAAGGACTGTTCCCAGCTGACTAATAGTCTGAGCTAGGGTTGGCAGCACCAAAACCAAAAAGAGCAATCACGATTAAGATAAGAGCTAGGAAAAACAAGTACCATGGCAATCGGACGACGCAACTCTGCCTTTTACCTTCAATTTAACTAAGTACTGTTCAATTTTTTTCATAGGAACATTAAGCACAAAAGCAATAACAGCACCATAAATCAAGGTTGATATTACATCAAAGAGAGAGATTGCTCCTGATATAAAGCTCGATGCATTCAGAATTACAAGAGCAACCAGCCCTATAAAAAGTATTAACGGGGTGTATTTTTTTACTAAGTTCATAAATTCTCCTTAATAAACATGTTTAGATACGACTATACTATTTGGTTTTTCAAACTCTCGATTAAGGTAGGCTTGGTAAGTTCCTGGAGCGATAAATCCTTTGGGTGAGAGGATATCGGTGCCAGCCTGACCGACTATGGTATCAGCCAAGAGCACACAGTTTGTAGATAAGACAAAGTAGGATTTAAACTTAGATTTGATAAATTTATAAAGTTCCCCATCTGTCTCATGTCTGATTTTTATAAGCGTAGGTGTAGTCTTCCTTACCATCACCCTGTCATGATTTTTATCTGCACTTGGCTCCCATGGAATCGTCAGTTGTTTCAATTCAGCCAACTTTTTTTCTGAACTGCTTTTTTTCCATTTCAGGCGTCAAATCTATCCCATAACCAAAAAAAGCGTTTTTTTGACTCTCACGTTTACATAGGTCAATGTACTTGTCACGATCACAGAAATATAAGACACCATCTCCTACCATGCCAAATAAGGTCTCAGAAGACGGATCATAGTTGCCATAAGAAATAACACGGCCTTGATAGCAGATATCCACATGACCAATTGCCGAAACAGAGAGGTCTCAGCTGTATGAACAAAAATTTCTAGCTCTGCTGTCTTACCAGACTTCACTATTCCAAGATGGATATCTTCTTCCTCATCAGCATTTTCCAGCATAAATTTGTTAATTTTTGCTAAAGTTCTTGCAGGGATGAGAGCGGCTAGGACAATAGGTAAGCTCATTCTTACACGACGTTTGAGATGGTTTTTCCCAATTTCCTCCTCAAACAAGAAACCATCACGGATATTGGACACACCATAAAGGAAAAAATAAGCCCCTAATACAAAGAGTTGAAAGACAGAATTTCCTGTAGAGGACAAAAGACTAGTCCCACCAAGAAAAACTAGTACGAGTCCATCTAGTAAGAGACGAAAACGAGGTCGAATTTTGTTTTTGCGGTAGAGAACATAGGTGACAAGGTTAATACTAGCATGAAAAATCTGATAAACTCCAATCACAAGAGCCAAAATATAAATCGGCACATCCGTCGCAAGATTGGAGCCAAGCAAATATCCCAGCACTAACAATTTAACCAGTGCAACTCCCAAGGTGTCCGTTGACTGACTTTTTTTGAAAATACGTAATACTAAATCTAAGACCGTTGCTATCCAAGCTAAAAACAGAACCAGTCGAATAACCTTTACTGGCAACCAAGTCCCCGTGACCATCAAGATGAGACCTAGCAGAACAAACAAGAACCCCTGAGCAAGTAATTTCTTACCTGTCAGACCTAAAGATAGAATTTTCGCCATATAAAAACCTTTCAACAATAAAAATTAAACACTCCGATTAAACTGACTAGTAAATAGCCAACACTACAAACAGCCTGTGCCAGCAACATATGGTGACTAGAAATGACTGTAGTAATGTCACCATCTTGTCTTATGCACTTCTAAAATTTGTTATATTGATTAGAAACCAGAGCTTATAAAAAAACTAGCTAAACTCGAGAGATAGACACAATTGCGACGAAAAAAATGTATAACCAATTCAACTTGTTAAGGTAAGAAAGCATTATTTCCAATCTATTAATTATTCATCTATTACCTATTATGACACAATATTCCCTATAGTTCAACTTTTTACTTGTTTTTATATTACACGGACTAAAAAGTTTTCAACAGTTGATTGCATTTGTTTTAATAAGTTTTAACCTTTCTTGGTTAGATAAAAAAAGAACCATACAGTTTAGAATCTGTATGGTTTTTGCCCCACTTTTGTCCCATTTTTAAATCATGACATTGAAAATACCTAAAATCACTTATATTTCAATATTTTTAATTGCTCTCAATATGAAAGTCCTTTCCAAATCCCTGTAGGGGGCATCTAAATCAACAGGAAAAAGCCTTGATTTACAAGGCTTTTTTGTGTAGTCTTAGCACTAAAAACGATAGAAAAAGCGGCCCTTCTGTACTGACCCCAAAAGTTGGACAGAAAAAACCTAACTTTTGTGGCGCAGTTCATTAGCGCCACATAAAGTTATTTAAGCATCTCCTTTTCTCTCATTACCATTTTCTGTTATAATAAATTGTACTTCTAAAATAGAAAGGTCTTAAGATGACAACTCTTATTAAACATAAACGTGTAGAATTTTCAGAACTTTTTTATGACTTAGTTTTTGTTTTTGCAATTTCAAAAGTAACTACTTTAATCGACCATCTTCATAACGGTATTTTGACTTGGAATTCTTTCCTTGATTTTTTCATTGCTATTTTGGTTCTCATCGATTCCTGGATGATTCAAACCGATTATACCAATCGCTATGGAAAGAACTCTTTATTTAACATGGTAATCATGTTTATCAAAATGGGACTTTTACTCTTTATAGCCAATATGATTGGACCTGATTGGCAACAATATTTTCATTATCTCTGTTGGGCTATTGGTACATTAACCCTTACCTTATTTTTTCAATATTTGGTTGAATTTTTTAGAAAATCAACCGATGATGTTGAACGGGAAAGTATCAAAGAGTTTTCTATGGATAACAGGTCTAGGAAGTTTAGGAGTCTATCTAGCAGCTCTTCTTCCTATTTACGTTAGAGTCTATATCTTCTTTGCTAGTATTCTGTTTATCTTTATTATGCCAAGTATCTTGCTTAATAAAGATAAGCATTACCAGGTAAATCTCCCCCATTTAATCGAGCGCATCTCCCTTCTTGTCATTATTACGTTTGGAGAGATGATTACGAATCTAGCTAACTTCTTTACAATCGAGAATTTCTCGATTTATTCGGTTCTTTATCTCATTATTATGATTTCTCTGTTCTTGTTTTATTTTGGTCAATTCGACCATGCTATTGATGAAAAATCTAATCAAAAGGGACTATTTCTAATTTACAGTCACTATCCTATTTTCATTGGACTTATGATGATGACTGTATCGATGAGTTTTCTTCAGAATCCTGAAGCTAATCGTCTCTTTGCAACCAGCTTCTCTTATATCGGATTTGGCCTCTTTCAAGCTGCTGTCCTAGTAAATGGGCCCTATAACAAACACTATCTTCGCTATTCGAAAAGTTACTACTGTGTCCAAGCGACACTCTATCTGGCTGCCTTTATTCTCTCTTTAATCTTTGCTTCTAATCCTATAATAGTAGTGAGTATAACAACCATTTTAGCTCTAGCTATAGCCATTCATTTTATTTATTTTTATATGACACAGAATAAAAAATATTCCAAATCTAACTGGGAGTTATTTTAATGAGTTTATAACATTAAAAAGCTTTGGGAACCAAGGCTTTTTTGCTTTCTATCTAAACTTTTTCATAAGGTATTTTCGTACAGGTGCTTCAATGGTTTTAACGATTTCAAAACCTTCTTTTTGATAGAGATGCTTGGCTGCTTGATTTGACTCGAAGACATTTAGAGAAATACTATCTATGTCTCCATTTTCAAAAGCCAAACTAACAAATTTCCTTAATGCCTGGCTACCTAAGCCTTGCCCCTGTTTCTGGGGGTTGATAAAAAATCTCCCGATATGAAGATTCCTGTCTTCTAGCCTGATTTTCTGGATAAGCCCCACAAACTCTTGTCCTTCAAAGATTGAAAAGATTCCTTCCAAATTTTGCAAAACTTGAATTGTCAAGGGAAAAGGAATCATTGTTCCCATCCATTGTTCTTGAAAAACTTTGCCAAGGGAGTTGGACCATTGGCATACGAGCTGAGCGTTTTCTGTGCTCACCTTTTCTTCAAAACGAATTGTCATCTTTTCCTCACTATCTTATCTATGTTTCTCTATTATACTACTTTTCCTATTTTTTACGAATAGATAAGTATGATTGATATTTATTTTTTTCTTGTCGGGAGCATTCTCGCTTCCTTTCTTGGTTTGGTCATTGACCGTTTCCCTGAGCAATCTATTATCAGTCCAGCCAGTCACTGCGATTCTTGTCAGATTCGCTTGCGTCCCTTAGATTTGATTCCTATCCTCTCGCAAATCTTTAATCGCTTTCGCTGTCGCTACTGCAAGGCACCTTATCCAGTCTGGTATGCCCTTTTTGAACTAGGATTAGGACTTATCTTTCTGTTTTGGTCTTTGGGATTACTTTCCTTGGGACAAGTCATCCTAATCACTGCTGGTTTGACTTTAGGTATCTACGACTTTCGCCATCAGGAATATCCCTTACTGGTCTGGATTGTCTTTCATCTACTCCTAATGGTCTGCTCTGGCTGGAATCTGGTCATGGTCTTCTTCCTTGTCCTTGGAATTTTGGCTCATTTTATCGATATCCGCATGGGCGCAGGGGATTTTCTCTTTTTAGCTTCTTGTTCTCTCATCTTTAGCGCAACCGAATTGCTCATCTTGATTCAGTTTGCTTCGGCAACAGGCATCCTGGCCTTTCTCCTCCAAAAGAAAAAGGAAAGACTTCCTTTTGTGCCTTTCCTCTTACTTGCTGCTTGTGTGATTATTTTTGGTAAGCTACTGCTTGTTTGATAAAGTCCTGAATTGGCTCTCCTTCATGGAGAGCTTTTACAATTTTCGAACCAACGATAACGCCATCTGATACCGCATTAAAGCGTTCTACATCGGCTTGACTAGATACACCAAAACCTGTCAAGACTGGAATGTCGGCTACTTGATGCAATTGTGCCAAGTGCTTGTCCAAATCTGCACGGTAATTGCCAGATTTCCCTGTCACCCCATTGATGGCAACAGCATAGACGAATCCCTCCGCCTCTTCAATCAACTCTTTCTGGCGCTCAATCCCTGTGGTCAAGCTTACTAAAGGAATCAAAGCAATGTCTGTATCTGCCAAAAATGGCTCTACAAAATTGGCATGCTCATGAGGAAGGTCTGGAATAATCAAGCCCTTAACCGCTGTATCTGCCAAATCTTTGACAAAGTTCTCCACACCGTACTGAAAGAGGGGGTTGAAGTAGGTCATGATGACCAGTGGAATCTCTGTTTGAATGGTTTTCAAGGTTTCAACCAAAGCCTGAGTAGAAGTTCCGTGGGCTAGACTGCGCAAGCCAGCTTCTTCTATAACAGGTCCATCTGCGACAGGATCTGAAAAGGGAATACCGACTTCAATAGCCGAAACACCCAAATCTTCTAAAAAGTTGATTGTTTCAGCGAGTCCAGCCAAACCTTTCTCATGGTCTCCAGCCATGATATAAGGAACGAAAATTCCTTTTCCAGCTGCTTTGATAGCATTCAATTTTTCTGTTAGTGTCTTAGGCATGAGCTTCTCCCTTCTTTGCTGCATCTGCTTCCAAGCGGTCCTTGACTTGAACCACATCCTTGTCCCCACGACCCGATAGGCAGACAATCATGGACTTGTCTGGTCCAAGTTCTTTGGCCAATTTCACCGCAAGGCAATGGCATGGCTAGATTCCAAGGCTGGGATAATCCCTTCCACGCGGGATAAGAGCTGGAATCCTTCCAACGCTTCTTCGTCTGTCACAGGAACATAGCTGGCACGTTTGATATCGTGGTAGTGAGAATGTTCAGGACCGATACCAGGATAGTCCAAACCTGCTGAGATAGAGAAGGCTTCAAGAATTTGACCATGGGCATCTTGGAGCACATCCATGAGAGAACCGTGAAGAACACCAGGACGACCCTTAGTCAAAGTCGCTGCGTGATGCTCTGTATCCACACCAAGTCCTGCTGCTTCAGCTCCATACATAGCTACTGACTCATCTTCTACAAATGGATGGAAGAGACCGATAGCGTTAGAACCACCACCAACACAAGCTACTAGGGCATCTGGTAAATCTTGACCTGTTAAGTCACGGTACTGTTGTTTAGCTTCTCTACCGATGACACTTTGGAAGTCACGAACGATTTCTGGGAAAGGATGAGGCCCCAAGGCAGAACCAAGGATATAGTGGGTATCATCGATATTAGCCACCCATGAACGAAGAGCTGCATTGACCGCATCTTTGAGCACGCGCGAACCGTCTGTCACTGCCTCAACCTTAGCTCCCAAAAGCTCCATACGGAACACATTGAGGGCTTGGCGTTTGACATCTTCCTCACCCATGTAGATAGTACATTCCATGTTAAAGAGGGCTGCAGCAGTTGCAGTTGCCACACCGTGCTGACCAGCACCTGTTTCAGCGATAATTTTCTTTTTACCCATGCGTTTGGCAAGCAAAACTTGTCCCAAGGCATTGTTAATCTTGTGGGCCCCTGTATGGTTAAGGTCTTCACGTTTTAGATAAATCTTGGCTCCGCCAATATGCTGGGTCAAGTTTTTTGCGTAGTAAAGAGGAGTTTCACGCCCCACGTACTGACGTAAGAGTTGGTTTAATTCCTCTTGGAAACTTGGGTCTGCCTGACTTTCACGGTAGGCCTTCTCCAACTCCAAAACTGCTGTCATCAATGTTTCTGGGACAAAACGTCCGCCGAATTTTCCGTAAAATCCATCTTTATTTGGTTCTTGATATGCCATTCTTTACCCTCTTTATAAATCTTCTAATCTTTTCATGATCTTTTTGTCCATCTGTCTCCACTCCGCTCGATACATCTACTGCATAGGGAGTAAAGTGTTGAATTGCTTGTACTACATTGTCTTCATTAAGCCCACCTGCGATAAAGAAAGGCTGAGTTAGTCCAATCGTATCCAGTTGACCCCAGTCAAAGGTCTGGCCACTTCCAGCCACAGGGGCATCAAAGAGTAGATAGTCTGCCTGAGAATGGGGCACATGCCCCTCTCCATCCACCTGCACAGCCTGAATACTGGCACAAGGCAAATTTTCAAACAAATCATCCGCCACTTGACCGTGAACTTGAACCAAGGCCAAGCCAACTTTGTCAATCGCTTCTAGCAGTTGAGCTCGACTTGGTGAAACAAATACACCAACCTTTTTGACATCTGCAGGAATAAGCTTTGCCAGCTCAGCAGCCTGATCCAAGGTCACCTGTCTTTTACTAGGTGCAAAGACAAAACCGATGTAGTCTGCTCCTGATGAAACGGCTGTTTCCACCGCTTCTTCGGTCGATAGTCCACAAATCTTAACCTTTGTCAATCTGCAACTCCTTGATTCTCTGGGCTACATCTTCTGCCTGCATAAGAGCTGTCCCAACTAAAATTCCATTAAAGTATGGTGCTACTCGTTCCGCATCCTGCCCTGTGAAAATAGCAGATTCAGAAATGTACAAGCAATCATCTTTGAAATGTTTAGCCAAATCTACACTGGTCTGCAAGTCAACTTCAAAGGTAGTCAAATTGCGGTTATTAACACCAATAATCTCCGCACCAAGTCTGTGAGCCACTTCTAGTTCAGCTAGATTGTGGGTCTCCACCAAGACTTCCAGACCAAGCTCTGTCGCATAGTCATAAAGTTCCTTGAGGCGTTCTTCGGACAAGGCTGCCACAATGAGTAGGATGACTGTCGCACCTGCATTGCGAGCTCGGATGATTTGTTTTTCATCGATGATAAAGTCCTTGTTGAGCGTTGGAATCTGTACCTGACTGGAAATCTCCCGCAGATAATCCAAATGACCTTTAAAGAAAACCTCATCTGTCAAAACCGAAATCATTACTGCGCCGTTCGCTTCATAAGTCTGGGCCTGTTGCACAATATCCACATCGAGATTGATATCTCCCAAACTAGGGCTAGCTTTCTTAACTTCAGCAATTACTTGCAAACGGGCTTGATGATTCTTCAAAAAGTCAGCCAAGCGATAGGTCTGGCGCAAGGGCTGGATTTCCTCCAACTCCATCTGCTCGACCTCACACGCCTTCTGCTCCAAAATTCGTGCTAAAAATTCCTGACTCATTTTTGGTACTCCTGTAACAGTCTGAGTTTTTCAAGAGCCTTGCCACTAGCAATCACTTGACGGGCCAAGGCAACTCCTTCCTTGATACTAACTACCTTACCATTAGCATAGAAACCAAGACCAGCATTTAAAACTGTAGTTTCCAAGAATGGACTTGGTTCATTTTTCAGAACGCTGAGCAAAATTTCTGCATTTTCCTGAGCATTGCCTCCACGAATATCTTCGATAGCGTAGTTTTCCATTCCCAAATCCTCTGGAGTAAAGCTTGACAAGCTGATTTCGCCATTTTCAAGAAGTGCAATCTTGGTTGTTCCATTCAAACCAGCTTCATCCAGTCCTTCTGGCCCAGCTACTACAATAGCACGTTTGCGACCCATATTTTTCAAAACCTGAGCTGTACTTTCTAGAAGTTCTGGACGACTAATTCCAAGAAGCTGTGTTTCCAAAGCCATTGGATGAATCAGTGGACCAGTCAAGTTCATAATCGTTGGAATTCCTAGTTCCAAACGAGCTGGCATGATGTATTTCATAGCTGGGTGCATATTTTTTTGGCAAAAGAGAAAGACGATTCCAGTTTTATCAAATACCTTACCTAGTTCAGCTGGTTTGAGGTCTAGGTTGATGCCCAAGGCTTCTAGGACATCTGCAGAGCCAGATTTAGAAGAAATCGAGCGGTTACCATGCTTAGCCATGTGAACACCGCCACCAGCCAAGACAAAGGCTGCAGTTGTGGAAATATTAAAACTGAAAGACTTATCTCCACCTGTACCACAGTTGTCCATGGCATCATGAATCTCAGTTGGAATATGTTGGGCATGTCCTCTCATGACTTGGGCAATGGCTGTGCGTTCTTCAGGTGTTTCCCCCTTCATCTTAAGAGCCAAAAGGAGAGAAGCAATCTGCGCCTCCGTTACACGCCCAGTTACGATACGCTCAATGACATCCGTCATTTCCACACCTGATAAATTTTCAAATTTTGCTAGTTTTTCAATAATCTCTTTCATCCTAGTTTCCTCACTTTACAACCTTCTCGATAAAATTCCGAATAGAAGACAAGCCATCTGGCGTTCCAATGCTCTCTGGATGGTACTGGAAGCCATAAATCGGCAGGCTTTTGTGTTGAATCCCCATGATGGCTTGGTCATCAGTCGAACGAGCTGTCACTTCAAAGTCTTCTGGCATTTCTTCAATCAAAATACTGTGGTAACGCATGACTGCACGGCCATCCTCGATGCCTTGATACAAAACAGATGGCGCTTCAAAGCTGATATTGCTCTGTTTCCCATGCATGACTTTTGGAGCCAAACCTAGCTTCCCACCAAAGACTTCTGCAATGGCTTGGTGGCCTAAACAAATCCCAAGAATCGGCTTCTTGCCAGCAAAATCACGAATCATATCTTCCATCTTTCCAGCATCAACTGGCCAACCAGGACCAGGAGAAAAGACCAGACCATCTGCGTTTTCAGCTTCCTCATACAGCTTGGAATCATCATTTCTCAAAACCTGAACTTCTGCAAAATTCCCAATGTATTGGGCCAAGTTATAGGTAAAAGAATCATAGTTGTCAATCAATAAAATCATGGTCTTAGTTCTCCAATTCTAGTCATAGATTTAGCCTTGTTAATGGTTTCTTGGTATTCGTTTTGGGCGATAGAGTCATAGACAATTCCTGCCCCAGCCTGCACATAGGCTGTTTGATTTTTGAGAATCATAGTTCGGATAGCAATGGCGAAATCCATATCTCCCGTCGCAGACAAGTAGCCGATTGCTCCTGCGTATACGCCCCGTTTTTCTGTTTCCAATTCATAGATACGTCTCATAGCTCGAATCTTTGGTGCTCCAGAAACTGTTCCAGCAGGAAGTGTTGATTTCAAGGCATCTATGGCAGTGAGTTCTGGAAGCAAACGCCCCTTGACAACACTGGTCAAATGCATGACGTAGCGGAAGAGCTCCACTTCCATATACTTGGTAACTTGAACACTTGCTGTTTCAGAGATGCGGCCAATATCATTGCGTCCCAAGTCTACCAACATTCGATGCTCTGCTGTTTCCTTCTCATCAGAAAGCAGGTCTGTCGCCAAAGCCTTGTCTTCTTCATCCGTTGCTCCTCTTGGCCGTGTACCCGCAATCGGATTGGTTGTCACGATGCCATTTTTAACAGAAACCAAACTTTCTGGACTAGCGCCGATGATTTGATAATCACCAAAGTCATAGAAATAAAGGTAATTAGATGGATTGGTCACGCGGAGATTTCTATAGAAGTCAAAAGGATTTCCAGTAACTTCTGCTGAGAAGCGTTGACTGAGCACGCACTGGAACATATCGCCATTACGAATCAAGTCGCGAGCCGTTTCTACCATTTCCTCAAACTTCTGAGGAGCGATATGCGGTTTGAAGTCTAACGGAGATAAATCCAAGTCTTCAAATTCATTTGGAGCAGGGATGCGTAATTCCTCCAGCACTTGGTTCAAGGCTTTTTCCAAGTCTTCTTGACTGCGATTGCTATAAAGAGCATCCTCGATGACATGGATTTTTTCCTTCTTGTGGTCGAAGACCATGTAACTCTCATAGACAAAGAAATGCATATCTGGCGTTCCAATAGTATCTTCAGGAATTTGACCAATTTCTTCATAAAGCGAAATCATATCGTAACCAACAAAACCAATGGCTCCCCCACCAAAAGGGAGGTCTGAATGGTGCTGGCTCTTATGAGTCACTTCATATAGGAAATCCAAGGGATCCTGATCAATCACTTGACCATTTTGATAGAGAACTCCATTTTCAAACTTAATCTCAAAAACTGGATTATAAGCTAGGATAGAAAAACGAGCTGTTTCCTTGTCTCTCGGAATACTCTCTAAGATAACCTTGTGTTGCCCCTTTAGGCGCATATAAGCCAAGATTGGTGATAAGACATCTCCATGAATGATTCGTTCCATTGTAATTTCCCTTTCAGTTCCTTTTTTTAATTTTTTATCTTTTTCTATTTCCCTTAAATAGTGCGGACGGGAGCAACTTTCTTCAAAATTTCATCCCTAATTTTTGAGCCTTAGGTCTCAAAAATTCCGTCCTATAGAAGCATATTTGCTTCTATAGGATACCACTATGGCGAGAAATATCTTTTAAAAGCTCACTTCGTTCGCAAATTTTTTGTAGCAATCTATTTAATAATGAACAATAATTTAAAACTAAACAGCTGAACCTATAATAGACATATAAAAATCCCCACGCAAAATAACTTGCGTGAGGACGAAATTCGCGGTGCCACCTCAATTATAGGATTTTTCCTATCTCTCATTCCTGTCTCAGAAACCTCCTGTAACAGGCTGTGCGATAAAGGGCACTCCCTTGAGAATTATGTTTTCTTCTCTCGTTTCAGATGGACCCAACCTTACAGCTTTCTCTGCTTGTTTTCAGCAACCACAAGCTCTCTGTGAGAAAAAAGACTGTAATTTTTCCATCTTTTATTTTTTAGCTTCTAGGTAGTCTGCAATCGCAGCTACGTCCTTGTCTCCACGACCAGAGACATTGATGATGATAATGTCGTCTTTACTTAGTTTCGGTGCACGTTTAACTGCTTCTGCGATAGCGTGCGAACTTTCAATCGCTGGGATAATCCCTTCAGTCTTGCTGAGAAGGAGCAGGGCTTGAACAGCTTCTTCATCCGTCGCAGCGACATATTCCACGCGACCTGAATCTTTAAAGTAGGCATGTTCTGGGCCAACCCCTGGATAGTCCAATCCAGCTGAGATAGAGTAAACTGGAGCTAGCTCTCCATCTTCCTTAAAGACTGCATAAGTCTTCATACCATCAACAATTCCGATACTACCTTTTGTCATAGTAGCTGCGTGCTTGTCTGTATCAAGTCCGTGACCAGCAGCTTCAACCCCAACCAATTTAACTTCTTCATCAGCCACATACTGAGAAAGCACCAATAGCATTAGAACCACCACCTACACAGGCAATAACGTAGTCTGGTAAACGACCTTCTTTTTCTAAGATTTGACGGCGAGATTCTTCACTGATGACCTTTTGGAACTCGTGGACAATTGTAGGATATGGGTGAGGACCTACAGCAGATCCCAGAACATAGAAGGCTTCAAGGTCATTCATCCATGCTCCAAAGGCTGCATCAACAGCATCTTTGAGGGTACGAGTCCCTGTTTCAACTGCGTGAACAGTTGCTCCCATCATCTCCATACGGAAAACATTGAGACGTTGACGTTCCACATCCTCTGCTCCCATGTAGACATCACAGGCCATACCAAACTTGGCTGCAGCCGCTGCTGTCGCAACACCGTGCTGACCAGCTCCTGTTTCTGCGATTACTCGTTTTTTGCCCATGCGTTTGGCCAAAAGAATTTGTCCTAAAACGTTGTTGAGTTTGTGAGAACCAAGGTGGTTAAGGTCTTCACGTTTGAGATAAATCTTAGCTCCACCTAGGTGCTCTGTCAAACTTTCTGCAAAATAGAGCGGTGTTTCGCGACCTGAATAGTCCTTCAAATAATGACGAAATTCTGCCAAAAATTCTGGATCATCATTGTACTTGTCAAATGTCACTTCCAACTCATCCAACAAAGCCTGAATCGGCTCCGGTACAAAACTACCACCAAATTGTCCAAAATAACCTTTAGTTGTCATAAAATTTTCCTCTTTCTGTATTTATTCGACTTTTTGTTTGCTTTTAGTAGTAGGCAAGGAGCTGCAGATAGAACTCAAGTTCATCAAAGCGACTTAACGCCCTAATAAAAGATAAACAAAATGACGGATAGAAAAACGCCCACACACAGAATAAACTTCCGTGTGAGGGCGTTTGTAACGCGGTGCCACCTCAATTATAAAGGGACTATCCCCTTTACATCTCTACCTTGTCTAACAACAAGTTGCACTGTAAGGTGTGCGCACCGAATTTTCATTGTTTCAAATTCATTTTTAAAATCAGCCCACTTTCACTACTTCCAACCACCTGTTCACAATCACCACAGGCTCCCTGAAAATCAAAAATAGTTACTTTTCTGATTTGTTGAACTTATTTTAATACTTTGTTTTTTCTTTGTCAAGACTTTTTTACAATTTTTTTGATAAAGCTAGCACTTTTTCAGAAACTGTTTTGAAAGTCTCAATGATATAGTCCACTTCTTCATCACTTAATTTAGTGTGAAGAGGAAGAGTAATTTCATTTTCAAAGAAGGCATAGGCCTTAGGATAATTCGCCATATCAAAGCCAAGATTCTTATAGGCTGTCAAGAGCGGAAGCGGTTTGTAGTGGACATTACTTGCAATTCCTGCTTTGGCCAATTCTTGGATGATATGATTGCGTTCTTCTAAGCTCGCTCCTTCTACATGGGTGATGTAGAGGTGACGTGAAGATTCGACAGTTTCAGTCTTGTGTGCCAAGGGATGGATGCGAGAACCTGCAAAACCACGATCATAGCGGTCCACGATCTCCTTACGACGTTCTAGCAAACCAGGGTAACGGTCCAATTGTACCAAACCAAGCGAAGCCATGATATCGGTCATATTGCACTTGTAGGCTGGTGTTACGATATCGTATTCCCATGAACCCAGTTGCATCTTAGCAAGAGCATCCTTAGTTTGTCCGTGAAGGGAAAGAATTTGAAATTCCTTGTACATTTCTTCGTCATCAATCGCTGAATTGGCTTTCCAAGTGGCACTTCCACCTTCTGCCGTTGTAAAGTTCTTAACGGCGTGGAATGAGAAGGAAGTAAAGTCAGCGATAGAACCAGCTGGCTGTCCTTTATAAGTAGATCCCAAAGCATGAGCACTATCAGAAACAATCACGATACGGTTAAAGGCTTTTTGCCACTTGCTTGAAGCAGTAAAGAGGTCACGTTTCTTCTCCACTACTTGGAACAAACGGTCATAGTCGCAAACAATCCCTGCGAGCTCTACTGGGATGATCACCTTAGTCTTTTCAGTAATGGCTTGCTCCAGCAAGTCATAATCCATCTCAAACGTATCTGCTTGGATATCCACCATGACAGGGGTTGCTCCCACGTGAGTGATGACACTACATGAAGCTGTATAAGTCATAGCTGGAACGATGACTTCATCACCAGGCCCAACTTCCAAGACGCGCAAAATTAACTCAAGAGCGGCAGTCGCAGAGTTTAGGCAGACAGTCTTGGGAGTCTGTGTGTATTGAGACAAGCGACGTTCCAGTTCTTTGGTCTTAGGACCTGTTGTGATCCAACCAGAACGCAGGGTATCCGCTACTTCAGCAATTTCTGCTTCCGTAATATCGGGTGGTGAAAATGGAATATTGTAATTTGGCATTGATTTGCTCCTTTTATATGTACTCATTTTCTCGTGACTACTTTATTTTAGCACTTCAAACACGGTTTGAAACATGATTTTGATGTCTCCAAAGAAACTAAACTCTCGGAGATAAGCGAGGTTATAACGCATCTTTTCAGGAAGAACATGCTCTACATAGGCTTGGTCAACCGACAGACCTTTCTCCGTCATTTGACTGATGATAGTGTCCTCATCCTTGTAGTTGATGCTAGCTGGAGAGGTAATACCTGCTGGCAAAAGTAAGGTCGCCATCATTTCAGGACTATACTGCTCTGTGTAGCGTGGCACTTCAGGTCGTGTACCGACAAAAGACATCTCACCTTTAAGGACATTGACCAACTGAGGTAGTTCGTCCAAACGGACACGGCGGATGAAATTTCCAACCTTGGTAATGCGGCTATCGTTAGCAGAAGTCACCAAACTTCCTTTTTTGTCCGCATCCGTCACCATGGTACGGAACTTCCAAATCTTGAACCGACGGTTATACTTGGTTACGCGCTCTTGTTTGTAAATCACTGGCCCCTTGCTATCCAACTTGATCCAAATGCTCAAGATGAGAAAGATGGGAGAGGCCAGAACCAGTAAGACCACGGCTAGAACCCAATCCAAGCAACGCTTAAAAATCAGCGAACCCTTCCTTTTAGAGACAAGCTGGTAGTAAGACTCAACCTCGCTTGATTTCATTTCCACGGGCAAGTCTTCCCATTTCAGCATGCTGTTTCTCCTTTGTTTTTATTATACTATTTGTCAACATTTTTCATTATACCACAAAATGGAAAAGGCAGTGAAAGAAATCTGTAATTTGAAGGATTTCCTTCTTACACTCAATGAAAATCAAAGTACATCTTTTAGGTTGCAAATAAAGCTGACCTGGCTTGAATAGATTTTCAAAGAGTATTAAGACATGGCACCCGCCTGCAAACTATACATCTTGTGATAGTCTCCTCCCAGATCCAAGAGTTCCTCATGGGTTCCACTCTCGATAATGCGCCCCTTGTCCAAAACATAGATACAGTTGGCGTCTTGGATGGTAGAAAGGCGGTGAGCAATGGCAATGGTTGTTCGTCCCTGTCTCATCTTAGCCAGTGAAGCTTGAACCAAACTTTCTGTTTCAGAGTCAATATTGGCTGTCGCTTCATCCAAAATCAGGATTTTAGGCTGACTGGCGACTGTTCTAGCAAAGGCAAGAAGCTGGCGCTGACCAGTAGAGAAGCTCGAACCACGCTCGGAAACAGTTGCATCATAACCCTGCGGAAGATCTTTAATAAAGGAATCTGCATCCACGAAGCTAGCTGCAGCCTGGACCTGCTCATCACTGATCTCTTGGTACATGGCGATATTGGACTTAATGGTCCCATGATAGAGGAAGGGTTCCTGCAAGACCAGACCAATGTTTTTTCTCAACTCTTCCTGACTGTAGTCCCGGATATCTACATCGTCCAAGAGAACTCGCCCTGACTGAAATTCATAAAAGCGCATGAGGACATTGATAATCGAAGATTTCCCTGAACCTGTATGACCAACAAAGGCAATGGTTTCACCCTTGTTAACTGAAAAGGAAATGTCATCCAGAATCAAATGTTTGCCATCATAAGAGAAACATACATGTTCAAAACGGATATTGCCTTCTTTGATCTCGGTCTGTCCATTTTCTTGAAGAGGCTCATAGGTCCTCTCGTCTATTAGGGCAAAGACACGGCCTGCAGAAACCATAGAAGTTTGCAGGGTTGAAAAGTTTTGCGTCACCTCAATCAGGGGATCAAAGAGGCGGTTGATGTACTGGATAAAGGCATACATGGTTCCTGCTGTTATTCCCAGATACAGCCCACGGTAGCCAAAGTAGGCCATCAAGACAGCATAGCCTAGGAGTTTCAGTAAACTCATGGCGGGGCGCAAAAAGAGGGCATCCAAGGCTACAGAACGGTTGGCGTAGACCAAGTGTTCTTGGTTGATTTCATCAAATTCTGCCTGCAGGCGCTTCTCTTGATTAAAGACCTGGATTATTCTGATTCCCTCGATGTTTCAGCCAGCTTACTATTGATATCTGACAAGAGACTTCTGGTTTTCTCAATGATTTTCACTGATTTTTTCCGATAGAGATTGACCAAAAGGAAAATCAAGGGGAGAAAAAGCAATACTAATGCTGTCAAACGAAAATCCAACACCAACATGGTATAAAGAGTTGTCAGAAAGATGAAAACTGCTGAGATAAAGCTGGACAAAATTCCCGAAAACATATCACTGATGGTCTCGGTGTCATTTGTCAAACGAGAGACGATAGAGCCTGCTGGCGTCTTGTCAAAATAAGACATACCCAATTTTTCCATATTGGCAAAGGCATCCCGACGAATATCCCTAACAATACTGTAGGACACCCGCGCAAAGAGAAGATTACCGACATATTGAACCAGAGTTTGTAGAATATAAAGACCATAGTAGACCAGCAAAACGGTCACAGCGAGTTGGTTGAGATTGCTCAGATACTGGTCAATAAAGTGGGAAGCCACAAGGGGAATGACACTTTTAATGACCGTCGTCGCTAGTAGAAAACTGAGTGCCAAAAAGGTAAGGAGTCCATAAGGCTTGAGATAAGACATCAAGCGCTTCAATACAGTCCATTGTTCTTGTTTATTCTGCATCTTCTTCTCCTTTCATTTCCAACTGTTGAGACTGGTAGGTCTGGGCATACCAGCCATTCAAAGCTAGCAGGTCTTCGTGCCTTCCTCGTTCGATAATTTGGCCATTTTGCAGGACTAAAATCAAATCTGCATGGACAACCGCACTGAGGCGATGGGCAGTGATAATGGTTGTTTTGTCCTTACGCGTTTCCTTTAGATTGTCAATAATCGCATACTCCGTCTTGGCATCCACAGCTGACAAGGAGTCATCTAAAATCAAGATATCTGGATCTAAAATCATAGCTCGACTCATGGCCAGACGTTGCTTTTGACCTCCAGAAAGACTGACTCCTTTTTCACCAATCAGCGTATCAAATCCTTGAGGCATGTCTACAATGTCTTGGTAAACTTGGGCTAGCTTAGTCACTTCCTCGACCGCTGAAAGTGGTAAGTTAGAATTGCCAAATCGGATATTATCTAAAATCGAAGTCGCAAAGAGAAACTGGTCCTGAGGAACATAGCCCATAAGACTGCGAAGATCTGTCAGACAATAGTCACGAATATCGTGGCCGTTTAGGTAAATGGCTCCCTTATCCACATCGTATTCACGCAAGAGAAGCTTGATCAAGGATGTTTTTCCAGCGCCTGTCTGACCAACCAAGCCCAGAGTTTGCCCTTTTTCCAAACTAAAGTGAACATTTGTCAGTGTTTCCTCATTTTCAAAGGCAAAGCTATCAATGGCATACTGCAAGCGCCCATTTTCAATACTGTCTAGAGGAAACTCAGGGTCTTGTACAGGTGATTCCTGAGACAAAAGTTCCTCAATACGCTGGTAGGAAACCTTCCCTCGCTGAGTGATATTAAAGAGGAAACCGATTGCCATGAGAGGCCAAACCAGCATATCCAAATAGCTGATAAAGGTAACCAGATTTCCAACCGTAATCTGCCCTTTCTGAACCATCAAGGAACCGACCAAGAGGGTTAACACATAGGAGGAACCAACAAACACGAGAACCATGGGGTCAAAGAGACTATCGTATTTCATGGTTTGAAGGTTCTTTTGGAAGGTCAATTCATTGACTGCCTGAAAGGACTTGAGCTCATCCGCCTGATAACCGAAAGACTTGGTCACTTTGATACCTGATACGGACTCCTGCACCTTGTTATTGAGTTCAGAAAAGGCAGCTTGCGATTCGCCAAAAGCCTTGTGAGTCTTTCTCCCTAAACGACTAGTCGCATAAGCCATGAAAGGTAGGGGCAAAATGGCAACTAGAGTCATCTGCCAGGAAATGCTAAAGAGCATGGTCAGCAAAGTCACCAAAGCCGTGATAGAGGCATCAACCGCTGACATGACACCGCCACCTGCGAGACGAGTCAAGGCATTGATATCGTTGGTTGCGTGTGCCATCAGGTCCCCCGTCCGATAGGTCTGATAAAAGGCTGGAGACATTTTTGTGAAATGCTCAAACAAACGAGACCGCATAATCTGCCCCAAACGGTAGGAAGTTCCAAGGATATACATACGCCAAACATAACGCAGATAGTACATCCCAAAAGCCGCAAGAAGCAAATAAAATAAGTCAAGAAGGAGGTCCTGCTGGGTTAATTGTCCCGATGTGATAGCATCAATGACCCGCCCCATGACCATGGGGGGAATGAGATTAAGGACGGAAACCAAGACCAGGGCCACAATTCCGACTAGATAACGGCGTTTTTCTAACTTGAAAAACCACCAAAGTTTTTGAATAATGGACATAAAATCCCTTTCTGATTGCAAATAGAAACCTGAGGCCAAGACCCCAGGTTTCTTATTCATAGGTTACGACTGTAACGGCACCCTTGTCATACTCAGCGATAAAGATATTAGCTACATTGTCATGTCCTTGCTTGTTGAGGTTATCAAGCAACCACTCTTCGCTACGACCAATCGATTCCAAAACATCTACTTGGATCACACCGTCAGTCACAACTGGATACTTAGGATTTTCATCTCCCATTTGGACCACGATGAGTTGGCCATTTTGCTCCTGCACAGCTCGTTTAACTTGCTTCATCTGGAAAATCCCTTGGCTACGAAGTTTGAGGGCTACATCCGATGCAGACAAGCCAACTGAACGACAGGCTTCTGGGTCAATCTGCCCATTTTTGATGAGGAGAGTTGGTTTCCCATCGATTAAGCGTTTGACAAAACGAACATTGTTATTGAGCCATTTGAGTGTCAAAACCAAAATCGTCCACATCATCAAAATCACTGCGTACTGGAGAATACTGATTGAACTATTGTAAATCACCCCACCGATGATACCACCAAGAACATAGTTCTGAATTTGGTCTGTAGCAGAGTTAGGTGCTAGATTCCCCTTTCCTGTCACATTGATAACAAAAACAAGCGAGAAAAGACCCAAGGCCAGTTTGATTAAAATTTCCATGTAGTTGAGTGTCATTTGTTTACCTCCACCAATTCAATAGCGTCTGTTTGATGCAATTCTAATTTCTCTAAAAGATACTTGTCTGGTTGGCTCCCGTTCATGGCACGATAGAAATTTGAACCTACCTTGATAAGTGCTCCATCAGTGGCAGCTGAAGTATTGACATAAACTTCTGATTTATCCACTCCCAAGTCTTTAGAAATGACCTCTATGAAATGAAGGGAAGTTTGAAATTGATTGTTAGAGGCTTGATTGGTCTGGTATTTTGAGATTGTTACCAAAAGCATGGCTACCAAAGTCAAGGCCAAAATCATGACCAATTCACGAAACTTAGTTCCCTTTTTATCACGATAAGCCTTAAAAGCAAAAAATCCTGTGATAGCTAGGAGCACAATCCCAAAGCCAATCATGATGCCATTTTGCTGACTGATTTGGCTAAGTACATAGTCATATGAGTAAAATTTCATTTATTTTCACTCCCTTTCATAAAATCATTCTTCATTATAAACGAAAGAGAGTGATTTTTCAAGCCATACGTTGGGGAAATAGACTTATCAGACCAACTTCTCTAACTAATAACTCAAATACCTGTTTCAAGATTCTAATTTTGATAATTGATAAGAATAGACACTAGGAATTATCACTACAAAGAAAAGTGTCAAGAAGAATACCCAGTAAACATATAATTGCACAAAGGAATTTAGAATCAACAACAATCCTCCTAATACCCAAATTTTTCCAGCTAGGCGATGCGTTTTTCTCCAGTTTTCATCATTCTCCAAGGTCCACGGTAGTCGAATACCGATTATATAATTTCGGTGTGTTTTTGGTAGATAATTTCCAATTACGATCATCACGACTCCCATAAAAATCTGAGTTAGTAGCCCACTCATCATGGAATAACCCAAAGATTCTCCGAAGATAGAAATCATTGATAGACAAGATACAAAAGGAATAATCCAGTAAATCAAAACTTGTATTTTTGAACTGATATTGCTAGATTTAGGATCCTTAATCATTATAAATAGAAGCAACCAATGCATCAAAAGCATGAGAGTCGGCAATCCAAAGATAGCAGACATTTTATGATTGTAGCCATCTGCTTGACCCAGTAGATTAAAATGAGTGGGTATCTCCTCTGGTAATTGATTCCAGAAAACACAACCTACAAGGGAAGGTAGTAGGATGAGAATGCTCGTAAATAATACCAATTTCTTATTGATTTTTATCTTCATCAAAATGATCTCCTTTCAGATCTGCTAACCAAACCATTATATCCTCTAAAACCGATGTATTTAACTCATAATAAATAAAGTTTTTTTCTTTCATTTCATGAATCAAATCCGCTGCTTTCAAAATCGTGAGATGGTGTGAAATCGTTGCACTTGTCAACTCGAATTGACTGGCAATTTCTCCTGCAGATAATCTACCTGCTTTGAGTAAATTTAAAATCTCTCTCCTAACTGGATGAGATAAGGCTTTAAAACTATTTGCAAAACTCATAATGACTCCTTTCCCTTTGTAATATTAGTAGGGCTAGGACTAAGCAAGGTAAAACTGATAGTATTCCTGTCGGTGATGGACCTAAAATCAAGAGGCTTGAAACTTTTTCTCCTGGTAATTGGAAGAGTAACCCAATACCTGCAGTTGCATTGATTGCCCCATGAAATAGGGCAGAAGCCCAGATAGAACCTGTCTTTTCCAACAACCAGCTTAACAATATTCCTACGCTAAAACAAAATAGAAACATGGCGACAACTCCCAAAACAGGATAAGCAAAATAAGATAGTCCATAATTATAGCCTTGCAAATTGATTGGTAGATGCCAAAGACTCCAAATGAGACCAAGCAAGACATGAGTCTGGACTCTTGAAAAGCGTCCTCTTAGAGCTGGGTAAAGATAGCCACGCCAACCAATTTCCTCTCCCAATGCAAATAAACTATTAAGAAAAGGAGCGTAGGTCAAACTAGCTAGGATTTGAATCAAGACCAAGAAAGATAAGGGAATCGGTGATTGAAGGACTCCTTTTTCTTGTAAAATAGCTTGAATAGATTCAAAACCAAGGCTGAAATTGCTAGGGAATACAAGAAAATAAAGTCCTGCTCCTAAAAAACTGATAACTGCTGGTAACCAGATAGCTAGTAAGTAAAAGCGCCAGTTCCTCTTGATATTCACTGCTAATTTAGATTTGATTCCACTAGGTTGATTCGTTATTTTCCCTAAGAGAAAGACTGCAAGCGCAGGCATCCACATGGCTACAATACTAGCAAGTTGACTCCATGGAGAATTTAGACCAACACCACCTATCCATAGTGCCAACCATATTATCCAAGCAAGGGCATAAGCCAAGACCACAAAAAGAAGGATTGTTCTCTTATTTGACATATATGTAACTTCACTTTCTATTTAGATGTTTTTCTAAATAACATTATACACCTTTCTATTCTAAACACAAGAACTATTTAGATTTTTTTCTAAATAGTTTAGGGGATTTTTATTTTCTCAGGATAAAGTCTAAAGAGTAATTTTTCAAACCATACGTTGGGGAAATAGACCTTTTTTTGGTATAATAAAATCTATAATCTGAATGAAAAAGGTAACTTTATGAAACTTATCTCATGGAATATTGATTCCCTCAACGCAGCCCTAACTAGCGACTCAGCTCGTGCCAAATTGTCCCAAGAAGTACTAGAAACTTTGGTCGCTGAAAATGCTGATATCATCGCTATCCAAGAAACCAAGCTTTCTGCCAAAGGCCCTACAAAGAAACACTTGGAAATTTTAGAAGAACTCTTCCCAGGCTACGAAAACACGTGGCGCTCTTCCCAAGAGCCTGCCCGTAAAGGCTATGCTGGTACTATGTTCCTCTATAAGAAAGAACTCACACCCACTGTCACTTTCCCAGAAATCGGTGCCCCTTCTACCATGGACTTGGAAGGTCGCATCATCACCTTAGAATTTGATGAATTTTTCGTGACCCAAGTTTACACTCCAAACGCTGGCGACGGTCTCAAACGCTTGGAAGAACGCCAGGTCTGGGATGTCAAATATGCGGAGTACTTGGCTGAACTAGACAAAGAAAAACCAGTCCTTGCGACCGGTGACTACAACGTAGCCCACAATGAAATCGACCTTGCAAACCCTGCTAGCAACCGCCGTTCACCAGGATTTACCGACGAGGAACGTGCTGGATTTACCAACCTTTTGGCAACTGGATTTACCGACACCTTCCGCCATATTCATGGCGATGTTCCAGAACGCTACACTTGGTGGGCACAACGCAGCAAGACTTCTAAAATCAACAATACAGGCTGGAGAATCGACTACTGGCTGACCAGCAACCGCGTGGCTGACAAGGTGACCAAGTCTGACATGATTGACTCGGGTGCGCGTCAAGACCATACGCCGATTGTATTGGAAATTGAACTCTAAGGAGAAAGCTAATGGACTATCAAGCTGTCATTCCTGAATTTGTAGTATCTGACCTCGAAAAGTCACGCCACTTCTACTGCGACTTGCTGGGATTTTCTGTCGAATACGAGCGTCCAGAGGAGAAATTTCTCTTCCTCTCGCTTGAAGACTGCCAACTTATGCTAGAAGAAGGCAGCGCAGAAGAATTAGCTCAGCTGACCTATCCTTTCGGGCGCGGTGTCAATATTTCCTTTGGCATTGCAGACGTTCCTCAGCTCCACCAAAAACTGCTGGAAGCTGACTATCCTATCCATCGTCCCCTGACAAAAAGAGAATTTCGAGTAGGAGATAGCTTTATATATCCCCATGAATTTGCGATTTTGGATCCAGATGGCTATTTTTTAAGATTTAGCGAGTAGAATAATAAAGATTGGGAAAAAGTCTTTAAAGTTAGAAAAAGGCATATTGTCAAGTCTTGAAAAATCTTGATAATATGCCTTTTATGATGGAAAAATATTCTAAATGTTAGCCAATAAGTTATTTTTCGCCCATTTTTATTATATTTGTTCGTTTTTTAAACCAAAACACTAACAAAATATTTGATTTCTAAAGTTTTTTGGTGTAAAATAAAAACATTGGCTCAAGCCTATTTAAAATTGAATATCATTTTACTTGTTTATGTCGTGAATTGGCACGACGTTTCTACAAGGTGCCGGAACACCTAACAATAAGTAAGTTAGCTTGAGGGGATGGTCTTTTTTGCCATGCCTATTTTGGGGACTTACTTAGAGATTAAGTAGGTCCTTTTTCTATCAGTTTTACTAGATAGAAATCTGAAACAAGCAAATGGATTAGCTTTTAGACTTTAGGAGGTCTTATGAAATTATTAGAAGAGCGCATCCTCAAGGATGGGCATATCTTGGGTGATAACATCCTCAAGGTGGATTCCTTTTTAACCCACCAAGTTGACTTTGGCTTGATGCGAGAAATTGGTAAGGTTTGCAGAAAAATTTGCTTCTGCTGGTATTACCAAAGTCGTGACCATTGAAGCGTCAGGCATTGCCCCAGCCGTTTTTACAGCTGAAGCCTTAAACGTTCCCATGATTTTCGCTAAAAAAGCTAAAAACATCACTATGAACGAAGGAATCTTAACTGCCGAAGTTTACTCCTTTACCAAACAGGTTACCAGCACCGTTTCTATCGCTGGCAAATTCCTCTCACCAGAGGACAAGGTCTTGATTATCGACGATTTCCTTGCTAATGGCCAAGCTGCTAAAGGCTTGATTCAAATCATCGAACAGGTTGGAGCCACAGTCGAAGCTATCGGTATTGTGATTGAAAAATCCTTCCAAGATGGCCGTGATTTGCTTGAAAAAGCAGGCTATCCTGTTCTATCACTCGCTCGTTTGGATCGTTTTGAAAATGGTCAAGTCATATTTAAGGAGGCAGATCTCTAATGCAAACTCAAGAAAAACACTCGCAAGCAGCCGTTCTTGGCTTGCAGCACTTACTAGCCATGTACTCAGGATCTATCCTGGTTCCTATCATGATTGCGACAGCCCTTGGCTATTCGGCTGAGCAGTTGACCTACCTGATTTCTACTGATATCTTCATGTGTGGGGTGGCAACATTCCTCCAACTCCAACTCAACAAATACTTTGGGATTGGACTCCCAGTCGTTCTTGGAGTTGCCTTCCAATCGGTCGCTCCCTTGATTATGATTGGGCAAAGCCATGGTAGCGGCGCTATGTTTGGTGCCCTTATCGCATCAGGGATTTACGTGGTTCTTGTTTCAGGCATCTTCTCAAAAGTAGCCAATCTCTTCCCATCTATCGTAACAGGATCTGTTATCACCACGATTGGTTTAACCTTGATTCCTGTCGCTATTGGAAATATGGGAAATAACGTCCCAGAGCCAACTGGTCAAAGTCTCTTGCTTGCAGCTATCACTGTTCTGATTATCCTCTTGATTAACATCTTTACCAAAGGATTTATCAAGTCTATCTCTATTTTGATTGGTCTGGTTGTTGGAACTGCCATTGCTGCTAGCATGGGCTTGGTTGATTTCTCTCCTGTTGCAGCAGCACCACTTGTCCATGTCCCAACTCCACTCTACTTTGGGATGCCAACCTTTGAAATCTCATCGATTGTCATGATGTGTATCATCGCAACGGTGTCTATGGTTGAGTCGACTGGTGTTTACCTAGCCTTGTCTGATATCACGAAAGACCCAATCGACAGCACACGCCTTCGCAACGGTTACCGCGCAGAAGGTTTGGCCGTACTTCTCGGAGGAATCTTTAACACCTTCCCTTACACAGGATTTTCACAAAACGTTGGTTTGGTTAAATTATCAGGTATCAAGACTCGCCTGCCAATCTACTACGCAGCTGGTTTCCTGGTTCTCCTTGGACTCCTTCCTAAGTTTGGTGCCCTTGCCCAAATCATTCCGAGTCCTGTCCTCGGTGGTGCCATGCTGGTGATGTTTGGTTTTGTATCTATTCAAGGGATGCAAATCCTCGCTCGTGTGGACTTTGCTAACAATGAACACAACTTCCTTATCGCAGCTGTATCAATCGCTGCAGGTGTCGGACTCAATAACAGTAATCTCTTTGTCAGCATGCCAACAGCCTTCCAAATGTTCTTCTCAAACGGAATCGTCGTAGCCAGCCTACTCGCCATTGTCCTCAATGCAGTATTAAATCATAAAAAGAAATAAGAAAAAGAGGTGTGAGCCTCTTTTTTGTTTCTCTATATCCTTACCTGTCTGTCTTCTGACCGTTGGCCTGTGACAAACATGGTAAAGGTTGCCTTGCAGACATTTCTGCCTTCTTGATTGGTGATATCGACATCCACGACACAGGTTGTGCGACCTTGATGGACACATTCTCCTTTAATGGTCAATACATCGTCGAGTTTTCCTGCTTTGAGGTAGTTGATAGAAGATTGGAGTGTCACTCCATCAAGCCCCAGCGAGATAACCACCAAACCACTGATTTGATCACATAGTGTGAATAGATAGCCACCATGGGCATTGCCATAGTAGTTGAGCGACGAGTCCACTACTTTTGTCGTCACCACAACGTGACCATCTCTCATTTGTTCAATTTCGTAATTTTCAAAGGCAGATATAGCGTCAAAATGAAAATCTTTCATCGTTTCCTCCTGATATTTCAAACGACACTATGATACTACTTTTTATAGGACTGTGCAAGGATAAAGCTCCTAGTCTGGCAAAATTCCGACCTGCTCTACAAAGCGCATAAAGGCTGTCTGTCCTTGTTCCGTCTGCTTGTAGACTCCTGCATCCTCAAGCACACGTGCAAAGATAGCACCCACAGAGGCCTTGACGATTGCAAGGGCTTTTTCTTTATCTGTTAGGTCTGGATGTTGGCCTTTGAGTTGGTCTGCCCATTCCTGATGATAGTCGGCAACTGTAGCCCCTTCTCCTACAAGATAGCTAGCGACTTGCTCCACTTCTGCTTTCAGACGTGGTGGCAAGATTGCCAAGCCCATGACCTCAATCAAGCCGATATTTTCCTTCTTGATATGTTGAACATCCTTGTGAGGATGATAGATGCCATCAGGATGTTCTGCAGAAGTCTGATTGTCTCTCAAGACTAAGTCCAACTCAAACTGTCCATCGCGTTTACGTGCAATTGGGGTGATAGTATGATGTGGTGTCCCGTCTGTCTCTGCTAAAATTTGCACTTCAAAATCTGAATACTGGCGCCATTCCTGCAAAATCTTGTCAGCCAAGTTGATCAAATCCTCTTTAGAATCCGAAGTCAAACGTAGGACAGACATAGGCCACTTGACAATCCCAGCCTTGACCTGCTCAAAACCAGTAAAAGAGAAAGTCATTTGCAAGGGAGCCAATTCCATAGGAAAAACATGTCGTCCCCCCTGATAGTGGTCATGAGTTAGAATAGAGCCCCCTACAATCGGCAGATCGGCATTAGAGCCTGCAAAATAGCCTGGAAACTGCTCTACGATGGCCAGCAGACGCTCAAAACTCTGACGACTAATGGCCATGGGACGATGCTGACCATCTAAGAAAATACAGTGCTCATTAAAGTAAGCATAGGGCGAATACTGGAAGCCCCACTCCTGACCCGCCATTTCAAAACGAATAATCCGGTGATTGCTGCGGGCTGGGTGGTTGACTCGACCATGGTAGCCCTCATTCTCTAAACAAAGCTGACACTGTGGATAATTGCTAGCTTGCACCAACTTGGCTGCCGCAATCTCTTTGGGATCCTTTTCAGGCTTAGAGAGATTGATGGTAATTTCAAGTTCACCGTAGTCAGATGGAACACGATAAGCGATATTTTTAGCAATAGCCTTGAGTTTGATATAGTCATTCTTCTGACTGAGTTGGTAAAAATCCGCTATCGCTTGCTCAGGAGAGTGGGCATAGGTTGTCCAAAAATTACGATTAACCTGACTGGGACAAGGAGTCACCAAGTCCATCAGTTCAGTACCAAGGATTTCACGCGCAGTCTGACTATCCTCAATCGTCTCTAATCGAACCGCCTCCTCGACAAGCTGGTCCTTGAGGTCAATCAATTTATCCAGATCCGTCTCAACTTCCAAAACACCGTCTCCCACTCGTGCCAAGACACGATTGGTCAGGTAGATTCGATCCATTTCCTCAAATGAACTTTCAGAAATGATATGCGTTACAAATTTATCTACTAAGGTCACCATAAAGCCTCCTTTTGACTAGTCAAGAACGCGAGTACCACCTGCAACTTCAGCGATATAGAAGCTTGGAGCATATCCAACTACTTCTTCGTAGTGTTTGCCTACAACTTCCTTAAAGACCTCAACAGTATCTTTTTGAACCAAGGCAATGGCACAGCCACCAAAACCAGCCCCTGTCATACGGGCACCGAGAACTCCTTCTTGTGCCCAAGCTGTGTGAACAAGGGTATCTAATTCCACGCCAGTTACTTCATAGTCATGCTCAAGAGAAACGTGTGACGCATTCATCAAACGACCAAATGTTTCCAAATCTCCTGCTTGAAGGGCTGCTTGAGCTTTAAGGGTACGTTGGTTTTCAAGCACAGCATGGCGAGCACGTTTCAAACGATTTTCATCTTTAATCAGATAGCTGTATTGGTCAAAGGCCCACTCATCCAATTCACCCAAGGTCTGAATATCCAAGGCAACTTGCAACTCTTCCACTGCTTTTTCACACTCAGCACGGCGTTCATTATATTTAGAATCCGCCAATTCACGGCGTTTGTTGGTATTCATGATAACAACAACATTGTCTTTCAAATCAAGTGGCACCAAGTCGTATTCTAGAGTATTGGTATCTAGGTAAATAGCACGTTGGTCAGCTCCCATACCGATAGCAAACTGGTCCATGATACCAGAGTTGACTCCGATAAAGTTGTTTTCTGTTTGTTTTCCGATTTTAACCAAATCCAAACGGTCTAATTTTAAATCAAAGAGATGCTCTGCCACGACTCCTGTCAAGAGTTCCAAGGATGCAGAAGAAGACAAACCAGCACCATTTGGGATATTTCCATAAACATAAAAATCAAAACCTTTGTCAATCACATGCCCAGCTTCTTGCAAGAAATGAAGAACTCCTTTTGGATAATTGGTCCAATTGTGCTCTTTTTCAAACTTGAGGTCAGCGAGAGGCACTTCGATAATGCCCTTGTCCTCAAAATTAGCTGAGTAGAAACGCAAGACTTGGTCGTCACGCTTGCGAGCCGCCCCATAAGTTCCCAAGGAAATAGCTGCTGGGAAAACATGTCCACCGTTGTAGTCCGTGTGTTCACCAATCAAATTGATACGACCTGGTGAAAAGAAGGTTTGGTCTGCTTCTTGACCGAAAACGGCAAGAAAGTCTTTACGAAGAGCTTCAGCAGTAAGATGTTGTGTCATATAAATTCTCCTTTGACTGTCCGTTAAGTCACCTTAACGTGTAATCGTTTTCTTCTATTGTATCCAAGGGATTTCCCAAGGTCAATCCTTTTTACTAAAATTTTACTAAACTATCAGTAAAATACAGAAAAATATGATATACTAATCTAATCAAGGAGAATTTATGGCTACCTTAAAAGACATTGCACAGCTAGCCTCTGTCTCTATCGCGACCGTATCCCGCGTCCTCAATCGCGACCAGAGCCTATCTGTTACAGAAGAAACCAGACACCGTATTTTAACCGTTGCTGAAGAGTTGGGGTACACCAAGCACCTCAAGACAGGCGAGTCCCATAAACCCAAGCAAAAGATTGCCATTATCCAATGGGTCAGCGAACAAGGGGAGCTGGACGACCTCTACTACTACCAGATGCGCCTAGGCATAGAAAAAAGAGCCCAAGAGTTGGACTATGATATCTTGCGCTATTTTAATGACCATCCTTTTACATTAAGCGAGGAAGTGATTGGGATTCTCTGCATCGGAAAATTTAGCCGAGCTCAGATTTCTGCCTTTGAAGAATATCAAAAACCCCTGGTCTTTCTAGACAGTGATACACTTTCCATGGGACATACCTGCATTATTACGGACTTTTACACTGCTATGAAACAGGTTGTCGATTATTTCCTCAGCCAAGGAATGGACCGTATCGGGATTTTAACAGGTCTTGAGGAAACAACAGACCAAGAAGAAATCATTGAGGATAAGCGGCTGGAAAATTTCAGAAACTACAGTCAAACAAAAGGAATCTATCATAATGAACTAGTCTTTCAAGGAAGCTTTACTGCCCAGTCTGGCTATGACTTGATGAAGGAAGCAATTCAGAGCTTAGGAGACCAACTCCCTCCAGCATTTTTTGCAGCTAGCGATAGTTTAGCCATCGGTGCTCTCCGTGCTCTTCAAGAAGCTGGAATCAGCCTACCAGACCGCGTCAGCCTTATTTCTTTTAATGACACTAGCCTGACCAAACAGGTCTATCCTCCCCTCTCCAGCATCACCGTCTATACCGAGGAAATGGGCCGAGCAGGTATGGATATTCTTAACAAGGAAGTTCTCCATGGTTGGAAAATTCCTAGCCTGACTATGCTGGGAACCAGACTGACTCTGAGAGAAAGTACAAAGAATGATTAAGATATTAGAATCTAGGCAAAAACTAAATTTCAAGATAAAATGAAGTAAAAATCCTCACAATAAAACGCATAGTATCATATTTTCAATGCCTGATACTATGCGCTTTTTACTTTTAAAGACTTTCCCCCAACCTCTTTTCTAATGTTGATGCCCATGAGGTTGCTCTAAGGCTGTTACCTTTCGCTTATGTTGCACATGATTACTTTGACTGGTGTCCACTTCGATGGTAATATTCTGAATTCCTCTTTCTTCTAAGAGCTGACGTACTTGATTCTTTGTTTCCGTCATCTGCCCCCAATCCTCTAAACAAAGATGGATAATGGCATTATTTTCCAGACCATCCATGGACCAAATGCTAAGTTGATTGACACTTTTGACATTAGTCAAAGCATCCAAATTCTTCTCCAAATCACCAGTCTCTACTCCTTCTGGCACAGCGTCCAAGAAAATCTTGAGCGCGCTCCAAAAGCGAGGAATGGCTTTTGTTAGAATGAAGATGGAAATGACAAGAGATAAGAGCGGATCAAGGATATACCAATCTGTAAATCGGAGGATAATCGCCACTAGAATGACAGCCAACCAACCAAGTGTATCTTCAAAAAAGTGCAGGCTGAGAATTGACTCGTTCTTTGTCTTTCCCTTACGAACTACTAGACTAGCTAGCACATTGATACTGACTGCAATAATTCCTAGCCATAGGATACCTTCATCATTGACGGGCTGTGGATTAAAAAGTTTAGTTATATTTTCCAAAATCACTAGGATGGATCCTGTGATAAGAATCACAGCAGTCACTAGTGCTCCTAAAAGACTAAATCGCTTGTAACCCAAGGTGTACTGCCTATCTTCTTCTCTATTTGAGATTGTTTCTAAAAAGGCCGATATGCCAATAGCTATAGCATCTCCCAAGTCATGGACAGAATCAGCAAGAACAGCACTCGAACCAAAGATTCCTCCTGCGATAAACTCAACAATAGCATAGCTTAAATTTAAGAAAAAAGCTACCCAAACAGTATATTTTGCCTTCATCTTTCTCATTCCTTTGTTATAATAGATTTATGAACATCTTGTTCATTATCATTATCCGCTAAAACTCAAAGAAAGGATAGAAGCAAAACGTCAACTTTATTCAGTTCTGAACAATTTGCCTCAAGTGTCCACATGACGAACATTGACCGCCGTATCAGCAAAACAAAAAAAGCCATCTATCAAGCTTTTCTACAACTCTTGAACGAGAAGGGCTACGAATCCACTACAGTTCAGGATATCATTGACCTCGCAGATGTGGGACGTTCCACCTTTTACTGTCACTATGAGAGTAAGGAACTACTTCTGGACGAACTTTGTCGCTACCTCTTCCATCACCTCTTTGAAAGAGAGCAATCCATTTCAACCGAGGACTACCTCGCCCACCTCTTTCTCCATTTTCAGAAAAACCAAGACCATATCACCAGTCTGCTATTTTCCAAAAATGACTACTTCCTCCGTCAACTCCAGAGAGAGTTAGAACACCATGTCTATTCCGTGATGGCTGATGATTTAAGAGAAGCTCACCCGAGTTTGCCTACTTCTTACCTCCAACACTTAGTCGTGTCCAACTTTATCGAGACATTGACCTGGTGGCTCAAAAAAGGACAAGACTTCACAGACCAGGAAGTTGTCCAATTTTATCTAGACCTTCTCATTCCTAAAAATTGAATATAGATTAGAGCTCAGTTACCTTATTTCTAGGCTACTGATTTTTTTATCTTTGTTAGGTAAATCCGTATTCTGCTTAGCAGCCTTGCCCCATTGATACCAACCAACTAGACTGTTAATGAGATAAATTAGATATTTCCCTTGAATTTGCAGGCTTTCTCCCCACAAGAGATAGATTGAAAGACATTGGTAGCTGCCCAGAATATCCACTGTTCACGGTAAACTGCTGTCATGAGGATTTGCCCTACCCCATTGAATGGGAACAGCGTAAGTTGGGAGACGAAGTTCGAATAGTGATGGGACAGTCTCCTAATTCAGAAAATTATACTGATGATCCTAATGGGCGCTAAAAATGCGAAGACCTATGAAGACCTATTTTGTATTAGTCACACAAAAAATCCAAAAGAAATGGTATATGATTATAACCATGAAACAAAGTAAAATCAAACCGAGTGATCGGAGGAAGCACCCGATGATCATGAAACGTTATTAAACACAAAAGTCACCCATGTGAGTTCTTGCCAGAAGCTGAAGTTAATCCTTCAACCTGGAAAACCCGCAGAGGTGACTTTTTCTATACATCTCGATTTTTCTGGCAATAATCATTAACCGATAAATATGTCTGTGAATCACCCAGCGACTCCGCTATGTCCATAATCCGCGGTGGTAGTAATCCCACTCGCTGGACAAGTTCGTGATTGCTGAACAATTCCCGTGGACTGCCGGCGAAGCCAAACTTCCCGTGTTCCATAACATACACCGACTCAAACTCGGCGGCGACCCAATCCATGTCATGGGTGATGGTTACAACTTGGTGGCCCGAATCAGCCAACTGATGGAAAATTGCGGTCAACTTGCGCCGGCTTTCCCAATCAAGCGACATCATCGGCTCATCAAATAAATAAATCGCCGGATCCACTGCCAAAACTGTGGCAACGCTCAACAGCTTGCGTTCCGACAATGACAGGTCATATGGACTTTCAGCTGTTTTATCATCCAAGCCAACTCTTTTTAGAGCCGCTAAAGCCCGTCTCGTAATCGTGTCGTGGTCATCCATGACCTGCGCGACATTCCACTCCACCTCTCGTTGAACGGTCGGGTTGAAAAGCTGATCGTCAGGATTCTGAAAAGTAATCCCAACCTTCAGTAACTTTTCGACTGGTTTAAGATCATTAAAATTTTCTCCATCGATCTTAATCACACCGGTTTGTGGTGTCAGCAAGCCCGTCAACAATTTGAAGAGCGTTGATTTGCCGGCACCATTTTGGCCGACAATCGCCACCATCGGATCGGCGAAGTGTTTGTCTTCAACATCCAAGCTAAAGGACCGTTCCGGATAAGTGAACGTCAGGTGGCTCAGTTCAATTGTGGACATAACGGACCTCCTTCAGATCAGCGTAATTCACCGGATACCGGCCATCAGCCAAGTGCCAATCCATTTTTTGAGCAAGTTGCTGGATTGTCGGGGCTGGAATCTGCCAGTCAGCTGCCAAATGATTAAACACCTCACCCGGCCTGCCCTGGGCTACCATTTGACCCTCGTGCAGCACCCACACAACGTCGGCGACTTCGCACAAATCGTCAATTTCACTGGTGACAATGAAGACAGTCGTCTCTTTGACTTGGGCCAGCCATTGGAAAAATTGCCGGCGGCCAAGGGGATCCATCTCACTGGTCGGATCATCCATAATCAAAACAACCGGATTAGCCACAATCGCCGTGGCAATTGCCAACCGCTGGATCTGACCACCGGAAAGGCTCTCGGGACGCAAATTCAGCTGTTCAATCAACCCCATTTGCGTTGCAACTTCTTCAACCCGTTTTTGAATCAGTCCTTCAGCCATTCCCTGATTAATCAAGTCAAAGGCGATTTCATCGGCAACCGTGTCTGCCAACCCGCTTAGTTGGCCAGCTGGATTTTGCAGTACAACTCCATTCATGGCATTATAAACGGGCCAATTGTCGGACACTCGCTGGCCAAACATGTGCCAATCGCCCTCAATCTCAGCAGACACAATTTTTGGAATGACCCCTGCCAGCACACGGCACAAAGTCGATTTGCCGGAGTGGCTATTCCCGATAATCCCAACCACCTGGCCGGTATGAACCTCCGCGTTAATTTGACGCAGTTGTGGTTGCTCAGTTCCCGGATAACGGGTGGTTAAATTTTCAATTACAATCCGTTTATCTTCGTACATATCTTCCACCCAATCAATAAAATTGCCAATCCAGTCAGACCAATGTGCAGCGTCCGCGACAGGCGATACACGCGCTGGGAGGTTCTGACAGTCCGGTTGAGATTATCAAAACCTCTCAGTTGGAGAGAAATCGACCGCGTCATCGATTGATCCAAGGTCTTAATCACCAATGGAATTAGAACCGGCAGGACTGACTTTAATTTCTGAATCAACGTTTTTTGCGGATTGGTTCCGCGAACTTTTTGTGCCTGCTGGATTTTCCGCATATTGCGCATCATTTCCGGCAAAATATAACACACCGACATCAGAACGTAGACGGTTTTATAAGACAATCCGGACAGTTCCAAATAGGCCGCGTTTTCTGAAATACTCGTGGTCACCATAAAAAAGCCACTGGTCAAAATAATCACCAATACTCGACAACCCAGAGTGGTGGCGTAAATCAGGCCTTCTTTGTAGAACGACACCCCAAGCACAGAAAACAGCACAGTTTGATTCTGACTGTAAAATAACCCTTGGATGATCAGCATGGTGCAAATCAGAAACAGGCTGAATCCCAGCGCCTTAAAGGTGGTAGAACTCAATTTGGAAAATAACAATAGCAGTGTTGCGACAAGAATTAATCCGGCCTGAAGCAATAAATTCATACTGGCAAAGCTCAACAACGTCATGTCCAAGATGAACAAGAGCTTAGTAATCGGATCGATCACCTGGTACCACTTGAGCTTGACCCGTGGCGCTCCAGAAATCAATGTTTTATCAGTCATCATTTATCATCGCTAAAGAAGTGCACCATCCGCTTCGGCAGCTGACGATAGATGAAGAATGCCAGGTAGGCCACGCAGACTTTATCCAAAATATCCAAGATAAACTCATCGGTAAATGAGGCCAGCCACACTGGTACATGATTGGCGACCATTACCGCAAACAATGAGTCACCCCAAGCGATACCGGTCTGACCACCCCAAAAGATGACGTTGAGCGGCGTTGAAATGACAGCTGAAACGATGGCAATAATAATAGCAGAAACAAATACTCGTCGCGCTGACGAGAACCACCCATTGGCGTGCAAAACTCCGACAGCAATCCCAATTCCGATGCTGGTAATCGCATACACGGTTGAAATTGGCGATAAGGTCAGCCCATAGATCACGTTGTTGATGAAACCACTAATGGCACCGGCAACCGGCCCAGCCAACATGCTGGTAAGAAAGGTTCCCAAAGACCCCAGCCAAACGGGCAACTTTAACACCTCCGCCAAGGCTTTGGCAACATAGTTAATCCCCACGGCAGCGGGAATCAAAGTCATGGTGGCAGCACTTAACTTAAATTTCCACATACTGGTACGATGAATCGGTTCTGTTTTCATAATCTTCTCCTTTTGTTTTTAAAGAGCCGTGTCTGGATAGACTTTCGGACGCAACGCTCTATAATATATCTACTGAACTGTCTATACACAAGATTTCCATCCTTAGTCGACATGAGCTGGAAATCTTTATTTGTTAAGTAGTTCACAACACATTATACACCTATTTTGTGAATAGTCAAGTGTATTTACAGTAAAATTTTAGAAAATCCTGAAAATTTCCTCTTATTTTCCATTTAAAAATGAAAATCATTAATTCTGACACCAAAAAAGCCCAGACAACATTGTCTGAGCAGTTTTCTATATGGTCGTTTAACAAAGTTGAGTTTGACATTTTCAAACTATTTCTTCAACAAACCTTGTTCTTGTAGAAATTCCTTGGCTACTTGTTCTGCTGACTTGCCTTCGACACCCACTTGATAGTTAAGTTGGCTCATCTGACTTTCTGTAATCTTACCAGCCAATTTATTAAGAACTCTTTCCAACTCTGGATGTTTCTTGAGAAGAGCTTCTTTCATAAGTGGTGCCCCCTGATAAGGCGGGAAGAGTTGTTTGTCATCTTCCAAGACCTGTAAATCATAACGCTCCAATTCCGCATCGGTTGAATAGGCATCCGTGATTTGAATATCACCTGACTGAATTGCCTGATAGCGAAGGGCTGGTTCCATGGTCGCCACATTGAGATTGAGACCATACATTGACTGCAAGCCCTTATTTCCATCTTCACGGTCATTAAACTCAAGTGTAAAGCCTGCCTTCAACTGACCTTCCACTTTTTTCAAGTCCGAAATGGTCTTCAAGCCATATTCTTGAGCAATCTTTTTCGGAACAGCTACAGCATAGGTATTCTGATAAGACATGGGTTTGAGATAGGCTAGATGATCCTGTTTGGCAATGCCATCACGCGCCACCTGATAAACCTGCTCTGGTTCATGACTCACCTTGGGTGATGGTTGAAGCAAACTTTCAGTCACCGTACCAGTAAATTCAGGATAAATGTCAATATCGCCTTTTTTCAGAGCTTCATAAAGAAAGCTTGTTTTCCCAAAATTAGGTTTAACAGTAGCAGTCATACTGGTATTTTCTTCAATTAGCAACTTATACATATTGGCCAAAATTTCTGGTTCTGGACCCAATTTCCCAGCAATAACCAAGTTTTCTTTCTCTTTTTGGGCCAAAAGAGCTGGACTATAAGACAAACCAAGCAATATAGTCACCAAGGCAAAACCAGAGAAAATCGTCCGCAATTTTGCTTTTTCCATCACTTTTAGTAGGAAGTTAAAGGCAATAGCCAGCACTGCTGAAGAAAGTGCCCCAATCAAAATCAGACTGGCATTATTACGGTCAATTCCCAAAAGGATAAAGGAACCCAGTCCCCCTGCCCCAATCAAGGCAGCCAAGGTTGCCGTACCGATAATCAAGACCGCTGCCGTCCGAATTCCAGACATCATAACAGGCATAGCAAGTGGAATTTCAAACTTCTTGAGTCGCTCCCACCTAGTCATTCCAAAGGCAATCCCAGCCTCTTGCAGACTCGGATCAATTCCCTTGAGTCCAGTGATGGTATTTTGTAAAATCGGAAAGATCGCATAGATCACTAGAGCTGTCAAGGCCGGCAAGGTTCCAATTCCCATCAAAGGAATAAAGAGCCCCAACAAGGCCAGAGACGGGATGGTCTGGAAAATCCCTGCAATCTGTAAGACCCAATCCGCCAACTTCTCATGATAGCGAAGATAAACAGCCAAGGGAATCGCAAGCAAAATAGCTAGTAACAAGGTCAAAAGTGACAACTGCAAATGTTGAGATAGGGCTGTCAACCAATCACTAAAACGATCCTGAAAAGTTGCAATTAAATTAGTCATGAAGGCTACCTCCAAACAAGTCTGCTACAAAGTCCGTGGCAGGAGCTTTTAAAATGGTCTCGGGATTCGCTACCTGACGAATCTCGCCATCCTGCAAAACAGCAATACGATCACCTAATTTCAAAGCTTCATCCGTATCATGGGTCACAAAAATCGTTGTCATTCCAAACTCTTTATGCAATTCTTTCGTCAGAACCTGCAACTGTTTTCTCGAAATAGCATCCAAAGCCGAAAAGGGCTCATCCATAAGCAAAATCTTAGGCTGACCAATCATGGCACGGACAATGCCGACCCGTTGCTGTTCTCCACCAGATAATTCGCTTGGAAGTCGATGCCCATACTCAGCTACTGGCAAGCCAACTTTAGCCAAAAGCTCTTCTGTTTTCTGAGCAATTTCTTCCTTAGTCCAGCCCTTCATCTCAGGAATTAGGGAAATATTTTCCGCAACTGTTAGATTGGGAAACAGAGCAATGGCCTGTAAAACATAACCAGTAGAAAGACGAAGTTCACGCTCATCATAGTCTTTGATGCGCTTGCCATCCATATAAATATTTCCATCAGTTGGTTCCAAGAGACGGTTAATCATCTTGATCATGGTCGTTTTACCGGACCCAGAAGGTCCAACTAAAACCATGAACTCCCCATTCTCAATCTGTAAATTGACATCTCTCAAGACATCTTTTTCTGTATAGCGTAGCGCTACATTTTTGTATTCAATCATGTTCTTCCTCTTTTAAAACTTATCTCTATTGATCAAGGCTTCTATCTTAGGCATAACTTCCTTATTATCCCAATACTCCAAAATTTTCCCGCTTTCTAGACGGAAGATATCGTACTGGGCATAGGCATCACCATCAATCTGAGTCTGACCAGAGCTAACCACGTAGTTTCCTTGTCCTAAGAGTTGGAAAACAAAGTCAAAAGTGACCTTTGCTTATAAACAGCTAATTTGATCTATCTTAAACCTCATTTTCCTCCTCTTTCAGATTAACCAAAATTCTTTCTTGAAAGGCTTCAAACTGACGAATTTCTTCCTCTGAAAATCCTTTGTAAAAGATCGTATCCAATTTCTGACTGACACGATGCCCCACTTCTTTCTGAGACTGCCCAACTCTGTTAAAACCAAATACTTCTTACGCTTATCTTCTCCACATGGACTAATAGTTACAAGATTTTGTTCCTCTAGTTTTTTAATCATCGTCGTCAGAGTATTATTAGCAAGCCCAGTTTCCAGAGCAATATCTGTCGCAGTTGCGCAGCCAGTTTCACTATTCCATAAAACCGCTAAAATCTTTCCCTGTTCACTCCGATAAAGAGCTTCAGGATCTTGGCTCAGTAACTTTTGAAAAATCCGTCCATTCAACAAACGAATATGATGGGCTAGCAAATGACTATCTTTCATGGCACCTCCAATTTATTTCTATATCGAAATGAATAAAGTAATTGTAACACTCATTATTCTAACTGTCAACTATTTCGATTTAGAAATAATTTTTCATAGTAAAAAATCTCCTACCCAAGGTAGAAGATTCTAATCTTATAAACTTAATCCGTCATGTCCGATACCAACGTTCGATGCTCCAATGGAATACTGCACATAACTAGCAAGAAAATGAAACCTGACTGAATCCAGAAGAGGGCCAAGTCAAAGATTCCGTGTACAGCAACCACTGTAAGGAAAGACAGATAAAGACCGATAATCGGACGTTTCCCCGACTCCTGACTCATATCCATCATCAAGCGAACAGGAGCAACAGAAGACAAAACTAGTAAAATAGTCCCCACAATTCCGTAACTCAGAATCGTATCAATATAAAGACTGTGAGCATGTTCATGATAAGGAGCATTTATCCGAGGATACGAGTGCATGTAGGTCAATGGCCCTTCACCCCAGAAAGGATTTTGCTTAAATAAGGCCATCCCAGCATCCCAGATAGAAATGCGTTCTTCCATAGAAGAGTCTAAAGTTCCCATCCGAACTCCCAAATCACTAGAAAAGAGGAAGCTCAAGCCAATCGCAAAGACCCCAATACTAAGCCAAAAGGCCTTCCAGTTTTTAATGGTCGTAAAGAGATAAATAATGGCTCCAGCGATAATAGCAGGAAAGGCAGTTCGATTTGCGTAAAGTTCAAACCAAAGAGATTCACAAAGCCTGCAATCACACAGAATACTTTCAACCAATTCAACTTAGTCGTTGTAAACAGATAGAAAGCAATCATAATACAGAAGCAACAAATAATTCCATAATAATTAGGATTAAAGAAGGTCACTTCTGCACGATTCTGATGCCATACCTGCATATTGGGTGACAGAAAAGCATAGTTGAATTTCTTCACAATTTGGAAATGCTCTAAACTCGCAAAAGCAGCTGACAAGACGCTACCAAACAGGACGAGCTGCAAAATCAATCGAAAGAATTTATGTGATAAAATCGACTGATAGTGCAAAAAGAAAACAGTAAATAGAAAAATTCCTACTGAAGCTACGACTCCCATCCAATTTTGTGCAAAAATGGATATTACAGTACTATAGCCCAGAAAAAGAAGCAGCATCGGATGCTCCCCCATTTTCTGAAGAATACTTTTCATGTCTCCTGTAAAAATTAAACTGATAATATATAAACAGAATACAACTACAAAAAGATAAAAGGGTAAAAAGATACTCAGGATAATTCCCAATAAAATCAGCTCTTTACTAGACAACCCTTTCAGCTTTTCAATAAAGCCTATTGATTTCAAAATGAATCCTTTCTCTCCAAATCAACTGATTCAGATAATAGTAAGCTATCCTATATTGTACCACTTTTTGAGCAATTTGAAAACAAAGGAAACGTTTTTTAAAATAAAAACCCTATTTTATCAACCATATCAAGGCTTCAAAATGTTACTTCAACTCCATTCTCAATTACCCGATAAGTCTGACTTTGCAGATTAATTTCTGCTACTGCTGTTACGGACTTATCTTTATTTTGGCGTTTGATTACAATGCTGTAAGCTGTTGGTGTCTCTATCTCAATAGTCCCTTCTAGGTCAAAGGCTTCTGAACGGTTACGGAAAGAAAATAGATTGAGAAGTGCCTTCACCACAGGACGTTGGACTTCTTCTGCTATTTCCTCATTGCTATAGTAATGACGATTAATATTGCGACCTTCTTTAGTTTCTTCTAATAATTTCAAGTCATTCTTACCTGCTAATAGACCCACATAGTAAACCTGAGGAATACCTGGGGCAAAAGCTTGAATTAAGCGTGCGAGAAAATACTTGCCATCATCATCTCCAAGCGCTGAATAGTAGGTTGAATTGATTTGGTAGATATCTAAATTGTTATACTCGGCACTAGAGTACTTACGTTTGACATTAGCTCCAACCTTATAGAGTTCATTTGAAGCATAGTCAATCTCCTCATCGGTCAGGATATCCTTAACATCTACTACTCCAATCCCATCATGGGTATCTAGTGTCGTAAATTGCTTCATCGGGCTCATCTTTAACCACTTAGCCAAACGCTCTGTTCTGGAACTGTAAAGAGTATAGAGTGTCACCATTGGAAGAGCAAATCATAAACATAGTAATCATGCTCCGCTATTTTAAACTGAATCGAATAGTGTTCATGAATCTCAGGTAAGAGCTCTGTCCCATATTCAGCAGCAATATCTCGAACTTTGTCCAATAAATCCCAAATATCTGGTTCCACAAAGAAATCATTGGTATCCAATTTCTTCACTGCATAGGCAAAGGCATCTAGACGAATCAAATCACACCCATTACTTGCCAAGTGCTGAATGGTCTTACGGATAAATTCCATCGTTACTTCTTTGGTCACATCAAGATCAATCTGCTCCTCACCAAAGGTATTCCACAAATGTTCCACTGACCCATCTTCAAAAACAATCTCTTGCTTTGGTGCACGATCCTTACGCTTGTAAATTAAATCTACATCAGACTGTGTCGGACGTTTTTCTGGCCAAAACTTATCCCAGTTTAAAAAGAGATCTTTAAATTCACTGGCTTCATGTTTTTCTTGATAGTCCTTATAATACTTGGATTGACGAGAAATATGATTAATCATAAAATCAAACATAAGATAATATTTCTCACCTAAATGCTTAACATCCTCCCAATCACCAAAAGCTGAATCCACTTCGTCGTAGTCAACTGGCGCAAATCCACGATCACCTGTTGATGGGAAAAATGGTAGAAGGTGAACTCCCCCAATAGCATCTCCAAAATGCTCTTCCAAATTCTTATATAAGTCTTTAAAATTATTTCCCAGACTATCTGAATAGGTAATCAACATGGTTTTATTCTGAATTGGCATCATTACTCTCCTTTTTCTAATTGAAGCCAAGTCATATGAGACTTGGCTTTTATGAGTTTATGTATTTTAAGAATTGCTTCATAGGGTACGATTGAAATCAGCAAGCTGAATCGTCCCTTTGTATACGAAATTGAACACGGGACTAATTTCTTAGGAAAAAAGATAAATCTTCTTGTGTGCAAGCACACTACGTCAATTTCCTATTTTTCTACAGAAATTTTCAGCAAGCTGAATCGTCCCTTTGTATCTTATTTCACTGCTCCGTTACTCATTCCTGAAATGATATGTTTTTGGAAGATGAGGTAGACGACAGTAATTGTTATAATTCCCACAATATAGGATGCAAAACTTGGCCCATAGTCATTAAAATACTGACCTTGATAGTTGTACTGGAAGAGAGGCAAAGTCCACATCTTGGAATCCTTATTCAAAATTAGCAATGGCAACATAAAGTCATTCCATAACCATAATGCATTGATAATCAAGGTTGTAGCATGCATGGGCTTCAGCATTGGAAAGATAATTCGACGGTAAGTTGTAAATCGATCAGCCCCATCAATTTCTGCAGCTTCATCTAAACTATCTGGTACACTGATTTTAATATAACCAACATACAAGAAGAGAGTCTGTGGAATTGCATAAGTTAGATAAAGTAGTACCAACCCCCACATATTTGCTAGACCAAGCTTACTCATCATAACGGTGATAGGAATCATGATCACCTGAAATGGAACAAATATTCCTAAAATCAAGAGCGAATACATAATTGCAAAGGCTTTTTTATTGGACATATTTCGAGCAATGGAATAGGCTGCAGCTGGTATAAAGAAAGCTACTACAATCAATGATAACACCGTAATAACAGCTGAATTCCAGAAATAGCCTCCAATCCCATCCGAAACCAATCGTTCATAATTCCTTAATGTAAAAGGATTTGGCAAACCAAAGAAATGATTCATGATATCCTTGGTTGTCTTGAAGGAACTAAAAACCGTTACCAACAAAGGAACAAGTATGAGAATACCACCTACTATCAAGAGGACATACTTCCAAAACTGATTCAATTTTTCTTCTTTTTTCATGTGTCAGACTCCCCTATTAGATTTCAAATTTCTTTGATAGTTTGATTTGGATCAGAGAAACAATTCCAATAATTAAGAATAAAATCAAGGCAATTGCATTCGCATATCCATATTGATTACTCTTGAAGGCATAGTTATAGACTAAAAGACCAAGAGACGTTGTAGCATTATTAGGACCACCACTCGTCAAGGCAAAAATTTGGTCAAAGGCAGTCAAACCGGACTTAAGAGCTAGGATAAAAACCATAGAAATCGTTGGCAACAAATATGGTAATTCAATCTTCCAAAAAGTTTGTTTGCTTGTTGCACCATCAATTGATGCCGCCTCCAAAATATCAGATGGAATACTCTGAAGACCAGCAAGAAAGAGAATAATTGGCATTGCTACTCCTTGCCATAGAAGAACAAAAATAGTTGCCACTACCGCTCCGATTGGTGTTCCTAATAGACTTTCTTGTAAAAAACTAATCCCTAAAATTTTTCCAATCGTTGGAAGACCATAGTTAAAGAATTGTTTAAAAATCAAGGAAACTGTCAAACCAGACAAAACCGCTGGGAAAAAGAACCATGCTCTAAAGAAGGTCTGCCCTTTCATCTTAGAATTTAAGGCTCGAGCCACAACCATCCCAATTGTAATCTCTCCAATAATCAATGCTAGGGTTAAAATCAAAGTAAAAGCAATGGCTGTGAAGAATTTCCCATCAATCATCAGCAATTTGTAGTTATTCAGACCAACAAATTTATAATTATAGGTCAATCCAGTCCAGTTAGTCAAACTATAGAAAGCACCTTGCACCATCGGAAAGTAAAAGAAGATAGCTTGTAATGCAAGTGGGATGAGCAAAAAAGTCCAACCCCAGTATTTATTTAAAAATTTTCGAATAGCCATATCATCTTAACTCCTATTCTAGTCCAAATCTGCCTTCATTGGATTAAAGAAAGCATTGAGATTGTTTGCCATATTTTTCAGATTTTTATCCATCAAGTAACCTGCACTTAGATTGAAAAAATCTTCTTCAGAATTCCAGTGTTGGCCCAACCAAACATAATGTTTATCTGTAAATGCCAGTTTAGAAATCTCTGCAAGTGCTGAATCTTCTTTTTCCTGTACACCTTTTACAGCAACTGGTGATCCATCCACATCATAATATGCTTGCATAGCTTTTGAACTAGTCATATAGCTGATAAATTCTTCGGTTTCTTTAGGATGTTTGGTAGTAGCTGAAGTTGATAATGCCATGTCCCCTGCACCAACAGTGACTTCTTTTCCTACTTCTTCACCTGGGAAGGCAAACATCCCCACCTCAAATTTTGGATCCTGTTGATTAATTGCCGCTAATGCCCATGACCCTTGTGGCATCATCAAGGATTTTTCATTCGAGAATGCTACCACCGCATCATTATAAGAGGCACCACGCCATCCATCTTGAGCATTATTCGCCAACAAATCTAGTCGTTCTGCATCTGCTTTTAAAATAGCATCATCTACAGAAATAGCATTTGGTTTTGAAAATCGAAGATAGTTATTAGCTGCGTCTCCACTGCCTGTAATGGTAATGAGAGAAAGTTGGTGATAACCGTTTAATGTCCATCCTTCATTGCCTGCAACTGCAAACGGAGAATTCCCACCATCTTTTATCTTTTTAACAATCTCTTGAAACTCTTTAAAAGTCTTGGGTTCCTCAAGTCCTAATTCTTTAAACTTTGTTTTATTGTAATAGATTCCATAAAGGTTAGCAGTTAAAGGTACACTATAAATCTTGTTATTGATTGCATACTTTCTGCATAGTCATTCTTAATATTCTCAAGATAAGATTTCCCTGTCATATCTGCAAAGTAACCTGCTTTTGCCCACTCCTGAAAATCCATATTTTGAGGATAGATATTAACAATATCTGGAACATCTCCTGATAAAATCCGAGTCTTCAGAACAATGCCAGCTGCCGGAACAGTCGTCAGTTTTACATCAATAGTAGGATGATCCTTTTCAAAATTATCTACAATTTTTTGCAAAGTATCCGCCATTTCGGTCTTCTGGTTAAAAAATTCAATCGTTACCTTTCCATCAGTCGATTGATTATTCTGACCACAAGCTGCTAGGCCTAGTAAACTAGCCCCAGCGACTAAAAGAAAACCTGCTTTCTTATACCATTTCATTGAAAAGCCTCCTTTATAAATTTATACACCTTTATTATAGTCTTCTAAAAATATACTGTCTACTCAAAAAATCTCCTTGGGATAAAATAACAGTTAAACCCGCATACATTAGTTCTGCACCTGAGTAAACTTCGCCATTTTCCTGTAATTCATATAGTCCCTCTTCATCCAAATCTTTTAACTTTAAAGTTGTTTCCATGGTCTCTACAACTGACAAAACGCGAACGTAGGTTACAATCGTTTGATTTTTGTAATTAAATTGTAGAGCTGCTTCATTGGATGCAGTATCAGGATTAATTAGTCTATACTGTTGTCCTAACTGAACTACTGGTCGTAATTCTTTATACAAGTTCACCTGATTAGCAATCTCAGCTTTCTCTTCAGCTGATAAACTTGTCAAATCAAGCTCAAATCCCAAATTTCCCATCATTGCTACATGACCACGTGTTTCTAATGGTGTCGTTCGCCCCATCTGATGATTCGGTACTGCTGACACATGAGCTCCCATAGAAATGGTTGGATAGAGATAGGATGAACCGTATTGAATTGGTAAACGTGCAATAGCATCAGTGTTATCACTAGCCCAGACTTGTGAGAAATAGCGCATCATACCAAGATCATTTCGTCCACCACCACCAGAGCAGGACTCAAAGAGGATATGGCTATGCTTCTCCGTCAGATAAGAAACGAGTTCATAAAGCCCTAGCATGTACTGATGAGATTGCATCTGTGTCTCTAGATAGTTTGAACCATTACCTAGGTTAGTAATATTACGATTCATATCCCATTTGATGTAGTCAATCGCATGATAAGATAAGAGTTGATCTAAGACATTTCAAGTATTCTACTACCTGAGGATTGGCAAGATTAAGTACTAATTGATTCCTAGAATAGGTATGGTCATAACCAGGAACCTGAATAGCCCAGTCAGGATGTTTACGATACAAATCACTATCAACAGAAATCATCTCAGGTTCGAACCAAAGTCCAAACTGTAGACCTCTTTCATGGATATCTGAAATAAGACTTTCTAGACTGCCACCCAGTTTTTGCTCATTAACAACCCAATCACCTAAAGCACGATTATCATCAAAGCGATTACCAAACCAACCATCATCTAATACAAAAAGTTCAATGCCAACTTTCTTAGCTTCATCTGCTAACTCTAACAGTTTTTCTCTATGAAAGTCAAAGTAGGTAGCTTCCCAGTTATTGATTAGAATTGGACGTTCTTTTTTAGAAAATTTACTTGGCAGAATGTGCTTCAGTACAAAATTCTGACTTTCATGACTAATACCAGTTAATCCCTTATCTGAATAGGTCACTAAAGCTACCGGTGTTTCAAAGTATTCCTCAGGGTCTAACTTCCAAGAAAAGTTTTCCGGATTAATCCCAATCGCTACCCGAACTTCATTCAATTGATTCTTTTGAACAAAAGCTTCAAAGTTTCCACTATACATTAGTTGAATAGCAAACACATTCCCATCATCTTCTGTGATTCCATGATCACATAATAGAAAAGCTGGTGTTTGAGCATGACCAGAAGCACCACGGTTCGAACCAATCGAAAAGATTCCTTGTTCTACCTGTTGACGTCGAACAGTCTTTTCGCGAGCATAAGCTCCCTGTAGAGTTACGATTTCGTAAGCTGCAGCAGGAAAATCAGCCATAAAAGAAAAATCTTTATGAATGACAACTTCCTGGTTACTATTATTCTCCAATTTGCTGTAACTAGCAATTGTCGAATCATTTTCAAAAGCTGTATAATACAAAGTCAGACTAAGTTGAGTCTTAGAATCTTCTAACATTAAGACAAGAGTCTCTGTATCGTCCATGCTATGTGGAGAAGGTAAGCCCTGTGGACCATTTTGACCTTTCAAAATCTTTGCTTCTATAAAACGAAAATCTGTTACTTCAGTTGCATCATGCTGAATCTGTATAGTTGATTTCCTAAAATCTCCTAAGCCATGTTGTCCAAAAATCTGACGTTGCGTATCCAAACTAAAGGTTCGATTAGTAGCTGTTGGATTTCCTGAAAAGGCATGGTCTCGTTCATAAACACTATTGGAACCTTTATAGTTCTTAATAGTCTTTCCTAAATGTTTCAAAAGTAAGTAGCCATTTCGATTTTCAATAATCAAACTTAGATTTTTACTCTCAACATAAAATAGATTATTCTCTATCCTAACTCCCATTTACTTCACCTCATCACTTTATTGACTCTATTTTATCACCTGAAACCGCTTTCTAAAATAGAAAAATGTCTCAAGAATATGGTAAAATGTTAGGTAGGAGGTAGCACATGCTAGTTTTTTCAGAATACCAGACTGGAACAATTGACCTTTCTCTAAGCTTTTATGGATATGAGGAATGTACACCTAATTACTCTTTTGGTCCAGCCATTCGTGATACATACGTTCTACATTACATTACTAAAGGACAAGGAAAATTTCATTACAAGGGTAAAATTGTTGATTTAAAAGAAGGAGATTTCTTTCTATTAAAACCAGATGAACTAACCTTTTATCAAGCAGATAGTGAAGAACCTTGGTCCTACTACTGGTTAGGAATCACTGGAGGGAAAGCTCCTGATTATTTTGCTCTTTCTCAAATTTCTGACCAATCCTATCTCATCCAATCTGAAACTTGTCATACCCAGTCTACTGCAAAACTCATCTCAGACATTGTCCGCTTCGCTCAGATTACAAAATCAAATGAATTAGCTCAACTCCATATCATGGGACAGCTCCATGAACTGATGTTTCATCTGGGAACTATTGCTCCCAATCAGAAAAAAAAGAATATTTCATCAACCCACCAACTCTATCTTGAATGCAAAAGATTAATTGATAGCCACTATCCTCAATCACTTACAATTCAAGATTTAGCGAAAGAACTATCCGTTCACAGAAGCTACTTATCAAGCGTATTCAAAGAATTTAATACCTTATCACCCAAAGAATACCTACTCTACGTTCGAATGCACCGAGCTAAACAACTTCTCGAAAATACCCAAGAGTCTATCAAAGTAATTGCATATTCGGTAGGTTTTTCAGATCCACTCCATTTTTCAAAAGCTTATAAACAATACTTTAATCAGACCCCAAGTCACACAAGAAAAGAATATTCTCAACACCAACTAGTGAGAAAGGAAACACTATGAAATCCTACCAAGCCGTCTACCAAATTCTAGCTAAAGAAATCGATTATATCAGCGGAGAAAAAATTGCAGAAGAACTATCACTAACTCGAACATCAATTTGGAAAGCCATCAAGCGTTTAGAACAAGAAGGCATTGAAATTGATAGTATCAAAAAAAAAGGCTATAAACTGGTGAATGGAGACCTTATTCTTCCAGAACTTCTAGAACAAAATCTTCCAATTAAAATTTGTTTTAAACCCGAAACAAGATCAACACAACTCGATGCAAAAGAAGCAATTGATTTAGGAAATGAAGCAAACACCCTCTATCTAGCTTCCTATCAAACAGCAGGGCGAGGCCGTTTTCAACGCTCCTTCTACTCCCCACAAGGTGGCATTTATATGACACTCCATTTCAAACCAAATCTTCCCTATGACAAATTACCATCCTACACACTACTTGTAGCAGGAGCTATCTACAAAGCCATTAAGAACCTAACTTTAATAGATGTCGACATAAAATGGGTTAATGATATCTACCTAAACAATCATAAAATTGGAGGAATCCTTACTGAAGCAATGACCTCTGTAGAAACTGGCTTAGTCACAGATATCATTATTGGAGTAGGAATCAACTTTACTATTAAAGACTTTCCTCAAGAATTAAAAGAAAAAGCAGCTAGTTTATTTAAAGCACCAGCACCTATTACCAGAAATGAATTAATCATAGAAATCTGGCGCACTTTCTTCGAAACACCAGCAGAAGAGCTATTATATCTATACAAAAAACAGTCATTCGTTCTAGGGAAAGAAGTTACTTTCACACTAGATCAAAAAGACTACAAGGGACTTGCTAAAGGCATCTCGGAAACTGGAAAACTTCTAGTTCGATGTGATAACGGAAAAGAAATCTGGCTCAATAGCGGCGAAATTTCACTCAAGTGTTGGAAGTAATAATAAATAAGCACAACCGTAAAATCGACAATATATAAAAATCTTAGCTTTTCTGCAGCCCACTACAGTTGACAAAGAGCCAAAAAACTTCAGATAAGTAATCCAATTAAGTTTTACAAATCTGAAGTTTTTATTCTACTATTATTAAAAATATAAAAAAGAGAGTTATAAACTCTCAATAAAACGGAGAATAAGGGATTCGAACCCTTGCGCCAGTTACCCGACCTAACGATTTAGCAAACCGTCCTCTTCAGCCTCTTGAGTAATTCTCCAATTAATGGGCACGAGTGGACTCGAACCACCGACCTCACGCTTATCAGGCGTGCGCTCTAACCACCTGAGCTACGCGCCCAAGTTAAAAACTTGGTAATTTGAACAAAGTTCAAAGCGGGTGACGAGAATCGAACTCGCGACAACAGCTTGGAAGGCTGTAGTTTTACCACTAAACTACACCCGCATACATACTATAAGTAAAAATGGCGCGAGACGGAATCGAACCGCCGACACATGGAGCTTCAATCCATTGCTCTACCAACTGAGCTACCGAGCCTTATTGCGGGAGCAGGATTTGAACCTACGACCTTCGGGTTATGAGCCCGACGAGCTACCGAGCTGCTCCATCCCGCGTTAATACAAAAAGGAGGATGTGGGATTCGAACCCACGCACGCTTTTACACGCCTGACGGTTTTCAAGACCGTTCCCTTCAGCCGGACTTGGGTAATCCTCCATACTATTCAAATGGACCTTGTAGGACTTGAACCTACGACCACTCGGTTATGAGCCGAGAGCTCTAACCAGCTGAGCTAAAGGTCCAACAAGATCATTATAGCGGCGAAGGGGATCGAACCCCCGACCTCCCGGGTATGAACCGGACGCTCTAGCCAGCTGAGCTACACCGCCATGAATCGGGAAGACAGGATTCGAACCTGCGACACCTTGGTCCCAAACCAAGTACTCTACCAAGCTGAGCTACTTCCCGAGTTAAATAGAAAAATGCACCCTAGAGGAGTCGAACCTCTAACCGCCTGATTCGTAGTCAGGTACTCTATCCAGTTGAGCTAAGGGTGCTCATTATATTATGCCGAGGACCGGAATCGAACCGGTACGATCGTTACCAATCGCAGGATTTTAAGTCCTGTGCGTCTGCCAGTTCCGCCACCCCGGCCTCTCCAAGCGAACGACGGGATTCGAACCCGCGACCCCCACCTTGGCAAGGTGGTGTTCTACCACTGAACTACGTTCGCACTGTTTTCTTCTATCTAAAAATGCCGGCTACATGACTTGAACACGCGACCCTCTGATTACAAATCAGATGCTCTACCAACTGAGCTAAGCCGGCTCATTTATTATATCTTAATGCGGGTTAAGGGACTTGAACCCCCACGCCGTTAAGCGCCAGATCCTAAATCTGGTGCGTCTGCCAATTCCGCCAAACCCGCAGATATGACCCGTACTGGGCTCGAACCAGTGACCCATTGATTAAAAGTCAATTGCTCTACCAACTGAGCTAACGAGTCTAAAATAACTTACGTTATCTTAAACGGTCCCGACGGGAATCGAACCCGCGATCTTCGCCGTGACAGGGCGACGTGATAACCGCTACACTACGGGACCTTTGGGAGTTAACGGGATCGAACCGCTGACCCTCTGCTTGTAAGGCAGATGCTCTCCCAGCTGAGCTAAACTCCCTAGAGCTAAGCGACTTCCATATCTCACAGGGGGCAACCCCCAACTACTTCCGGCGTTCTAGGGCTTAACTTCTGTGTTCGGCATGGGTACAGGTGTATCTCCTAGGCTATCGTCACTTAACTCTGAGTAATACCTACTCAAAATTGAATATCTATTCAAATCAAGAAAACACTACGCTTTCATATTCTCAGTTACTTTGGATAAGTCCTCGAGCTATTAGTATTAGTCCGCTACATGTGTCGCCACACTTCCACTTCTAACCTATCTACCTGATCATCTCTCAGGGCTCTTACTGATATAAAATCATGGGAAATCTCATCTTGAGGTGGGTTTCACACTTAGATGCTTTCAGCGTTTATCCCTTCCCCTACATAGCTACCCAGCGATGCCTTTGGCAAGACAACTGGTACACCAGCGGTAAGTCCACTCTGGTCCTCTCGTACTAGGAGCAGATCCTCTCAAATTTCCTACGCCCGCGACGGATAGGGACCGAACTGTCTCACGACGTTCTGAACCCAGCTCGCGTGCCGCTTTAATGGGCGAACAGCCCAACCCCTTGGGACCGACTACAGCCCCAGGATGCGACGAGCCGACATCGAGGTGCCAAACCTCCCCGTCGATGTGAACTCTTGGGGAGATAAGCCTGTTATCCCCAGGGTAGCTTTTTATCCGTTGAGCGATGGCCCTTCCATACGGAACCACCGGATCACTAAGCCCGACTTTTCGTCCCTGCTCGAGTTGTAGCTCTCGCAGTCAAGCTCCCTTATACCTTTACACTCTGCGAATGATTTCCAACCATTCTGAGGGAACCTTTGGGCGCCTCCGTTACCTTTTTAGGAGGCGACCGCCCCAGTCAAACTGCCCGTCAGACACTGTCTCCGATAGGGATCACCTATCCGGGTTAGAGTGGCCATAACACAAGGGTAGTATCCCAACAACGTCTCCTTCGAAACTGGCGTCCCTGATCTCTTAGACTCCTACCTATCCTGTACATGTGGTACAGACACTCAATATCAAACTGCAGTAAAGCTCCATGGGGTCTTTCCGTCCTGTCGCGGGTAACCTGCATCTTCACAGGTACTAAAAATTTCACCGAGTCTCTCGTTGAGACAGTGCCCAAATCATTACGCCTTTCGTGCGGGTCGGAACTTACCCGACAAGGAATTTCGCTACCTTAGGACCGTTATAGTTACGGCCGCCGTTTACTGGGGCTTCAATTCATACCTTCGCTTACGCTAAGCACTCCTCTTAACCTTCCAGCACCGGGCAGGCGTCACCCCCTATACATCATCTTACGATTTAGCAGAGAGCTGTGTTTTTTTGATAAACAGTTGCTTGGGCCTATTCACTGCGGCTGACTTAAAGTCAGCACCCCTTCTCCCGAAGTTACGGGGTCATTTTGCCGAGTTCCTTAACGAGAGTTCTCTCGCTCACCTGAGGCTACTCGCCTCGACTACCTGTGTCGGTTTGCGGTACGGGTAGAGTATGTTTAAACGCTAGAAGCTTTTCTTGGCAGTGTGACGTCACTAACTTCGCTACTAAACTTCGCTCCCCATCACAGCTCAATGTTATAGATATAAGCATTTGACTCATATCACACCTCACTGCTTAGACAGACTCTTCCAATCGTCTGCTTTAGTTAGCCTACTGCGTCCCTCCATCACTACATACTCTAGTACAGGAATATCAACCTGTTGTCCATCGGATACACCTTTCGGTCTCTCCTTAGGTCCCGACTAACCCAGGGCGGACGAGCCTTCCCCTGGAAACCTTAGTCTTACGGTGGACAGGATTCTCACCTGTCTTTCGCTACTCATACCGGCATTCTCACTTCTATGCGTTCCAGCACTCCTCACGGTACACCTTCTTCACACATAGAACGCTCTCCTACCATACCTATAAAGGTATCCACAGCTTCGGTAAATTGTTTTAGCCCCGGTACATTTTCGGCGCAGGGTCACTCGACTAGTGAGCTATTACGCACTCTTTGAATGAATAGCTGCTTCTAAGCTAACATCCTAGTTGTCTGTGCAACCCCACATCCTTTTCCACTTAACAATTATTTTTGGGACCTTAGCTGGTGGTCTGGGCTGTTTCCCTTTCGACTACGGATCTTAGCACTCGCAGTCTGACTGCCGACCATAATTCATTGGCATTCGGAGTTTATCTGAGATTGGTAATCCGGGATGGACCCCTCACCCAAACAGTGCTCTACCTCCAAGAATCTCTAATGTCGACGCTAGCCCTAAAGCTATTTCGGAGAGAACCAGCTATCTCCAAGTTCGTTTGGAATTTCTCCGCTACCCACAAGTCATCCAAGCACTTTTCAACGTGCCCTGGTTCGGTCCTCCAGTGCGTCTTACCGCACCTTCAACCTGCTCATGGGTAGGTCACATGGTTTCGGGTCTACGTCATGATACTAATCCGCCCTATTCAGACTCGGTTTCCCTACGGCTCCGTCTCTTCAACTTAACCTCGCATCATAACGTAACTCGCCGGTTCATTCTACAAAAGGCACGCTCTCACCCATTAACGGGCTCGAACTTGTTGTAGGCACACGGTTTCAGGTTCTATTTCACTCCCCTCCCGGGGTGCTTTTCACCTTTCCCTCACGGTACTGGTTCACTATCGGTCACTAGGGAGTATTTAGGGTTGGGAGATGGTCCTCCCAGATTCCGACGGGATTTCGCGTGTCCCGCCGTACTCAGGATACTGCTAGGTACAAAGACTATTTTAAATACGAGGCTATTACTCTCTTTGGCTGATCTTCCCAAATCATTCTTCTATAATCTTTGAGTCCACATTGCAGTCCTACAACCCCGAAGAGTAAACTCTTCGGTTTGCCCCTCCTGCCGTTTCGCTCGCCGCTACTAAGGCAATCGCTTTTGCTTTCTCTTCCTGCAGCTACTTAGATGTTTCAGTTCACTGCGTCTTCCTCCTCACATCCTTAACAGATGCGGGTAACAGGTAGTACCTGTTGGGTTCCCCCATTCGGAAATCCCTGGATCATCGCTTACTTACAGCTACCCAAGGCATATCGTCGTTTGTCACGTCCTTCTTCGGCTCCTAGTGCCAAGGCATCCACCGTGCGCCCTTATTAACTTAACCTTATTTTTCTGACCTTTCAGTCATAAACTCTTATTAATACTACAGCGTTTTTCGGTTTATTTTCTTGTTACTATTTGATATAGATATTCAATTTTCAATGTGCATTACTTGGTGATCTCTCACCAATGGAGCCTAGCGGGATCGAACCGCTGACCTCCTGCGTGCAAAGCAGGCGCTCTCCCAGCTGAGCTAAGGCCCCACAAGACCTCTCAAGACTAAACAAGACCAATGCGCAGTTCCTTATCCTTAGAAAGGAGGTGATCCAGCCGCACCTTCCGATACGGCTACCTTGTTACGACTTCACCCCAATCATCTATCCCACCTTAGGCGGCTGGCTCCTTACGGTTACCTCACCGACTTCGGGTGTTACAAACTCTCGTGGTGTGACGGGCGGTGTGTACAAGGCCCGGGAACGTATTCACCGCGGCGTGCTGATCCGCGATTACTAGCGATTCCGACTTCATGTAGGCGAGTTGCAGCCTACAATCCGAACTGAGACTGGCTTTAAGAGATTAGCTTGCCGTCACCGGCTTGCGACTCGTTGTACCAGCCATTGTAGCACGTGTGTAGCCCAGGTCATAAGGGGCATGATGATTTGACGTCATCCCCACCTTCCTCCGGTTTATTACCGGCAGTCTCGCTAGAGTGCCCAACTAAATGATGGCAACTAACAATAGGGGTTGCGCTCGTTGCGGGACTTAACCCAACATCTCACGACACGAGCTGACGACAACCATGCACCACCTGTCACCTCTGTCCCGAAGGAAAGCTCTATCTCTAGAGCGGTCAGAGGGATGTCAAGACCTGGTAAGGTTCTTCGCGTTGCTTCGAATTAAACCACATGCTCCACCGCTTGTGCGGGCCCCCGTCAATTCCTTTGAGTTTCAACCTTGCGGTCGTACTCCCCAGGCGGAGTGCTTAATGCGTTAGCTGCGGCACTAAACCCCGGAAAGGGTCTAACACCTAGCACTCATCGTTTACGGCGTGGACTACCAGGGTATCTAATCCTGTTTGCTCCCCACGCTTTCGAGCCTCAGCGTCAGTTACAAGCCAGAGAGCCGCTTTCGCCACCGGTGTTCCTCCATATATCTACGCATTTCACCGCTACACATGGAATTCCACTCTCCCCTCTTGCACTCAAGTTAAACAGTTTCCAAAGCGTACTATGGTTAAGCCACAGCCTTTAACTTCAGACTTATCTAACCGCCTGCGCTCGCTTTACGCCCAATAAATCCGGACAACGCTCGGGACCTACGTATTACCGCGGCTGCTGGCACGTAGTTAGCCGTCCCTTTCTGGTAAGATACCGTCACAGTGTGAACTTTCCACTCTCACACTCGTTCTTCTCTTACAACAGAGCTTTACGATCCGAAAACCTTCTTCACTCACGCGGCGTTGCTCGGTCAGACTTCCGTCCATTGCCGAAGATTCCCTACTGCTGCCTCCCGTAGGAGTCTGGGCCGTGTCTCAGTCCCAGTGTGGCCGATCACCCTCTCAGGTCGGCTATGTATCGTCGCCTTGGTGAGCCGTTACCCCACCAACTAGCTAATACAACGCAGGTCCATCTGGTAGTGATGCAATTGCACCTTTTAAGCAAATGTCATGCAACATCTACTCTTATGCGGTATTAGCTATCGTTTCCAATAGTTATCCCCCGCTACCAGGCAGGTTACCTACGCGTTACTCACCCGTTCGCAACTCATCCAGAGAAGCAAGCTCCTCCTTCAGCGTTCTACTTGCATGTATTAGGCACGCCGCCAGCGTTCGTCCTGAGCCAGGATCAAACTCTCATTAAAAGTTTGAGTTCTCACTCATTTCTGTCACTGACAGATTTATTGTTTTTTCATTGTTCAGTACTACAACAGTTGTTGTAGTGCCCTGCACATTGGTTCGTCTTGTTCAGTTTTCAAAGGTCTTTGTCACTCACTTCTCTCAAGTGACAACTATATTAGTATATCACAGTTGCTTTCGCTTGTCAACACTTTTTTGAAACTTTTTTAAAACTTTTTTCATCAAGTGTTCCAACCGCAACATACCATAGTCCGTACGGGATTCGAACCCGTGTTACCGCCGTGAAAAGGCGGTGTCTTAACCCCTTGACCAACGGACCTGAGTTGTTATTTTCAACTCTTACTATTATACCGACTTTTTAAACTTTGTCAACACCTTTTTTAAACTTTTTTTATTAATTTTACAACAGCTTCAGTTCGAGCTGTATGTGGGAACATATCGACCGACTGGATATAATGAAGGTCATAGACTTCTACTAAGCGTACCAAATCACGAGCCAAGGTCGAAACATTACAAGAAATATAAACCATTTTTTCTGGTATATAAGTAAGAATAGTATCTAATAACTTATCATCCAGACCTGTACGTGGTGGGTCCACAATCAGAGCATCTGCTAGGTAGCCTTCCTTGTACCAACGAGGAATAATCTCTTCTGCCGTTCCAGCTTCATAATGAGTATTGTCAAATCCCATTCTTTTAGCATTTCGCTTGGCATCTTCAATAGCTTCTGGAATAATATCCATACCTCTGAGTGTTTTTACTTTCTTTGCAAAGGCAAATCCAATCGTTCCAACTCCACAATAAGCGTCAATCAAATGGTCTTCTTTATCAACATCCAGTGCTTTTACTGCTTCGCTATAGAGGACTTCTGTTTGTTCAGGATTTAGTTGGTAGAAAGCGCGAGGGGATAGTGAAAATTCATAATCAAGAACCCCTTCTTGAATACTATCTTCTCCCCAGATAATCTCTGTCTTTTCACCATAAATCTCACTGGTTTTAGCTGTATTTGTATTCACAGCTACTGTCACAACTTCTGGAAAACCTTTAACCAAGTCTTTTACCAATTGAGTTAAATTTAGCTGGCGATTTGTAACAATAATAATCTGAACCTGTCCAGTCTTTCTAGCTCGTCGAACCATTATAGTTCTAACACCTAGAGTTTTTCTCTCATCCGTGATTGGAATCTGGTGATAAGTAAGTAATTCTGCTAGACGATTAGCAATCACTTGAGTTTCCTTGTCTTGTACCAGGCAGTCTTTCAACTCTACTAAGTAATGAGAGTTTTGTGCATATAAGCCAGCCTTGACCTGATTTTTAAATTTTCGAGTCTGAAATTGTAACTTGGCACGATAGTACTTGGGTTCCTGCATTCCAATAGTTGGACGAATTTCATAGTTTTCATATCCTGCAGGAGCAAATTTTTTCAATGCTTGATGAAGTAAGTCCGTCTTGAACTCCAGTTGCTTATCATAATGCAGGTGCATAATTTGACAGCCTCCGCACTCATTGTAAATAGTACAAGCTGGCACAACTCGAAATTTAGACTTCTTGTTGACCTTTAGTAGCTTTGCTTCAACAAAGTTGCGTTTAATAGAAGTAATCTGACAATAGATATCTTCTCCTTTGAGAGCACCCGGCACAAAGACTAATGTTTTTTGGTAAAAACCGATTCCCTCACCATTAATTCCCATGCGCTTGATTTTTAATGGTATTTTTTGTTTCACTTTCAGATTCATACCCCTATCTTATCACATTTTGAGTTATAATAGAACTATGAAAATCACAAAACTTGAAAAGAAAAAAAGACTCTATCTGATGGAGCTTGATAATAACGATAAATGTTATATCACCGAAGATACAATTGTTCGTTTTATGCTATCGAGAGATAAGGTGATAAGCGAAGAGGAATTGAAAGAGATACAGGACTTTGCTCAATTTTCTTATGGTAAGAATCTGGCCCTCTACCACCTATCCTTTAAAGCACGCACTGAAAAAGAAGTAAGAGGATATCTGAAAAAATACGATATTGATGAAAACATCGTTTCTCAAGTCATTGCTAATCTTAAAGAAGATAAGTGGATTAATGATGACCAGTACGCTTATGCTATCATCAATGCCAATCAACTTTCAGGAGACAAGGGACCTTATGTACTGACTCAGAAACTAGCTCAAAAAGGGATTTCAAAATCTAGTATAGAAGAGAACTTGAAAAGAATTTGATTTTTTTCGGAAGTTGCTCAACGTGTAGCCAACAAACTATTGAAAAAAATATGAGGGAAAACTTCCAGCTCGTGCCTTGCAAGATAAGATTATCCAAAAATCTGACCAACAAGGGCTTCTCTTATCCTGATGCTAAAGTTGCCTTTGACGAGTTGGATAGTCAAGTTGACCAAGAAACGACTCAGGAACTCATCTTCAGGGAACTTGATAAGCAATATGCTAAGTATGCCCGAAAATATGAAGGATACGAACTTAAACAGCGTTTAACTCAAGTTTTAGCACGAAAAGGCTACGATTTTTCGGATATAGCAAGCGCTCTCAGAGAATATCTTTAATATTTTCATGTAAAATTCACAGATTTTAGGTAATTTTATGGTACAATAGTAAACGATAAACTTATAAATTGTAGAAAGTTGGTTAGTTATGAAGCTTCCAAAAGAAGGCGACTTTATTACAATTCAAAGTTATAAGCATGATGGGAGTCTCCACCGAACTTGGCGGGACACCATGGTACTAAAAACAACAGAAAACGCCATTATTGGTGTCAACGATCATACACTTGTTACCGAAAGTGATGGTCGTCGTTGGGTTACTCGAGAACCGGCTATTGTTTACTTTCACAAGAAATATTGGTTTAATATCATTGCCATGATTCGTGATAATGGAATTTCCTACTATTGCAATATGGCTAGCCCCTACTATCTGGATGAAGAAGCACTGAAGTATATTGATTACGATTTGGATGTTAAAATTTTTACAGATGGAGAGAAACGTCTCTTGGACGTTGAGGAGTATGAGCGTCACAAACGCAAAATGAATTATTCTGATGACTTGGACTATATTTTAAAAGAACATGTCAAAATTCTTGTTGATTGGATTAACAATGGACGAGGTCCTTTCTCAGAAGCCTATGTAAACATTTGGTACAAGCGCTATGTAGAACTAAAGAATCGGTAAAGTTGTCAAACTGGGGTTCAAGCCCTGGTTTTTTTATTTTAAAAACCCAGCTTTTCAGCTGAGTTGTCTTTATATATCTAATTTCGTAACAGTAAATTTGATATGGGAATAGTCTTTTTCAACATCCTTATCCAGCAAGAATGCTGTGGCGTCCTTCTTAACTTGAACCAGGTCAATATTCTGGGCTTGGGCTGCATAGACGCATCCACAATAACATTGACGGTAAATGTCATACTCTTCACACATCTCTACCGAACGTTTGTAGCCTTGATTTTTCTTGAAATCACTTGGAAGATAGTGGGTTGTATAAATTTTTTGCACATCGATTCCGATGCTGTTGATGGTTTGAGAATTCTTATGAGGACTGATGGTCAAGGCTGAACCAAAGTAGTCAAAGCCCAAATCCATAGCCACTTGCGCTGTCTTATCCAGTCGGTAGTCAAAACAAACCTTGCAACGGTCGCCACCTTCTGGCTCCTCCTCTAGCCCTCTGACTAACTTACGGTATTCATTGGGTTCATAGGGAGCTTCTAGATACTGGACCGTATTTCCTGTCCTCTCATTGAAATCGCTGACAAATTTCTTGGTAACATAGGCACGCTTATGGTATTCTGCCTTGGGATGGATATTGGAATTGGCAAAATAGATGGTCACATCAGCGTATTTGGTCAAATATTCTAGGGTATAGGTACTGCAAGGGGCACAGCAAACATGCATGAGAATGGTTGGCCGTTGCTCATTTTTCTCCCATACTTGGACCATCTTCTGCATGACACGGTCATAATTAATCTTCTGATTGGGGTTCATCTTGCTCAGAATCTCTTCTACATCGATCATGTTCTTCTCCTTTTTCTAGTCTTATTTATCATATAAGTTAGGAGAGCTCAAATCAATTTAGAAATGAACATCATAAAAAGGAGGAATAGGCATTCCCTCCTTTTGTGTTTCCTATAGAAAGCTTACATCATGCCGCCCATCATGCTTGGATCCATTGCTGGAGCTGAGGCTACTGGTTCTGGTTTATTGGCTACGACTGCTTCTGTAGTCAAAATCAAGCTGGCTACAGATGCTGCATTTTGTAGGGCTGAACGACTAACCTTAACTGGATCGATAATCCCTTGATCAATCATATTGACCCACTCACCAGTTGCTGCGTTGAATCCTGTACCAACTTCAGCATTTTTCAAACGATCGATAACGATAGATCCTTCAAATCCTGCATTGTGGGCGATTTGACGAACAGGTTCTTCCAAGGCACGGAGAACAATATTGCGCCCTGTCGCTTCATCTCCTGTCAATTCCAAATCAGCCACGGCTGGGATAACATTTACAAGGGCTGTTCCACCACCTGCAACGATTCCTTCTTCAACAGCTGCACGAGTAGCGTTGAGAGCATCTTCGATGCGAAGTTTCATTTCTTTCAACTCAGTTTCAGTTGCGGCTCCGACCTTAATAACCGCTACACCACCTGACAATTTGGCCAAGCGTTCTTGCAATTTCACGGTCGAATTCTGAAGTTGTAGTTTCGATTTGAGACTTGATAACTGCAACACGATGAGAAATCGCTTCAGGATTTCCCGCACCTTCTACGATAACAGTGCTATCTTTGTCCACAGTTACTCTCGCTGCTTGACCAAGAGCTTCAATTGTAGCATCTTTCAACTCAAGACCTAGATCTTCTGTGATAACTGTTCCGCCTGTCAAGATGGCGATATCTTCAAGCATAGCTTTACGACGGTCACCGAAGCCAGGAGCTTTGACAGCTACCACGTTGAAAGTTCCACGAATCTTGTTCAAAACAAGAGTAGGAAGAGCCTCACCATCCACATCATCTGCAATAATCAAGAGAGGACGATTGCTTTGGAGAATGCTTTCTAGAAGTGGCAAGATTTCTTGGATATTGGAAATCTTCTTGTCAGTAATCAAAATGTATGGATTTTCAAGGTCAGCCACCATTTTTTCGCTATCTGTCACCATGTACTGTGAAAGGTAACCGCGGTCAAACTGCATTCCTTCAACAACTTCAAGTTCTGTTTCCATACCACGTGACTCTTCGATAGTGATGACTCCGTCTTTACCAACTTTTTCCATGGCTTCAGAAATGTATTCACCGACTTTTTCAGAACGAGAAGAGACGGCAGCAACCTGAGCGATGGCTTCTTTATTGGCAACAGGAATGGCATTGTTTTTCAAGGCTTCTACTGCTGCGGCAACTGCTGTTTCAATCCCACGACGAATTCCGATTGGATTGGCACCTGCAGTGACGTTCTTGATTCCTTCACGGACGATTGCTTGGGTCAATACCGTTGCAGTCGTAGTCCCGTCACCTGCGATATCATTGGTTTTTGAAGCTACTTCTGATACCAATTTGGCACCCATATTTTCAAAATGGTCTTCCAACTCGATTTCTTTAGCAATGGTCACACCATCATTGGTAATCAAGGGTGAGCCAAATGATTTTTCCAACACAACGTTACGACCTTTTGGTCCCAAGGTTACTTTAACAGTATCTGCAAGGATATCGACACCACGAACCATAGCTGAACGGGCATCAGATGAAAATTTAATTTCTTTTGACATACTTACTTTCTCCTTCTATTCTTCAATGATAGCCAAGATGTTAGCTTCGCCTACGATGATGTATTTTTCATCGCCATCTTTGACATCAAGACCTGCGTGAGCTTCAACTAAGACACGATCTCCAGCTTTAACACTTGGAGCTACCAAGTCACCGTTCAAGGTACGAACACCTTGTCCAGTAGCGATAACTTGGGCAGTTTTGGTTTTTTCTTGGGCCGAGCCCGCAAGGACAAAGCCACCAACAGTTTGTTCTTTTTCTTTGATTTTCAAGACCACACGGTCTCCTAATGGTTTCAACATCTGTTTTCCTCCATGATGAACTACATATTATTAGCACTCTTTATATATGAGTGCTAATTTATAGTTCTATTGTATCACTTGGTCAGAAATAGTCAAGAAAAAAGTCTGACTTTCTGAGGATGAATAGATAAATTCTTTATCCTAATTTTGCACTTTAATAATGTAGAATTTTAACGAACATGATTTATGGAATTAGTATTTTCGTTAATTCTTTTATAAAAAATACCGAAACTCTAAATCCTTATATTACGCATATATAAAAAACAACGATTATGAACCGTTGCTTTTTTAGATGCTATTAATATTTCAAGCCTGGATTGAAAAATCCTAAGGCTACTCCTACAAGTGCAATAACTACCAATAAGAGCATCACCCAATTTGGAGAAACTTTCTTTTTAGCCATCAGCCACCAACATAGAACAATAAAACCTGCTGTTAAAAGACCTGGATAAACACCATCAATCTTTTCTTGTAAGTTTAAAAATGTTTCTCCATCTCCATTTTTCAGCTCTAGCGCCGTAGTGACAGATACCCAAGTTGCTGCAACAGCTCCTATGACCATACCACCAACAACACTAATTGCTTTTCTTAGCGCCTGACCTTTAGGACCTACTAAAAATTCTACTGCTTTATCCCCAAGTTCATATCCTTTAAAATAAGCAAAACGCATTCCAAGATAGACTAATAGATTCCATGCAATAATATAGAATATTGCACCAGAAATATTTCCTCCTTTAGAAAGACCTAGAGCTATCCCCAAAAGAACAGGAATTAATGTTCCTACAATAAGTGAATCCCCAATACCTGCAATAGGCCCCATTAGACCGGCTCGCATTCCATTGATGGTCTCACTATCTACGGCATCTCCATTTGCACGCGCTTCTTCCAAACCAGCTGTTATCCCAACTACTAGAGAACCCAACTGCGGCTCAGTATTAAAGAATGCTGTGTATGTTTGCATAGCTTCTTTTTGTTCTTCCTTAGTATCATACATTTCTTCTACAATTGGAAGCATAGAAGTTAAATATCCAAAAGTTTGCATATGTTCTTGAGAAAAACATGTCAGATGTCCATAGAACCAGTGGTGAAATGATTTTGTCAATGTTTTTCTTGATATTTTTTTTCGACTCATTCTAAATATCCTCCTCTTCATCAAATCCCATATCACTGACAACTGCTGTCGTACGGGCAGATTTAATAACTTCTAATTCATAATAAATTACTGCAAAAATTAATGACACAACACCACTTGCTACTAAGTTCAAGCCTAAAGATTTTGCTAACGTGAACCCGACAAAGAAAGGAATAAAGTCTGTTGTTTTTGTAACAATTTGTTTCAAAAGTATTGCAATACCCACACATGGAAGGAGTGCTCCTACAGTAAATAGAGACTTCATTACAAAACCATCCATCGGAAGATATACTTTCATAAGATCAACCATATCTGGTCCAAATTTTGTAATAATCATTGTTGGTAAGAAAGAAAAGATAAAATGTGAAATCCAAGGATATACCCAATCAACAGCATATAACTTCTTAAAATCACCTTTCTCTACAGCTTTCCATCCAATGTGTTGCCAAAGCAAGTTCATAGTAGCTGTACCATAGAATAAAACAGTTCCAATTGTTCCAACCGCGGCTCCAATTGGCGCTGCTGCTGCTGCAATCGCCACTTCACCTGAAATATTATTTGCATGAACAAATAGGATAGATAACGGAATTCCGATATAAGAAATTGCCCGTACATCGGCCGATACAGTTCCACCAGGTGTCACTAAGGCAATATATAATACCTGTAAAGCCACACCAACGATTACCCCTGTTGTTATATCTCCTAATATTAAACCTACAATTAAACCACCAACTAATGGACGCCCCAAAGTATAGTTACCAATACTGGATCCCCCCATACCTGGCATCGATGCTAAACTTGCAAACAATCCTAAAAGAGCTGCTTGAATCCAAGAAATTTCCATCATTTTGTCTCCTTATTTCATTATTAAAATCCAAATTTTGATTTAAAATCACTCCAATAGCCAATAGATACATCTGGTAATAATTGGAATCTAACTTTATATCCTGCTTTTTCAATTGCTTCTAGTGCAACTGCTTCCTCTTGAGTAATTGATTGATTATTTCCCAACTTGATAGCACCTGGTCTATCGTTAGCAGGTCCTACAATAATTTCTTTAACATCTCCTGGAATAAAGCCCTGGTCTACTAAAATTTCTTTCATATCAATTGGATTTTTAGTAATCAAAAAATATCTACTATCCGATTCTGTTACTTTAGATGATTTTTCTTTAAACGCTTCCTTTGTCCAAACAAATGTTTTTTTATCTGACGCACCTTTATATGCCTGAATTAAAACCTTATTAGATGCAGCAGCGTCATTTACTGCAATTAATCCATCACATGGATGTTCTTTTGCCCATCTAGTGACTGTTTGTCCATGAATCATTCTATCGTCAATTCGTACAAATGTTACTACCATAATTTTTTATCCCTTTCCTTATATAACTAAATATCGTCTTCTTCATTAAGATTATCATCTGATCCGACTTCAAATTCTTGTAGAGCCGATGATGATTCGTTTAATATCGTAGAAACAAGTTCACTTCCAGTCAGAATGTCTTTCATCACCACTGCTGTAAGTGCCATTGTTAAGTTCATACCTCCCAAAATAGTTGCATTCTCTAATTTTCCAAATTCTTCTAATACTGTTGCAACAGTTGTTAAAGGACTTCCCCCAACAATATCTGCTAAAACAAGAACCGAATCATTTTCATCCAGAGATGCAATAACATTCTTGACCTCTACAGAAAAACCTGCAAGACTTTCTCCATCTTTTAAGCCAATCGCTATGACATCATCTACCTTATCCGAAGCAAACATAGAAAGAGATGATTTCAATCCCTCTGCGAGTCCTCCATGACTGACTAATATCAAATACTTCATATTTCCCTCCTTTTATTGATTTTATTCTATCATCCTTATCTTCACTTTATAATTGTTAAATGTCACAAAAGTTTATTGATAAATGTCAATAAAAAAATGACAAATGTCAATAAAGACATCTGCCATGTTCGTATTATTTAATAAATAATAATCTTGATATCTATTTAAGGGTTCCTATATCTAGTTCTTTTTGTAACTTAATAAGACTACCTTCAATATCCGTGTTATTTTCATCTATAGATAATGCTTCTAATCTTTCTTCTATTCCAACCAATGATTTTGAATTTATTCCTTTTGAAATAGTTGTAATTGAATTTTTCATTATATAATCCAGTGAAGTAGTCGTTAAGGCATTTTGACCAATCATTCCTTTCTTCATCAACTCTTCACTCTTCAAACTAGTTACTACCTCTGGTAATACTGAGCTTCCTTGACCCTTATTAAATAAATTTTGTTGAATTTCACGATTAATTGTTAAAAATTCTATAAATGATACGGCAAGGTTTGAATTGCGAGAACGCGAAGAAACCACGTATAAGGAAGTATCTGTTACAGTAGAACGAATGTCTTCCTTAGTAGTTGGCAATGAAATACATGTCCAGTTAAAATTTGTATATTTGGCCACATGATAAGGAAAAGGTTTATATGTTCGATATTGTGCCAAACTCATTGGATAAAAGGCCACATGCCCTTCATCAAAATCTTTATAGGTTACTTTGTAACGTCCGTTTAATTGATTCAATCCCCTTATATAGGATAAAGCATCCTTCATTTCTGACGAATCTATACGAGGAATACCACTCTCAGAAATATTAACACCAAAGGCCGCTAGAGATTCTTTCCAACTATATCCTGTTATCCCAAATTGATCAACGATTCCATCTCCATCGGTATCTTTTGTAACTTTTTTACTAATCTCATAGAGATCTTTCTGCGTCCACCCTACTTTAGGAATTTCAATGCCCTCTCTTAAAAGTAAATCTTGATTTACACACATCAACATGGGATTGCTTTCATATGGAAGACCATATAAATCATCTCCGTATTTTGCTGCCTGCAAAGATACATCATAGAAATTAGAGGCATCTTCTTGAGACAGATAGGAATTTAGGTTTTTTAAAATACCTTTTGATGCAAATAAAGATAATTGGTCGCTTGATAATAGAAATACATCCGGTTCAGAACCTTTTAAAATTTGACTTGAAATCCAATTAGAATACTCCTCCTTAGGAATACCTGAATCATATACAATTTTAACCCCTGGATGAAGCTCTTCAAATTTCTTAATAGCCTCATCTAGTACATAGCTGTTATTCCCTGTAGGAATTCCCCAACTAGAATCAGAATAAAAACCCAGCCTAATAATCTTTATCTGCTTGTTTTCCCAAATAAGAAATAAACTCAAGCAACTTAGCACAAACAGTATCGCTAGAAACAATTGCTTTACTTTCATTTATCCATTTCCTTTGAAAAATTCTTTTGTGTCACACCTGTTTGTACAGCCCATATGGCTAACTGTGTCCTATCTCTCAAATTTAGTTTTGAAAGAATGATAGAAAGGTAATTGCGCACTGTTCCCTCGGATAAAAAAAGATTACTGGCAATTTCCTTATTTGATTCTCCAAATGCCACTTGCTGAATAATTTTCCATTCTGTCAGTGATATATTTTCAATATTCTCTTCCTTCACAGTAATAGAAAAATTGGTCTGTGCCATCTGCGAGAACAATTGAAATACCTTACTAGCTATATTAGGATTAATCATAGCTCCACCTTTATACACTGTCTGAATGGCTTGATATAACTCGTCGGTTGAAACTCCTTTTAATAAATAGCCAGATGCACCATATTTTAAAGCACTAAAAATGAATTCGTCGTCATCAAATGTTGTTAAGATTATAATTTTTATATTTGGAAAAAGTTTTTTGATTTCTTTTGTAGCCAATACTCCATCCATTCTAGGCATTCTAATGTCCATTAAAATTATATCCGGTTTTACAGTCATAATGTTATCCATAGCTTCGATACCATCACCAACGACGGATACAACATCAATATCAGCATATACTGATAAAATGATCTGCAAAGACTCTCTAATTAACGCCTGATCATCTGCAATCATTACCTTTATCATATACTTCACCTCCTATTTTTGGAAAAACTATTTTAGTGTAAAATCCTTCCCTATTTTCAAAATGAATAGAACCACCTAAAATAGAAACTCGCTCTCTCATTTGTTTCAAGCCATACCCAATTTGTAAGTCGTCAAAACCTATTCCATTATCGTGCAAAACTATTATGTTGTTATCCTCACTCATAAAGCGAATGCTCATTTTACTAGCATGTCCGTGACGAACAGAATTTGTCATAGATTCTTGTATAATCCTAAAAATAGTATCTTCCTGCATAACATCTAAATCAATATTCCCCCATTCATATTTTAGATCGACAGAGAGTTTTGATAGAGACTCATACTCACTAATCATTAATATTAGAGCATCTTTTAAACCATTATTTTTGCAAAAGCTCCTGGTCTTAGTCTATGTAATGATCCCCTAACATCTTTTATCCCCTCTCTAACTGCATTTGAAACATTTTTCAACTGTTCTTTAGCACGGATAGGATGAACATCAATTAGTACAGAAACAGCATCAATCCCTGCTGAAATTCCTGTCAACGCATGACCTAGAGTATCATGAATTTCCCGAGCAATTCTTTTCCTTTCTCGATCTTCAGCAATTTTCTCTGATAACGATATGTAATGATTCAATTCAGTGTTGACTCTAGATAACATTTTAAGCTCTTCCTCAATATTATGGTGCTCTTTAATCACGTATAGGATATAAGACAATAAAGAGATGATGAAAATAATAACGTTTAATGACGTCAATGCATTTTCTAAAAATAACACTACACCTCGTATGGACGATGGGTAAAATTGGATATAGGTAGAAAGAGATGGAACTTTTTATAAATAGTGACAAGATTTCATAGTCTGTTAAAAAGTAACATTAAAAAAACTCAAGAAAATAAAAAAATAATCCAAGAACGTTTACTATCAGAGTCTTGAAACTCTCTTGAACTATAGAATATATCAGCAAAAACTAATAATATTATTCCATTGTATGACAGATTTTTGTGACCATATAACACCAATCATTAATACTATTTCAAACAAATTCCATTTTTGAAAAAAATTGGCCATTTTTTTCTCAGTTGAATACATTTTATAGGTAGATATAAAAAAATAATACCGACAAAAAAAGATAATTGAATACCAAAAAAATCTGGTCAGGTGATTTTTGAAATATTGTTTAATTCTCCCAATAAGAGTATCATCTGTCCCTTTGAAATTACATAGTTTGTAATCTGTATATACAAAGCTCCATTGTATATAATGGTTAGAAAATTAATTAATAAAAGCAAAATTATAGAGTACTGGACACCTTTTACCTGTTTCATTACTGCCACCCATTAATATCAAACTGAATTATATTATTTTTATCAACAAATTGTACAGGTATAGTATATAATTCTTCAACTTCTTCTTTTTTTACTAATAAATCTATTGTTTCCGATACTTTTCTACCCATATGAGATGGAAATTGAGCAACCGTTCCCGTAACTTCATCTGTTGTAGCTAATAAATGCTTCATATCTGGTGAACCATCTATTCCGTAAATAAGTTTTTTTGAAGTTACTTTCAATTCTTTAATTGCTGCTAAAGCTCCTATAGCTGCTCTATCATTTAAAGCCACTATAGCATCAAATTGTAAACCTTCAGATAACGCATCACCTACAGTAGTCATAGCATACTCTGTTTGACCAACCGTTTCTCTTTCTGAGATAATTTGATAATGTTCTTCTGATTTTATTGTATCCAAAAAACCAGTTATTCTCTGATTGGCTGATAAAGCATCTTTGTGCGTTAACAAAAGAATATGAGCATTTGAGGTACGTTTCATCAAATCCTTGGCAATTAATATCCCAGCATGGTAATTATCAGAAACTATACTCGTATCAACTTTTATATTATTCAACTGACTATCTACTGCTATAACTCTAATTCCAAAATTCTTTGCCCTACTTAACGCTTCTACAATTTGCTCGCTATCACTCTTAACCGGATTAATAACAATAACATTCACTCGCTTCTCTATAAACTCATCAATTTGTTTACTCTGTTTCTCTTCACTCATCTCTGCGTCCCGAGTATACAATATCTGACCTTCTGAATCAGAATAGCGTTGAATCTCATTATGTAAATGTCTATAAAATTCACTATTCATCGTCATATAAGTCGCTCCAACTTTTATTTGTCCCGGAATAGGATCTGTCTGACTCACATGAGTATAAATCGCAAAAACAAATACGACTACTGTACAAAATATAATTTTGACGATTGTTCTTGTATATTCTCTACTCATTCCAACCTCCAAAAAGTTTCAACTAGTTCATTGTAACACATTTATACATTATAAAAAAGCCTGAGACCAACTCAGACTTTTTAATGCTTAAAATGGCAATTCTTCCTCTTCCAAAACCAAATCTGCCAAATCCTGTCCTGCATTATTTTCACGAATGGCACGTTGAGCACGACTTTCCAAGAGTTGGAATCCTGTCACAAGGACTTCAGTCACATAGTTCATCTGACCATTTTTCTCAAAACGACGAGTACGTAATTCTCCATCCACTGAAATGAGACTTCCTTTGGTTGCGTAGCTTGCCAAGCTTTCTGCTAGTCTACCCCATAAAACCATATTAACAAAATCAGCTTCACGTTCACCATTTTGGTCTTTATAACGACGGTTGACTGCAATAGTCGCTCGCGCTACTGACTTGTCATTGTTAGTTTTGTGCAATTCTGGTGTAGACGTCAAGCGCCCGATTAAGATAACTTTATTATACATATTTTTTCCTCCTACTTATCTATTCGCAGAAAATCAAAAAAGTTACAGAAATTTGTAACTTTTCGAGGAAATTTTTTACTTTTTCTGAACCATGAAACCTGTTGCCTGTTGATTGGCCATGATGGTCATATCTGTAATCTGCACACGACTAGGTTGACTGGTCACATAGACTACTGTGTCTGCAATATCCTGAGCTTGCAAAGCTTCTATTCCTTGGTAAACGGACGCAGCCCGTTCTTTATCACCGTGAAAACGTACCGTCGAAAAATCTGTTTCGACAATTCCAGGCTGAATGGTTGTCACCTTGATATCCGTTGCGATGGTATCAATTCGCAATCCATCTGAAAAGGTCTTAACCGCTGCCTTGGTAGCTGAGTAAACAGCGGCACCAGCATAGGCGTAGATTCCTGCGGTTGAGCCCATATTGATGATATGTCCTTGATTGGCTTTTACCATTGCTGGCAAGAAACAGTGAGTGACTGCCATCAAACCTTTGACATTGGTATCCAACATGGTCAGCATATCCAACTCTTCATAGTTTTGATATGGAGCCAAGCCTAGAGCCAGACCGGCGTTATTAACCAAGATGTCAATCTTCCCTATCGTTTCTAGAATACTGGAGCAAACAGTCTTCACCATAGTCATATCCGTGACATCTAGTGGAAAGGTCCAGACGGTTTGATTTGGAAAGACTTCTGCAAACTCCGACTTAAGAGCTTCTAGTCTATCTGTCCGTCGTCCTGTTAGAACGACATTCTCACCCTGCTCCAGATAAGCACGCACAATCGCTTCACCGATTCCTGATGTCGCACCTGTAATCACTATATTTTTTGCCATCTTATTTCCTTCTAGCTGGTCTATCAGATACTAACAACTTCTTAAGCAGTCCAGTGTTTAGCTGGATCAAATGGAGTTCCAACAACTTGGTCTTCTGATAATTCAATAATACCACGTTTTTGCGGAGCATTTGGCAGATGCAATTCACGAGGACTACACATCATGCCAAAACTCTTTTCACCACGAAGTTCACCTGGGAAAATAAGATTGCCTTTGGGCATCATCGCTCCAGGAAGAGCCACAATGGTTTTCAACCCGACACGCGCATTGGGAGCCCCTGCAACGATTTGCACTGTCTTGTCACTTGCGATTGCAACTTGGCAGATGTTGAGGTGGTCGCTATCAGGATGAGCTACCATCTCGACAATCTCACCAACAACAAACTTAGGTTCCTTGTCATTGACAATTTCTTCTGTAAAACCTTCCGCCTGCAATTCTTGGTTCAAACGAGCGACTTGCTCATCTGTCAAAAATACTTGACCGCGCTCTGCAATTTCAAACAAACTTGAAACTTCGAAAATATTCCAAGCCACTGTTTCCCCATTATCTTTGAGGAAAACACGAGCTACCTTGCCTTTGCGCTCCACATCCAGTTTGGCATCTCCACTGTTTTTCACGTTGACCATAAGGACATCACCGACATGTTCTTTGTTATATGTAAAAATCATTGTTTCTATTTTCTCCTATTTCAGTCCTGCTAAAAAGTCGTTAATTTGTTGCTTACTTTTACGGTCGCGATTAACAAAACGACCAATTTCCTTGTCCTTTTCTAAAACAACAAGGCTAGGAATTCCGTAAACATCCCAGAGTTTAGCCAAATCCATATACTGGTCTCGGTCCACTCGAATAAAGGTGAACTCTGGATTGGTCTCCTCAATTTCTGGTAAGGCAGGATAGATATAACGGCAATCGCCACACCAGTCCGCCACAAAAAGGAAAACCTTCTTGCCATCTTTTTCTACTAAAGATGCCAATTCTTCTAAACTTGCTGGTTGTATCATAAGACTTCCTCCTCATAGACTAGGTCTTCATTTTCATAGACAAAGGTATAATGACGGCCATCCTCAAAAATGACGCCACCAACCAAGCTCTCTAGACTGCTTTCATAGACTTGAACATAGAGGGTCGCAATTTCCCCCATGTCTGAAAAATGGTCTCGTACAATCGCTGTCAACTCTTCCTGAGTCTTCATGAGCTTATGGTCATCTGCAACTTTTTTCGTAGCAAGGGCAAGGCTCCCAATACCAAGCAGAGCCAGACCTGCCATCCACATTTTTTTAGCTTTCATACCATTCATTTTAACACAAAAAAGGCTTTAGGACAAATGAGGAAGCAGCGGAAAAGCAAGTAAAAAGCCCCTTCCTTTAAGGAAAAGGACTTCTTATACTCAATGAAAAGCAAAGAGCAAACTAGGAAGCTAGCCGCAGGTTGCTCAAAGCACTGCTTTGAGGTTGTAGATAGAACTGACGAAGTCAGCTCAAAACAGAGTTTTGAGGTTGTGGATGACACTGACGTGGTTTGAAGAGATGAAGAGTATTATTCTTATTGCCAGGCACCTGAGTTCCCAACGTAGTAACCATCCGGTGTGTAGGTATTGCGAAGCATCTTACCTGATGAAGCCAGATAATACCACTTGCCATTATCTTTGACCCAATCATTCGCTAGCATGGCACCAGAAGAACTTACATAATACCATTCTCCCTTGTCATAAACCCAAGCGCTTGCTTTCATGGCTCCTGAAGTTGATAAATAGTACCACTTGCCTTGATCGTAAAGCCAGTCACTCGCAATCATGGCTCCTGATGATTTAAAGGCATACCAGTTGCCACCTTGATAGAGCCAAGTTTGATTGAACATGACTCCTTTATCATTCATAAAGTACCAAGTTCTCTTGTCTTTAACCCAAGCATTCTGTACTAATTGACCTTGTTTTTGATAGTACCAGTTTTGGTTTGATTTTAACCAACTTTCTGCTTTTACAATCGGATAAAGTTCTTTGAAAGATCCTCCATCATATTTATGACTGATAGATTTTAGTTTTTCAAGCTACACCTCGCCATTATCATAGTCTGCCCAAGCAAAGACTTTTTGACCATTGATAGTCTCTGGTAAAGTGGCAATGTAAGTCTTTGTTTGATAATCCCATTTAGCATCGAGGTATGTGTATTGATCATTTGATTCTTCAATACGATAGTAGCCTCTCTTTCCACTATCATTATGAATATCATCCACAACTTTCGTTGACCAGGTCTTGACTTCATTTCCGCTCTTGGCCTCTACCTTGATATCTCCTCTATAGCCATATGGAACATAGAAATTCAGATAACGCCCTTCTACGCCAATCATAGACTTGTCCTTTTCTTGACCTAGGAAATTGACAGTTTGATCTTGACCATCGAGACTAACCGTCCACTCGATTTTCTCAGTTTTTGGCAAATCCAAGACTTTAATATCCACTTCATGACCATTGTTAAACCGAAGAATCTTGCCATCTTGATACTGTACTCCACACTTAACAACCCATTCTTCTTTAAGCTCAAATGCCTGACCTGAATGTGGAAAAGCCAGTAAAGCTAGACCAGCTAGAGACAAACCAAATAATGTGATTTTTTTCATCGTAGATCCTCCTTAGGATTTTTTATGTTAATTATATCACTATGTTTTTATTTTGCAAATCTTATCCTAAATATGCAAGCAAAAAACCTCTGAGATTCTTCTCAAAGGTTATAATCTAGCTAATTACTATTCTCAACCGCTGCAGTAATAAAGGCAGTGTAGAGTTCTTCTGGACGATTTGGACGACTTGACAGTTCAGGGTGATACTGACAAGCTACAAAGAATTTATTTTCTGGAATTTCCACGATTTCGACCAAACGATTATCTGGAGAAACTCCTGAGAAGACAAAGCCTGCTGCCTCAAACTGCTCACGGAAGGCGTTGTTAAACTCATAGCGGTGACGGTGACGGCGTTGCACCACTTCTTGATTGTGATAAGCAGCCGCTGCCTTAGAACCACGCTTCAACTTAGATGGATAAAGCCCCAAGCGAAGGGTTCCCCCCATATCCTCAACATCAATCTGATCACGCATGATATCAATGATAGGGTATTTTGTTTCTGGTGCAAGCTCTGCAGAATTGGCACCTTCAAGACCCAAAACATGACGAGCAAATTCGATACAAGTTAACTGCATTCCCAAGCAGACACCTAACATTGGAACATCATTTTCACGCGCATAGCGGATAGCTTGGATTTTCCCTTCAGTACCACGTTGACCGAAACCACCTGGTACGATGATTCCGTCCGCATCAGACAAGAGCTCTGCCACATTCTCTGCTGTCACATCATTGGCATTGATCCAATTGATTTTAACTTCTGCGTCATTGGCATAACCAGAGTGTTTCAAGGCTTCGACCACTGAGATATAAGCATCTTGCAACTCCACATACTTACCAACAAGGGAAATCTTGACTTGTTTCTTGAGGTTCATGACCTTGTCCACCATGGCTGACCATTCTGTCATATCTGCTGCTGGTGCGTCTAATTTCAAATGGTCACAGACAATTTGATCCATACCTTGAGCCTGCAAGTTCAATGGAATTTGGTAAAGGTGTTCGACATCCAAAGACTCGATAACGGCTTCTGGTGCCACATCACAGAACTGAGCCAGTTTGTTTTTAATTCCTTGACCGGCTGGCTCTTCTGTACGAATAACCAACATATTTGGCTGGATTCCCAAGCCACGCAATTCTTTTACAGAGTGTTGAGTTGGTTTGGTCTTCATTTCACCAGCAGCCTTGAGGTATGGAAGCAAAGTTGTATGAATGTACATGACATTGTCCGCCCCCACATCTGCCTTCATCTGACGAAGAGCCTCTAGGAATGGCAAGGACTCGATATCTCCTACTGTTCCACCAACTTCTGTGATAATGACATCAGAGTCTGTCGTTAGAGCGGCACGCTTGATTTTTTCTTTCAAAGCATCTGTGATATGAGGAATAACCTGAACAGTTGCCCCAAGGTATTCTCCACGACGTTCCTTACGAAGAACTTCACTGTAAATTTTACCAGTTGTCACGTTGGAATATTTGTTAAGATTGATATCGATGAAACGTTCATAGTGACCCAAGTCCAAATCTGTCTCAGCTCCATCATCTGTCACAAAAACTTCCCCGTGCTGGTAAGGACTCATAGTTCCTGGGTCAATATTGATATAAGGGTCAAACTTTTGAATGGTTACTTTGAGACCACGATTTTTCAAGAGACGACCCAGACTTGCTGCAACAATCCCTTTCCCAATAGACGATACCACACCACCAGTTACAAAAATATATTTCGTAGACATAGATTCCTCTTTCTAAAATGCTCAAGGCCTTGTTAACTAGGAGGGGACATAGAAAACAAGACCCTACTAATAAGAATAATCTGGGACTACTGCACCAGATTCACAACTAATACTCTTCTAAAATCTCTTCAAACCGTGTCAACGTCGCCTTGCCGTATATATGTTACTGACTTCGTCAGTTCTATCTACAACCTCAAAGCAGTGCTTTGAGCAACCGGCGGCTAGTTTCCTAGTTTGCTCTTTGATTTTCATTGAGTATAAAATACAAGAAGATAACTTCTTGAAAAAACAAAAATAGCTCCCTAAGAACTAGGGAGCCCCGACCTCTAAAAGAGGTGCCCGAACAATATGATACCTAAAAATAGGATAATTGTCAATAGCTAACTTTTATTCCTCGATGTTTTCAGCATCATCATCTGAAAACTCGTCGTCTTCTTCGTTAAGATCCACATCTTCACCCAAGTCATCAGGAGCGATTTCGTTGATTTCTGCATCGTAAGCTTCCACTTCGTTTTTCTCATCATCTGGATTTTCATCATCGTATGAAAGAGCTGGATCTGCTTCGTATGCATCCTCGTCTTCTGGATCATCAGCATTGTAATCAATAGCATCTGAATCGCCGTCCATGAAGGCATTGACGCGTTTTTTCTTAGCTTTTGGTGCTACTTCATCGTCGTCATTTTCTTCAAGAGCGATAATTTCTTCGTCGATTTCGTCCACACCATACCATGAACGAAGCCCCCATTTGTTGTCTCCAAGTGAGATGAAGCTACCGTCAAAGTTCAACTCTGTGTAGAACAAAGGCAAAGCTTCACGGATATCGCTATTTGATGTTCCAAGGTAGTTTTGAATTTCGTTTACAAGATCGCTAAAATGCATCTCATGATCGCGACCACGAAGTTCCAAGATAGCACGCGCTACCTCAATCATAGATAGTTCACTTTTTTCTTGCCCAGCAAATACTTCTAATTCCAAAGCGTTTCTCCTCATTTATACTACTATTGCCAGAGCAAACAGACTCCGACCTCATTTTATCATTTACTCTTTATTTTACGATAATTTTGCAGAATAGTCAAAGGTTAAATAGGAGAAAGTAACAGGACTTTTTATTTCTTTGCTACCCAGCTGATGGTGTCACTATGTGGGTTGGTACGGGCACGAATTGACTGAGCTTACTGTGTAGTAAGCTGTTTTCTAAAATATTGATTTTTCTAGTATAACATGAATAATAACTTGAAAATATAATTCGTTACTTATTCTAATACCTTTGAAAATGAGGTATACAAATGATACTATAAAAATGTATTTAACACATAATATTGAGTAGATGTAGATATAGAAGGAATAAGGACACCTAACATCATCTTCATAAATTTTGGCGAGAAACCTCTGCATAATAAATTGGAATTTTTAATTATATTTCCAAATAAATTTATTTTTTTAAACTTTACTTTAGGAACTAAATTCAGACCTCTATATTTATCATTTAAAATATCTTCTAACTTATAAGAGCAAGAATCCTTCTTTAATAGTTGTTTATAATGCTGTGTCAATAAAAATGGAACTATCTGAAAAAAATAATCCACTGAATAATTGGTTAAAGTAAAAAAATAATATTTTATTTGGTCTGATTCCACTATATTTATGATCAAAAATATTTGTCAAAAACATTCTCTACAGTTAAATTTTTTTCATAGCATTTTTATTTTGTGCAGCACCTTTAGATAATAATTTTTTTAAATTCCTTATATCGTTTACTGAATCAACAGGGAGTTTAAATTTTAATTCAATAGTATGAACTATGTTTGCTCTTTTGTCATATACAATTAAATCTTCTCCCGGGCTACCATTTTTATCAATGTCAAAATCATACATATCTGATTTCATAGACTTAAGCTCGTTAATTTGATGTAACTCTAGTTTCTTTTGTTCATTTTGATAGAATGAGTGATTTTTAATACTTAATAGCTTCAATATATTCTTATCTAACCTTTGAGTATTAAATAAACTTACCGATAGAATTAACTTCCCTTTTACTGGAATAAAGTACGATAGTATAGGATCACTATCTAATGATTTAAAATTATATATTAAAAAATCTATAATGTGGTTAATTTTTTCGTCGCATAATTCTGGAATTACTTGACCTAACTTTGCAACCCATTCGCTTTTTTCTAACTCAATATACCCAATTTCATTTGTCACCATAATTGGTTTTAAATACTCAGTCTCTATAATATAGTCTATCCCTTTACAGAATTTTTTATAGTCTTCTAAAGTAAAATTGTTTATGTTAAGATCAACTGTCAAATCAAATATCTTATCTGTTATATCTTGTAACTTCGTAGCTCCTGCTATTGCACTTTGTTGTTCCAACATATGCCAATAACCATTATATATATCATTTATTTATACTCATCTCTCTTATATTCGAAACGAATAGTCCGGTTTTGAAAGACAACATTCACAACTTGGATTTTATAAAGTTGAATAAAGTCCTCAAATTCCAAATAATCAGATATCCTTTGAAGCAATAAAATTAGGTCACAAACTTCTATTTCCTTACTATCTACTTGTGATGTCTCAACAAGATTATGAAATATAAAAGGTAACGATTTTTGAATTATTCTAACATTTTTTCAATGTCTATATATATATCTTCCGTTTTGAAAAGTGAAAATAATTTCCCCCTAGAAAGAAACATGGAGGTCTCAAATCTAGAAATTAAAAATTTTATTGCATCATCTCTATTCATTTTAAATAAATCATGATTTAATATTTCTTTTCTTATTTCACTTTTTTTACTCTCTAATTGCTGTAAAATAGTATTATTCATACTGATTCCTCCAATCCTTTCCCCATAATATCAATTATACCAAAAAAACACAGCATTCCGCCGTGTTTCTGTATTTATTTCACCAACTTCTTCATCTCATCAATACGTGCGACAGTCGCGTCGTACTTAGCTTGATAGTCGGCTTGTTTGTCACGTTCTTTTTGGACGACTTCTGGTTTGGCGTTGGCTACGAAGCGTTCGTTAGAGAGCTTCTTACCGACCATGTCCAGTTCTTTTTGCCATTTAGCCAGTTCCTTGTCTAGACGAGCCAGTTCTTCTTCGACATTGAGGAGGTCAGCCAGTGGCAAGTAGATTTCTGCTCCTGTGATGACGCTTGACATAGCGAGTTCAGGTGTAGGGATGGTTGATGCAATTTCCAAATGCTCTGGATTTGTGAAGCGTTTGATGTAGTTGACATTACTGTTAAAGAAGGCTTCCAAGTCACTATCGCTTGTCTTAACAAGAATCGTGATTGGCTTGCTTGGAGCTACATTTACTTCTGCACGCGCATTACGAACAGCACGGATCAAGTCTTTGAGGCTTTCCACACCAGTGTGAGCTGCGAGGTCTTCAAAGGCTGGGTTAACAGTTGGGTATTCTGCTATCACGATAGAGCCTTCTGAGATTTGTCCAAAGATTTCCTCTGTCACGAATGGCATGATTGGGTGAAGGAGACGAAGAATCTTATCCAAAGTATAAAGGAGAACAGAGCGTGTGATGACTTTCTCTTCTTCATTATCGCTGTAAAGGACTTCCTTGGTCAACTCAACGTACCAGTCCGCAAACTCATCCCAGATGAAGTTGTAGAGGATGTGTCCAGCGACACCAAACTCAAACTTATCAAAGTTGGCAGTTGCTTTCCAATAGTTTCATTGAGGTTGTGGAGAATCCAGCGGTCAGTGACATTTCCAGCTTCCTTGTTGACCACTTTTTCGACATTGGCAGTTGCTTGCTCAAGGGTCAATCCTTCATTATTCATGAGGATGTAGCGAGAGATGTTCCAGATCTTGTTGATGAAGTTCCATGAAGCATCCATTTTCTCGTAAGAGAAGCGCACATCTTGACCTGGTGCAGAACCGTTTGAAAGGAACCAACGAAGGCTATCTGTTCCGTACTTATCAATAACATCCATTGGATCAATCCCGTTACCGAGAGATTTAGACATCTTGCGTCCTTGCTCATCACGAATGAGACCATGAATCAAGGCATTTTTGAATGGCGACTTGCCAGTAAATTCCAAACCTTGGAAAATCATCCGAGACACCCAGAACGGAATAATATCATAACCAGTCACCAAAGTTGATGTTGGATAATAACGTTTAAAGTCTGCTGAGTCGACATCCGGCCAGCCCATGGTAGAGAATGGCCAAAGAGCCGAACTGAACCACGTATCCAAGACGTCTTCGTCCTGAGTCCAACCGTCACCTTCTGGAGCTTCTTCGCCGACATATATTTCACCCTCAGCATTGTACCAAGCAGGGATTTGGTGACCCCACCAGAGTTGACGAGAAATTACCCAGTCGTGGACATTTTCCATCCATTGGAGGAAGGTATCGTTGAAACGAGGTGGGTAAAATTCTACCTTATCCTCTGTATCTTGGTTGGCAATGGCATTCTTAGCCAATTGGTCCATCTTGACAAACCATTGCGTAGACAAGCGTGGCTCAACCACTACACCTGTACGCTCAGAGTGACCAACACTGTGGACACGCTTTCGATTTTAACGAGGGCACCAATTTCTTCCAACTTAGCAACGACTGCCTTACGAGCTTCAAAACGGTCCATGCCTGCAAATTCAAAGGCCAAGTCATTCATAGTTCCGTCATCGTTCATAACATTGACTTGTGGCAAGTTGTGGCGTTGACCCACCAAGAAGTCGTTTGGATCATGGGCAGGCGTGATTTTAACAACACCAGTACCAAACTCAGGATCGGCATGTTCGTCTGCAACGATTGGGATGAGTTTATTAGCGATTGGAAGAATAACATTTTTACCAATCAAATTCTTGTAGCGTGGGTCTTCTGGGTTGACCGCAACCGCAACGTCCCCAAACATGGTCTCAGGACGAGTTGTCGCAACTTCAAGGGCGCGTGAGCCGTCTTCTAGCATGTAGTTCATGTGGTAGAAAGCACCTTCGACATCCTTGTGGATAACCTCGATATCAGAAAGGGCTGTGCGAGCCGCTGGGTCCCAGTTGATGATAAACTCACCACGGTAGATCCAGCCTTTCTTGTAAAGGTCCACAAAGACCTTACGAACAGCTTTTGACAAACCTTCGTCAAGAGTGAAACGCTCACGAGAGTAGTCTACAGAGAGACCCATCTTACCCCATTGTTCCTTAATAGTAGTGGCATATTCGTCTTTCCATTCCCAAACCTTGTCAAGGAATTTTTCACGACCTAGGTCATAACGTGTAATGCCCTCTCCACGCAAGCGCTCCTCAACCTTAGCTTGAGTTGCAATCCCAGCATGGTCCATACCTGGAAGCCAAAGGGTATCAAAACCTTGCATCCGTTTTTGACGGATGATGATATCCTGCAAAGTCGTATCCCAAGCGTGACCAAGGTGAAGTTTACCAGTTACGTTTGGTGGCGGAATCACGATTGAATAAGGCTTAGCCTTTTTGATCGCCTGAAGGCTTGAAAACATCCGCATCAAGCCATTTTTGGTAACGACCAGCCTCAACTTCGGCTGGATTGTATTTAGGTGAAAGTTCTTTAGACATGTGTTTGTCCTTTCTAGTTAATATCTTTAAATAAAATTAAGTATGTAGGAGATAGGCTTTGATTCAACTCATCTTGTTTTTCTCATTATCTTCTATAAGTAAAGAAACGGTGAAAATTTTACATTAACTTTCTCTCATTATCTTCATAATATGTTTATCAAAGTCTGATATAATTTTTTGAGTTCGGTTAAATTTTTCATACTCCTGAATGGCTTTTGAGTCTGCTTGTTTCTTGGAAATACTTCCTTTTCCTTCTAAAATTTCGTACTCATTAAAAGATAGAAAACGATCAATACTATCTGCCAATCCTCGCATTGTAAAAGTATTACGTCGCTCAACCAAACCCTCGATATAATCAAAATAGGCTGTAACAGTTCGCTCTAGTTGTCGAATTTCTTTTTCTTGCAAATAATTTTTGGCTACAGTTACATCTGATTTGAGCACTCGTCCATCAGGTGCATTCTTCCAAGAAGTTAATCCCATTTTTTCTTTACTAGCATCGGCTTGTTGATAGATAATTTCTGCAGCAGTACTTCCAGTAATTGCATAATGAAATTTATTTTGCACCATAGCATAGAAATTTTTAGTAATATCTGAGTTTTGATCATAATCTATGGCACATTCAGCAAAGATATCCGTAATTTGTTGATAGATTCGGCGCTCGCTAGAACGAATAGAGCGAATTCGTTCTAAAAGTTCACGAAAATAATCTTTTCCGAAAACTGTCTGTCCTTGTTTCAAGCGCTCATCATCTAAAATAAAACCTTTGATGATAAATTCTTTCAAGGTCTTAGTTGCCCAAATTCTAAATTGAGTAGCCTTGCTGGAATTTACGCGATAGCCAACTGAAATGATAGCATCCAGATTGTAATATTCAAGTTCACGCCGGACACTTCTATTTCCCTCTTGTTGAACCTGTGCAAATTTTGCACAAGTTAATACCTTATCTAACTCACCACTATCATAAATGTTTTTTAAGTGCTTTGTAATGACACTTCGTTCAACTCCAAAGAGCTCTGCAAGACCTTTTTGAGTCAACCAAAGATTTTCATCTTGTAAAAGGATATCTAGCTGAACATCGCCATTTGGTGTAGTATACAGGATGAAATTAGAAATTTCATTCAAGACAATTTCACCTCCCCCCCTTCCATAAACAATTACTTCTCGTTCTTAAACTTTATGCCGTTTTCTTTCAGCTTTTTAACGGTTACGGGACCAATTCCCTTCAAAGCGAGAACTTCTTTTTCTGTCCATTTTTTGAAATCTGAAGACCTACGAATCCCATTTTCAACAAAGATGTGAACAAAATCCATCCGAATTCCCTTCATTTTTTCCTCATTCATAAAGGAATGCCAGTCAGTGACCTCGGATAAATTTCTTATCATACTAGAATGAGCCGAAAAGACTGGTTTACGACGGAACTTCCTGGCTTCGTTTGTTAAAAATTTTGTTAGAATAATATTTTCTAGTAAATAATCAAACAGAGGATACAAACTAGCTTGTAGCGATTCAACTGAATTTGGACAATAGCATTCTTGATCTTCTATATCTATAACTTTGAATTGCCAATCTTCCTCTATAAAGAATTCAACAGCTTCATCATTGATTTCCACTAATTTTGCAAATAGCTGACTGGCTTCCTCAATTTTTCCTTGAGAAAAAGCAGAGATGATGGCATGAATAAGAATGGTATCGTCCCGTTTCCCTTTATTTAATTCTTCACGATAGAAACGTTCAACCTTTAGTTCCTGACCAGTAATATGATACAAGGAAAGCATGCAGAAGACAAAATTAGGAGGAAACCGTTCTGGTCGCTTACTTAAGTATAAGTTAACCAATTCCAAAGCCTTAAAATAAATTTTTTCTGTCATATAATATTCAATCAGAAACATCAGAGAAGACAGGATAGGGCGTGCTTCAAAATAATTCCAACTATTGTATCCATTCATTTTCCATTTTTCTAAAACTAGAATTTCAAAATCCAATACTTTTTTAAAAGTTGACAAATCAAAATCTTCAACTTCTGATAAGAATAAATGAAAATCAGCAGCAAAATAATCTGGATTTATTTTTAAAACTTGTTTTAACAGTTTATTTCGCTTCTGTGTATTTGGAGTATGCATAGCTTCTCTAAATAAAGCGTGATCCTGACTCCAATCAAAAGTCCTATTTTTCAGTTGGTAATTGATTAGCTGAACATCTGGATACTCTCCGTGTTCATCAGCATATTGCATCACTGCTGTATGCAGTTCATCGAAATTTTGAATGGTACGACGTTCTACAAAAGTTGGATTTTTGGCCATAATTTCTGTCCAAGCAGCCTCTTCTTCAGAAATAACTTTGATATCCAACTTTTGCTGGCGTTTTAATTCTTTTTTTCTATTTTTCTTTTTAGCCATCTATTTTCTCCTCTAACTCATTCTTCAATAGATCAAACTCTACCTCTGCTGTATTGGATATTCTTACGACCTCGGATACAGGCTTTAATGGTAAATCTCAGCTTCTTTGTGATTCATTTGCTTTGAAGGTTGTACCCCAAGCGTGACCAAGGTGAAGTGTACCATTAACATTTGGTGAAAGGAGTCATGAGTGAAATAAGGCGGAAGCTATTGAACCGTCTTCTTAAAGTTGTTTTGTTAACGACCAGCCTAAACATAGGATGGATTGGATTTAGGTGGAAGTTATTTAGACATGTGTGTATCCTTTCTCTATTGTATTCATTTTATCTTGAATCTGCTTAGCAACTTCGGCTGCAGACAGATTCGTATTATTTATTTTAAGGTAGTGGTGCAACTCATTCGGTTGATGTTGGGAATTTAATCGAAGGGTTTCAGCAGTCTCTAAAATTTCTCTTTCAGATACCTCAATATGCCGTTTCAAGGGCTTGTGCTTCAACCGATTCTCCGTTCGATTTCGACGTAAACGCTCTTCAAGGCTTGTTTCCAATTCAACAAAAAGAAGCTCTTGATGATAGTTATCCAATAAATCCTGAATTTGCTTTAAATACATCAGTTGGTACTGATTTGAAAAATCAATTACGTCAGTTAAAATTACTGATCGCTGATTTCTTGCACTTGATCCAAGGAAAGAAAAGGTGATTCCACGAACAAATTCCCACATTTCCTCTGTAAAGTCCTGATAGATTTCTAATGCAAAATCGATGGCTTGATGGTTATAAAAGAGGGTAGAATCCGTCAGTCGAGACAGTTCTTGACCAATCGTCATTTTTCCTGAGGCTGGAGCCCCAATGATGAAAAGATGCATTAAATTACCTCCCACTCACTCCTCAGCAAGCCATATCTCAAATCATCACAGCGATTGCCTTGAGCATCTTTTCGGTCTCGGATACGAGCTTCGAGGGTAAATCCAAGTTTTTCTGCGACTCGTTTACTTTGGAGATTGTAACCAAAGCAAGTCAGCTCAATCTTATGAAGACCTAGTTCTCTAAAAGCTAGATCAATCAAGGCACGCGCTGCTTCTGGTACATAGCCTTGCCCCCAATAGTCTGGATGCAAGGTATAGCCGAGCTCAAGAACATCATCTTCGTGACGGTGATTGAAGTCAACAGAACCAATGACTTTATCAGTTCCTTTGACGACAATCCCATAGCCAGCTGGGAGATTTTCCTTTTGATTGCGTTCGGGAAGGATATGCTCCAGATAATAGATTTCATCTTCCAAGGTCTTGACGGGCGGAAAGCCCGCTGGGTAAGCGACCTCCGGCAAACTAGCGTAGGTATGGATATCCTCAGCATCTGCCACTGTACGAACTCGTAGGACGAGTCGTTCGGTTTCTAATCGTTCTGGTAATTCAGCTCTTGACATCCTTCATCCTCGCTTTCTTGATGAAGCTCCCCATAGGGTCAACACGGTTATCTAAATAGCGATAAACGCGCTGGTGACCGTCCCCCATAAAGTAAGTCGGTGAAAAACAGTCATTTTTAAAATGTCCCTTATCATCCAAGAGTTCAGGATTAGCCAGTCGGTCCAGAATCTTGGCAAAGATATGACAGATTCCATCTTCCTCGATAATCCGATCTACCTGACAGTCCAAAACGACTGGACAGGCCTCTAAAATCGGTGCCTGAGTTCGTTCAGAAATCTCGTAGTCTAGCCCTATGTGTTTCAGTTTCTCTCGACGACTGATAAAGCCGGCCTGCTCCATCGCAAGCATAGAAGTTTCATCAGGAATATTTACGGTGAACTTTTGATAATGCTTAATCTGATCAGCCGCATTTTCCTCAGAACCAACACCGATAACTAGCCAATCTCCCAGGCTATAAGATGAGCTGCAAGTCGTTATATTGTGTCCAAAATTCTGGTCCTGATACCCCAAAATGAAGATCGGAAAACCATAATATAGTTTACTTGTGTTAAAAGATTGCTTCATGACAACCTCCTTTGACCAAGATACAAAAGAAAAGCCCTGCCATCTACATGACAGGGACGAATGTGTTTATCCGCGGTACCACCCAATTTCGGGCAGAGATGCCCGCAGCTCTTGTCTTTGAAGGATATACAAAGACACTTTTATTTCATTTTTCATCCATCAGCAACCAGTTTTGACACATTTGTGGACTTCTCAGCACCGCCACTTTCTGTAAAATGTGGGATTCAAAACACCTCTGATGGCTTTATTGTAGCAAGTTTTTCTTGGAATTGCAAGGGACAAGAAAGATTACTTGAACTTAATGCCGTTTTCTTTCAATTTCTTGATGGTAGCTGGGCCGATTCCTTTCAAGGCAAGGAGTTCTTTTTCAGTCCAATTTTTGAAATCTGACGCAGACTTGATTCCTTCATCATAGAAAGTTTTGGCACGGTCAAGTGGAAGTCCACCCAAGTTTGCTGCAAAATCTTCTACAGAATTAGCTACTTTTTGAGCTTGCTCTTTGGTAGCTTCGACTGCTTGTTCAACTTTTTTAGAAACAGCCTTACCAGCTTCGCTTGCTGACTGCTCAGCACGTTTTACGACTTTTTTTGTCTCTTCTACAACCTTCGTCACAGTACTTGAAAAAGCACCTGCACGACGGAGGCTATTTCGTAATTGTTTTTTACGATTGAGTTTCTTTGACATGATAAAATCCTTTCAATAAAAAATCCCTGCTCTGACAAGGATTTAATATAAATATTCTATCAAGATTTTAGTAAAAAATCAAGAACCTTTCTCGTTTAATAATTTCGCTCACCAAACAAGCCATCTGGCAAATCATGGAATCCCTTGCCTGCTTTGAAATTATCAAATTTTCCAAGCAAGAACTGATAGGCATCCAAGCGGCTTTCGTAGCGAATCATAGCATCTTTGGCACGCTCGTCTTGGTCTTCTTCGTAGACTTTTTGACTTTCCTTATGCGCCATGTCGTTGATCATGATTTGGGTATTGACCCAAGCTTCAAATTCCTTCATAAATTCTTGTTCGTAACTCATTTTTTCTCCTTATTCTAATCCACGGAAATAGTCCGTGTCAATCTCACGGTAGGGCTGAATATCCTGAACGTACTCCAACACACCTTGGAATTCTCCGTTTTCATCGTGCACTGCTGCGTAGGTGATGTGGACAAACTTGCCTCGCGACTCAGACTTGAACCACATTTCATACTTGTCCTTTTTACCTTCACGAAGACCTTTCATAACGGCCTTCACCTTTTCTAGGTACTTGGGCGGATGGCAGAGTTCAACATTGCGCCCAACTTGGGACGGGGTCCGTTTGAAATCATCTCATCAGCTGGCGTATTGTCATTGTAATACTGGAAAATATCGTCTTTATTGACAAAGGTAATCTCCATAGGAAGATGATTGAGGATGAGGTTGGCCTGCTCGACTGAGAGATAGCCATTCCCAAAAGCCTGTTGACTATGGCGGTCCAGCACTGCTTCCTTTTCCTTAGGGGTAAAGGTAATAGTAAACTGGCCTTCTGGCGTATCGATAACTTGCTGAACTTGACCCTCTGCCGTATCTAGCTGTACGGGCTCTTCTGCACTCTTTTCCTCAACAAAACTCTGTCTTTCTGGCACCCATTTTTCTGACGGACGGATGATGGCATAGCCGTAGGCATCACTCTCCTCCGCAATCTGAAGCCAGTCATCCTGAGTAAAGGACTCAAGGAGAATCATGAGGAGGATGGACTCTTCCTTGAAAATCATACTTTCAAACTCTGTCGCAAAGGCTTCAAAAGCTTCTTTTACAGTGGAAATCGGCACTTCAGGGAGTGACTTGGCCGTCGCTAAAGCTGTTTGAAAGAGTTCCCTAATCTGGTCATCCACTCCCCACATGACCTTAGGAGGCGAATCGTGACCATAGCGCTCCATGATAGGAAAGAAAAGTTCTTCTTTACGTTGGTAATGAATATCAAATTGACCTACAAGTCCCATCTGACGCACCAAACCCTTGTGCATCTCCGCAAGCATTTCTTCATCTTCAATAGACTCATATGTATCTAACAATCTCCGAATGCGAATCAAGGCCGCACGGAGGGCCAGATTTTCTTCCTTAAATACCCGAACTGGGTGGCCAGGGTGTTCGGTATCCTCTACTTCAACACCTTTGATAGCATTTTTAAAAAGATTGGCATGGACATCACAGAGTTCCATGACATCTTCAAAAGTGACGCCCGAGTCTGAGTTCATCAGCTCGTGCTCCATGAGGGAAATCTCTATGGCTGAGACACCCGCAAAGGTCGCATCAAAACGCTCCTGAACCGACTCAGGAGAGGCACCATTGTGCAATTCTAACAAAATATCCCGTAGGACATGAATCCGTTCATCTGCCATTAGTCTAATCCAATCACTTCGTAGCCATTCGCTTCCAGTGTACGGACAATCTTGTCCATAGGAGTTCCTTCCAGCTTAGAACCCTGTTTAAGTGATACCTTGCGACCAACTGTATTGCGCATCAAGGGATTAGCAAGGGGTTTAAAACCCAGCTCTACTAGGATTTCCAAGACTTCTGGATGCTTGTCCACCACTTCTGCAACAGGAATTGACACATCGATGATATTGTCCATGACGACCTCCACTGAATGTTTAAAATGATTTTACTGCTTATATTATACCACAAGGAAAGAGATTAAAAAACTAGCAGTGGAGTTCCTGCTAGTTCTCTGCGATTTTGATTACCATCTAAATAAGTTTAAAGAGCCAATCCAATAGTTTAAATAATAGCTTGTAAAACAGCAATTGGACCGCAAAAGAGATGATCATCCAAACGAATTTCACAATCCCAATAATCGGTTTAATAAAAATAATAGCAAGAAGACCCAAAAAAAATTTCATTTTCTATCCTCTGGTTTGATGAGCCACCGAGCCGTATCCATTAGCTTGTCTGCAATAAAGAGTTTCCCTAGACCGACAACGACATGGTCATCTTTCTTTATCGTTCTCATTACTTTTACACCTTGCATGGTCAAAAAGTAATTCCCGTAAGTTTTAGCTAGAATTTTTATGAGTCCCATATTACTCTCCTTCGATGATTTCAGCTTCTTTTCGGATTGTTTCAACATCTTCTTGATATTGAACTTCACTATAGTTGACTAGCTTGGACAATTCTTTCTGCAAACTTTCCCCCATTGGTTTCATAGTTGCAAAGGTTAAACCACCTGAAATGATACCTCCCAAGATAGGTATGAATTTCCCCATTCCTTTGGCTAACCCTCCCTTGGTCAGATTCACACCAAATATTTTTAAGACTTTTTTCAAAATAGGGTACCAAAGCGTCTTTGTTAAAGCTTTATTAGGCACTGTTTTCATTACCTGTTTGGCAATTGTTATACCACCAGCACGTAGCAAGGCAGCGGTTCCATTTACCCCCAACATGACACCTAGATAAAGCAAGAGGGTATTTTGAGCATCTTCACTCAACTCCTCGCGTGAAGCCCAAAGATCCTCATAACCATAAATATAACCTAATTCTTGAGCCAATTTCAGAGAGAAACCATAAAATTGAGCCACATCAGCTGGAATGGTAATTGCCATAGCAATCCCTCCAGGTAATCCTGCCAAAACAGAAGTTCCACTCGCTAATAAAACATTATCCCGAATACAAGCATTAGCTACACGATCTAAGATTTCTTGAGATAGAAGAGTCGTTGGACCTTGTTCCAATAAGGTAGGAATATCTTTTGGATCCAATTCTTTGGAAAACTTATCTACTAAAAATTTCGAACGATCAACCTTAACGATAGGTAGTTTCACCACTTGTTGCAATACTTGCATAGCTAAGTCTTGTTCAGCCATATAAATACCTCTTTCTCTTGTATCTTTATTTCATAATATCACACTATCTAAATTTTATAAAGTTTTTTAATAATTTTTAAGTCTAGAAAGATTTCCCAGTATGTTTTGTAGCCATTTCTCCACCAAAAAAGAGGGTTCCCCCTCCTTCTTAGTTCTTATCCAGATTGCGTAGCATTTCGTCAATCTTGTTTCCATACTCGATGGACTCGTCTTTGACGAAGGTCAAATCTGGGATTTTGTACAATTTCAAATTGCGACCAAGTTCACGTTTGATAGTACCAGTTGCTTTTTCAAGCCCGATTTGAGCTTTTTGATTATCCGAAGCAAGGTTACTCAAAATGGTGTAGTAAACCTTGGCAACAGACAAGTCACCTAGCATCTGAACATCTGTTATGGTCACACCTTGGACACGCGGATCACGGACTTTCTTTTGCAAAATCTCATTGACTTCACGCTTGATTTCCATGCCCACACGATCCGTACGGAAATGATTTGCCATGATATTCCTTTCTCTACTTTGAACCAAAAGCTAGGCCAGCAGACCTAGCTATTTCTATTAGATAGAGGAACTAGAGCCATTTGAATCTAGGAAACAAGCCTTAGATAGAACTGAAGTTCATCAAGGCGATGTTGACAACGAGTCAAATGAGCTATCGTTTCTCTATTATCGTTTGATTTCTTCCATGACGTAGGCCTCAATCACATCATCCATCTTGATATCATTGTAGCCATCGATCATCAAACCACCTTCACGTCCATTTGTAACTTCTTTGACGTCGTCTTTGTAGTGTTTCAAGCTTGCAAGTTCACCATCATAGATAACGACACCATCACGAATAACACGGACTTTAGAGTCACGGGTAACCTTACCGTTGATAACCATGAATCCACCGATAGTTCCCACTTTAGATACCTTGAAGGTTTCACGAATAACTGCTTCACCGATAACTTTTTCTTCGAATTCAGGATCAAGCATCCCTTTCATGGCTTCTTCCATCTCTTCGATAACCTTGTAGATAATGCTGTGGAGACGGATTTCCACATCGTCAGCTTCAGCTTGTTGACGAGCTTGCGGTGTAGGCGTACGTTGAAACCAACGATAAAGGCATTTGACGCTTCAGCAAGGGTCACGTCTGATTCGTTGATGGCACCGACTGCTGAATGGACGATGGTAACTTTAACACCTTCCACATCGATTTTTTGAAGTGAAGCAGAAAGGGCTTCAACAGAACCTTGTACGTCAGCTTTGATGATAACGTTAACTGACTTAAGTTCACCAGCTTTAAGCGTATCAAAGAGGTTTTCAAGGCTGACACGTTGGGTAGCTTGACGTTGTTTCATAAGGGCACGTTTGGCACGTTCTTCACCTGCTGCACGCGCAGATTTTTCATCTTCGTAAACGGCAAAGTGGTCACCCGCCATTGGAGCTTCGTTCAAACCTGTGATTGACACTGGTGTTGATGGCCCTGCAACCTTAACACGACGACCAAGGTCGTTGGTCATAGCACGAACACGACCGAAAGTATTTCCGACAACGATTGGATCTTGGACATTCAAGGTACCTTGTTGAACAAGAAGGGTTGCGACCGCACCTTTTCCTTTATCCAAGCGCGCTTCGATAACTGTACCGATCGCACGCACTGTTGGGTCTGCCTTGAGTTCTTGGATTTCAGCCACAAGAAGGACTGTTTCCAACAATTCTTCGATATTTTGGTTGAACTTAGCTGAAATTTCAACAAATTCAGAATCTCCACCCCAAGCTGTTGACATAACACCATGCTCTGCCAATTCACCGATAACACGTTCTGGGTTGGCACCTGGCTTATCAATCTTGTTGATAGCTACGATGATTGGAACGTTGGCCGCTTTTGAGTGGTTGATGGCTTCGATTGTCTGAGGCATAACCCCATCGTCTGCCGCTACGACCAAGATAGTAATATCGGTAACAGAAGCACCACGCGCGCGCATAGATGTAAAGGCCGCGTGTCCTGGTGTATCAAGGAAGGTAATCTTCTTGCCATTTCAACGATTTGGTAGGCACCGATATGTTGCGTGATACCACCCGCTTCACCTGTCGCAACACGAGAGTTACGAAGGGTATCTAGGAGTGTTGTTTTACCGTGGTCAACGTGTCCCATGATGGTTACAACTGGTGGACGCTCAACCAATTCATCTTCATTAAGATAACCATCTTCGACAAAGAAACGTTCGATGTCAGCATTATCCACTTCAACCTTTTGCTTAGCTTCAATACCGTAATCCACCATGAGGAGTTCAATTGTTTCTCCATCCAAGGATTGGTTTTGTGTGGCCATGACACCCATCATGAAAAGTTTCTTAACGATTTCAGCTGGTTCACGTTTGATACGTTTTGCGATTTCCGCAACAGTCATACCATCTGTATATTCAAATTCTGTTGGCAATTCATGGAATTTGCGCTCCGTAACAGGTTTTGGAGTCTGATTGCGGTTGTTCTTGTTATTGCCTTTTTTGTTCTTTTTGTTGTTATTCCAGTTACTATTCTTTTGATTTCTCACTTGATTTTGACTACTTCGATTCTTTTGTTGTTTTCTAGGACCATCTTCTTCGTGATCATAATCGTCACGATTTTTGTCTGGTCGAGCTTGTTTTTTACGACGTGTATCCACTGCAGGTTCTTTTTTCTCAGGGACGACTTCAATCACTGCTTGAACTTGCTGTGCTTGTTGCGCTTGTTCAGCTAACTTAGCCACTTCTTCAAAGATTTCCTCTGGCTCCTTGCGTTTATTAGCTTGGGCCAAGGCTTCTTTGGCAGCCTGAGTCTGCTTGAAACGCTCCTCACTTGAACGGGCATATTCTGCATTTTGCTCTGCTTTTAGGGCTGCTGCACGGGCTTTAAAGTCAACACGTGGAGCCGCTTGATTTGGACGTTTGTCCTCTTGTTGACGGCGCTCATTACCACGATTTTGCTGACCTTGCTGTTTCTTAGTTTGGTCGTTAAAGCGACGATTGTCGCGGTTTCCTTGACCTTGTTTTCCACCATTGCGGCCGTCGTTTTTCTGACGGTTCCCGTTTTGTTGTTGGTCACGGTTATTGCCCTTGTTTTGCTTGCGTCGTTCTGCCTGCTCTTTGGCACGGGCTTCACGCTCAGCCTTAAAATTACGGCTTTGCGGTTTAGCTGCTACTTTTTCTGTTTTAGGAGCGACTGGCTCAGCAGGTTTTGCCTCTTCCTTAGCTACAGCTGATTTAGCTGGCTCAGATTTTTCGGCTTTCTTTTCTGCACTTGCTTTTGGTGCTGCAGGTTTTGCTTCTTCTTTCGGAGCAGCTGCAGGCTTAAAGCTGGCAGCGATTTTTGCAGCGACAGCTTCTTCCACACTTGATGAGTGGCTTTTCACATCCAAGCCCAACTCTTTTGCACGCGCTACAACTTCTTTACTTTCTTTTCCAAGTTCTTTTGCGATTTCGTACAATCTTTTCTTAGACAAATCATGTCCTCCTCTTCTATTCCATAAGAGACCTCATTTTCTTTGTAAATCCAGCATCTGTTACAGCCAAAACCTTTCTCGATTTCCCGACTGCTATGCTTAATTCCAGTGTTGAAAACACGGTTACAATTTCTACTTGATAATAATGACTTTTATCTTGAATCTTCTTGGTTAGATTGGGTCCAGCATCATGGGCTAGAAAGACCAACTTGGCCTTGCCGTCCTGAATGGCCTTGACCACCAATTCTTCACCCGATATGATTCGGCCTGCTCGCTGAGCAAGTCCCAAGAGATTGCTTATCTTTTGCTTATTCAAGTCCTAACTCTCTTCTTTTCACTTTGTGATCCACATAAGCGATCAACTCGTCATAAAAGCTTTCATCCACTTCCATGCTAAAGCTGCGGTTAAAGACCTTCTTCTTTTTCGCCTCTAAGGCTTCTGCATTGTCTAGCTTGATATAAGCGCCACGGCCATTGGCCTTGCCTGTCGGATCGATAAAGACTTGTCCTTCTTTGTTTTTGACAATGCGGAGCAAATCACGCTTATCAATCACTTCATTGGACACAACAGACTTGCGCAAAGGGATTTTTCTCGTTTTCATCTTTCCCTCCTCTAGCAGCTTTTATTCTTCTACAGTATCGTTTTCTGCTTCCAAATCTACCGAACCAGCTGCTTCCATGGCTTCAAATTCGCTAGCAGACTTGATGTCGATACGGTAACCAGTCAAGTGAGCTGCCAAGCGAACGTTTTGCCCACGACGACCGATAGCAAGAGAAAGCTTGTTATCTGGAACAACCACCAAGGCACGTTTGCTGTCGTTTTCATCAAAGATAACTTGGTCAACCTCAGCAGGAGCGATAGCATTGTAGATAAATTCAGCTGGATCTGCTACCCACTCGATAACGTCGATATTTTCTTCGATTGGTACCATGCGGTCATTTTTAGCATCGTAGCGAGCTGGGTGGAATTTGCTGGTAATCTTCTTGATATTAGCACCACCACGTCCAACGATTGTACCGATAGCGTCCACGTTTGGATTATGGCTACGAACTGCAACCTTGGTACGGTCACCAGCCTCACGAGCCACGCTCATGATTTCAACAGTTCCATCATAAACTTCTGGAATTTCTTGCTCCATCAAACGTTTGATCATTTCTGGATGGCTACGGCTAACAAAGACGTTGACACCACGAGGGTTGTCTTCAACCTTGTAAACATAAACTTCAATACGATCATGAGAAGCAAAAACTTCTCCAGGGATTTGGTCTTGTTTTGACAATTGGGCTTCGATGCTACCAAGGTTGACATAAATAAAGCGGTTGTCAAAGCGTTCTACTGTACCAGACATGATTTCTTGCTCATGTTCTTTGTAAGTGTTATAGGTAATGGCACGTGTTTGCTTGCGCATTTTTTCCATGATGGTTTGTTTGGCAGATTGGGCTGCTACACGACCAAACTCAGCTGGTGCTTCTTCAAACTTGATTTTATCACCAAGTTCATAGGCTGAATTAATGGCAAGAGCATCTTTCAAGCTGATTTCCAAACGGCTATCAAATACTTCATCAACCACTTCACGGACAGTATAAACAGTAAAGTCACCTGTTTTTTCGTTGAAGTCAATAGCTACGCTATCAGATTGACCATAGCGTCTGCGATAAGCGGAACGAAGCGACTCTACTACTGCGTCGATGATATCTTCTTTTTTGATTCCCTTGTCTTCTTCCAAAATGCGGAAGGCCTCTAGCATTTCTTTACTCATGTTTTCTTCACTTTTGAATCCTCAAAAGCTATCCTTTCTTTTTCTATAATTTAACTGCTAAACGTGCTTTTGATACTAAACTGTATGGAATTTGGACAGTTTTCTTACGCGTCTTGTCCATATATTCCATAGTCAACTCGTCCTCTTCGAAGGCCAACAAGGTTCCTTCAAAGACCTTTTGCTTATCGATGGCTTGGTAGAGCCCGACATGGATGTATTTCCCAACAGCTCCAGCAACGGCATCCTTGGTTTTCAAAGGACGTTCCAAGCCCGGACTGGTGATTTCTAGGAAATATTGTTCTGGGAAGGGATCTGGCTTGATGGTGTCTAGGACAGGACTGATTATTTCTGTCAAGTCTGCCGTGTCGTTCAAGGTAATTCCTTCAGGTTTATCTACAAAAATACTGAGAATCATGTCACTGCCAATCTTTCCATACTCGATATCCACGAGTTCGAAAGGCGCTTCTATGACAGGTTCTACAACTTCTCTGACTAATTCTACGATTGTTGCGATTGCGTCCACCTCCTCATAAGCAAGAGGCGAAGATATTTCCCCGCCTCACTTTTCATATTCTTACTATTAGTATAGCACGTTTGCCAACTTATGTAAAGCAAAAGCACTCATACAGCCTGATTTCAGGCTATTTCTTAAAACTGAGCCTCAACTCGGTAGATAACTTGCCCCTTGTTGGAGAATTTTTGTTCGTATTCTGTCATGATATTGCCTTCAAAATAACTAGCATGTAAATCAAGCCAGACACCATTGAGTTTCATGCCATATTGAGAAAAGCTCACTAAACTGTACTCAAACAAGCCACGGTTATCCGTCTTGAAATGAATTTCTCCATTTTCAGGCAAGATGCGCTTGAAGGTATCCAAGAAGGTCTTGTAGGTCAAACGACGCTTTTCATGGCGCTTTTTAGGCCATGGATCTGAAAAGTTCAGATACAAGCGATCAATCTCACCGTCTTCAAAGTAGTCAGTCAAGTCAGAACCATCTACCCACAAGAGCTTGATATTCGGTACTCCAACTTCAAGAACCTTGTCCAAAGCATAGCTCAAAACAGACTTTTGAATATCAATCCCGATATAGTTGATATCAGGGTTTTGCTTGGCCATACCTGAAACAAAGGCACCCTTTCCACTTCCAACTTCCACATGAATGGGATTGTCGTTTCCGAACAAGTTCCGCCATTTTTCCCTTGGCTTCTAAGGGATTGAGGACTACATACTGGGGATTTGCCTCTAGTAATTCTGTCGCCCCTTTACGATTTCTAACTCTCATCTTCTCTTTCCATACTTGTCTCGGAAGTGACGCAAGCCATGAATCTCCCGATTGACATTTTTCTAAATCTTGGTTCATATAATACTTGGAAATCTGGCTCAAATAAGACAATTGACCGTACCAATACAATTTATTTAATACCGTTTGATTATACTTATAGCCGTAGTAGGTCAACCATTCCTTCCACTGATATTCTGGAATATAATGGCAGAGCATATGGGCCACATCCAACATGCGATCGGTCAAGCGAACCGAATCCCAATCTACCAAATAAATCAAGCCACTATCTGTCTCAATCCAATTACTATGTCGTACATCTCCATGGACAATGGTCGCATAGTCCTCTCTAAATCCTGGAATAGTCTGACGTAAATCAGCCATCACTTCACTGATAAAATGATTTTTACGCAAAGCATCTGGAGCCGTTTCCTGCCAAGACTGTAGTAAATCTACAGGTGTTTCCATGGCATATCCCAAACGACTCAACTGTGTCATCAACGGACGTGAGCGATGAAGGCGGGTTAAAATATTGACGATTTGTTTACGATTCATATCATAGGGGGTCAATATCTTGCCTGTCAACCATTCTTGAGCACACATATCACGCCCATCTGCCAAACGGCGACTCCATAATAATTGTGGAGCAATTTGTTCTCTAGCTAGACCAGGTAGGATTGGAGAGGTGTTCATTTTTACAAAGATGCGCTTCCCATCAGGATAGCTACCCATATAAGCCTTGCCACTTTTCCCAGGTATGGGAGTCAGTGTTAGCTCATTATCACCCAAATCCATTTCTTTCCTCCGTATAAAGTTTCCTTACTATTCTACTAGTTTTTGGTCTATTCGTCAACCGCTCCACGCCCGATTCTCAAAGAAAAGCCTCTGGATTGGCTTGGGTATCATTATAGAAAGAAAAAGGCAAGCACCGTCTTCTGCTTACCTTTTCATGATTTTTATAAATAATATAAGAGTGGCAAACTGTTGTAAAACATATGGACTAGAGTAGAAACCCATAGGTTTTGGCTTTTTTTATAAGCAAAGCCCAGTAACAAGCCCCCAAGTAGATAAAAAATAAACGAAGGGACATTAGAAGGACCATGCATGAAAGAAAAGAGAGAGGAAGTCAGTACAAGCCCTAACCAAGAATTGTCAAAAACGGCACCTTGAAGAAGTCCTCTGAAAATGAGTTCCTCCTGGATGGGGCCAAAAACTGAGGAAGTCAAAATCAAAGACAGGGAAATTCCTCTGCTGACTTCCGCCAAGTGTTGAACTCCTGCGCCAGAAGAAACAGCGAAGAAATGAATATAAACTAGCGTCTCAAGAACGCTTAGAAGAAAGATTGCAATGAAAAGCAAAAGTTGTTTCTTGCTTAACATCCCAAAAGAAATCATTTCAAACTGTCTAGCATAAACAACACTCAGCGAGGTTACTAGAAGACTTACAATAATCAATTCAGATTCATTTTGAAAAAAATCCCCATGGTTAATCGTATAAGGAACTGTAATGACGATTAGTAGTACTAAAAATCCAAAGCACAAAGCATGAAATTTATCAAAAAACTCCATAAAGATACCCTCCTCACCAAACAGACTTCCTACACGTCATTCTTTAGCTTTAGTCTTTCCAAAACAAACCATTTTATACTCTTCGAAAATCAAATTCAAACCACGTCAACGTCGCCTTGCCGTACTCAAGTACAGCCTGCGGCTAGTTTCCTAGTTTGCTCTTTGATTTTCATTGAGTATTAGTAACCAAAATTCGACCACATAGCCAGCCCCCTAAGAATATAACCATTAAAGATAGCATGGGGTTTAGGAAATAAAAGGCCACAACAGATACAAAGGTTAGCACAAAAACATTAAAGGCAATGGTGTCAGAAGCCAAGACTAGAATATAGGGCGTCAACCAGTCTAAGGTTTTGGAATCTAGGAAAAATAAGTGTTTATACATGATGACCTCCTCTATGGCTGAAAAAGAAAGCCTTTGGTTTTTTTACCCCAAGACCCTATGTAGAAAAAGTGAGCAAAAAAATGGTAATGTCGCGAAAAATATTATTGATCACATGCACCGCATAGGAAGGATAAATGCTCTTGGTATAGCGGGTCAAACTAGCAAAGATGATGCCAGATGCTGCAAAGATGAAGATATCTAACAAACTAGGCAGGCTTGAAAAATGAGGAAGAGCAAACAAAATGGAAGGAAGAAGCAAATCAAGGCCAAATCGCGAATGCTTAAAGAAGGCGTGTTGCAGTAATCCCCTATAAATCAACTCTTCCATTAGTGGAGTCAGGAAAAACAGGGTTACATAGATACCTAGCTCAGCAAAGTTGGTCCCACTATAACCGATCAATACGGCCCAACCTTCAGCAGTTGACTGAACATGTTTAGCTATCTGAACGTTAAAAGAGATCTGGAGCACTAGCACTAATACTGTCAAAATCGAATACCAAAGCCATTTTTTTCTTGGAATGTGAAAGAGATAACCATGACCTGTCTTAAACAGAATCCAAATCATGACTCCGATAAATAGTAAACTCAAGATATTTTGAATCCAGACGAAATTGCCAATCTGGGAAGAAAATTGCCAATAATTTTGGACTATAAGCGTTAGCTGAGAAAGGCCAAATACGAAAAATAGGTAAGACAAGACTGCACTTATTTTGAAGACAAACTGATACTTTTTCATAGAAATCCTCCCCACTATGACATCCCCTTGTCAGGGTCTACTACTGCAAGATTAAGAAGGCAGTTTGTTCTTTTTAAGGCTAACCTGACTACTAGATAATAGATACATTAAGGCATTAAAGACAATGAAAATATGGCCATAGAATAAAATCAACCTCACATCCAAACCAAGATAAAGTTTGATTATCAAAAAGATGAGCAAAAGAATTTGAAACCATAAGGTTTTTCCAAAAATAAATTTAAAGCGGTTTCGGATGTCTACTTCCTTGATTTTTACCGCCACCCCTTTATTAGCAAGAAGGAAAACGCCTGCTTCAAATAATCCACTGTAGAGAACAATCCAACCTATCGATACATTAGAGATTTGTAAAAATGTCCCTAAAAGAATATTCAACATACTACTCAAGAAAATAACAAGAAATAATCTATATTTCATATTAAATACCTCCATTCACTTATTTCACGGACAGTTTAATAGAGCCTTCTAATAAAAGATTCTGTCAGAAGAGGAAGGCAAGCTACTTTTTATAATACTTCAAACCCCAAATGAGTAGAAGCATGATGATCAAGCAAAGAATAGCACCAATATAAGCGATTAGTTGTTGATAAGATTCTCCTGCTGTGATCCCTCTATACAAACAAATAATAGACATAAAGCCTGTCAAGCCGATATACATGAGTTGATTGGTTCTAGGACTAACCAAATCATCATCTTCAAACTCTCTGATTCTCATTTCCCTAGTGAGGTAAACAGTAACCAAAATAGAAACCAAGTTAATAACTACCAAGAGAAATTGGAAAACCAAGGAAAAATTTAAAAACTGACGAGATAGAAATAGATAAGTAGAGACAAGTAAGGGCAACTGCCCTAGGAACAATCTCGCAAGGAAGATGTTCCGTTTTTTAGCAAGAAAAGTTTTCATTTCTTTGCTCCTTTCTTTTTAAGAATAGCAAAATAAATCATAGCTGCAATCACATAGGCTATAGTATAAAATAGCTGATACCAAGCACTCTCCCTAAGCGGATATAGAAAGATGGACATGATCAGATACAAGATGAAAATGACAAATATTTTTTTCTTCATAAGATTTCCTCCTGAATGTTTGTTGAGCTAGAACCTTTACACTGCTAGTATAGCACTCATTTTGACCTTGGATTACTCAAATCATAAATGGTCATCAAAACATCTTGAATTGTAAAAAAATTTAAAAAAAAGCAAGCATGAAAAAAACATACTTGCCCTTTACACCATATTGATACCAACTTAATTTGTAGATTTTTTTATCCTGCTATCACATATCATTTTTGACAGGCGAAACAATATTAAAGAAACTCCCCTATAGATTAAACTAGCGATAAAAAAATCTCTTTATCTAATTAGATCTATCTTTATTCTTCTTTGGAGATTTTTAAAAAAATTTTTTTCCCTAATTAAATAAGTAATAAAAAGAAACAAACATGCCAACAACAAAAAAACAATAAGAAAAGTTTTGAAATCCATAATTACCTCCAAGTACAGCTCCTCTACATACAAGCTCAAGCCTTTAAGCAACCATAATAGCCAATTGTAACATTGTTTTTGCATTCACATAATACATCACTTTTTCAGTCACGGAACAAGTTTAATATAAAAAAATTATCAAAAAAAATATAGGCAATAAAAAGAAAAAAATTAATTTATCATAGATTAGAAATAATATGACAAAACAATTCAATGATGTTAATTCAATGATCCTTTGTTTTTTTATCAGAGATACTTAAAGATAGATAAATAAGATAGGTTTGAAAAGCGAAGAGAATAATATAGAATATATCTTTCATAAAAATACCCCTTTACATTTGTTAGTTTTATCTTACCTTATTTAAGCTTACAAAATCACTCAAATCACGAATAGTCATCAAAACATCTTGAATTGTTAAAAATAAAAAAAGCAAGCATGAAAAACATACTTGCCCTATGGAAACTTAACAATGTGAAAATACAAAATAGAAAGCTATTCAGCCTTACTTCCGTATGTTCTCATATATTCTCATGATCGCAACAAGGATAGCAGCTGTCCCACTTGCCAAAGCGATAAGGGTAATGATAATGTTGAGGATTTCAGGCGTACTCCCTATTCTGTTGATAAGACGGAGTAGGGATATAACTGTCAACTGAATCAGGAGTATTGATTCTACTCTTACCAATGAAGTCAGTTGATTTTCAACCGCATATAAAAATGCTGGTAATAAAACACAGGCTATAGCAATCACAAACAGATTGCTCCCTGTTTCTTCTCCCTTGTTCACAACGGAAAGCATGAGAAGATTCGATGCTATGATCAACGTAGAACAGATGATAAAAAAGGATTTCTTATTCATATAGGATACCTCATATACTATGGCATTTTAATTGATGACTACAGGCAGTACTTCTTTCCACAAATCTTCTAATCATCAACTGACATTGAGTGAACTGTTAAAATCTGACGAAAGACTTGATTTTTGCAGGTGGTATTGAGACTGGTATTGGGATGACTTTCCACAATTTTCATGACGGTATAGAGACCAACTCCTCTCTCCTCCCCTTTAGAACTGGCTCCAAAGGAGAAGATTTCAGAAATATCGATGCCCTCTTCTTTGATGGAATTTTCGATGATAAAGGTCTCCTGTGCCCCATTTTTTAAAAATGCGATTGAAACATGAGGTTGACAGGCTTCTACACTAGCTTCAATAGCATTGTCACAAAGGATAGACACAATGGTTAGAAAATCAAGTAGACTCATCCCCTCTACCTGAATCTCCTCTGGAACTTCGACATTAAAGACAATCTTCTTATCTCTAGCTTTTAGAAATTTCCCTGCTAGAAGACTTTTGAGGGCACGGTCCCGAATATTTACCAATCTGCCAAGGTCATATTTGTTGTCCTGCAATTTCTGACTAGAATCCTTTAAGACCGAGTCGTAGACCTCTTTTATCTGCTCCATATCCTCCTCTTCAATGCCCAGACGTAAACTGGTCAAGAGGTTGGTGTAGTCATGGCGAAAACTCCGGACTTCCTTGTAAAGTTCCTCTATATGCCGACTATAGCGTTCCATATCTCTGTAGCGCAAGGCCTGTTCTTGGTCCAATCTCTCATGGAGTTTGTCCTTCAAATAGGTATCTAGCTTCTTGATAATACCCATAAAAAGAGTAGGTAAAAGACTAGGATGAGATGGCGAACAGTCGTTGATTGAATACCTTGTTCATATTCAAAGAAAGACAGACTTTGCATCACTAGATAGTAAGCCCCCATTATCCAGTTAATCGTAGTCAGGGACTTTTGAAAACCTTTATCGAGAGTCTCCCTTCTCAAACTAGTAAAATCATAGTCTAACCATTTCAAAAAGGCTAGAGAAATAAAGCAAATGAAAATTTTTATACATAACCAAATAAAAGAGCGGTCATCATACACATGCCCTTGCCCCAAAAATGGAATCACAAAATAGGAGACTACCCTGAAAAAAAGATTCACCAACATCATTGGGAAGAGACCATAAAAGAAGAGTAGTTTTTTAGGAAGCCCTCTTAACAATAAGAAAGATAAACCAATGCCGTACAAGGGTTCCATAAAATAAGTTAGGTAAGTATTTCCTACTATATAGCTAATCGTTACAAAAACAACTGCTAAAAGTAGCTTAAAAAGAAAGGACTTAAAAACTCTCTCCAGAGTTAGAACAATTCCATCCACCTTAAAAAATATAAACAATTCCAATCCAGATATCAAAAACACATATACTATCTTCCAAACTAATTCCATTCCAGCACCTCACTCAATGTAAGTTATTGATGGCCTCAGACACTTCTCTGACCTTATAACGCGCAATCATACAGCTTCCTCCATTGGGAAAGAAAAGGAGTTTCTCTTTCTTATCCAAACGAACTACATTGGCAGGATTAATGAGAAAAGAGCGATGGCACTGCAAGAGACGGGGCTCCTGCTTGAAAACCTCCTCTAAACTCGCTGTAAATTCCAACCTGTCTGTCTTGGTATAGAGAATAACACGATGGGCTCTGGGCGACGTTTCGAGATAGTAGACCTCTTTAAAAGGATACTGGAATTGAGCAAATTTTGATTTAAAGTAAAAGCAATCTTCCGCCAGACTTTTACTATCCTGACTATTGGCATAGAGGAGGGCTGTCTCGATCCGAGATTCAAACTCCTCTGCCGAAAGGGCCTTATCAATGTAGTCCAAAGCAGACACTTGGTAGCGAAAGGACAAGGGCATAAACTCCGAGTGAGTCGTCACAAAGACAATCAGGGCATAGGGGTCTCGATCCCGAATCTTTCTAGCCACTTCCAGACCCTTCATCTCCTCATTTCGAATCTCAATATCCAAAAAGAATAGCTGATGGGCTCCCTTCTCATGCACCTCTGCCAGCAGTTGGTCTGGCTTACCAAAGACTTCAAAAGAACTGGGAGTGATATGATGTTCCTTCAAGAGTTTCTCAATCGTCGTTTCAATCCTAGTCTGTTGGGAAAAATCATCTTCTAAAACAAATATTCTCATCTTTTTACTCTCCTTGTTTCGATTTCTTCCTAAAAAGAGAATAGCAAAAATACTATGATACAAGCCCACCAAATCTTAAACAGGCCTTCAAAGCTCCTGAAAGGTGTCTAATTCCTCAAATAAGCATGATAATTTTACCACTATTTTATCATAAAATCTTAACAGTACCATTCAGGAAATTTCAAGGACAATTAAAGATTTGATGGTGAAAAAGAAGATAAAAGTGATAGACTGACAGTATCAAAACACAGTTGCTAGAAACAAGACTAGCACCCAGATTAGAGGAGGAATTCTCATGACAGATACAGACCCTATCAAAAGAGCTCAGACTTTGATTACTGACTTAAACAAAGCCTATCAAGCATGCAAACAGGCAACCGCTGACGACGTCCGCTTTCAGGAGCAATTAAACTCTATTCTTGGTTTTCTAGCCAAGGCTGAAACAGTGGATAATCGAGTCTTGATTGAACTGGAAAAATTTACCAGACTTCCAGTCTGCTCATGGGACTCAGCGCTCTTGATCCAGATGCTCCAACTCGCGCCGCTTGGCGGGCCTATGACCGTTTCCACTTTGACCAAGTCAAGACCAAGTTGAGTCTCTACGGACCAACCATTCTCTTGTAAAAAATAAAAGAAGCTGAGCTAGACTGAACTCAACTTCTTTTTTAGTATCATACAAGCAAATTTTAATCCTGCATCTGACGTTTCACCTGATAAGGAAGATACAAGACTTGTAAAGCCAAACCAGCTCCCAGCAAGGCTAAAAGGGCAAGTTTTTCTTGGAAGGTCACAAGACCGACGACTAATTCCACAAGTAAAACAAAACTGGTCAACCCTCGAACTACAGCCTGCAAGCCTTTTTCCTTTTGCCCCTTGTCCAGTGGAAAAAGTTGGGTCAAATACTGGTAGTCAAAGGCATGATAGAGGGCCAACAACTGGAAGAGCAAGAGGTAGTCAAAGAGAACTACCACTGCTGTCGCAATCCAAGCTTGCTCGATAAAGACCTGCGCCAGTATGGAAAGCAAGAGCAGACGAAGACTGAGGGCAAAGAGGTCTCCATTTCGCAGATAAGATCGCAGATAGAGATTTTGCCAAATCTTCCCAGGCACCTTCTGAACAGCCTTTAGGATAAAGTCCAGATAGGCACGACGCTTGACGCTGTTTGAAATTCCCTTGACCTGCGTAAAGAGGGCAAAGAAACGAAGCAAGACTTGTTTGCGCTTGCTTTCTTGAGAAATAACATAGTCCCAGTCCAGTCCAGTTTCAGTGAAAAAATTGCTGGCCTTTTGACTAAAGAGGAAATATTTTCCTACTCCCAATAAAAGCACATAGACCAGAAAAACAGGCAAGCCATAGCCCATGGCTAAAAATAAGGGCGCAAATAACAGCAAGAAAAGGGTCTGGACAAAGAGCCAAAAGACTAGGGAAATGCCAGTTTGACGCTTGAGATGGAGCTTGATTTCCTCTTCTCCGACCAAGAGAAAGAGCTTGTCTGGAGCCTCCATATAGGTGGCAATTCCACCCCAAAGCAAAAGTAAAACAGACGTAATTCCCACAAATAAAAGGATGGCCCAATGATTTTCAGGAAAATGTTGTAAGAGTTGACTGTACTGGTAGGCTAAAAAACCCAGCAAGACAAGCAGGAACAAGACAAAGTGGTCATTGAGAACATAGCGCAAATAACCAAGACACTCCTTACGAAAAGCCTGCTTTCTCTTTAAAAACAAGTCTTTCATAGCTCCTCCTCTTTGGTCAGAGCCAAGTAAATATCATTCAAACTAGCCTCAGGCATGTCAAAGGCTTCGCGCAGTTGCAGGAGATTTCCCTTAGCACGCACTTCTCCTTTGTGAAGAATGACAAAAGCATCACACATCTTCTCAGCCGAATCCAGCACGTGGGTACTCATGAGAATAGACTTACCCTTTTGCTTTTCCACTTCCAAAAGCTGAATCAAGTCTGCAATAGCTAGCGGATCAAGACCAAGGAAAGGCTCATCCACGATGAAGAGACTCGGATCCACCACAAAAGCACAGATAATCATGACCTTCTGCTTCATCCCTTTGGAGAAATGCACTGGAAACCAGTCTAATTTTTGATCCAGACGGAACATTTTCAACAAAGGTTCTACTCTATCAAAAGCAACTTTTTGCTCAATACCATAGGCCATAGCCACTGTTTCGATATGCTCTCTAAGAGTCAATTCCTCATACAGACTAGGCGTTTCTGGGATATAGCCAATCTGCTTGCGATAGTTAGTCGCATCTTTTTGCAAAGTCAAACCGTTGATATTGATAGATCCGCTATAAGGTGTCAACAGGCCGATAATTTCATTGATGGTCGTCGATTTTCCAGCACCATTGAGACCAATCAAACCGACCAACTGCCCACTTTCAACTGCAAAGGACACATCTTTCAAGACAGGGACATGAACATAGCCACCTGTCAGGTTTAATTTCTAACATATTTTCTCCAAATCTGATATAATGTAGCTATATTATATCAAAATTCAATACAGTAGAGGTAGATTTTATGTCAGATTGCATTTTTTGTAAAATCATCGCAGGGGAAATTCCTGCTTCAAAAGTATACGAAGACGAGCAGGTTCTTGCCTTTCTTGATATCTCTCAAGTGACACCTGGACACACCTTGGTCGTACCAAAAGAACACTATCGCAATCTTTTGGAAATGGATGCTACTAGCGCCAGCCAACTCTTTGCCCAAGTACCAAAAGTAGCTCAAAAAGTCATGAAAGCCACTAAGGCCACTGGTATGAATATCATTGCCAACTGTGAAGAAATCGCAGGGCAAACCGTCTTCCATACCCATGTGCACCTCGTGCCTCGCTACAGCGCTGACGATGACCTCAAGATTGATTTTATCGCCCACGAACCAGACTTTGACAAACTTGCTCAAGTAGCTGAAACTATCAAAAACGCCTAAGGAGTTACCATGAAATTATCCAACCTACTGCTATTTGCAGGAGCTGCAGCCGGAAGTTATCTGGTCACAAAAAATCGCCAAATCATCACAGGTGAAGTCTTAAATACCACTGACCGCGTTCAAGCCATCAAAGATGATATGGATATTATCCAAAACAGCCTGCAAATCATCGACCAGCAAAAAGAACTCATCAAAGAATACCAAGAAGACCTGACTTACAAATTTAAAGTCTTGGAAAAGGATATCCAGACTAGACTAGCTGTTATCAAAGAAACACAGGAAACTGAAGATAAGTAAAAGAGCCACTCGGCTCTTTTTTAAAACGTAAACAAGTTATATCCCATCAACTATACATCATAATTTAGGCAACTCATTCACCATTTCACAACTAATACTCTTCGAAATTCAAATTCAAACCGTGTCAACGTCGCCTTGCCGTACTCAAGTACAGCCTGCGGCTAGTTTCCTAGTTTGCTCTTTGATTTTCATTGAGTATAAATCGAATACTTCCCCAGACTTTCCACCGTAATGAAAACACTTGAAACAGCTTGGTTTCAGGTGTTCGGAAACTTTGAGACCTAGGCTCAAAGTTTAGGTATGGGATTTCGAAGAAGGTCGCTACCGTCCGTCATTACTTAAGGAAAGTTTTAAAAAATCTATAATCAAAAAGAGCCCAACGGCTCTTTTTACTTTTATTCTCCATCAAAGGCATCTTTAATATGATCAAAGAATCCCTTTTTCTTTGGATTGACTTTTAAATCACCAGCAGCTGCGAATTCTTTAAGCGCTGCTTTTTGGCGTTCGTTCAAACCTGTAGGTGTTACGACATTAACGGTAACATATTGGTCACCAACTGCACCGCCACGAAGGCTCGGAGCTCCCTTGCCACGTAGACGGAATTTCTTACCAGTCTGCGTTCCTTCTGGGATAACCAATTCAACATCACCGTGAACAGTTGGAATATCTACCGTATCACCAAGAGCTGCTTGGACAAAGTTAAGGTTGAGATTGTAGAAGATAGTCGTTCCTTCACGTTCAAACTTGTCGCTGGCTTCCACAGAAACCACTACATACAAATCCCCATAAGGTCCACCGTTAAAGCCAGCTTCACCTTGACCTGCTAGGCGGATTTGTTGACCTGTTTCCACACCAGCAGGAATTTTGACATGCACGCTATGCGCTTGTTTTTCATGCCCTGTTCCGTGACATGTTGTACATGGATCTTTGATTTCTTTTCCGCGACCATGACAGACATCACAGGTTACTTGACGACGCATCATACCAAGAGGAGTTTGTGTATCAACGTTAATGACACCAGCTCCATGACAGCGTCCACAAGTGACTGGACTTGTTCCTGGCTTAGCACCTGAGCCATTACATGTACTACAGCTTGCTTCACGATTGTACTTAACTTCTTTTTCAGCTCCAAATAGCTTCTTCAAAGGTCAAATTCACACGATACTGGAGATCATCCCCTTGACGAGGAGCATTTGGATTGCGCGAAGCACCGCCTCCGCCGAAGAAACTTGAGAAGATATCTTCAAAACCACCGAAGCCTCCTGCCCCATCGAAACCGCCGAAACCACCAGCTCCACCAAAACCACCATTGGCACCCGCAGCACCATATTGGTCATAGGCAGCACGTTTTTGGTCGTCACTCAAAGTCTCATAGGCTTCTTGAACTTCCTTGTACTTTTCCTCAGCACCAGGCTCCTTGTTGATATCTGGGTGATATTTTTTAGAAAGCTTACGATAAGCCTTTTTGATCTCGTCTGCCGAAGCGTTTTTTGACACCCCCAGACGATCATAAAATTCAGTATTGTTCATAATTCAAGATACAAAGGGCGTCAAACGGACACAGCCAAAATAGGGGTTTTGACGACGGACGCTTGCGTCCTAGAAAAAACTATCTTTTTGGCACAGTCCGTAGCCCGTGTTCAGTTACGAACACCCTTGTTCCTTTCTGTTATTGTTGCGGAACGAAACCTCGATTTAGGTCGGGTTCAATTCCTTTCTTTTATATTGAGTCAGAAATTTTGGAACCCGTGTTCAATTCCCTGAACACCCTTGTTCCTTTCTATAATTTTTATGTAAATCTTTAGAGGCTGTTTTCTATACTCTGCTTCACTTGATTAAACTCTTCATCTGATAGAGTAAATATCAAATCCTCTTCAGCATACTCGTTCTGTTCTTTAAAATAGTTGTCCGTATTCTCCACCAACCCTAAACCGAAAATCACTTTTCTTGCAAACTCTTGATGTGCAAAACCGATAGCCGTAATGATTTGTTTATCTTGGACAAGAACTTTCGGTTGGAAATTTTCACGTGGAAGAAATTCAAAATAGTCAAAGAAGTTTTGCCAAATTCCACCTGTAAATTTCGTGTCGTTCAACAAGCCTGCTTTCGCCAATAAAAGGGGCGCTGAAGAAATTGCTGCAATTAGGATATCTTGCTCATCAAGACTTCTCAAAAATGAGATCAATTTCTCATCTTGTAGAGCAGAACCTATATTTACCATTCCTGGCAAAATCACACAAGAATAATCTTCTATACGGATTTGATCCAATGTTTTCGTCGGTCGACAAGGCAAACCATCCTCAGAGACCACCATCGAATTCTCAGAAGCTACATAATCAATCGTGATATCAAAAGACAGAGCTAAAGTACTTGTTAAAGTTGTTATCTCATAAAGAGAAAAATTAGGATAAATGACACAAAGTACTTTTTTCATACGCAACATCCTCTATTTTATCGAAAAACAGAGGCTGGGTTGCAACCTCTGGATTTCTTCCTATCATTACAACGTTCAAAAACAAAGTCGATTATACTTTGTTTTTGAACTAGTAAGACGTTTAGGCAAGTCGCCATAGCGATTGCCGTAGAATGACAATCACTTTAGTGATTAGTCATTCTTAACGAGTTATTTTTCCGTAAACTCTCCGTCTACGACGTCATCGCCTGCGTTTCCTGTTGCTTGTGCGCCTTCTGCTCCTGCTTGAGCTTGTTGCGCTGCTGCGGCTTGTTCGTAGAGTTTAACAGCAAGTCCTTGAGCTTTTTCGTTCAATGCTTCAAGTTTTGCTTTAATATCGTCCAAGTTGTTGTCTTCTTGCGCTTTCTTAAGGTCATCAAGAGCAGCTTGGGCTGCGTCACGTTCTGCATCGAAGCCTTTGCCTTCAGTTTCCTTGATTGTCTTTTCAGTCGCAAAGATAGCTTGGTCTACTTCGTTACGAAGATCAACTTCTTCTTTACGTTTCTTATCTGCTTCAGCGTTCGCTTCTGCATCTTTCATCATGCGGTCAATTTCTTCGTCAGTCAAACCTGAGTTCGATTGGATCACAATAGTTTGTTCTTTTTGAGTTCCAAGGTCTTTGGCCTTAACAGAAACGATACCGTTCTTGTCGATGTCAAATGTTACTTCGATTTGAGGAATTCCACGAGGTGCAGCTGGGATATCTGTCAATTGGAAACGTCCAAGAGTCTTGTTATCTGCTGCCATTGGGCGTTCACCTTGAAGAACGTGGATATCAACGGCTGGTTGATTATCTGCTGCTGTTGAGAAGACTTGTGATTTAGAAGTTGGGATTGTTGTGTTGCGGTCGATGAGTTTTGTGAAGACACCACCCATTGTTTCGATACCAAGTGACAATGGTGTTACGTCAAGAAGGACTACGTCTTTAACATCACCAGTAATCACACCACCTTGGATAGCCGCACCCATGGCAACAACTTCGTCAGGGTTTACTGATTTGTTTGGTTCTTTACCAGTTTCAGCTTTAACAGCTTCTACAACGGCTGGAATACGAGTTGAACCACCAACAAGAATCACTTCGTCGATTTCTGACAAGCTCAAACCTGCATCTGAAAGGGCTTGACGAACTGGAACTTTGTACGTTCTACAAGGTCACGAGTCAAATCATCAAATTTCGCACGAGTCAAAGTCATTTCCAAGTGAAGAGGTCCAGCCTCACCTGCAGTGATAAATGGCAAGCTGATTTGTGTTGAAGTTACACCAGAAAGGTCTTTCTTCGCTTTTTCAGCTGCATCTTTCAAACGTTGCATTGCCATCTTGTCAGTAGACAAGTCAATGCCGTTTTCTTTCTTGAATTCTGCTACCAAGTGGTCGATAATTTTTTGGTCAAAGTCGTCACCACCAAGTTTGTTGTCCCCTGCAGTTGACAATACGTCGAAGACACCGTCACCCAATTCAAGGATAGATACGTCGAATGTACCACCACCAAGGTCAAATACCAAGATTTTTTCTTCTTTGTCAGTCTTGTCCAAACCGTAAGCAAGGGCTGCTGCAGTTGGTTCGTTGACAATACGTTCTACTTCAAGACCAGCGATTTTACCAGCGTCTTTTGTTGCTTGACGTTGAGCATCGTTAAAGTAAGCTGGAACTGTGATAACTGCTTTAGTTACTTTTTCACCAAGGTAGTCTTCAGCATAACCTTTCAAATATTGAAGAATCATTGCTGAGATTTCTTGTGGAGTGTATTCTTTGCCGTTAGCAGAAACTTTTTCAGAAGTTCCCATTTTAGATTTGATAGAGATGACTGTATCTGGATTTGTAACTGCTTGACGTTTTGCAGCGTCACCAACGATGATTTCGCCGTTTTTAAATGATACTACAGATGGAGTTGTGCGGTTACCTTCTGGGTTTGCAATGATTTTGCTTTCAGTTCCTTCAAGAACTGCAACTGCTGAGTTTGTTGTACCTAAGTCAATACCGATAATTTTAGACATGTGTTTTTCTCCTTGTTAGTTAATTTTCTTTTTTTATATTTCCCTTAAGTGGTGGGGACGTGAGCAACTCCCTACGGGATTTCATCACTTATTTTTGAGCCTATTGTCTCAAAAATCCCCTGTTTCAGTAGCTTTTGCTACTGAAACTTTCACCACGGTTGGAAATATCTTCCTTGCAAGCCTCCGGCTTGCCTCTTATCTTTCTTCATAGTTTATTGTCGTTTCGGACAAGTTTTTTTAAGCTATCTAGCCTAGTTATAAACAACCACCATGGCTGGGCGTAGAATGCGGTCATGGAGTTTGTAGCCTTTTTGGAAAACTTGGGCGATGGTATCTGCTGGGTGTTCATCGTCTGCTGGGAGAGTTTGGATAGCCATATGGTAGTTATGGTCAAATTCGCCGTCAGCTGCGATTTCTTCGATTCCTTCTTCTTTCAAAGCGTGAATCAAGCTTTCTTGCACCATCTCCAATCCTTTTTTGACATCGTCTGTCAAACCCTCAACCGCGAGTGCACGCTCAAGGTTATCCAAAGAAGGGAGAATCGCTTTTGCCAAGTCTTGGCTACGATAACGTTGCAAGTTTTGACGCTCTTCATTGGCACGGCGTTGGATATTTTGCATTTCTGCATGAGCGCGAAGATATTTGTTTTCGAACTCATCTGCACGTTCATTTGCCAAATCCAACTCAGACTTCTCAGGAGTTGCTTCTTCTACCGTTTCCACAACTTCCTCTTCTTGGACTTCTTCTACTTCTTCATTTTTTATATCTTGGGCCATTTTCGCCTCCTTTAATGATTTCAATCTTAATGTACTTCGTAATGATTACTGCTGAGATAGCGGTAAAAATCTGTCAACTTCATGGTCAAAACACGGTTGACTACGTTGACTTGGTTGATTAGCTGTTGGTAATCCAGATTAACCGGACCGATAATTGCCAGAATTCCAACTCCCCGATAAGGAATGAGGAACTTGCTACTAATCACCGCTAGGTCGGCTAGACAGGACTCTTGACTGTCTGCAACACGAACGTTTTGCATCTGATCTTCACGCAGACCCTCACGAATCTCCAGAGCCACCTTTTGCGGTTGGTCAAAGAACTGATAAGCTGCCAGATTGGCAAAATTCAAGAGATTGACCTTGCCCGCCACCACAATGTTTTCGTTGAACATTTCCTTAAAGATATGTTCAAAGAGATCGATAACATTGTCCGTTGTTGTAAAGTAACGCTGGATAATCTGCGGAATCTCCGTCCGAATCTTGTAGTGAATATCTAGAACGGTGTGGCCGAGGAAACGTTCCTGAATGATGCTCTTCAGTTTCAGCAAATCCTCCTGCAAGAAGTTCCTTGGAATCAGAAACTGACTGGTGACCGTTCGCGACTCGTCTAAAGTGAATACTGCCAAGGCTGTATGTTGCCCCAGAACGACGATATCAAAGGCTGTCAGACGTTGCCTGCTCGGCTCAACATCTAGCGCCACTACCGTACAGCCACTCAGGTCTGTCAGTAGGTTAGCAGCCTCTTGCAGAATATCCTCCAATTTGAAGAATTCCTGATCAAAGGCTTTGACAATCTCATAAACCTCATTTTCAGCTAGTCGGTCAAAATCCAGTGAGTGTTTTACATAGTACTGAAAACCAGCAACACTTGGCATTCGACCACTTGAAGTATGGGCCTTCTCAAGCAAACCTTGCTTTTCTAGAGCTGCCATATCATTACGAATAGTTGCACTGCTAGAGTTAATAGACTCTTGCAAAGCTTTGGATCCGACAGGTTCGTGCGTTTTGGTAAAGATGTCAATAATCAGATTTAAAATATCCTGCTGACGCTCTGTAACCACCTCATCACTCCTCTCTGTCTGATCGATTAGCACTCGATACGCTCAAGTGCTAACTTATGATTCTATTATACACCCTTAAAAGAGAATGTCAAGACAAAAACTCAAAAAATTAGCACTCTTTTATCAAGAGTGCTAAAAATCAGTCTGAAGACCTAGAAGCTTACTGTTTATCTACTCGGTATTTCCTTTTTAGTCTGAAAAAACCATGGATTAGATAAGAAATCATGAGAGCATATAGGGCAAAAATGATGAAGAAAGACATAGAGAGATCTTCTCTAAACAAACTCATACAAACAACTAGACCACCAGAGATAGAGGTTACACATGAACGAAATCCTGATTTCACACCTTCCCATCTAAGTCGATTATCTATAAAGGATTGATCGTTTGAAACTATATCACCAGTTGCCTTTCGGAAAACAAAATAAGGACATCGCTCCACAAACTCCCAGCCTCTATCCTTAATACTTGCAACACTATCTCATTCTTTCTAAGGTAGCTAGTATTCCATACACGGTACATCACATCATCTGGTTGACATTGGTCAAAATAGAAAAAACCAAAACGACTCGTTCTATACCTCCAACCTTTCAAATGCATTTCATGTAAATATTCTTCCTCCTTGTCCAAATCAAGAATGGTGAAAATTCGAAATTGTAGTTTATTTTTCATTGTCTTACCCCAAAATTAGAAAACATGCTTGGTGTTATTTATTAGATAATTCTTTCCACTTTTGACTCAATCTCCAAAGAATATAAGAAACCTGAATCGCAAAAACTATCAATAAAACACCATCTATTATGAAAATCAAAAACAATGCCCAACTGAAAGAACTAACTCCACTGACAAACTTTGAAAAAATCGGTAGTAGAGCTGCAAAGAGAAGCAAGATAGGAAGTATCCGCATTGTTAAAATGCGTTTGACCATAGCTAACTTCCCGGCCGCGTCATTATAAATTTCAAACTCGGCATCCGACTCAATTCCAGAATGAAGTTTTCTAAAGTAGGAAAAACCATTAAAGTCTGTAATATGCTCCCAGTCACAGTCTTTAAACAGTTGTAAATAGGAGGCTCTCTCTGACTTTTCCATTGGGTAAAAATCCAACTGATAAGACACTTGCTCAGGGTGACACTCTTCAAAGATATACTTAACTGCAAACAACAAGATAGAATAGCTTACTTTCCTAAGTTTCCAGCCCTGAGCATGCATTTCTCTGAGATAGAAAGCCTCTCTATCATAATCCGCAATGGTACAAATTCTATAAACAACCTTCTTTTCCATCAGAGCTCCTCCCGACTGTTTCTATAGAGCCGTTCAATACGCTTCAATTCAATATCTAAGACTTTTCGTCCCAAGTCTGTAATATGATAGATTTTCCGTTTTTCCTCTTCGCGAACAAAGGAAATCAAACCATCCTTTTCCATCTTTGACAAGGTTCCATACATAGTTCCAGGACTAATCGAAACTTGCGAATCTGTCATCTCCTTGACCTTTTGCGTAATACTATAACCATGACCTTCCTTTTGCAGACAGAACAAGATATAAAAACCCGTTTCCGTCATTGGAAGATAAACTCGACGAATCTTATCCGTCAATTCCATTTATAACCACCTCCTATTCAGTTCGATATATCGCACTTCGTTATACAAACTGTATCACACCTCGATATAAAAAGCAAGAAAAAAAGATCGCCCTCAGGCAATCTTTCTTCTATATTAGTATTAGTAAAGGTCTAAATAATTATCAATTTCCCATTGTGAAACGAAGGTTGCATAACTTGCCCATTCAATTCGTTTTGCTTCAAGGAAACTAGTATAGATATGTTCTCCAAGAGCTGCTCTGACAACCTCATCTTCTGTCAAAGCTTTCAAGGCGTTGTGAAGAGTTGATGGAAGATCTGTAATGCCAGCTTCCTTACGCTCTTCTGCTGTCATGATGTAGATATTTTCTTCGATAGGAGCTGGTGCTTCGATTTTGTTTTCAATACCATGCAAACCAACTTCCAAAAGAACCGCCATAGCGATGTATGGATTTGCCATTGGATCCACTGAACGTAACTCAAGACGAGTTCCCATACCACGTGAAGCAGGCACGCGCACAAGTGGCGAACGGTTACGACCAGCCCAAGCAATGTAAACAGGAGCTTCATAACCTGGAACCAAACGTTTGTATGAGTTAACTGTTGGGTTCATGATGGCAGTATAGTTGTAGGCATGCTTAATCAAACCGCCAAGGAAATGGTAGGCCGTTTCTGACAACTGCATTCCTTTTGGATCATTTGGATCAAAGAAGGCATTGTTTCCTTCTGCATCAAACAAGGACATATTACAGTGCATACCTGATCCAGCAATACCAAATTTTGGTTTGGCCATAAAGGTTGCGTAAAGACCATGTTTGCGAGCAATAGTTTTAACAACAAGTTTAAAGATTTGAATCTTATCACAAGCACGGAGAACTTCATCGTACTTGAAGTCAATTTCATGTTGTCCAACCGCAACCTCATGGTGACTCGCTTCTACTTCAAATCCCATTTTGGTCAAGACATTGACAATCTCACGACGTGTATTGTCCGCAAGGTCAGTAGGTGCCAAATCAAAGTAGCCACCCTTGTCATTTACTTCAAGTGTTGGGTCTCCATTTTTCATCCAACTTAAATAGGAAGAATTCTGGCTCTGGCCCAAGGTTGAAAGATTTGAATCCTACTTCTTCCATGTGACGAAGAGCACGTTTCAAATTGCCACGAGGGTCACCTGCAAATGGTTCACCTTCTGTTGTATAGACATCACAGATTAAACCTGCAACACTTCCATTTTCATCTCCCCAAGGGAAGACTGTCCATGTATCCAAGTCAGGGTACAAGTACATATCTGACTCATTGATACGTACAAAACCTTCAATAGAAGATCCATCAAACATAGCCTTGTTCGACAAGACCTTATCTAACTGTTCATCTGTAGCAGGAATTTCGACGTTTTTCATAGTTCCCAAAATATCTGAGAACATGAGACGGATAAATGTAACATTTTTTTCCTTGACTTCACGACGAATATCTGCAGCTGTGATTAGCATGAGTTTTCTCCTTAATGTATGACTACTTGCGGTTGGCTAACCGCGACCAAAAGGTGATCGTACCGAAGCAAAGCGACCCTGTTGGAGGAGTTCATTGTGAAGTGCACGACGCACCTCAGTCTGACTCACCGCTTTCTTGGATTTCGCTTCACGTTCAGCATATTTTTTCTTAATGGCAGCGATATTATAACCTTCAGAGATATAATCTTTGATTTCAAGCAGACGATCCATGTCATTCAAGGAATACATGCGACGGTTCCCTTCGTTTCGATCAGGCTTAATCAACTCTTGATCTTCATAATAACGAATCTGACGCGCCGATAGATCGGTCAACTTCATAACACTGCCGATAGGAAAAACAGCCATATTTCGGCGAAATTCTTTTTCCTTCATTTACAATTTCCTTCTTTCTGTCTATTATAGTCTAAAAAAAGACAAACGTCAATTGATAATGTTATAAAATGTAACATTATTTTTCTTTTTTCTCTAAAAAGAGCCGAATACGATCAATATCGTAATTTACGAGAATTGCGACAAAAACTCCCATGAAAGTTTCTGATACACGCGCAAACACGTACAAAATTGTTTCGCCGCTCGGAATCGATAGGGTAATGATTAACATAGCCGCTACACCACCAATTACACCTGCTTTATTATTCATGGCTACATTTGTCATAATGGTTAACATGGTGCAAATTGGAACAACAACCAAGGTCACCCAAAAGGCTTCGTGGAAAAAGGTATTTAATAAGAAGAAAACCAGGGCATAGAGGCCACCGATACTATTTCCTAGAATACGCGAAGTCCCAAAATGAACACTCTTATCAAAACTCTCCCTCAAGCTAAAAACGGCTGTCAAAGCACCGATTTGAAGACCTTTCCAGCCAAAAAAGCCAAAAATCAAGAGAACTAGAAAAACAGCAATACCTGTTTTAAAGGTTCGCATACCAAGTTTGAACTGGGATTTATCGAATTTATATTTTTTAAAATAACTCATAATCTCAACTTTCTATTTCCATTTTATCATAAATCGGTGATTTTTATGAGTAATAGTTGAGAGGAAGCGTTTTTATTTTAAGCAAAAGAAAAGAGGAACTTTCATCCCTCTCTTCTTTGATTTATTTAGAAAATCTTATTTTTCTGTCAAGGCTGCAAGTCCTGGAAGAACTTTACCTTCAAGAAGTTCCATTGATGCTCCACCACCAGTAGAGATCCATGAGAATTTATCTGCACGTCCAAGGTTGATTGCTGCGGCAGCTGAATCACCACCACCGATAATTGATTTAACGCCTGGTTGTTTCACGATAGCGTCCATCACACCGATTGTTCCAGCTTGGGAAGTCAGGGTTTTCAAACACACCCATAGGTCCGTTCCATACAACTGTTTTGGCACCAGTCAAAGCTTCGTCAAATTTAGCGATAGATTTTGGACCGATGTCAAGACCAAGGAATCCTTCAGAAACTGCTTCACCTTCAGTGTCACGCACTTCAGTGTAGCCAGCAAATGCGTTAGCTTCTTTTGAGTCAACTGGCAAGATCAATTTACCGTTAGCTTTTTCAAGAAGAGCTTTAGCGACATCCAATTTGTCTTCTTCTACAAGTGAGTTACCGATTTCGATACCTTGTGCTTTGTAGAATGTGTAAGTCATACCACCACCGATAAGGACTTTATCAGCTTTTTCAAGCAAGTTTTCGATAACACCGATCTTGTCTGAAACTTTTGAACCACCAAGAATGGCTACGAATGGACGTTCTGGAGTTTCAACTGCTTCTTGGATGTAGGCAATTTCGTTTTCAAGAAGGAAACCAGCAACTGCTTTTTCAACGTTTGCTGAGATACCAACGTTAGATGCGTGTGCACGGTGAGCTGTACCGAAAGCATCGTTTACGAAGATACCATCTCCAAGTGATGCCCAGTATTTACCAAGTTCAGGATCGTTTTTAGATTCTTTCTTGCCGTCAACATCTTCGTAACGAGTGTTTTCAACCAAGAGAACTTGTCCATCTTCAAGAGCGTTGATAGCTGCTTCCAATTCAGCACCACGAGTGACACCTGGGAACACAACATCTTGACCAAGTTTTGCTGCCAAGTCTGCTGCTACAGGAGCAAGTGATTTACCAGCTTTATCAGCTTCTTCTTTCACACGTCCAAGGTGAGAGAAAAGAACTGCACGTCCACCTTGTTCGATGATGTACTTAATAGTTGGAAGAGCTGCTGTGATACGGTTGTCGTTAGTGATTACGCCATCTTTCAATGGTACGTTGAAGTCAACACGAACGAGGACTTTTTTTTACCTTTCAAGTCAACGTCTTTAACAGTAAGTTTTGCCATGTTACAAAAACCCCTTTATTTATTTTATTCGAAACTATTATATCACACTTTGGAAATATAAGGAAAGATTTCACAAGATTTTTCGATATTTAATCTTCATTTAATATTCATGTCATGTTAGAGTGTATTATTTTTACTTTTTCTCACGAATTTTCTTTCTAAAATCTTAGCTTAACACTTGTTAGATTTACTTTTATCCTTTAAAATAGAATAGGAGAAATTCCGTTATTATTTTTCGGAGGAAAAAGAAATGTCCATTAATTGGCAGGAAATTTTATTTCACTTTTTAGGTGGTCTGGGACTATTCTTATATAGTATCAAGACCATGGGAGACGGTTTGCAACAAGCTGCTGGAGATCGCCTTCGTTTTTACATTGACAAGTACACTAGCAATCCCTTTTTAGGTGTTCTAGTCGGAATTGTCGTGACTGCCCTGATTCAGTCAAGTACAGGGGTTACAGTCATCACGGTTGGACTGGTCAGTGCTAGCCTTCTAACTCTTAGACAGGCTATCGGAATTATCATGGGAGCCAACATCGGAACCACCGTTACTTCCTTTATCATCGGTTTCAAGCTTGGTGAGTATGCTTTACCCTTGATTTTCCTTGGAACCATGTTCCTCTTCTTTACCAAAAACAGAACCGCAAACAATATCGGGCGAATCCTGTTTGGTGTAGGGGGAATCTTCTACGCCCTCAACCTCATCAGTGCCGGTATGAGTCCTCTTAAAGATCTACCACAATTCAAGGAATACATGGTAACCTTGGGACAAAATCCTGTGTTGGGAGTTTTTGCCGGTGCAGTGATTACCGTTCTCATCCAAGCCTCTTCTGCGACAATCGGGATTTTGCAAGGTCTCTATGCAGGTGGATTCCTTGACCTTAAAGGTTCGCTACCAGTTCTCTTCGGGGATAATATCGGGACAACCCTAACAGTTATCATCGCGGCAGCTGGAGCCAATATCTCTGCAAAACGCGTTGCTGCAACCCACGTTACCTTTAACGTTTTGGGAACTATTCTTTGCTTAATCTTATTAGGTCCATTTACGTCTATGATTGAGTACTTCCAGGCACTCCTTCACCTCTCACCTGAGATGACCATCGCCTTCTCTCATGGTGCCTTTAACGTAAGTAACACTATTGTACAATTTCCATTCATCGGAGCCTTGGCCTACTTCGTAACCAAGCTCATCCCTGGTGAAGATGAAATTGTGAAGTACGAGCCACTTTATCTTGATGAACATTTGATTAAACAAGCTCCATCAATCGCCCTCGGAAATGCGAAGAAAGAGCTCCTTCACTTAGGAAATTATGCTTCTAAAGCCTTTGACCTTTCTTACAACTACATCATTGACCTTAATGAAAAGGTTGCTGAAAAAGGACACAAGACAGAAGAAGCTATCAATACCATTGATGAGAAATTGACTCGTTACCTTATTACTCTTTCAAGTGAGGCCCTTAGCCAGAAAGAAAGTGAAGTGTTGACCAACATCTTGGATTCATCCCGCGATTTGGAACGGATTGGGGATCACGCAGAAGCGCTAATCAATCTGACTGACTACCTTCAACGGAAATGTTGAGTTCTCTGAAGCTGCTTTGCAGGAATTGGCTGATATCTATCAAAAAACCACTGGCTTTATCAAGGATGCCCTTGATAGTGTGGAAAACAATGATATTGAAAAAGCTCAAAGTCTGATTGAACGCCATAAAGAAATCAACAATATGGAACGTGTTCTCAGAAAGACTCACATCAAACGCCTCAACAAGGGTGAGTGTTCAACACAAGCTGGGGTCAACTTTATCGACATTATTTCCCACTACACTCGTGTATCTGACCACGCTATGAATCTAGCTGAAAAGGTCATTGCTGAACAAATCTAAGTACCAAGAAGCTATCCTGAATAGGATGGCTTTTTCTTCTCCTTATAAAGAATTACTTTTCTACCCTATAGAAAAATGCTTTGATTCACAATGGAATCAAAGCATTTTAAAGAGCTCCCCATACATAATCGCAGAAGCTGCAGTTCCTCTGTACTTTGCTTCTTCTCTTTTAATAAAGCGAGCCAAGTTGAGCAACTCAGGTGCCGGATGTTTGGGATTTAGGAGCAATTCACGATTGACCAGATCTGAGAGACGAACTGCCAGCAATTGCTCATTTGTAGTAGGCAGTTTTTTAGCAGTCTCTAGGAGAGCAGCAACTAAATCTTCACTCAAATCATGTCGAGCATGATTGTAAAGATCTTTTATAAGGCTTTCTAGGTTTGGTTCTACCATCCCTACCACCTCCCTTATGGTTTAATAATTTTTAATCAAATCAACCGTTGAACGATCCAATTTCTTCACCAAGGCTTGTAAGAAAGCTTGCGCTTCTAGGAAGTCATCCATTGCGTAGAGGGTTTGGTGAGAATGGATATAACGAGCGCAGACACCGATAGTTGTTGATGGAACACCACCATTTTTCAGATGAGCTGCTCCTGCATCCGTTCCGCCTTTTCCACAGTAGTATTGGTACTTGATACCAGCTTCCTCAGCTGTTGTCAAAAGGAAGTCCTTCATCCCTGGGAGAAGCAAGTGTCCTGGATCGTAGAAACGAATCAAGGTTCCATCCCCAATCTTGCCTTGACCTCCATAGACATCGCCAGCAGGTGAGCAGTCAACTGCTAGGAAAACTTCTGGATCAAATTTAGTTGTAGAGGTATGAGCACCACGGAGACCAACCTCTTCTTGGACGTTAGAACCTAGATAGAGTTCATTTCCGAGTTTTTGACCTGAAAGAGCTTCTGCCAACTCACTAACCATAAGCACACCATAGCGGTTGTCCCAAGCTTTTGAAATGATATTTTTTTCATTGGCTGTCAAGATCGCAGAACTATCTGGTACAATGGTATCGCCAGGACGGATACCAAAGCTTTCTGCCTCAGTCTTATCTGAAAAACCACCATCAAAGACGATATCTGCAATAGCAGGCATGGTTGGTCCACCCTTACCACGAGTCAAATGTGGAGGGACAGAACCTGAAATCACAGGAATTTCACGACCATCACGTGTTAAGAGTTTGAAACGTTGGCTACTAACTACCATTGGGTTCCAACCACCGATTTCAACGACACGGAAGGTACCATCTGGCTTAATTTCGCTGACCATAAATCCAACTTCGTCCATGTGAGAAGCGACCAAGACACGCGGTGCATCTGTAGCTTCTGAATGTTTGATACCAAAAATACCACCCAAGCCATCTGTCACCACTTCATCCACGTTCGGTGTCAACTTTTCACGAAGATAAGCACGAACAGGTGCTTCATGACCTGAGATCGCAGCAAGTTCTGTTACTTCTTTGATTTTTGAAAATAATGTTGTCATTTCAGTTCCTTCTTTCTTTCATCCATTTTACCACTTTTTATAGGAGAAGGATAGCGGGAAGGTGGATTTCTAAATTAGTATCTTAGTCTTACTGTATCTTAGAAAAGCTTGTATTTTCTTGCATGTGAGGTAAAATCTAAGAACTATTCCAAGACCAACCAAACTATTAATTCCAAAACAAAAAACAATTCAATGCTATATTTGTTTAGTTTTTTCATGAAATTTGCAGAAAATAGTTGACTTCGCCTTCTTATTTCTTTAAAATAGTACAAAACTAGGAAAAGGAAAAAATCATGACCAAAACAATTCTTGTTACAGGTGGAGCTGGCTACATTGGCTCCCATACCGTTAAGGCTCTTTTAAATGCTGGCTATCAGGTACATGTCCTCGATAATCTCTCTACAGGAAATCGTTCAGCTGTAGATAGTCGTGCTAGCTTTAAACAACTGGATGTTTATGACGCCAGTGCCTTAAAATCCTACTTGGAAGAAAACAAGATTGACGCCGTTCTCCATTGTGCAGGTGAGATTGTTGTGAGCGAAAGTATTGAAAATCCAAGCAAATACTTCACTGCCAACGTTGCGGGTATGAACCAAGTTCTCAAAGTCTTATCTGAAGTTGGCATTCAAAAAATCATGTTCTCTTCGACTGCTTCCCTCTATGGTAATAACTGTATTGACAAGCCTGCAACTGAAGATACCCTGCTCGACCCTGTCAACCCTTATGCAGAAACAAAACTGATGGGCGAACGAATGATTTACTGGATGGCTAATCGTTACGATTGGAAATATGTTATTTTCCGTTACTTTAATGTTGCTGGGGCTGAAATGGATGCTTCAAACGGCCTGCGTGTAAAAAATCCAACTCACATCATTCCCAATATCAACAAAACCGCATTGGGACAAAATGATAGCCTAAAAATATTTGGAGATGACTACGATACACGTGACGGTTCATGTATTCGAGATTACATTCATGTCTTGGACCTTGCACAGGCTCATGTTAAAGGAATGAACTACCTATTTCAAGAAGACAGTTCTTCTCAAATCTTTAACTTAGGAACTGAAAAAGGCTATACCGTCAAAGAAATTTTTAAAACTGCTGAAGAACTACTGAATCAAGAAATCCCACACGAAATTGTTGCTCGTCGTGCTGGTGATCCAGCTAGCGTCCTAGCAGACGCATCAAAAGCTAAAAGATATCTGGATTGGAAAGCTAGCTACTCTCTAAAAGATATTATTTTATCGGATTATCATTGGCGTGTTAAAGAGGGTAAAAACATTTTGGAATAGGATAACAAAGCAGAAACATCAATAATAAATAAAAACACAGATAGATGGCACTTGATAAAGATCAAGTATCATCTATCTGTGTTTCATGATAGAATCCAATTTATTTTGAATTTCTCTTTAAAGAAAAATGATCTGGGACGGGGTCCTTGCCTGTTTTCGACCAGGGATGGCAACGTAAAATCCGAGCCAAGCCCATCAAAACACCCTTGAAGCCATGTTTTTCAATAGCCTGAATCATATAGTTTGAACAGGTAGGCTCAAAGCGACAAGAGGGTGGAAAGGCTGGGGAGATAAAACGTTGGTAAAAGCGCACAGGCGCTATTAAAATTCGTTTCATTATTTCTTGGTTACAGCCATGGTGTGTAGTTGGCTGATTTCTTTTTTATTAAGACGACGGGATTCTCCTGGACGGAGTCCTGTCAAGTCTAGATGTCCGAAACGTGTACGAGACAGTTTATCTACTTGAAGGCCGACAGCTTCAAACATCTTTTTAACCTGGTGGTTACGCCCTTCGTGGATGGTCAACTGCACTACAGAGCGGTTTTTGACTGGATCCACTTTGAGAATCTCATAGACAGCCGGCTTGGTTTTCTTACCATCAATCTCAAGCCCACGGGTCAAGGGGCGGAGATTGTCCTTATTGGCCACACCTTTAACACGCGCGACATAAACCTTGTCAATCTCATTACGAGGGTGAATCATCTCATCCGTAAAATCCCCATCATTAGTCAAAATCAAAACTCCTGATGTATCCCAGTCCAAACGACCTACAGGGTAGATGCGCTCTTTCACGTTGGGCAAGAGGTCGACAACCGTCTTGCGGCCCTTGTCATCTGTCACACTGGAAATGACACCGCGTGGTTTGTTAAGCAGATAATAGACCTTTTCTTCGTTGTAGATAGGTTGACCTTCAACTTCGACCTTGTCTCCTGACTTGATAGTGGTTGCTAGTTCACGTACCACTTGGCCGTTAACCGTCACCAAACCTTGCTTGATCAGCTCTTCTGCTTTTCTCCTACTGGCCACACCTGCGTGGGCAATATACTTATTGATTCTCATCTTCTTCTATCCTTTCACCAAATAATTGGCTTTCTTGGGCTTGAATCTCAAGCTCATCAATCACTGGTAATTCTTCCAAATGATTTATCCCCATGTAATCTAGGAAATAATCTGTAGTCACATAGAGGTTAGGGCGACCCAACACTTCTTTTTTCCCGTCTTCTCGTATCAAGTCAAAGGCCTGCAACTTTGCCAAGGCCCCACTCGAGTTGACCCCACGGATGGCATCAATCTCTATCCGTGTGATGGGCTGTTTGTAGGCAATGATGGACAAGGTCTCAAGGGCAGCCCGAGATAAACTCTGGTTGATAGGTGCCTTAGAGTATTCCTTCAAAATCTCTGAAAACTGAGGCTTGGTCACCAATCTATAAGCACCACCTGTCTCAATCAGAGCCAAACTGGAATCTGGGTCCTTTTCATACTTCTGGGCTAATTTTTCTAAACTCTGTTGGATGCCTGTCGGTGGCAGAGAGAGGAGTTCAGCTAACTGGCGGACTCTAATCCCATCTTCACCCGCTACAAACAAGAGCGCTTCTATTTGCTAAAGTACTCATCTTTCCTCTCTATCAAGTCTAGCTTTGGACCACTTGACTTTCTTCCTTCTTTTCCATGAGATAAATATCTCCGAAACTTTCCTCTTGCACAAGAATCAGCTCCTGGGTTTTGATTAACTCTAGGGTTGCCAAAAAGAGGGTGATGACCTCTTGAATATTCTGGGCTTCCTTAAATAAATCCTGCAAGAGCAATTGATCTCGTCCAGTCAAGGACTCTTTCACGATGACCATCATATCCTCAATCTTATACTCATCCCGCAAGATAGTCGTGTGATTCTGTGCAAACTCCTCTTTTTTCTTGGCTAGGATATTTGAAAAAGCCAAAAAGAGGTCAATAGTCGTCTTGTCATGAACAAGCTCCGCATCTTCGTAAATCAACTCTGTCGGCGCTTTGGAATAATACTGGGCCCGTTCTTGATGCTTGGCTTCCAAGTGCTCACCCAAGAGCTTGAACTTGCGGTATTCTTCGATTTGAGAGATAAGGTCCTGCTCCAGGTCATCCTCCAAGTCGGTCACTTCTGCCACCTTTGGCAAGAGCTTACGGCTCTTGATCAGCATGAGTTGACTGGCCATAACCATGTACTCACCCGTCACTTCCAGACGCATAGCCTGCAGGGTTGAGACATAGGCTAGATACTGTTCGATGACTTCCGTAATGGGCACATCGTAGATATCCATCTGGTACTTAGAAACCAGGTGCAAAAGCAAGTCCAGAGGTCCTTCAAAATCTTTTAATTTAATATCCATTATCTATATTTTTTTCTAAGGTCAGGACTGTTTTTAATCCTAATTTTTTTGCAATTTCGTACAAATCGACCTTGTTTTCTATTTGTCTTAAAATGAACTGTTCCCGCAAGGCTTGGGCTGATAAGGCTGGAAAACCTTTCTCCTTGACAAAGGACTCTAGCTGACGGAAAGGCCCACTGACGAGAATAGGCTTTTCCCTGCCCCTTTCAAAAGAGATAGGTCTGCCCCATCAAGGGTTCCAACTCTGAAAAGCAAGGTCGTGGGAATGGTGACAATCCTCTGTTGAGAAGCCTTCTTGATTCGCAACACCTGAAAATCCAGATTGATATCCTCAACCTTGAGAGCTAAAATCTCACTCGGCAAGAGCCCCATTTCTAAGATAAGAAGCGCCAGTAAACGTCCCTCTGGATAGTCGCTTTCCTGCCAAAAAGAGTCTAGGTCTAGAATTCTGGCTTTTCGGTCTTCTTTTCAGCTTGTTTAGCTAATTCCAAACGGTAAAAGCTGTCCACTTCTCCTTTTTGATAGAGAAAGTAGAGAAATTGGTTACAGGCCGAAATCTTTCGCTTCTGGGCGCTGATTTTTAGATTGGCTAGCTGGGCTTGGTAAATCTTGAGACTAGTCTCAGAAATCCGCTCGCCCTACAATGTCTAAAAATTGCTCCAAATCATACTTATAGGACTGCTTGGAATTGGCAGATAATCCCTGCTTTTTCCTCTAAAAAAAGGCTGAAATCCTGTCTCTCATTTGCATCGAATCTCATATTCCTTACTAAAGTCATGCAAGAGGGCATTGACTGCCTTGAGGATAGACTTGCGCGTGATAATTCCTTGGAAAATACCAGACGCATCCACAACCGGTAAGAAAGACTCATCTACCAGCTTGTGCAAGACCTCCGTAATGGTAAAATCAGGCGAGACAACCGCTACGTCCGTTCTCGTCATATGAACGATATCCGTATCTGCCATGATTTCTTGGCTCAAGTCATGCTCCATCTGATAAGCCATAATATCTCTGAGCCCAATCGTCCCAACAAACTGTTTTTCATCTGTCACAACAGGAACACGGGTATAGGTCATCTGACTGAGCAAGAGGGTCGCATGATCCGCATTGTGGGTATCAATCAACACAGCTAGATTTTCAGCAGGGGTCAAAAAAGTTTCCTCCTGCCCCAACAAGAAAGTTTCAAACTCCTTGGCAATCATCGGCTAAACTCCTTGGACAAGCCCGGGTACACCTCGTGGTCTCGTGTCAAAAAGTCCACTTTGAAATAACTGTCATCAATCTCCACACGAGCATAGAGACATTCTCTGATGGTCCCACGTGGTTGACTGATGGAACCTGGATTTAGAAAGAGGGTCTTGCCTTCCATCCAAGCACTTGGCACATGCAAGTGACCATAAAGACAGATATCGGCCTCTTTTTCCTGAGCCCAGTAGTCCAACTTTTGAAAGTTGAAATTGATGTCAAACAAGTGACCATGGGTTTGGATAATCTTGGTCGAACCAAGCTCGGTCACCAAACGTTCTGGGTAGCCGGCGTAGAAGTCCATGTTCCCTTTAACAACACGGATGCCTTCCCAAAGGGGAGAATCAGGACGCAGTTCAGAATCGCCGTTATGAAAAACGGCATCAACTTTGCCTACATAGCGATCACGGATTTCTTCCACAATCAAGCTATCGCCATGAGAATCGCTCATTACAATGATGGTTTGCTTTGCCATGATGGAAATACCTCCAAAAGTTTCTTAACGGCTAAGGCACGGTGAGATTGACTATTTTTTTCTTCAAGGGTTAATTCAGCTGAGGACTTGCCTGTCTCTCCCTACAAGGAAGAGGGATCATAGCCAAAGCCATTTTTCACCCCTTAGGTTCAAAGTTAATGTAGCCAGGCCAGTCTGCTTCAACAACCAAGCTTTCCTTGTTTGGGCTGGCTACGACTAGGGTTGTATGGAATTGAGCCGAGCGGTCCTTGAGTTCAAAGACCATGGCCAATTCGTGCAAGAGTTTGGCATTGTTTTCACGGTCAGTAGCTCCCACTCCTGCGAAACGAGCTGACCAGACACCTGGCAAGCCACCAAGGACATCGACTTTGAGACCTGAGTCATCTGCCAAAACCATCTTGCCCGTTAATTGAGAAATGGTTTCTGCCTTGAGACGGGCATTTTCTTCGAAGGTCATGCCTGTTTCAGCTACTTCAGGCAGGTCAGGATAGTCATTAAGATTTTCCACATCGTAGCCTAGCTTGTCAAAGATAGCTCGGAATTCCTTGGTCTTGCCCTCGTTACGAGTCGCAATCAATAAGGTTTCTCTGACCTTGTTTGTCTCAAAGAAATCATGAACATTGACCCCTTCTTTAGGCAATTCTACATGCAGGAGTTGCCCATTTTCAACTAAGAGAAAAGCCCCCTGACGTTGGATGACTTCCACATTTCGTCCCATTTCTTGGTTGAGGATATCTACCACAAAAAGACAATAAACGGTAGAGAGAACCATAGCGTAAAAACAGTAACAGAAACAGGAAAACCTCGATCCTCATCTCGAAATCTTTGGGCAAACTCCAATAGAGGAAAATCCAAGTCATCATCCGTCAACGTCCGGACGCCACCAAAAATACCATAGGACCCAACATACCAGTCCTGGTCATCCTTATATTCATAAATTTTTATTTGTCATAATTCTACATGCTCCACATGAAATCTCTTTTTTTCCAGCCATTCTTCACCAATTTGTGCAAAAACTTTGGCTGCTGGCTGTTGTGTAAAAAAACGGTGATGGAGTGGTCCAGCATCGCGACCACGATTGATTTCAAAAATAATTAAGTAAGACTGAAATGTCCCGTACGCACTCTGCTCCCACTATCGATAAGTTGAACCTTGGGTCCCCATGACATTTTTGAATAATAGGTCTGAGGAGTGGATAATGGGTACAGCCCAAAATCAGGCTATCCACCTTTCCAACCAAGGGACGCAGGGTTTCATAGACCACTTTCTTGGTGACACTGGTTGACAGGGCACCCGACTCAACCAAGGGAGCAAACTTGGGACAGGCCAAACTCTCCACCTGTAAGTCCGGATCCAGATCATGAATTTTCTGACGGTAAATGTCTGATTGTACCGTCATGGGTGTTCCAATCACTCCGATTTTCCCACCTTGGCTGGACTTGATGGCTGCTGAAGCTCCTGGCAAAATCACACCCTAGGACAGGAATATCTAGTTGAGCCTTGATTTCTTCCCAGACGACCGCAGTCGCAGTATTACAAGCAATGACAATCATTTTGACATCCTTGGTCAAGAGAAAGTTGACCAACTGCCAAGTATATTCACGAATTTGCTCAGCAGGACGGGGACCATAGGGCGCCCGTGCCGAATCTCCAATATAGACGATTTCTTCATGGGGAAGCTGGCGCATGAGCTCGCGCACAACGGTCAAGCCCCCGACACCCGAATCCAAAAAACCAATTGGTCGATTATCCATACAGTCTTCTTTCTAGTCTTTTTTCTGATTGATAGTTCATTATGATTATTGATCCTTATGAACTGAATGACAGCCTAATCAATAACTATCTCTCTTAATCATAATCAAATATCAATAGAATGCAAGGAAAAAGTCTCATCCCTAAACCATAACCAACATAGTGAGAAGTCTGGAACTTTCATCCCAGACTTTTCCTTATTTATTTTTTTCTTTTTTTATTGTTAGCAAGGGCTGCCTTTTGTTGGCGGATGATTTGGTGGTAAACTTGTTGTACCTTAGCTTCGCTTGGTTTTTGACCATTTGCACTCAAAAGAGTACGAACTGCTTCAGCATTCAAACGTGGGTTGTCAGCAAATTCTTTTTCAATTTGCTTACGAACCAAGTACATTCCTCCAAGAGCTCCTCCTAGAAAAGCTAGCACAATCAATACAATTGCTAAAAGTAAATCCATCATTTTTTTCTCCTGTTTCTTTTTTTGAGTCTCTTTCATTATACCACAAACTAGCCACCCTGACTAGTTTGTTTTACGCTTT